>Ga0123355_10004850_pt1 | contig 19580 bp, 14 predicted proteins | sample TergutEmb28metaG_3_FD_89872 | JGI IMG/M metagenome (GOLD analysis project Ga0123355, IMG submission 89872) | Embiratermes neotenicus P1 segment gut microbial communities from Petit-Saut dam, French Guiana - Emb289 P1 | ecosystem: Host-associated > Arthropoda: Insects > Digestive system > Gut ...
ACTCATAATCAGCGCGAGTGCTGCACCTTGGTAGTTTGCGAGAAACAACACAAGTCCAATGAGCATCCCTACTGTTGCGCCCAACGCAATACCGCCTTTGTACGCCGCCGTAAGTATTATAAATGTCGCCATGAACAGCCTAAGCGCGACGTTGCCGATATAAATATCGACCATCCCAGCTATTATCGCTCCAAACAACAGCGCGATACTTGCAACTTCCTCGCTACTTAGCATCTTGCGGCGTTTTTTGCCTGTTACAACACCAACTCCGTTCTTGAGTATGTATGTGACAAAAAGCGTCATTGTTGCCTCTAGAACAGCCACAAACGTGAAGTACACACTCATCCCTTCGATAACTGCCAGGACTAACCCACCCGCAAGTGCACAAACCGCCGCAACTGCTGCTTTAGTATATATATTCGGCACAATTTTGCGCTTAACAAAGTAAACATGGCTAACGACAAGCAGCGAGAACATAATTATGTATTTTATCAAGAAGCTTCCCGAAACCAATGTTGCAAGCCCAGTGAGCGAAAGCAGCGATATCACAACCAACACCATACCGCCGCCAAGAAAATTTGCCGCAAAACCCACCGCAACAGGGTTAACTACCTCGAACACAACAAAACGTCCAACAAAAAAGCCCAATATCACGACCACAAAGAATGCTGCATCTCTTCTCGTTAAGGACAAGTTAACCTTACTGACAGATTTTCGTGCGACTCTTTCCATGTAACCACCTTCACTTGATGCTATTTTATACTAATTCCGATTAGAAACCTTTCAAATATCGCAAGTTCTGATTAACCCTGCGATCGGTTTTGCCTATCGCCTAGAAACGCTGGTTTTACTTCCGTAAAACCAGCAATGGCTCTGTCAAAACCTACTTAATCAGCACTTACTTAGCTCAAAACACTCCACGCCCTCCTACGTGGCAAAAACCGTCCCATACGGCTGCGCTTCACTCGTTTTCAAGGATTTAACCTGAAATTAGTATTAGGACAATCTATATTCTACGCCATAAGATTGCGAAAAATTTGTTGCAATGCGCGGACATGCCTAGGTTTTATACGCAATTTGATACAAAAAACGATATGCATGTGAGTAGTCACATAGATGCTCCTACAATGGCGTGCCGTATCGTCACACCCTACAAATAGAGTTATATCTTCAAAATTATTTGACCTTGCGGCAATAATTTGCTACAATAACTACATTATAAAGACGAAAATGTTAGATTGTTGTATTTATGGAGGTACAAAATGTCTGCCATGGAGTTTGATAGCAGTAACATACATGACATCGAAAAAATTATTGATGTAGTGCTCTCATTTGGCAGCGAGACACGCTACAGCCAGCTTCTTGATATCATTCTGACTAAAATGATCGAACTCACAAATTCTGATGCAGGCACACTTTATATTGTTGAAGACAAGCAACTGCATTTTGGCATCATCAAGAATGCATCGCTGAACATATACCAGTCATCAGGGCTGGTCTGCATCAACGCGCCTGAAAACGGCATGGTTAACTTTCCTTCAATACCTCTGAACAAAGACAATATCGACAACATAAGCGCGTATGCCGCAATCAAGAACAAAATTGTCATAATAGACGATGTTTACACAAACCAGGACTTCAACTTCTCCGGACCAAAGAATTACGACAAGCTAACAGGCTACCGCACACAGTCTATGCTTGCTCTGCCGCTGTCTATCTCTATGGACATACTTGGCTCAAATGTCCTCGGTGTCATCCAGCTTATCAACGCAAAAGACCCAGTAACTGGGAAAGTAGTACCCTACCATAACATCGACAACCCTCCAATAATTCCTTCACTTGCAAAGATAGCCTCAAACACGCTTGGCAATTTGCTGCACATGCAAGAAATACGCGAACTGTTTAGGTCGTTTATTGCGATGCTATCGCAAGCCATAGACGAACGTTCGTCGTACAATAACCTACACACCCAAAATGTGGCATGGTACTGTAACACATTCGCGAAATATCTAAGCGCCAGATTTGAACCTGTCAGCCCTTTCTACTTTGACGAAAACCGCATAGAGCGGATAACCGTTGCCGCACTTTTACATGATATTGGCAAGATTGTTACCCCATTAGACATAATGGATAAGAGCGACCGCCTCGGTCAACGCCGTTCATCCATATTCTACAAATTTGAAATCAAGCGGCTACAGTTAGAGAATGACATGCTCAAAGGATTGATAACCAAGGAAGCTCTGAATGCCGAAATGACTAAAATTAACGAGGCTGCTGCACTTGTTGAAACAATCAACTCCCTTAGCGTACTGGATGATGAGCATCTGGCGCAAGTCGGTGCTCTTAGTAGGTTTACTTACAAGGATGAGCTGGGCAAAATAATGCCGCTGCTTAATCCTGAAGACATAGACATGCTAAGCATACGCAGAGGCACTCTTACTGACAAAGAACGCGCTGTCATGCAGGAGCATGTTGTCACTACCGGTCGACTGCTCGACCAGATATCGTCTTGGAAACATTACGAAAACATCCCTGAATGGACGCGCAACCACCACGAACTGCTAGACGGAACAGGCTACCCCCGAGGGCTTAAAGACAGTGAAATCGACATCGAGACATGCATCATCACTATCGCTGATATTTTCGAAGCTTTAACCGCAAGCGACCGTCCATACAAAAAAGCCGTACCGGTCGACAAAGCCATCACTATATTACAAGACATGGCAGCAAAAGGTAAGCTTCACAAGGAGCTTACCGCCTTATTCATAAACAGCCAGCTCTGGCTTGACTGCCCTACAATTACTTCCGGAGGTCGTGACTAATTATGAATCTTAAAATATACGGCTGCCGCGGCTCTGTAGCAATATCTCGCGCAGGAGAGTCTCGCTATGGCGGAAATACATCTTGTATGGTGCTAAGTTCCGGCGAACACAAGCTCATTGTCGATGCTGGTTCGGGCATTATGCAGTTCGAGCACTATTTACAGGGAGTTCCGCCACAAAATCTAAACTTACTGATAAGCCACCTTCATCTCGACCATATCATCGGTCTGTCTGCTTTCGCACCAGCTTACAATGACGAATCCTCAATGAAAATCTTCACATCCTCACGCAGCAATCAGCCGCTGAAAGAGCAGCTGTTCGGCATATTTGAGCCGCCTTACTGGTCAATTTCAGCTAAAGCTGCCGCAACTGCTGAGTGCATCGTTATTGAAGCGGACAAACCTTTTATCATTGGACCGTTCACAGTAACGGCGTTTATAGCCAGCCATTCCGACCAAACCCTTTCTTTCCACATCACTGATGGTCATAAAACATTTGTGCATCTGCTTGACAGTGAGATCAGCACATTATCGCCCGCTGAATACGAAGAACTGCTTGGTTATTGCAAAAATGCAGACCTTGTTGTATTTGACGCCGCCTATTCTCCTGATGATTACGACCTCTTCAAAGGCTGGGGACACTCTACAATAGCAGACGGTATTCGCTTAGCTAACGACTCCAACTGCAAACGCATGTTGTTCGCGCATTTCAGCCAAATATACAGCGACAGTGAACTTGACAACTGGAAAATCCTCTTTGAGAGCAGCGACAGGTACATCTTTGCACATGATGGGCTGGAGCTCTCGCTATGAAGCCATTTTCTTTTAAAAAACGGATAAACATAATCTTTTTCGCTGTTGTATGCGCATTAATTGCAATAAATCCTTTTCCGCTATGGATGTTTGAATACCGAGTACAAGACGAGTTATTTCAGCAGCCCAGCGCTATGCACCCAAGCATAGTTGTTGTCGGCATAGACGAACATTCCCTCGCGACATTCGGTCCATTCGGTGAATGGCCGCGCAGCCTTATGGCTGATGCAGTCAACATCCTAAACACGTATGAAAATGAACGCCCAGCGGTTATCGCAATAGACGTACTTTACAGCCATCTCGGACGTGATGCTTTAGCCGATGAAGCTCTTGTTGACGCCGTTCGCAATGCTGAAAACATCGTAATGGCATCACGCCTTGAACTTGGGTTTGACACCATGGCAATGTCACTCAATTTATCCCCTATAGCCCTGGAAACTCCGTTTGATGCATTGTTGCCGTACGTTGAGCACGGCTTGGTAAATGGTATCTTTGAACGCGATGGTTTCATAAGAAATGCACTGCTGCACACACAATTTCGCGGTGAGCAGCTCTACTCTTTTCCCGTAGCTATCGCTGCAATGTATATGGGTGTAGAACCATCGCAACTTCACTTGTTCATACAAGAAAACACTGAAACATACATCCGCTACACCGAAACCCCTGGCGCATTCAGTCAATTTTCTTTTGCCGATATTTTTGAAGATGACTTCCAACCTTGGTGGTGGACAGGTAAGATTATCCTGATTGGCCCTTACTCTGCCGGCATGATGGACCACTACCTTGTACCGATAAGCCACAACGAAACAATGTTTGGCGTTGAAATTCATGCAAATGTCACTCAACAGATACTTGATGGTGCGTTCAAACAAACTGTCCCTAACTGGGCAAGAATACTAATTGTAACAATGTTTCTTTACGTAAGCATGAATCTTGGTAAAATTTTAGATATCCGTATGCTGCTTGTACTCTTTGTCACTGTTGGCATAGCATATGCCTTCCTGGCACGCTTAGTATTCACACTCGGTTATGTTCTTCCGGTTCTTGTTCCGCTGCTTGTCTTGGGTCTAGTGTTTATCTACTACCTTGTGTACAAATATATTTTGCAAACTCTGGAGAAAATACATTTGCGCAGCGTTCTTGGCAAGTATGTCGCACCGGAGCTTGTCGACAGCCTTATCAAGAGCAACGAAATAGACAGCAACGCAGTCGGACACAAAAAGCATGTCGCCATCATGTTTGTGGATGTACGCGACTTTACTCCAATTGCTGAAAACCTACGCGACACTCCGGAGGTTACCGTAGAAATCCTAAACGAATGCCTTGAGCTCGCCAGTACATCAATATTTAACAATGGCGGAAGTATCGATAAGTTCATGGGCGATGCTTCGATGGCACTGTTTAACGGGTTTGTCCCTCTGGATGACTATATCTACAAAGCAGTCAAGGCGGCATGGGAAATAGTGCAAAACACCCCTAATCTCAATATATCTGTGAAAAAACATCTTGATGAAGATATCAACTTCGGAATCGGCATACACTGCGGAGAAGTTATAGTCGGCAACCTTGGACCTGCCTTCCGAAAAGACTACACCGCCATCGGAGATGCCGTAAATATCGCCGCTCGATTAGAATCTCAAGCAAAACGCTCACAGGTATTGATTAGTTCCGAAGTTTATGATATTCTTAAGGATAGGATAGAATGCGAACCTGTCGGCAAGATGTACCTGCGCGGGAAATCTGAACCGATAGAGGCTTTCTCCCTTACTGGTCTCAAGTAACGCCAAGGAGCTTGTATATGCGCAGCAACCTACTAACCAACATAATATTAGTTGCACTGGTTATCGCGCTAGGTTCTCCCGCTTTTGCGTTTGCCGGTCCAACTACTCCAGTTAATAACCCAATTTTTACAAATGTCAGCACACTTGCAGGAACAGGCATGCACGGTGCACAAAACGGAACTCAAGCACAATTCAACCTCCCTGCCGGAATTTTCGGTACCGGAGACACAATATATATAGCAGACACCTATAACAACCTTATCCGTTCAATCACTCCAGGAGGAACAACAAGCCGCTTTGCCGGCGACATTTTAGCGTTCGACGAGCTAGGCTTCCCTGCAGGATTTTTACGCGACGGATACCTGTATCAAGCTCTGTTCAACCGCCCCACTGACGGCATTGCTCTTGAAGACGGACGCATCCTAGTTGTTGACAGCGCGAACCACTCGATTCGCTTAATAGACGGCGCAAACACATACACCTTCGCTGGAGGCGCACGGGCGGGAATGGCAAATGGTCCCGCAGAATCGGCATTATTCAACCACCCATCAGCGATTGCGCTAGACATACACGGCAACTTATTTGTTGCTGACACTCTCAACCACGTTATCAGGCAAATTTCTTACGATGGTACTGTAACTACTATCGCTGGAATGCCTGGGCTTGCAGGTTTTAGAGACGGCTACACATATGAAGCACGCTTCCACAGTCCTATGGGGCTTGCAGTATCTGCTGACGGCACGCAAATCTATGTTGCGGACACCGGAAACCATCTAATCCGTGTAATTGAGGATGGTGAAGTTAGTACCCTCGCCGGCAATCTTCAATTTCTATACACCGACGATAACGACGACCGCGCAAACCTTGCCACCGGAGGCTTCGCTAACGGAGACGGAGACAGCGCGAGGTTCAATCTACCCAAAGGCATTGCGCTGCTTGGCGACACCCTCATAGTCGCCGACTACGCTAACCATAAATTAAGAACCGTACAGCCTTGCGGAGAAACAAGCACACTTGCGGGCACCGGCTATCCCGGATACATAAATGGGTCGACCGATGTAGCCGAGTTCCACTTCCCAAGCGGAGTGTTCGTAAGAGGAAGCGATGTATTTGTCGCAGACACAGGAAATAACGTGATTCGGCAAGTAAGATGATAACTAAAATCCCTACGCTTTCATGTAAAAATTTTAATTATCACTAACTGAGCAAAACGAGGTGTTTAGGATTTTGCAAAACAAAATCATAATCATAGTCGAATCAATATGTAACCGTGTAAACCATAAAACTTATAAGGGGGGAATGATCATGAAAGCAAGAAGACTGATAGCGTCGGTATTGTGCCTATTGCTGGCGGTGTCCTTATCCATACCCGCACTTGCAAATGAATCTACTGCGCGAAATATCAGCATCTTCGAGATTGACGGCGAAAACGCCCGCCTCTCACGAGGGGCTGCGCGTAGCGTTGTTCCGCGCCAAGGGCAACGTCTTAGTGCCGGAAACACCCTAATTACTGGGCGCAACACAAATATTTTCTTGCGCCTGGACAACGACTCTATTCTGAAAATGGATCAGCTTAGTCGTATCAGCGTTAGCTCAACGTCTCGCAACAGACTTTCGCTAACAGTACAAAGCGGCAATGCACTTGTCTATGCAGACCCACAAACAGCAAGGCAACCGCTCGAAACACGCATAGGAAACACCAGTCTTACCGTTCGCGGCACAATGTATGTAATCGGGCGCGATATGGACGGTACCCTTAATATTGCCATGCTTTCAGGCAGCGGCGACGTTAACGGCATAGAGTTGCCAGCAGGTTCTGTTATAACCGTCTCAACCGAAGACAATGAGCTGCTCGTACGCGACCTACAGCTGGAGGACTTGAACTCATTTACTCTATCATCTATACTTGACAACAGCGCATACTTGCTGGCACAGGGCGATACCTTTGAACCATGCATAGTAACAACCCTGCCGCTTCTAATTGAGCAAAGCTTCGAGCTTGAGCAAGAGTCATTCGCAGCAGCAACGGTTGTTCCTGAAATTGAGCATGTCAGATTGCTTCCTGAAAACCCACCTACACCGCTGGTGGTAATCCCTCATGACGACTCTGCTCAAGAGGAAGAATCCAATTCTCCAAGCTGGAGTGACTTTCTTTCGCTCCCGCCTATCTTCCAGTTCCCTGAACGCGACGAACCTTACATTCCTGGCGAACCTGAAGAACCTATCGAACCCGACGAGCCTGACATGCCAGGCGGAGACGGCACACCGTCAAACCCCTATTTAATTGACAGCTTTGAGAAGCTCAAGTGGATAACAAATCCTGCATATCCAGAACGCCTCGGCATGAACTACCGTCTTACGGCAAATATCACCGCTCCAAACGGTTTCATGATTCCAGAACCATTCTCCGGAACTTTCGATGGAAACATGCACACCATCAGCCTCACGCTAAGTTCTATTATCAGTGTAAACTCCGGACTATTCAGCACTATTGCGCCTACGGGCGTTGTTGAAAATCTTTCGGTTGGTGGTATCACCCATGGCATTAATAATATCGGCGGTATTGCCAAAGTTAACTACGGGCTTATTGAAAACTCAAACTTTACTGGAGTGAGTTTTGGCAGCACTACTGTAGGTGGTATTGTAGGAACTAATAATGGTACAATACGTTACAGTTTTTCCGAAGCTTTGGTAATCGGTAATTCCCATGTCGGCGGCATTGCCGGAGATAATTCCGGAACTATCGAAAAGAGCCACTCCTCGAATACTGTTACCGGAACGGGGTGTTGTATCGGTGGTATCGTAGGCAATAATACAGGTCTCATCGAAAACGTATTCTCAACTGCAAATGTAAGTGCAGCTTCTGCGCAAAATGTCGGTGGCGTCGTTGGTAGAAACCGATCCACTGTGAACAACGTATTCTCGACAGGTGCAGTTTCAGGAAGCAGCAACGTAGGCGGTTTGGTCGGTCTGAATAATAGTGCATTAAGCAACAGTGTTGCTATCAATAACGACCTTACCACAGCCAGCAATTTCGACTACATTGCAAACGGCATACCTGCTGCTAACAGCTTTGCTTATGAAACTATGAGCTTAACATCAGACTTGCTTCTGCCGCTCTGGTGGCAAGGGATGTTAGGTTGGTCTCCATCTGTTTGGAGTTTTTCCGCTAATCTTCCTACACTGCACAATGTCGGCGGTATTCAGAATCCAATGCTTCCTGCTATATTGGCTATACCAAGACCACGCTTTATTGAAGAAATTGGCTATCCAGACTACGATTCCGATGATGAAGATGAATCTGATGAATCTGATGAATCTGATGAATCTGATTCAGAAGATGAGTCAGAAGATGAGTCTGATGATGAATCTGACTACACTGATGATAGCGGCACGGACGATCACCCATACGAGCCGGAAGACGACAATTATTACATCAACGAAAGTACAGAAGCATAACAAAACAAACATGAGCACCTCCCATCTCAAACGGAGTGCTCATGTTTTTTGCCGAAGATAAACCCTACACTTTACCCGAACTCCCATCCTCTAGCTGAACACCCTTGTTTTTATCACACTTTAGTGGTATAATCTTTTAGTAACTACAATAATTAACAGGAGATTGATGCACATGTAATATACTTTACTGGTAACATCGTTAGTGCTTACGCTAAGCTTAACAGCTTGCGGAGTTCTTCAACCGGCAAGCCCAGCTCCGGTGCCAACACCTGAACCAGCAGTAGTAGAACCCGTACCAATTGATATTTCACAACTTAGCCCTTCAAACGAACCCTTCCCTGCAACTCCGCAGCTTGACGACATTCAACCTGGTGAAGAATTCGCCATTATCCACACCAACTACGGTCAGATTTGGGTACGCTTGTTCCCACAGTATGCTCCAAACGGTGTTGAAAACTTTGTAACACTCGCACGTGAAGGCTACTACGACGGTCTCATCTTTCACCGCATCATCGATGGCTTCATGATGCAAGGCGGCTGTCCTTACGGCGAAGGATTTGGCGGCGATTCTATCTGGGGAGGACCATTCGAGGATGAATTCTCAACTTCACTCCGCCATATAACGGGTGCGTTGTCATACGCTAACAGCGGTCCAAATACTAACCGCAGCCAATTCTTCATTGTAAATGCGCCTGATTTCCTCCAGCCATGGCAAATCGCTGAACTTGAATACATTATCGAAAACCAAGATAACCCATTTATGATTAGCGCTGACGAGCCTCTGTTAGATGACAACGGTGGATACCTCACATATGCTCACCTGTTCCCTATAGGTCTCGCAGAAAGGTATCTTGAAGTAGGCGGCACCCAACACCTCGACAATATGCACACCGTATTTGGGCAAGTGTTCATAGGTATGGATGTTGTCGAAGGGATCATGGGACTTCCAACAGGTCAAGGAGACCGCCCAATCTCTCCGGTTATAATCCAAACAATCGAAATCACAAATTACTAAGACATACGAAACCCCACTGCATGTGCAATGGGGTTTTATTGTGCAATCTATAGGTTAGTTCAAGTTATTGAACCTGTCTCTCGCCCGGTTAACATATCCGGAGCGTGGATGGTCAGTGATAATACGCTGGAAGTAAATTGCCGCAAGTTGCGGATTACCTTCACGCTCGGCAAGCGAACCGCTGTAGAACAGCACGCTATCGTAGAAGTTAAGTGTTGCAGCTCCAAATTCGAGCGAAAGGTCAAGCAACCTTCTTGCTTCGTTGTAGTCGGCAGCATTATAAGCCGTAATTGCTTCCTGCCAGAACAACCTTGATGCCTGTGGATATGCGTCTTCGACTAATCCAAGTGCAACACGGCGTATTTCTTCTGGAAGCTCATTAAAGTTTCCGCCTTGGCGAAGCTCCTGTGCAGCATTTCCGAAATCACCTGCGTTGATATATGCTTGCGCACGAGTAACAATCTCATTTAAGTTACGAAGCCTTGCTTGAGCGGAAAGTGTCTCATTTTCTTGGCGCAGGTTGCGGTTCTCGAACTCAAGCTCGTTGATTCTTTCCTGACTCTCAACCGACAGCACCGCAAAACGTGCCTCAACTTCGTTGAACGCATTCCTAAGCGTGTCTATTTCGCGCTGAGCCGCTCCAGCCGCTCCAGGCATAACCAGTATAAACAGCAAAGCAAACGCAACAATCAAGCCTATTAAGAACGACAGTATCTCGGTCAAGTGGAAGCCCTCACCGAAGGACTTCTTGCGGCGCGGTTCACCTACCTTGGGTGTCTGCGCAGAGCTTGCTTGCAGCTTCGCAAGCTTCTTTGGCTCCGGGCGAATCTTCGCAGGGAACAGTTCGTTGTAGTATCTTAGCGCGACAGCATTGTTGATATCAAGCGCAAGCACCTTCTCTACCAGCATTGCAGCCTTGTCTTTATCTTTCTGTATAAGGTAGCAAAACGCAAGCAAATTAAGCGCGTCGATAAACACAGGGTTTATCTCTAATGCTTTTTTCAGCTGGATGATTGCCATATCATCGCTCTTTTGCTTGAGATATTCAAGTGCCTGATTGTATATCTTAACCGCATCGCCAAGCTGCTCAAGTTGCCTTGAGTTTTTCTGAAGCTTGTCTATATAATTAGCTGCCTCATTATTTTCTTTAATCATAGACGAACTGATAATCCAATGTTTAAGCGCGTCACCAATGTAGCCTACCTCGAAGTACAGCAGACCCAGCAAGTTACGCGCCATTATATTATTCTTGTTAAACTCTATCGACTTATCAAGCAGCGTTATCGCACCGCTAAGGTCGCGCATTTGAGCCTGTGCAAGCCCCTTGTTGTATAGGTTACAGCTTATAATCGAAGTCCGCTGGAACAGCACAGCATCAACACCGCATGACGGGCAAATGTTGTTGATAACATTCACTTGCGCACAGTTTGGGCATTTCATGGCTAGTGGTTCCTTTCGTTAATTCTGGTAGATAGGTACTGCAATAAATCCATTACATCCTTAACTTCATCGGATTTTATGGCTTTTTCAACATCATCCATTCCAAGCACCGGTTTAAACTTCTTTAGTTCCTCTTTAAAATCCAGCATTGTGGTACACCCCTTTATATATAAATACAACTATCTTCCAATTTTGGGCTACATGAAAATACTTGACACAAATCAAGCTTAATATTCATTATACACAGTGTTTGCCGAAATTCAATAGGCACTTTCAAATTTTACTTGATTTATTTATAAAATGCGATTATAATAGTTGTTAATCGAATATTCATCAAGAGAGGTGGAGGGATAAGGGCCCTGTGAAACCCAGCAACCGGCGCGAAGCGTACGGTGCTAATTCCCCCGGGGGCATCCGGAAGATGAGCAAGTTTTTCATGAACCCCGTTTTGCGGGTTTTTTTAATACTAAAAACAAGGAGATTATCTAAATGAACAAAAGACTATTTACATCAGAATCTGTAACCGAAGGGCATCCCGACAAAATCTGCGACCAAATTTCCGATGCGGTGCTTGATGCCATGCTGGCGAAAGACCCTACTTCACGTGTTGCATGCGAGACACTTGTCACCACAGGGCTTATAATGATCGCAGGAGAAGTCACAACAAATTGCTATGTCGATATCGAAAAGCTTGCACGTGAAACTGTACGCGAAATCGGTTACGACCGCGCTAAGTACGGCTTTGACTGCGATTCCTGCGCGGTTATACTGTCGCTCAAGGGGCAGTCACCAGATATCGCGATGGGTGTTGACGCATCTCTCGAAACACGCAAAGGCACTGAAACCGACGCAATGGCTACCGGCGCCGGCGACCAAGGCATGATGTTCGGTTTTGCGTGCGACGAAACCGATGAATACCTCCCTCTTCCGATATATCTTTCGCATAAGCTTGCCAAACGCTTATCGGAAGTGCGCAAGAACGGAACACTTGAATACCTGCGCCCTGACGGCAAGACACAAGTCACCGTGGAATACGTAGATGGCATTCCTACAAGAGTTGATACTATCGTTGTTTCGATTCAGCATGCTCCAACCGTCGAGCATAAAACTATTGAAGAAGACATCATCAAACATGTTATCAAGGCAATTGTGCCCGCTAACCTGCTCGACAGCTCGACAAAATTCTTCGTCAATCCAACTGGGCGTTTTGTAATCGGCGGACCAGCTGGTGATACGGGTCTCACAGGGCGTAAAATCATAGTGGACAGTTACGGCGGATATGCACGTCACGGCGGCGGCGCGTTCTCCGGCAAAGACCCCACAAAGGTAGACCGTTCAGGAGCGTACATGGCGCGTTATATCGCCAAGAACATCGTTGCGGCAGGACTTGCAAAGCAGTGTGAAATAGAAATTGCCTATGCAATCGGTGTAGCAAATCCTGTATCAATACTGGTTGAGACATTCGGGACAGGCAAGCTGCCTGACGGCGAAATAGCCGAGCTTGTGAAACACCACTTCGACATGCGTCCAGCCGCAATCATAAAACACCTAGACCTCTTGCAGCCCATATACAAAAATGTTGCCGCATACGGGCACTTCGGGCGAAACGAACTCAACCTTCCATGGGAACGTCTCGACATGGCAGATACTCTAAAAAAAGCACTGTAATTGCCAATACACTCAAAACGTAAGAGCACGGTCGGTCGTCATCCCTGACGGCTACCGTGCTCTTTTCCAATGTGACCACTCTCCCGTTTATTATTGTGACGCGTCGGCAATCCATTTTGTCATTATTGCGGCAGCTTGTAGAAAATCGTCAATGGTCATCGCTTCATCAGGGTTGTGGCTGCCATTTGCGTTGCGTACAAAGAGCATTGCTGTAGGCACACCTGCTTCTGCGAATGCCGCGGCATCATGGCTTGCCGGACTTCCGATACGGCAGTTTGGAATTTTGAGTTCATTCGCGATTTTCTCAAAGTCACTGCTGATTGCCGGTGACATCTCGCCAACCGCCGCGCGCGCAGTTTTACTGATCTCGAAGCGTACATTGCGGCGTTTTTCTATAGATTGAATAATTTCGTATGTCTTAGCCTCAAGTTCCTTAAGGTGCTCTGAGTTGTAACAGCGCACATCCAGCGTAAAGCGCAGTTCACCCGGAACCTTTGTCATCGCGTGTAGCTCTGAGTCGGTGGAAAACACGCCAATCGTACAAGCCATCGGCTTGCCGTCTGCTTCACTTTGTGCCCACATCTCGTCCATTGCGACAACAAACTCACTTGCCGCTGTTACGGCATCGCGCCGCCATGCCTTGAGCAAGCCAACATGTCCATACTCACCCATTACGCGTGCATCTGAAAAGCGGAAGTTGCCAGGAATAGCTGTACATATTCCCACAGGCAATCCGTCTCTGTCAAGCAATGGCCCTTGTTCTATATGCAGCTCCAAGAAGCAGAGCAAATCAGACAGTTCAAACGTTTTTTTACGCGCCGCCGCTGCATCAGGGTCACCGCCTTCATTGCGTATACCGTCCGCCAATGTAAGCCCCGAATCAACACGCTTAACGTTGAGCGCACCTTCCGGCAATGTTCCCAGCGCACCGCGTGAGCCTATGTACGACACTCCGAACCATGCGCTCTCCTCGGCACGTACACCCATTACAGAAACATCACAACGCGGCTGTAAACCAAGCTCCTTAAGCGCTGCACAGGCAACCAATCCAGCAACCACACCCGCCGCGCCGTCAAAATTCCCGCCTTGCTTGACGGAATCGAGATGCGAACCTGTCATGATCTTCTTTGCCGTAGGGTCACTACCTTGTAATGTCATATACGTATTTGCCATTGCGTCCCGCGTAACCTTAAGTCCAAGCCCTTCCGCAATTTCGCCAAAACGCTTGTGGATTGCGGTTTCTTCAGGGCTATATGGCGCACGCGTCACGCCGCCCTCTGGGTCACGCGAAAGCTCAACAAGGGTATCGAACAATTTTTCAGCCAAAGCACGCTGATTAAGCACAGCATCCATGACCTGCACACTGCTGGGGATTTCATTATTCATGACACATTCCTCCTTGATATAAATTAGGCGGGATAATCCTCAGTCAAGCTTTGCTTGCCAGCTCCTTCGGAAAAGGAGCCTAGTCGCCCCTGCCCTACAGTTATTGTGCTTATGAAAGGTGCTTTTGTAGAGTTTTGCGAATCGCGCCTGGAGCGGCAATCATCTCACAGAACATGCTTTCTACAACTTCGCCCAACCCTGCTTCGTAAAGATTCACGCCAAAGAATACAGGATTCGAAAGCACAGGATTCAGCTTTTGCTTACAAAGCTCAGGAGCACTGCCAAGCGTTATGCCTGAAAGAGCATCTTGCAGCATGTCTAACATCGGGTCAGGGCTAAGCGTAAACACGTTGCCTTCGTCATCAATAGCTGTAAGATAGCGGCACCAGCCAGCTAGTACAAGCGGAATCGCACGGAGGCTTGCCGCGTCGAGGTCATCGCGCTTGATATAAGCTTTGATAGTCTCACCGAAGCGTATTGGCACTTTCTGAGATGTATCGCACGCAATTCTCTGCGGCGTGTCCGGCATAAACGGGTTCGGCACACGCACTCCCAGAACTTCATCAATGAATGCTTTCGGGTCGATAATACCCGGATCTACAACCACAGGCAGCCCTTCTTGGTATCCAACCTTCTCAACAAGTTTCACAAGCTCTTTATCGTTCATTTCATCACTTATTTTTGTATATCCAAGCAAACACCCAAACACAGCAAGAGCTGTATGCAGAGGATTAAGGCATGTGCACACCTTCATTTTCTCGACCTTATCTACAGTTTCACGCTGTGTAAACAGGATTCCCGCTTTTTCAAGCGCAGGGCGCCCATTCGGGAACGCATCCTCTATTACAAGGTATTCTGCCTGCTCAGCGTTAACAAATGGCGCGACATATGTATTCTTCGAAGTTGTGACAACACCCGTATCTCCAAACCCGCAAGAATTCAACATCTTCGCTACGCTCTCATCAGGGCGCGGCGTTATTTTGTCAATCATACTCCAAGGGAATGCGACACGTGAAGGACCATTGATATAATCGCAGAAACCCTTGTCAGCAAAACCATTCTTAACCCACTCCGTGGCAAAAGCCGATACCGCTGCGTGAAGCCTTGTCCCATTGTGTGAGCAGTTATCCATACTTACCATCGCAAGAGGATACGCGCCTAACATGTAACGCTTGTACAACAAAGCAGCGACCTTTCCCATATAGCTGATTGGAGCACTCGGTCCTGCAGCAAAATCTTGTGCAATGTCTTTTGGCACATTACCGCTCGCGTCGCTTACAGCATAGCCCTTCTCGGTAATTGTAAAGCTGGCAAACTGCAACGATGGATTCGAGAATATATCTACGAGACGCTGCCAATCCTCAGAATTACCGCTATTAGCCCTAAGAGCCTCAACGACACTTGCTACAACCGTTTTCTCGATAGTGCCGTCCGCCTTGAGTGTCGCAAGCAGTGTCAAGTTATCATGCGGAGTGAATATTTTATCAATAATTTCGTAGTCATAACCTTCAGCAACTACGATACCTTTGTCTGTGATGCCGTTATCAAGCAGTTTCTGCATAGCCAGCGCCGGAAACGCACGGAAAATATTGCCCGCTCCAAAATGAATCCACACAGGCGCAGCCTTTGTTGCGGCAGTTACCGCCTGCCTGTCAAACTTCGGCAGAATGAACCCCTCATTAACCCACGCGGCTGTGTCTTGTAGTGATTTGTTATTCAAATGCATGATTTTGTTCTCCTCTCAAAATATTGTAATTTGTGTCAAACTTTCTTGGTTAGATACTGTCAAACGGGTCTTTTTCGCTTGCCTCGAAGTAGTATGGGTAGTCGATTACAACCATTTCTTCCTCAGTAAACAACTTACGCAAATGCTTCTCCATAACCTGTATGCACAACTCATGATTGCCGTCTTGCACCGCATTTACGAAAGCTTCATGCTGGAGCATTACCTCCGAATTTACCTCGTCCGACCATAACGTAATAAGCCGTAATCGGCGGTAATGCCCGCTCATGCTCTCGATAATCTCCCAGCTAAGCGGTTGTTCCGCCACTGTGAAGATAATCTTATGGAACATATCGTCAAGGTCGATTAATGTGGCATAGTCTGCTCGCACCACGCTTTCGTACTGGCGATGGATTATTTTGCGCAATTTGTCAAGGTGTTCACGGCTGCACTTTTGGAAGAATGGCTCAATTGCTGCCAGTTCCAAACTTTCGCGCAAGAACTGCTCCTGACGTACTCTTCGCAAGTCTATTCGCGAGACAACCGTCTCCCTTTGAGGGATAATCTTAACAAGCCCCTCCTGCTCCAAACGTATAAAAGCCTCACGCACAGGAGTACGGCTAACATTCATCCTGCCTGATACCTCGTTAGCGCTCATAACCGCTCCTGGGCGCAATGTAAGGTCAACAATCTGCTTCCTAAGCGTGAGAAATACCCGCTCTTGCACACTAAAACTCTTTTTCACAGTCTTTTCCATTTCTCACACTCCGCTCTGCACTGACTATCTTTTAAAATCTTAACACAAACTCAAACCAACTTCAACTACAAACAAAAATACGGTCGGGCATGGAAGCCCGACCCTACATAGTGTCTGCCGTATACTACTTACCATCTTCGCCTAAGTCGCCTTTACTTTTTGGGATATTGCCGCTGACTCCGGCAGTAAATTCATGGCGTTGCGGAGGTGCGAAAATATCCATCGGGAAATCGAGTGCGTCGAAGAATTCGCACGGATTGGTTGGATCAATATGGTCGCATTCGCGTGGGATATTGAATCCGCGGGATTCTACCCTAAGGTTGACAATGCGGAACAACTCGATAATTGTAAATAGTCCAATCGTTACTGCTACATCTTTTGGTCTGTGATGGTGATGGTGTTCATACCTGATTTCCGCCGCAAGCGCAACGGCATTGCCTTCCACCCATATGAATGGCTCAGCTCTAAAAACTATTCCTTCACCAACATGCTTGAACAAATCTGTACCTGTCACGAGCTCATCTCCGACAGAACCGAAAAGTGTAACCTTCTTGTTATAGGTCGATTTTGCCTTAACGCATAAGATAGTGTCGCCATCGCTCTTACGGAATGTAATCACGTACTCGAACTCGTACCTTACTCGGATATCCCAGAACCCTTTCTTAAACGGGCATGGTTTCTTGTCTACAATAATAATTTTCTTGATTACAAGGTCGTCAATTGTAACGGAAGCTGCATCTTTTGGCGGAATTATTATCTCGCCTTCTTCAATTTTCTCACCGTCGATATATACATCTTCCGCGGCGCGTGCCGGTCCGATTTCATTTACCGTCAGGCAGTCCTGCTGGCGGCAGCTGTCGTATATTTTATGGGCGATAATCGACTCTTCCCGCAAGCGGTTTAAGTCAAGCCCAATGCCTTCGGCACACACGGCTTGCTTGTCGGCGTTAAGTTCAAATGCTGCCATAATTACCCTCCTTCTGATTTAGATATAACTCTACTCAATGCAGTATATGAAGCCTCGTACCTTTTGTGACAAGTTAGAAGGAGATTGTGGCTTGGAAACTACTATGCCGTAATTAGTCTATGTAGGGGCAGACCCTGGTTGCATGGCGAGCAAGCAACAATGCGAAAACCAGTGCCGACCAGCTTGTGTCTGCCTACGCAGTATGGTATAATATGATGAATCTGCAGTGGAGATGAGCCTATGTCCGAAAATTATCACGAGGAAGTCAAACGCGACAATATAAAAAAGCTTAGGGAAGTCATTGATGAACTTCCTCCATTTGCTGAGGAATTTTTTCTTGGTATAGGGGAGAGAACCTCTGCGCGAACCAGACTTGGCTATGCACGCGACTTAAAGATTTTCTTCACATTCCTACTTGATAACTGCCGTACATTCAAGAACAAAACAATGGACGATTTTACCCTGGCAGATTTCGCAAAAATAGAAGCCATCGACATCCGCCGCTATCTTGAGCACGTTACATACTACACCAGGAATCTATCAACCGCTAAGAACAAAGAATTAACATTGGATGCACAAAACGACGAGCACGGCAAAGCACGCAAGCTCTCTTCCATACGCACGATGTTCGCATATTTCTATAAATCCGAAAAAATAACAAAGAACCCCGCAGAACTTGTAGACTTTCCCAAACTTCACGGAAAAAACATTACCTACCTGCAGGTCGATGAAGTTGCAAAATTGCTCGATGAAGTTGAATCAGGCGCAAAACTGCAAGACCACGCCAAGGCATACCACTCCGCCACCAAATTACGCGATATGGCGATAATCAGTTTATTTCTAGGCACTGGAATGCGAATTTCTGAACTTATCGGAATCAATCTTGAACATATCGACTTTGAGACCAATGGAATCATCATCATGCGCAAAGGCGGCAACGAGGATATCGTATTTTTCAGTGAGGAAGTCGAACAAATATTGCGTGAGTACATCGCACAACGCCAAACGATACACCCAGAAATCGGACACGAGGGCGCATTATTCCTATCGATACAAAAAAAGCGCATAGGTGCACGCGCGGTTCAGCATTTGGTTAAGAAATACGCAAAACTCGTAACTCCGCTCAAAAAAATTACCCCTCACAAACTGAGGAGTACATACGGTACAACACTTTATAACGAAACCGGCGACATCTACCTCGTCGCCGAAGTGCTTGGACACAGTGACGTTAACACCACTCGCAAGCACTACGCAAATATGCCGATGGAACGCCGGAGAAAAGCGGCGGATATCGTTAAATTAAGGGATTAAGCCGAACAGATACCGAATTATCCGATATATCAATAATCGCGTAATTAGGTGTTTTCCCATGCTGATAAATCGCACCTGGATTCACAAACTGTATACCTTCATATTCAAAGTTTGTTTGAGCGTGTGTATGCCCAAATAGGCAGATATCAGCGCCCGCTTCAAGCGCGGCATAGCACATTCTATCATACGATGTTTTCACGCCATACTTGTGCCCATGAGCTGCAAGTATTTTTTTGCCCTCAACATCTACAATCAGCTTATTTGGATAGCTTATTCCACTTGATGAGAACATATCACAATTGCCTTGCAGCACGTGAAATATTACATTGGGGTATCGGCATACGAAAACATCCATGTCGTCGCAACCATCGCCGAGATGGAACACATGCTGCACAACAACATGGATATTAGCTTCAATAGCCTTTGTCAGTGCGTCTAC
>Ga0123355_10004851_pt1 | contig 19580 bp, 18 predicted proteins | sample TergutEmb28metaG_3_FD_89872 | JGI IMG/M metagenome (GOLD analysis project Ga0123355, IMG submission 89872) | Embiratermes neotenicus P1 segment gut microbial communities from Petit-Saut dam, French Guiana - Emb289 P1 | ecosystem: Host-associated > Arthropoda: Insects > Digestive system > Gut ...
AGCGACGAAACGGCTCGAGTTCCCCACTCGATCTCCTCGAGGGTCAGGAGCGGAGCCATTCCTTCGACCTGAGCCGCGAGCGCACCGGACGCCCCGGCGGGGTCGCTCCCCGGAAATTGGACCGAGATCGAGGTCTTTCCGGCGGGAAGCAGTCCGGCCGGGATGGGTGAGGGCGAGAGCTCGAAGCTGTTCGGCGCGGAATTGAAGAACTCGAGCTCCTGGGGACCGCCGCCCCGCCTGCGCAGCGCGACAAACGCGTAGTCATTCTCGGTTCGGAAGTCGTAGGCGCCGCGTGCGCCCGTCACATGGTCGGCAGCGGGGAGCAGGTGCGACCCACTGAACTGAACCTGATACCGCACCCACCTCAGCGCCGCCGTCTTATGTGCAGCGTCGACGACGCTGGCCCGCGGATCGCCGCCCGAACCGCAGGCGCTCAGGACGATGGCCGCGATCGACGCGAGCAGGAGCCAACGGTATCTGGCCACGGAGGTCACGCGCCGGCTGGGTGGCTTGGGGTGACGCGATTGCGACACCCCAAGCCGGGCATACCGCAGGGAGAGCCCGCGATTCGCCGTGATCAGCTAGATGCAGCCGCCGTCACCGTCGTCGACTCCGCCGGCCGAGTGGTCGCCATCGCCATCCTGGTCGTCACCTTGCGAACCGCAGGAACTGGGCGTGGTGCTCGTGGGCGTGGTGCTGGTGGGCGAGGTGGACGTGGGCGAGGTGGTGGTGGGCGTTGTGCTCGTACCGGTCGGCTTGTGCTTGATGATCGACCCGGTCGTGGTGATCACCCACCAGTAACCGCCGTTCAGCAATTTGTCCTGTCCGGTGGCGACGCCTGCCTTGGTATCGCCCGCGAACGCGTACAGCGGCCACCCCTTGTAGGTGACAACGTAAGCGCCGCCGGTGGTGGGGTCAGACCCAAGAAGCGACTTCTTCACGCCTCCGGAAACGGTGACCTTGCCTCCCTTGGCGATCAGGACCGGGGGCCAGACGAACGCGCACGCGCCCTTGCAGGTCACGTGTCTGTCCTTGTCGGGGGCGAACATGTACAGGGCTCGCCCCTTGCTGTTCACCAGCACCGTCCCCAGCCCCGCTATCGACCGAGCCGAAATCTTGACGCTGGTCGGCGCCTTGGTGGTCTGCGCCGATGAGGCACCCATCGCAAACGGCACCGCCGCCACGAGCATTACTCCTGCGACCAAAAGCGCAGGCAGAACTATCTTGTTCCGCATTGCTCCAGAACCTCCTCCCATCTGGCTAGGCGGGATTGCAGACGCCGGCCCCGACCACAGGCGAGCATTCCCTCAACACGAGAATTGAACGAGACCACAATATACCGAAACAGGCCCTGCGCAGACCCCGATCAGTGGCGCGGGATCGCAAGCGGAGCCAGGTTTCGGGGGACGGTCGGCCCGATGAAGCCCGGGTATGACTTGACGTCCATCGGCCCGCCTGGCGCGACGAGGAACCGGGACTGGACGTGCACCTGGTTCTCGAAGAAGCTCACCGTGTGGCCCCGGGCGGAGGCCGGAAGCACCATCGAGAAGTCGCCGTTCGCCTTCGGCCAGCGCGCCGAGATCGGCTTGACGACCTTGTCGCCGATCGTCACCCCGACCGTCAGCCCGGCCTGGATCGAAGAGGAGTAGGCGGCCGGCGGTTTGATCGTGTACGACGTGCCGTTGCCGAGCTGAACGTTCATCACCGAGCTGCGCAGGCGGGCGAAGTTGACGTTGGTACCGAGCGCGCCCCCGTAGGAGACCTTGCCGTCTGCGACGCCGACGCTGATCAGCACGGGGTTGTCGTCGGTCTCGTCGGACGCGGGGAAGAACGAGGTGTAATAGCCGGCCGCGTTTGACGGGTTGGAGCGAGTCCAGAAGTCGCGGTCCTGAGTGCGCGTCACCACGAACGCGCCCTGCACGGGCTTGCCCTGAGCGTCTGTGATCCGCCCGCTGAGCTCGTAGGTGAGCAGGCGCACGCCGGGCGGCCCGTTATGCGTCGAGTCCATCGCTCGTCCCGTGACCAGCACCGACCCGTTCTTCTGGACGCTCGCATGCAGCCCGCTGATCGCAAAGGCCGACACGAATCCGCCGGTGGCGCTCAGGATCGACCGCTTCTGTCCTGGCGTCACGTGCCTGCCGTTGATCGTCGCACCGTAGACGCTCGAGACGCGGATCACGGCGCGTGCGGCGACCGTGTCGTCGAGGTCGTAGGAGAAGCTTCCGGTCTTGTCGGTCGCCTCTGGAACCGGGTACGGGCCGACGACGACGTGGGCGCCGACCACCGGCTGGTTGTCCCACAGCACGTGGGCGGTGACGGTCTGGACGTTCGCGCTGTCCGCCAGCCAGGGCCGGACCACGACGGGAGCCGCGGCGGCGATCCGGGTGACGCCGACGCTCGCGACCTGCGCCTGCCGCGTGCGGAAATGGCGGGGACGGGTCCGCGCGGCTTTCGGCCGGGCCTGCGGCTGACGGACACTCGCGGCGGTCGCCGGGATCACGGGCGCCGTCGACTGCTGCGACGAGCCACCGAGCCCGAACACCTGCAACTGCGTCGCGGTGCCCCCGGCCGAGGACGTCGGCGTCCCGCCGACGGTGATCGCCACGTATTCGTGGCCGCCGACCGAGTAGACCGACGGTCCGGCGGCGATCTGGTGGCCGGTCTGGAAGGTCCACAGGATCTTGCCGGTCCTGACATTGAATGCGCGCATCGCCCCATCGCCGCCGCCGTCGAAGCCGAGGCCGCTGGCCGTGGTGGTGATGCCGCCGCGCTCGGGTTGCGGCGTCTTGTCCTTCCACGCCACCGTGCCGGTGTTGAGGTTGATCGCGCTGAGCGAACCGTAGTCGTGGTAGCCGGGGACGATCGAGCCGTAGTTCCCGTTCGAGAGGCCGAGCCAGACGTCACCGAGCGTGAACAGGGACTTCTTCTGGGCCGGCGTCAGCACCGCCTGCGTGTCGACGGCGGCCGTCTCCGCGGCCGCGCTGAGGACATAGTCCGTCCGCGGGTCGAACGAGGCGGGCGAGTAGTTGAAGCCGCCGATCGACGAGGGGAACACCACCACCGGCTTGCCCGGCTGCAGAGCCGGATGCTCGGTGTGGTCGAGCAGCTTGACCTGCAGGTAGATCGGGCGTCCGGTCCGGGCGTTGTAGGCAAACCAGAGGCCCTCCATGGTCGCGACCGACACGACCCGCTGGGTGCTGCCGCCGACCTTGGCCGTGTAGACGAGCGGCGGCTGCGAGGTGTCGTAGTGCCATTCGTTGTACGACATCTGCTGCTGCCACCAATCCATCCGGCCGGTCCTCAGATCGACGGCGATCAGCGAGTCGGATCGGGGATCGGAGCCGGGCCGGACCGCGGGGAAATAGTAGGGCGTGGCTGTGCTCGTACCGAAATAGAGGGTGTTGGTCGTCGGATCGACGGTCACGGGGGTCCAGACCACGCCGCCGCCGGCGAGCGGGTCGAGCCGGCGCCACTCGGTGCCCTCGGGCGGGATCGTCCAGAACGGGTTCGGCCACGCCGGCGCCAGATTGCTGGTGTGGTAGGCCTCGACGAACCCGCGAACGCCGTACTCCGAGCCGGCCGCGCCGAGGATCAGCAGATGGTCGTAACAGATCGGCGCGCTGGTCTCCGAGTAGCCGTAGCCGACGGTCGCGCCGGGCACCGCCTGCGAGATCGGCACCTCCCGCTCGAGGGCGCCGGTCGCCTCGTTGAGCTTGACGATGTTCATGTCCAGCGTCAGCACGAAGACGCTTCCGTCGCACACCGCGACGCCGCGGTTCGCGACGACGCCGTAGTCCTGGAACACCGCGATGTCGCTCGGCGTCCATCGCCACTTGACCGCGCCGGTGGTCGCATTCAGCGCCCACACGTTGCCGTCATTGGTGGTCATGTACATGACCCCGTGTTCCTCGACCGGGTAGGACTGCTCGCCGAGGCGCACCGTCGGGTCCAGCTGACGGAAGTCGACGGTGAACAGCCGCCCGAGCTTGCCGACGTTGCTTGGGTTGATCAGCGTCAGCGGCGAGTGGCGATTCTCGTCCGGAGTGTTGCCGAACCCAGCCCAGCCGACGTTGGCGCCGGCCGTCGTCGCCCGCGCGGCGGCGTGCCTGGCAAACACAGAACTCGGCGCGGCCACGAGCGCGAGCGCGGCCGCAAGCAGCGCCGCCACGGGCCCCGCGCCCCTCCTCAACCTCCTCACACCACAAGCTTACACGCCGGTAACATCCCGGGCCGCGGTTCGCCGCGGCCGTCCTGCGGGCGCCGGCGCCCGATTCCGGCCGGCGCGCTGGCGAAACCAGGCGCGTCCGCGGCCACTCGCCGGCGCGACGGCGGCGAGCAGCAGCAGCACCGCCAGCACAGCCACAAACGGGGCCAGCGTCTGCTGGCTGCGGACCGTGTCGCCCGACGTAACGGTCGGGCCGCTGCCCGTGAGCGCCCGGAGATACGAGGCGGCGGCGCTGACTTCGCTCTCCGAGAACGAGCGCCCTCCCATCGCAGCCGCGAGCTCGCTGATGAGCGCCCCTCCCGCCGGGTTTGGGTGGTAGCCCGGCTCGGCCCGGCCGGCGCTGTCGTAGACCTGCTCGTTCGCGTTCCAGAAGCGGACGCCGACGAACCGGTAGCCCTGTGACGCGGGTAGCGCGCTCGCGACGTAGCTGGGGTCGAACGGATTGCTCTCACCGTCGGTCAGGAGGACGACGATCCGCCGCTTGATGCCGGGCTCGAAGTAGTTCGCGCTCGCGATCCCGCTCAGGACGGCGTAGTTCGTGGCGACGACCGAGGTACCGGCCGGGGGCGGGCTGTCGATCGCGACGGCGCGGCGGACGACTCCGTCAAAGCCGCCCGCGTCAGGCACGGGGAGCAGATCCGGGAGGACGCGGTCGGTCATCGTCGCGACGCCGGCCGGTACATCTGGGATCGCGGCGCGCAGCCTGACCGCCGCAGCGACTGCCCGCTCGAGCCGTGTCGGCGACGCCGGCGTCGTCGAGGCAGACATTGAACGCGAGGTGTCGATCAAGAACAGCGCCGCGACGTCGGTGCGCTCGCGGACGCTCGATGCGTTGGTGAGCGCCGGCTGTGCCGCCGCGAGCCCGAGGACCGCGATGCCGAATGCGGCGGTCCCCAGCCGCCAGGACCCGCGCCACCGTGGCGGCGGCTGCAGGCCGAGCTCCCGCCGGACGGCGCGAACGCGCAACCGGCCGAGCGCCGCGGCGCCGAGCGGTAGCAATGCGGCGAGCGCGACCAGAGCCGCGAGCGGCGTCAGGAAACGCATCAGTAGCCGCTCCCCGGGACGCCGCCGCTGGCGCCGTGCCTGCCGGTCCTGCCGAAGCCGTTCGTCGGCCCTGAGCTGGTGCGGACAGCGCCGGTCGCGGACAATCGCAGCAGCAGCTCGAGGTCGTACTTGGCGGCGGTGTTGGATTGGTCGACCGTGACCGCGTCGGTGAAGTCCGAGATCGCCGCGTCCGTCTGGCTGACGCCCGCGCCGTTCGCGGCGGCGCCGAACGCGAGGATCCCGAGCAGCGTCCGCGCCTGCGAGGCGACCTTCGGATTCGAAGACGCCGCCGGTCCCGCCAGCCTCTGCTCGGCCTGCGCCCGCAGCGTCTCGATTCCGAGCTGGTTGTTGAGGAACTCGTGCTGCCCGACGATCTGCCGGTAGAGCACCAGCCCCTGCCGCAGCGCGACGTCGTCGCCGACTCCGAGCAGCGACTGGGCCAGCCCGCCGAGATGGGTCGCGGGCCTCCACTGTGCCTGCCCGGGTGAGACCGCGTAGACCGCGTCGCCGCGCTCGAGCGACAGTCGCCATGCGCGCGTGTCCGCCGCCAGCAGCGCGGCCAGCACCGCAACGACGACGAGTCCGACCGCGCCGCCGACACGCAGCGCGGTCGACAGGCTGACGCCGTGACGGGTCACGAGGTTCTCCAATCGAGGCGCGGCGCCCAGGCGATACGCGCCGCCAGCGCCGCCGCAACCGCTGCCGCCAGGGCGACCAGGACCCACGGGAACGGGGTGACGTTCTGCGGCGGTGGCGCGTTCAGCGTCGGCACCGCGACGATCGGGGCCTGCGGGCCGAGCGCGTCGCGGAAGAACGCGATGTCGGAGGGCGTCGCGTCGAGTCCGATCACGCGGACCGGCACCCCGTCATGGCGGTCACTCTGGAGGGTCGTCGCGAGCGCCGGCCAGTCGCCCGGATTGTCGTCCAGATCACTGACGAACACGATCGTCGCGCGCGGCGATTGGGAGACCGCGAGCTGAGTCGCGAGCTTGAAGGCGCATGAAAAGCAGTCGCCCGCGGTGAACGTGGTCGACCACGGGTTCGGCGGGAACTTCGGCAGGAGACCGGGCATGCGCTGGCGAGGCACCGTGAAATAGCGCACCAACGGCGCCAGGTCCGCCGCCGGGGTGCCCGGCGGCAACGCCTCGTAGGCCTCGTCCGATTCCACGACCAGGCCGAAGCGACCGCCGCTGCGCGCCAGCGTCGCCAGCGTCGCGCCGACCCGCGAGAAGGTGTCGAACGAGATGCTCGCCGACACGTCGAGCACGAGTACCCCGTTCGTGTGCGCCGGCAGCGACACGAACGTGCGCGTCTGGGGGTTGCGCGAGACCAGCGCGAAGGCCACCGCGCAAACGAGCGCGACGACCGCGAGCGCCGAGACGACGGCGGCGGTCAGGCGCCGGTAGGACCGCAGATCGCGGGCATCGGCGAGCGGGATTGCGGTGCGGTTCACCCGGGCCGTCCCCGTTCGATCTCGGAGACGAGTTCCTCCAGCTCGTCCGGTTCGGGCTTGTGCTCGGACCAGGCGAGGTCGCTGGCCGCCGACGACAGACGATCGCGACCGAGCAGCCGAGCTAGCAGCCCCAGCGCTCGGCGCCGGTGCGGGACCGGGAGGCCCTCGGCCTGACGCGCAAGACGCAGCGCCCGCTCCAGCGGGTCGACGCGGCGGGCCGGACGCCGGCGGGCGAACACGAGCGCCTGCCAGGCAAGGAGTGCGACGGCGCCGACCGCGGCCACCACCGCGACCACATCGAGCAACGTCGCCAGCGTCGACGGCGAGATGCCGTAGGACGGGGTCGGCGGCGAGGTATTCGCCTCGAACCTCGGCGACGCCGAGGCGAGGTCGGACGCGAGCACGCGCCCGCGCACCGCGAGCGTCGGCCAGCTGGCCGTGACGGTCTCGCTGGCACCGCTCGTCCGCAAAACCGTCGCGTGCAGCCGCGGCAGGACGAGCGCCGTGACCCCTTTGCGAGCGACGCACGGGCTGGTCAGGCAGGCCACGGGCGCGACGACGGTGACGAGGTCGAGGTCGCCGCTGCTGGACCGCGACGAGCGTGCCCCGCCCAGCGGTGAGAGCGGCGCAAGGCCGTAGCTGTAGCGCAGCGTCTGTGGGCGCACGGTTCGGTTGTTGAGAGCGATCACGATCCTGGCGTCGATCCGGTCGCCGAACTCGGGCGTGCCCGGCTCGAACCCGGCACGAACGGCGATCGTCGCCGGCGGCGCGATCGCCGGCACCGCGGTGCCTCTCGCAAGCACGAGCACGACGGCCACGGCCGCAGCTGCGATCGCCGTCGCGACGACGGCGACCAGGATCAGCGGGCGCGACGGATTCCTGAACGTTCGCTCGCCCACTCGATGAACAGCGCGTCGATATCTGCCGGGTTGCTGGTCCCGATCGCCACGGGACGCAGATCGAATGCCGCGAACTGGCGCATCAGCTGCTCGCGCCGGCCGACATTCGCGTCTCGCCGCGCCTCCGCCTGACGGCGAGTCAGCCGGACCAGGCCGGCCCCGCCGTCGCGCGGATCGGCGACCGGTACCGCGACACCGCCGAGAACAGGGAAGCTCTGCTCCCAGACCGGATCCTGGATCACGACGGGCACGACGTCCCAGCCGTGGCCGACCGCGCGGCGCAGTGATTCCGATGAGGGCGGCGCCAGGAAGTCGGACAGGACGAACACGAAGCTTCCGCTCGGCAGTTGGGCGCGACGGCGGTCGAGGAACGCCAGTGACCGCTCGAGCGTGTCGTCCGGCGCGGCAAATGGGGTGTCGCCGTCACGTTCGGCGATCAGCCAGCGTCGTTCGCGCCTGCCCGGCGGCAGCCACCACGCCTCGCCGGCGCCAAAGTCGAGCGCGCCGATGTCGGCCTGCGCGACCGCGGCGCTGGTCACGATCGCGGCGACCGCCTCGCGCAGCGCGACGCGCTTCGCGAGCCATGGCAGCGGCTCGGGGTAGAGCGCCATCGCGGGCCGGCGGTCGACGACGAGCACGACCCGCGGCGCCTCGTCGGCGGCGTGATCGCGGACCACGAACGCGTCGGTGCCGCTGGTCGCGCTCAGGCGCGCCGACGCCGGCCAGTCGATCGTGACGACGGGGTCGCCGCGTTGGTAGGGACGGTGCCCGATCACCTCGCGGCCACGGCCCCGCCGCCGGCTCGCCACCTCGCCGAACGGGAGCCCGATCAGCCGCCTGCGCGGCACCAGCGCGAATGGTCGCCGCCGGTCGGGCGCCGAGCTCACACCCACCGGCTCATCGCTCCCAGTCGGGGGCGGGCGGCGGTGCGTGTTCGAGGCAGCGGTCGCGGATCCGTTCCAGCGCCGCGTCGCGGCCGAGCGCGTGGGTCTCGGCGTAGTAGGAGGCCGTCAGCAGCAGCCGGTGCCCGAGGACGGGCAGGAACAGTCGTTCGACGTCCTCGGGGATCACGTGGTTGCGCCCCTGCAGCAGCGCCCATGCGCGGGCGGTTCGCTCGAGCGTGAGGCTACCGCGGACCGAGGCGCCGAGCGCGACTCCCTCGACCTCACGGGTCGCCCGCACGAGCTGCACGATCCAGGCGAGCACCAGCTCGTCGACGTACACCTGCTCGACCGCGCCCTCGAGCGCCTCGAGGTCGGCCGTGTCGATCGCCGACTCGAGCCTGGCGATCGGATGCCCGTGCCGCTGTGCGACAACGATCGCAACCTCCTCCTCGGCGTCGGGATAGCCGAGCCCGGAGCGGAGCGCGAACCGATCGAGCTGCGCCTCCGGGAGCGGAAACGTGCCCTCCTGGTCGATCGGGTTCTCGGTCGCGATCACGAGGAATGGCGACGGCAGCGGATGCGTGACCCCATCCACCGTCACCTGGCGCTCGGCCATCGCCTCCAGCAGAGCCGACTGGGTCCGCGGCATCGCCCGGTTGACCTCGTCGACGAGCAGGATGTTCGCGAACACCGGGCCTTGTCGAAACTCGAACTCCCGCGTTCGCTGATCGAAGATCTCCAGCCCAGTGATGTCGGTCGGTTGCAGGTCAGGCGTGCACTGCAGCCGGGCGAACGTCGCGCCCTCGAGCGATTGCGCGATCGAGCGGGCAAGAACCGTCTTGGCCGTTCCGGGCACGTCCTCGAGCAGCACGTGCCCACCCGAGATCAGCGCCGCCAGGATCAGCGAGATCTGGTCCTGCTTGCCGACGACCACCCGTTCGACGTTTGCGAGCAGCCGGGCCGCCGCCTCGAAGACGGCGAGTCCCTCGCCGTGCTCCGAGGATCTCGCTCCCACCACTGCGATCAAACGTTATCGCCGAGTCCCCGCCGCCCCCGGGCGAGGCGACTCTCAACAGCCGTCGACGTTTCCGATCTCCACCGGGGCGCACGGACCGATCTTGAAGAAGCCCCTCATTTGCGGATTGTGCAGGTCCGCCTTCTGCGGAGAGAAGAACGGGACCTTGGTGCGGTAGTCGAGGAACAGGATCAGGAGCTTCTGCTGCCCGGGCTTGACATCCACGTGGAAACCGTTCTGGAAGCCAAGGCCGGACTTCGCCTTCCCCAGCTGGAAGCTGTGGACCTGCTTCCCGATGTTGCGGACGTAGAACTTGGCGTCGGCGCCGCGCGGCGCCGAGTACCGCGACAGAGTGATCTTGGAGTCGCTCAGCGTGACGTGGATCGTCACGTAGTAATCGGGCGCCGTCGTACGCGCAACGCGGTGGCCGGTGCTCAGCTGTGCCTGAGCCGTCGCCGCCAGCGCGACCAGCATCACCGCGGACAGTCCTACGATTCTTCTCATTCGGCTCCTCCTCACAGTCAGCCTCTCCACCTCACCCACTGTACCGCGCACCCATGAGCAGACGCGCCATTTGCATCCTCTTCGCGATCATCGCGTGCGCGCTCGCGGCGGGTGGTTGTGGATCATCCGGGACCGTGACAACGGCGGTTTCCGCAGCTTGGCCGACCGCGAATGGGAACCTCGCGGGGACACGCGCGGCGTCCGGATCGTCCCTGCGTGCCGACAACGTGAGCCGGCTCAGGGTCCGCTGGCGCTTCCGGCTGAAGGACCCCCCCAACTCCGCCGGCATCTTCGCCTCGACTCCGGTCATCGACGGCGACACGGTGTACTTGGAGGATCTCGACAGCACCGTCTTCGCGCTCAACCGTGCGACCGGAGCCGTGCGCTGGAGGACGCAGTTCCAGGCGCCGAACGGCGGGCCGAACGGCCTCGCGGTCAGCGGAGGCCGCGTCTATGGAGCGACCGATGACGCCGCCTTCGCGCTGTCGGCGGCGACCGGCAGGACGCTCTGGCAGCACCATCTGACGAGTCAGTCGCAGCAGTTCGTGGACGTCGCTCCGGTCGTCTGGAGGGGCCTCGTGTTCATCGGGACGATCGGATACGTTCCGCTCGGCCGCGGCACGATCTATGCCCTCGACGCGCGCACCGGCGCCGTCCGTTGGAGCTTTGACACGATCAAGCAGCCGTGGCGGTATCCGTGGCAGGCCGGCGGCGGCGGGATCTGGTACCCGGTCACGGTCGACGCGCGCGGGCGGTTGTACGCGGGTAACTCGAACCCGACGCCCTGGGGTGGCAGCCCGACGCGGCCGAACGGCGCGGCCTTCCCGGGGCCGGCCCTGTACACGGATTCGCTGCTCGTGCTCGACGCCCGCACCGGTCGACTCGACTGGTACGACCAGGTCACCCCGCACGACGTCCGCGACTACGACTTCGAGGCTACACCGATCCTCGCAACGGTCGGCGGCACCCCGCTGGTCATCGGGGGCGGCAAGGGCGGTCACGTGATCGCCTGGAATCGCAGCACCCGCAAGCGGGTCTGGGACACCGCGGTCGGCGTGCACCGCAACGACACGGGACCGCTCCCGCGACGCCGTGTCACCGTCTGCCCCGGGCTCTACGGGGGCGTCGAGACCCCGATGGCGTACGCCGGCGACCGCGTGTTCGTTGCGGTCGACGATCTCTGTGGGTGGGGCAGCGCCACCGGCCGGCAGAGTGTCACGAGCATCGATCCGGCCCGCGGCCGAGGCGAGCTCGTCGCGCTCGACGCCGCGACCGGGCAGACGCTCTGGGATCGGCACCTGCCGTCGTCGAACTTCGGTTGCGCGACGGTGGCGAACAACGCCGTCTTCACCTCGACCTATGCCGGCGTCGCGTACGCGTTCGCCGCCCGCAACGGCAGACCTCTGTGGCACGCGAAGCTGCCCGCCGGCATCAACGGTTGTCCCGCGGTCGACGGCAACCTGCTCCTGGTCGGCGCTGGGGTCGTTCAGTCGCGCTCCTCGCGACCAGCCGTCGTCGCATTCGCCCTGCCGTGATCATCGCGGCGGGGACGCACGGTACCCTGGCTGCCCGATGCCACCACGACGCGCCCTCGTTGCCGCAATCGCTGTCCTGTGCTCGTCAGTGGCGCCGGCCGCGGCGAGCGCCGCCGGGTCGCCCCTGGCAGCCGCCGGCCTGCAGCCAGGCGCGCGGGGACTCGTGCAACGCCCGCGGGAGATCGTCTACACCGGGGACAGCTCAGCGTTCGTGGCCGGACGGGGCGGTTCGGCTCGGCACCCGGCGAGTCTGCACTGGACCGCCTGGGCGGCCGCGCAGGCGTCGGCGCCGGCGTCTGACTGGCATGACAACTGCCGGCCCGACTGCGCGTCGGGGAGCTTCCGTGCCTATCAAGCGGTGCTGCGTCTGTCCCGGCCGGCGATGCTCGGCGGGCATCTCGTGTTCACCCGCATGACGGTGACGTACACGGGCGCCCGCCCGCCGTATCCCGCCAATCGGAGCGGGTCGTGGACCGCCAGCCTGCGTTACTCGGCCAAGCCTGACGCGACGTACTTCTGGTACTTCTAGCGAAGCAGCCAGAAGAGCTCGGCCTCGGCCTCGCTCGGATCCGGTCCCGCGTGACCGTAGATCTCCCAGCACGGCCCGGCGAGCTCACGCCCGGCGGCGACGACGAACTCCCGCACGGCGTCATGCGTGATCCCCAGCCGGGAGTAATCGCCTCGGTGGGTCGCCGTCGCGACCTCTCCCCCGGGAAGCTCTGACGCGATCACCCGACCTTCGGGCTCAAACGACCCCGACACCAGAACGCCGACCTCGACATCGGGGCGCTGGTCCCTGTAGAGCATGACGTTCTGCCACAGCTCGTCGCCGGCGCCGGTCGCCAGATCGGTGCGACCGCGCACAAAACCGTAGACCTCGCCCAGGAGCTGCCCCCACAGGCCCGGGAATTCCGCCCAGGTCGTCGTCTGTGCGACGACGGCGGTGGGGCGCGCCTCGACCCGGACGAAGCTGACCGCGATCGCGGACACGGGGCCAGTCTACGCAGCCGCATCCTGTCCCGACCTGGCGCCACGCGATGGCCCCTTTCGGCCATCACAAGATGGCCTGAAGCGGCGAAGTCGCGGCGGCCGATGGACGCCACTATCTATCGCGGGCCGCGGCCGGCGGCGACGACGACGAGGCCGGCGAAGCCGCGGCGAGCCGGCCGAACCCGAACCAAGCCAAGGAGCATCAATGTTGAACTTCACAGCCGGCGCGCGCTCGCTCGATGGATCCGTGCGCCACCAGGTCGACGTCAACGGCCGCCACGTCGCGGTGACCGATCTTCCCGCGAACCTCGGGGGCACCAACGCCGGACCGGCTCCGCACGAGTTGCTGGCCGCCATGTTCGCCTCCTGCGTATCGACGATGATCGCGCTCTACGGCCAGAGCCGGAACCTGGATCTCGAAGGGTTGGCCGTCGACGTCCACTACCGCGCGGACGTGACTCCGCGACTGCTCGAGACCACGGTCCACGTGCCCCCCGGCCTCAGCGCCCGGGAAACCGAATCACTGCGGCGGGTGGTCGAGACGTGCCCCGTGCGCCGGGCGTTGGAAGCCGGCTTCACGTTTCGTGACCACCTCCTGGTCGACGACGTTTATGCCACGGCCGCCTAGAGCCTCCTAGGCGGAGCCGTTTGCCTCGAGCCTGACCGCATCGCGCAGGCGCTCGAGCGTCGATGGGAGCAGTGGCTGAGTCGGGGCGGCGCTCAGCGCGCCGCGGATCCCGATGACCGCCTGCATGACCGGCGGGCAGTGCTGGCAACCGCTCAGGTGCTGCTCGACCTCGCGAGCCTGATCCGCCGGCAGCTCACCGTCGAGATAGGCCGACGCGCTGCGCCGCGCCAGCGCGCAGCTGAGGGGCGGCTGCGACCCCTCGTGCGGGGCATCGAGGACTCGTGCCAGCCGGAAGCGGCCTCGCTGGATTCGTTTGTGCGCCGCGTCCTCGCTGCAGTCGAGCATCCGAGCGACCTCGGAGGCTCGGAACCCTTCACCGTCGTGCAGCGCCACTGCGGCCCGCTCCGGCATCGGCAGCCGCGCCAGCGCCGCCCGCAGTTCCTGCTCGTGCTCCGCACGGACGATCACCGCCTCGGGATCGCCGACGCTGATGTCCAGCAACCGGGCCTCCGACGCCACCCGCTCGGCCACACCGTCGCGGATCCGCATCCACGCCCGCGTATGGTCACGCGCGCGGTTGACCAGAATCGAGTGCAGCCAGGTGCCGACCCCGGCTTCACCCCGGAAACGCTCGCGGCTCCGCCAGGCTCGTTCGAATGTCTCCTGCAGCAGGTCGTCGGCGTCGACCCCGGGAGGGGCGAGCCGTCCCGCGAGCCGGAGCAAGCGCGGGCCATGCGCCTCGATAGCGCGGGCGAAAGCGTCCGAATCGACTTGTCCGGTCAACTCCGTCACAAGCGTGATCAGTGCGCTCTCATTTGTCCAGTTTCCCCGCGGGCGGCGTCTAATCACTGTGATGGACAACCGAATTGGATTCATACGCGTTGGTGGATCGAGGGTGGCCTACGCCACGATCGGCACTGGTCCGCCGTTGATCCTTCCCCCAGCGACGTTCGGACACCTCGACCTGGAGTTGGACAACGAGCCGACCCGTACGTTCTTCGAGGCGCTCGCCACGCGCCTCACGCTGGTGCGCTACGACCGTCTGGGGACCGGCATGTCGGATCGCATCCGCGGCGCTGAGACGATGACGCTCGGGTTCGAGGTCGACGTGCTCGAGCGACTGGTCGCCGAACTTGGCGACCAGCGCGTGAGCCTGTTTGGAGTCTCCTACGGCGCGGCCGTCGCAGCCGGTCTCGCGGCCCGGCGCCCGGACCGCGTCAAGTCCCTCCTGCTCTATGGCGCCTACGCCGACGGCAGCAGCGTCCTGTCGACGGGTCTGCTCGAGTCGATGAAGTCGCTGTTGCGGGCTGACTGGGACCTGGGATCGCGCCTGCTGGCAACGGCGTTCCTGCCCGAGGCCGACCGGGAGTTGAGCAGTTGGTTCGCCCGGATGCAGACGCAGTCCTGCAGCGGTGAGATGGCAGCTTCGCTGCTTGACCTGTCGGCCCAAACGGACCTCCGCGAGTTGCTGGGCCGGGTCACCGCGCCGACTCTGGTGCTGCACCGCGACGACGATCCAGTCGTCCCCCCGGGGTTCGGTCGGGACGTTGCTGCCCTGATCGAGGGGGCGCGGTTCCAACTGCTCGAGGGACGGTGGCATCTCCCCTGGTTCGGCGGCACCGCGGTGCTGGCTGCCGCCGCCGAGTTCCTCGGGTTCCCTGCGCCGGCCCCCCAGGCTCACCCCGACGCTGCCGCGGCCACGCTCACCGCACGTGAGCGCGATGTGCTCCGGCTCGTGGCCGAGGGCCACAACGATTCCTCGATCGCGCAGGTCCTGACCCTGAGTGCACACACCGTCCACAGGCACGTGGCCAACATCCGGATCCGGCTCGGGCAGCCCTCGCGCGCCGCCGCCGCCGCCCACGCCGCCCGACTCGGGCTGATCTGAGGCCCCGGGCAGGTCGGTCTGGATCTGTCGGCCCAGTGCGGGGCGGGCCCGGCCGATTGATGGCATATGGCCGGTTCCGGTCAAACACAGATGGCCGGGACAGGCGAAGCACAGACGGCGTCTCCGCGCTGGACTTCCGTGCATGACAACCAACAGGCGTTCACTCGCCGAGAACCCCCACGAACCAAACACCATGAATATGCGTATCGACGCCGCGTACGAGTTTTGCGAAGAGATCGTCCGCGTGCACGCCCGGAACTTCGCCTACGGCATTGCGGTGCTGCCCTCGGACCAGCGACGGGCGCTCAGCGCCATTTACGCCTACGCGCGTCGCGTCGACGACATCGCGGACGGCGATCTTCCGCGCGCGGAAAAGCTCGCGCTGCTCGCGCGGGCCTGGTTGACGCTTCCCTGGCGGCGTGCGGCGGCCCCGGACGACCCCGTGCTGGTCGCGCTCGACGACGTGAATCGGCGGTTCGAGCTTCCGCACGACGCCTTCGACGACCTGATCAACGGGGTTGAGGCGGACGCCGCAGAGCGCGTCGCCTTCGACACCTTCGAGCACTTGGTCAGGTATTGCCGTCAGGTCGCCGGTTCGATCGGACGCCTGTCGGTGGCCGTGTTCGGCACGCGCGATGTCGAGGTCGCGATGCTGCAGGCCGACGACCTCGGGGTCGCACTGCAGCTGACGAACATCCTCCGCGACGTGGTCGAGGATCGCGAGCGCGGCCGCGTGTACCTGCCGCGCGAGGACCTTGAGCGGTTCGGCTGCCCAACGGACCCCCTGGCCGGACCGGCGGTGGCGCTGATCGAGTTGATCCGCGATACCGCGGAGCGCAACCGCGAGTGGTACGCCCGGGCAGAGGGGCTGACGGATCTGCTGGACACCCGCGCGGCCGCCTGCGTAACCGCGATGACCAGCGTCTACGAGCGCATCCTGGATCGCATCGAACGCGCGCCGCAGGAGGTGCTGCGCGGACGGATCGCGCTCAGCGACGCCGCCAAGTCGGACATCACGAGGGCCGCCATCGCGGCGATCGCAGCGGAAGGCGAAGCGGCATGAGCGCCGGCGGCGTCGATTACGCCCTCGGTAGCGATGGGGCCGAGCAGGCCCGCCTGACGCGTCAGTCCGCCGAGCTACTCGACGAAGGTAGAGCGCTGCTCGGGCGCATCCCGCTGGCCGCCGGCCAGCGCGCGATCGACGTGGGCTGCGGACCGAGCGGCCTCCTCGAGCTGCTCTCCGATCGGGTCGGCCCGGACGGCGAGGTGATCGGGCTCGATCGCGAGCGCAGCTATGTCGACGCCGCGCGGACGCTGGTTCGTGACAGCGGGCTCGCGAACGTTCGCCTCGTCGAGGCCGACGCCCGGGACACGGGCCTCCCGTCCGGCTCGTTTGATCTCGTCCACGGACGGTTCCTGCTGCTCAACATCCCGCGCCCGGCGGAAGTGGTCGGCGAGATGACGCGGCTGGCAAAGCCGGGCGGCTGGATTGCCAGCCAGGAGCCCGACGTCCTGTTGCTGTGCGAGCCACCGCACCGAGACTGGCAGCGGCTCGTCGCGCTGTACGAGGCGACGTACCTGCAGGATGGCGCGGACCCGAGGATCGGGCGACGCCTCCCCGGGCTGTTCCGCGACGCCGGCCTCGAAGACGTCCGGGTCGCGCTGCACGCTGACCATCACACCCACGGCGACACGCGCCACTGCGTGTTTCCCGACGTGCTCAGAAGCATGCGTGCGAAGATCGTCGACCGCCGGCTGGTCGGTGAGCAGGAACTGGACACGCTGGACGAATCCGTCCGCGCCCACCTGAGGGCTCCGGGCACGATGACCGTCCCGCATCTGCTCTTCTCAGTCTGGGGCCGCAAGCCGCGCTAGCGGCGACGGCGGCAGCCGCTCAGGAGGCCAGGAGCTCCGCTTCGGCCGAAAGGTCGACCGGCATCGGGCCGCTCGCAAGCTCGCGGACCACGTCGCGCAGGATCGCTCGCATGCCCTGTGTCGCGTCGGAACGGAAGGCCCCGCGCCGGGACACGGTCGCGACGGTGCGCGTCAGGGTGCCGGGAGCCAACGGGAGCAGTGCCACACCGTCGCGGACCGCCATCGCGGCGACCAGCCGCGGGATCACCGCGACCCCGACGTGGGCTTCGACCAGCGCCTGCATCGCCATGTAGTCGTTGGTCTCCGACACGACCCTCGGCGCAAAGCCCGCCTCGCGGCAGGCATGGGTGAGCGCCTCGCGGCAGACGCAGTCATACGGCGCGACGCACGGCTCATCGGCGAGCCACTCGAGCTCGATCTGCGGTGCGTCCGCGAGGGCGTGGTCGACGGGCAGGCAGCACGCCATGTCGTCCGAGAACAGGGGCTCGAACTCAAGCTCTGGATTGGCCGGCGCACGCAGAACCGGGTACTCGTAGGCCAGCGCCAGGTCCCAGTGTCCGGCGGCCAGCGCCGGCAGCGATACCGGCGGATCGGCCTCGGCCAGCTTCAGCTCGACGGCGGGGAGCTCACGACGGAACGAGGCGACCGCGGGCGGCACGACCGTGGCCGCCGCGGTCGGAAAAGCGACCATCCGCAGCGGCCCGCTGCCCCGGCGGGCGATCTCGATCACGTCGCGTTCGGCGTCATCGAGCTTCGTCAGCAGCGCCTCGGCATGCCGATGCAGCGCCTGCCCGGGTGGGGTGATGCGGATCCCACGCGGGGTCCGTTCGATCAGCGCGACACCCAATTCACGCTCCAACTGCTTGACGTGATGGGAAACGCCCGGCTGGGTGAAGGCGAGGGCACGCGCGGCCGCGCTGAACGAACCGCGGTCGACGACCTCACGAAAGACGCGCAACCGGTCAACGTCGAGCATCGCCGCAGAGGGTAACGCTGGTCGGCTCTTCGCACAAGGCACAGCTTTGCGCTATGAGGACGAGACCCAAGTCTCGTTTATAGGCCTCAAGCAGATCTCACGCTGTCGCGCTCGGCGGCCAGCCGCGCGAGCTGAACCCGCGAGCGGATCCCCAGCTTCGCGAAGGCGTGCCGCAGGTGCGTGTTGACCGTGTCGAGGGATAGGAACAGCTCACTCGCCGCCTCGCGGCTGGTCATCCCGCGGGCCACGAGGTCGACCACGACGGCCTCAGATCTGGTCAGGCTCTCCCACCCGCGCTCGGGCCTCGCGACGGTCATCTGCCGCTTGCGCACGCCGAGCGAACGCAGCGCGGCGCGAACACGGGCGGTGTCGCGGTGCGCGCCGGCGCGGACATACGCCTCGTACGCCGCCTCGAACTGGCTTACCGCTTCCTCCTTCGCGTTCGCCCCGGCCAACGCCGCGGCGAGATCTTCCTGAGCCGCCGCGAAGGCGAGCGGCCGCTCGCCCTGGCCGAACAGCTCCGCTGCCCGGCGCAGTAGTGACACGTCAGCGGTCAAAAGCCCACGCGTGTGAGTGACGGACGCCGTGATCCACGGTACCGAGGGGTTGCGTCTGTCCAGTTCGGCGGCTGCGCTCGCTGCGACCTCACCCAGCTCGAAGTCCCCGGACCGCAAGGCCAGCGCGACGAACATCGGCAGCCTCGATGGGTACCACACCACCGCCAGAAACCGGTGCGCCGCCAGGCGCTCGGCCAGCGGCGCGAGCGCGGCACGGGTCGCATCGCCACGGCCCGCGGCATCCGCGCACAGCGCCGCTGCCCAGCCGGCGTCGCCTGTCGGTTCACGTGGTGCACGTGCCGCCAGGCGGTCAGCGGCGGCGGACGCCTGACGCACGTCCCCGGCGCGCAACGCGGATTCCGCGAGTGTGACCAGCGCCTGGCCGAGGTAGTAGTCGAAGCCAAGGGTGTCCGCGAGTTCGGCCGCGGCTTCCGCTTCGGCCCGGGCGTCGTCGACTCGACCCAACTCGAGCAACACCGTGGCTCTGATGCTCTGCGAGCGGGAGATGATGATCGGATGCCCGGTGGAGGACGCCGACAGATGCGCACGCTCGAGTGACCCCAGCGCCTCCCGATCCCGCCCGAGCGTGGCAAGGCAGCTGGCGATAGTGCTGTCCTGAATCCCGGTGGCGCGGGCGGTCGAGGTCTCGGACTCCGCGATCGGCGCCTGCGCCAGCGCAAGCGCCCCGAGGAGATGTCCCTGCTCGTGCTCGGCGCTGACCCGGATGCTCTGCACCACCGCCGCGGCCGTGCGATCGGGGTCGCGGGCCACCAGCTCCCACGCCCGCTCGAGCGATCGCGCCGCCTCGGCAGCCGTCCGATCCGGCGACGCTATCGCCTCGTTCTGGTCGAACGCGATCAGGACCGCGCGGGCAGCGGGAGGCACATGTTCGTCGGTGACCAGTCGCCCCGGGAGCGGCCTGGGGTACGGCAAGCCGGTTCTGGTAGCCCAGGCGCGGCGCATCCCAAGCTGGATCTCCGCCTCCAGGCCGGCGGGAAGATCGTGATCGGCCAGATACGCCTCCCCGAGCGCACGAGCCTCCTCGAGGCGGCCCGACCATCCGAGCATCTGCACCGCGGCGGCCACGAATTCGGGGCGGCGCGGATC
>Ga0123355_10004852_pt1 | contig 19578 bp, 20 predicted proteins | sample TergutEmb28metaG_3_FD_89872 | JGI IMG/M metagenome (GOLD analysis project Ga0123355, IMG submission 89872) | Embiratermes neotenicus P1 segment gut microbial communities from Petit-Saut dam, French Guiana - Emb289 P1 | ecosystem: Host-associated > Arthropoda: Insects > Digestive system > Gut ...
GGGGTGGGAAAAACCGAGCTTGCCAAGACCCTTGCCGATTTTCTTTTTAACGATGAAAAAGCCCTTACCCGCATCGACATGAGCGAGTACGGCGAAAAGCATTCTGTAAGCCGGCTTATCGGCGCGCCGCCGGGCTATGTCGGCTACGAGCAGGGCGGTCAGCTTTCGGAGGCAGTGCGCCGCCGGCCCTACAGCGTTATCCTTTTTGACGAGATCGAAAAGGCCCACCCGGAAGTCTTTAACGTCTTTCTGCAGATACTTGATGATGGGCGGCTGACCGACGGGCAAGGCAGGGTGGTGGACTTCAAAAATGTCATCATTATCATGACCAGCAACTTGGGTTCTGAACTGATACTGGAGGCGAAAAAACTCGATGACATACGGGGCGCTCTCATGGAACTTTTGAAGCAGAGTTTCCGCCCGGAGTTTATTAACCGCATTGACGAGACGGTGATTTTTAACCGCTTGGGCAAGGGCGAAATCGGCAAAATCGTGGACATTCAGCTTGCCAGTCTCTATGCCCGCCTTGCCGGGCGCAAGGTGGAGTTAAAGCTTACCCCCGCGGCACGGGAACTCCTTGCCGAGCGTGGCTACGATCCGCTTTTTGGCGCGCGGCCGCTAAAACGGACGATTCAGGCTGATCTGGAAAACCCGCTTGCCAAAGCCATTATCGCCGGAAAGATCAAGGAAGGCGACACGGTTACGGCGGACAAGAACAGCGAGAAGGGCGGGGATGCGCTTTTATTCAAGAAAGGCCCCGCCCCCCGCCGCGCGTGAGCCAACGGTACAGTTGACACTATCAAATCCCTGTTGTACGGTTTCATTCATGCGCTCATCCGCCAAAGGCAACAAGGTAATGCTCTTTCTCCTACTATACCTTCTTGTAAGCCAGGTTATCATAGCCATTGCGCTGGATGCGGCAGGCATCGAACTGGACGCCCTGGCGGTTATGGCCTTGGCACAGGTTGCCGGCCTTTTCGTTCCCTTCCTGTTCTATCTGCGTATCACCAGACAAAAACTACCGGAAGTGCTTCAGCTTGCGCCGCTGAGTCCGGGCAACGCGCTTGTTGTAACCCTTATAACCATAGGGATCATACCTATGGTGCATTTGGTAAATTTCCTGGCTTCGCTTGTCTTTTACCCAATGGTGCTGGGCACGTTACGGAACATGGGGCTTGCCAGCGCGCCGCTGTGGGTAAGCCTGCTGGTAATCGGCGTACTCCCCTCCCTGTTTGAAGAACTCTGGTTCAGGGGAGCCCTTTACCGGGAGTACGAAGAAGTTTCCATCAGAAAAAGGGCCATTATCACCGGACTGTTTTTCGGCATTATGCACATCAATTTCCACCAGTTTTTGTACGCCGGATTGTTCGGGATTTTGTACGCCTACATACTGTACTACACCCGCTCCATCTTCGCCCCCATGTTGATGCATTTTGTCAACAATTCCCTGTCCGTTATCATGTTCCGCTCCGCTTCTTTCACAAGCGGTTATTTTGAGCTTTGGGGAAACCCGGCCTTGTTCCTGCTCGTAGCGGGCGGTCTTAGCGCCGCTATGTTTCCCGTGCTTGTTATACTGCTAAAAAAACTCAGCGCTAGCCACGCGCGCCATGCCCTCTCCGCGCCGCCGCCTGAGCCGGAGGCCGCCGCCGCCGGAAAGCCAAAAGTGTTTACGTGGGCGTTCTGGCTGGTACTCGCGGTATTCGCGTTATCCGCGGGGTTTGCGGAAGTAACGCTGCGGGCCAGATAAGCCTGTCCGGCTATTGCCACACCCGCCCATTCACGCTATGCTGAAAGAACCATGAACAAGAACGCTGTCGCCTCGTATCTAGCCGCCAAAGGCCCCAATGCCGATGCGGGTTTTTTGGCCTACCTCTGCAACCTGACAGAGACCGCCCGTGTCGCCCCGGATGTCGCCGCCCTAATCGTGAAAGAACTGGAAAGCCAAAGGAGCCGTGTCAAGCTGATTGCCAGCGAGAACTACTGTTCCCTGCCCGTACAGCTTGCCTTGGGGAACCTGCTTACGGATAAATACGCCGAAGGAGTTCCCGGACGCCGCTTTTACGCGGGAACCGAGAACGTTGACGCTCTGGAAGCCCTTGCCGCCGGGGAAGCCTGTAAGCTCTTTGGCGCCGAGTACGCCAATGTCCAGCCCCCCAGCGGAGCCGATGCCAACCTTCTGGCGTTCTGGGCGATACTGTCCACAAGGGTAGAAAACCCCATCCTCGCGCGGTACGCCCAGACCAACCTGTACAAATTAACCGACACCCAGTGGCAAACGCTCAGGGCGGAGCTGGGAAACCAGCGCCTTTTGGGGCTGGACTACTACTCAGGCGGGCATTTGACCCACGGCTACCGCTACAATGTTTCGTCCCGTATGTTTGATGTGTACACCTACTCGGTTTCCGAAAAGACCGGCCTCCTTGACTACGATGAAATCGAGCGGCAGGCCAGGGACGTAAAGCCCCTGATTCTTCTTGCCGGGTATTCCGCCTATCCCCGCAAAATCAACTTCAAAAGAATGAAGGATATTGCCCGCTCTGTCGGGGCGGTGTTCATGGTGGACATGGCCCACTTCGCAGGTCTTGTGGCCGGCAAGGTTTTTACCGGGGACGACGACCCCGTGCCCCACGCCGACGTGCTTACCACAACAACCCACAAGACCCTGCGCGGCCCCAGAGCCGGGCTTGTGCTTTCCACGCGGGAGTTTGCGGAGGCTCTGGACAAGGGCTGCCCCTTGGTTATGGGCGGCCCCATGCCAAACGTGATTGCCGCCAAAGCGGTGGCCTTTAAGGAAGCGTCCGGGCAGGAGTTCCGGGATTACGCCAAAAAAGTCGTGGAAAACAGCCAAGCCCTTGCCGCGGCCTGCGCCGGAAACGGCATTGACGTGCTTACCGGCGGCACGGACAACCATCTTTTCCTTGCCAATGTCCGGGCGCTGGGCTTAACCGGCAGGCAGGCGGAAAGCGCCCTGTTCGACTGCAACATCACCCTGAACCGCAACAGCCTTCCCTTCGATCCCAACGGCCCGTGGTATACATCGGGGCTCAGGATGGGAACCCCCGCGCTTACCACTCTGGGCATGGGAGCGGGCGAAATGGAAGAACTTGGAAGCGTAATCGCCCTTGTGTTGAAAAACACCCGCCCCGCGCAAGACGCCAAAGACCCGTCCAAACCGAGCAAGGCCAAATACGTCATTGACGAGGCGGCGAAGGCTCAAGTCTTGGACAGGGTAAAAAACCTTATGGGCCGCTTTCCCGTGTATCCCCAGCTTGACCTTGATTTTTTGAAAGAGGCGTTTACGGGGCAGCCGAACTGCTAGGGCCTGAGTGTTTTTAGGCTTTCAAAATGCCGCTTTATCGCAAGAAAGCTCTTCTCGCTCATGGCGTGTTCCATCTTGCAGGCGTCGTGTATGGCGGTGGCCTTGTCAACACCCAGAAAAGCAAGCCAGCCGGAAATCGCCACGTGCCTTTCGTACATGGTGTCCGCTATTTTCCGGCCCTCGCCAGTCAGCGTGATGTAACCGTCGGCGTCTACGGAGATGTACCCTTTCGCGCGCAGGTTTTTCATGGCGACGCTTACGCTCGGTTTACTGTATTCAAGCTCGTTTACAATATCAATCGAGCGAACCTTGTCCCCTTTAAGGCTTAACACGAGGATCGTCTCCAGATAGTTCTCCGCCGATTCGTGCGTCTTCAGCGCTTTGCCGCCGCTGCCCATTTTCTACCCGCCGCCCAGACGCGCGCCGGTGAAATTCCGCGCGCCGTTACAAAACGCCTTCCAGTCCAGGGCCTTTTTCGCCTGCCACTGAAGCCGCGAGACCGCCAGAACGCCGTCCCCGGTTTGTATCAATATTCCATTCTCCCTGTCCGTGCCCAAAACCGTCCCCGGCACGGCAGCGCCGACGGCGGCGGGCTCCAGTGGGCGGGCTTCCAGTATAAAAAGCGTGTCCGTGCCCAGTTCAGTAAACGAAAGGGGCCAAGGCGTGTAGGCTCGTATCTGGGCGTCAATCTGGACGGCGCTCCTTGCCCAGTCGATAGCCCCGTCCTCTTTCCGTATCTGGCTACAGTACACGGCCTGCCCAGTCTGGGGCCGGGCGGCGGCAGGGTCGAAGTCTACAAGCAGCCTGTCAAGCAAGGCGGCGGCCCTGTGGCTTACGGCTTCGCTTAACGATAGCGTGGTTTCACGGCCCGAAAGCTCTATCCTTTTCCGCGCCAGTATGTCCCCGCTGTCCATTTCCACGGCGAGTTTCTGGACGCATATCCCGGTCTCCCGCTCCCCGGACAGAATGGCGGCAGGGATGGGGGCCGCCCCGCGGTATTTGGGCAAAAGACTGGGGTGAATGTTGATTCCCCCGCGGGGAAACAGGGCTAAAAAGCGGGGGCCGAATATGCGCCCGTAGGCGAAAGACACAAGAAGGTCAGGGGCAAGGGCCGCCGCCTCTTCCCGCGCCTGTAGGTCAAGTTTTTCGGGCTTTAACTGGGGTATGGAGGCCAGCCCCCTTTCCCTTCGCGCTCTGTCAAGTTCAAAGGCGGCGGCGGAAACGTCAGTCGGCTGGGCAAGGCCACGCTTGCGGGCGCTGTCGGGATTGGTAAGGAGCCCGGCAAGCGCTACCCCCCTGCCTTCCAGTTCCAGCCGGGACACGGCCTGAAGCGAAGGGACGGCTATTGCGGGGCTTGCGGCGAAAAGAACCCGCAAAGCCCTGCCGGGACGCTCCGCGCCGGAAGGTTCTTTCATGGCTAGGCCTGCTGTTTGGCCGCGGCCTTCTGGATTTTGGCGAGAATGCGGTTTCTCTTTTGCTCGGGAATTCGGTCAATAAACAGTATGCCTTCCAGATGATCGTACTCATGAAGTATGACCCGCGCCATGATGCCGTCGGCCTCCAGGGTAAAGGGCCGGCCCTTTTCATTCCATGCCTGAACCTTCACTGTTTGCGGGCGCACCACATCGGTATAGACACCGGGAATGGAAAGGCAGCCTTCTTCGTACTCTTCCGTTTCGTGGGAGGTCTCGATAATGGAGGGATTGATAAAAATCCGGGGGACATCCCCCTCTATGTGGACGGCGAAGATTCGCTGCATAAGCCCCACTTGGGGCCCGGCAAGGCCGATGCCTTTTTCGGCGCGCAGCGCGCTGAGCAGATTTTCCGCGACATTCAGGTATTCGGGGCCGATGGTTTTGACTGCTTGAGCTTTTTGCCTGAGCAGTTCGTTTCCCAAGGTCAGAACAGGCATACAACAACTATACAGAAAATCCCGCCCCTGCGCAATGTCGGGGGAGCGGGTGTTTACGGGCATGGGCCGAAAAAAAGCCTGTTGCAAACATACGTCTACAACAGGCCCTGCCCTTGAGGCATATCAGGCATACAGTGATTGGGAGGGGAACCATACGCCTGACCTTTTAAGTATCGGCCTTTGTGGGGAATTTCTTAACAAAACTTCTCTACATCTAAAAATTTTCCAGCGGCTGGTCTTTGTCCAGCATGTCGGGGACAACATACACAAGCGAGCCGCTTTTTCGAACCCTAAGTTCCACAAAGCCCTTGGTCACCAGCGCTTCAAGGAGCTTTTTGGATTCTTCCATGGGGACATTCGCGCCAAGGGCTACATCGCTTACGGTAAGGATGCCGTTGTTTTCCTTGGCGATTTTTAGGATTACCTGCTCCGGGTGTTCTTTTTCAGGGGCCTTGCCGTCCATGACACGAAACTGGGCGTCATTGGCGTAACGCCAGCCCACCTTCCCTGTGTGCTGGCGGCGGATTTGCTCGTGCAGGGCCTTTAGCATATTCGCCTCCCGCACTTGGGCGGGGAGGGTAAGAAGATCGTAAATCGACCCGATGCCAAAAAGCCCGCCTGAAAACATCCACAGAAACCCTGTAAGAGTCTTGCCCAGATAAAAGCGGTGAAAGCCCAAAGCGCCGAAGAACGAGCCAAGCCATAAGATATAGGCAATAAGTACGCTGTACATACCAAGTACAGTATACACGAGCAGGCAGGGTTTTCCAAGGCAGTGCCCGCCCCTGCCGGAGCGTAGCGGTAATGTTGGCTCACGCGCAGTGGGGGCGGAAAAATTTGTAAATGGGAAAAATACAAATATAATGTATATATGGACGCGGAAATAATTGTGTGGGAAGAAAAGTACAACCTTGGCATCGCGCTGGTTGATACTCAGCACAAAGAGCTGGTGAACCTTATTAGCCAGTTGTATCGCGCGTGCTGCAGCGGGGAAGATGTAGAGGCGGCGTTCAAGGCCGCTTTGAGCCGGATGGTAGAGTATGTCCATTTTCACTTCGGCGTGGAGCAGCAGATCATGGAGCGGATTGACTACCCCGGCTTAAAAGGGCACATAAAAGAGCATACCACTCTGATTAAAAATATCCTTGAGGCGGCAAAAGACTACAGCGAAGGCAAAAGATTTGTGCCGCATCACCTTGTCCGCCTTCTTAAAGACTGGATTTTAAGCCATATCGCCGTTTCCGACAGGCAGTATGCTTCTTTTATCGCCGAACATGGCAAAAATATTTGGCATTAACGGGCAATACAGCCTAGAATTAGAATAGGAGCCTGTTCCAAAATGTCAGATTTTGAACGGACTCATAGGAGATGTAAAAAAATTGGCCTTTACATTTAAGCGGGGCATTCACCCTAACGAGCAAAAACAATGCACGGAAAACGTGCCCATACATACCCTGCTTCCCGCCGCCGGAAGTGAACTGGTGTTTCCCCTGTTACAGCATATAGGAGCCCCCTGTAAGCCCCTTGTCGAAAAAGGCCAAAAAGTGCTGCTGGGCGAAAAAATAGGCGACAGCGAGGCGTTTCTTTGCGCGCCGGTACACTCAAGCGTGTCGGGAATTGTAAAAGATATATGCCCGCATTTGACTGTAGGCGCAACTGTCGATTCGGTAATTATCGAAAATGACGGGGAATTTACAGAACACGAAAGCATAAAGGAAAGAAGCGGCTTCCAGGAGCTTTCAAAAGAGCAGGTGCTGGGAATAATCCGGGAGGCCGGAATCGTCGGTCTTGGCGGCGCGGGCTTTCCTACCCATGTAAAACTCTCCCCCCCGCCTGACAAAAAAATCGACACGGTTATTGTTAACGGCTGTGAATGTGAGCCGTATTTAACAACAGACAACAGGGTCATGATCGAAGAGTCGCAGCGCATTGTAATTGGCCTACAGATCATTTTAAAGCTGATAGAAAGCGGCACGGGAATTATCGCCGTAGAAAGCAACAAGCCGCAAGCCATTGACGCGCTGAAAAAAAGCTGCGCCGGTATTCCCAATATCGAAGTGGCGATAGTCAAAACAAAATATCCGCAAGGCTGCGAAAAGCAGCTTGTCAACGCCATTACAAAGAGGGAGGTTCCGTCCGGGGGGCTTCCGATAGATGTCGGCTGCATTGTGAATAACGTTGATACCGTCATCGCCATACACCGCGCGGTTCTCCGGGGCCGCCCGCTTATGCGCAAGGTTGTTACGCTGACAGGCGGCGCGATAAAAAACCCCGGCAATTACAAAGCGCGCATCGGCACAAAACTGAACGACTTGGTTGAACAGGCAGGCGGCTTTAAGACAAATCCCGCGAAAATTGTCGCGGGCGGGCCAATGATGGGCGTGGCGGTTTTTGACACGGATATTCCCGTTATCAAAACTACCGAGGGCGTACTTTTTCTTACCGCGGAAGAAGCGTACATTCCGCCGGAAAGAAACTGCATCCGCTGTGGAAGCTGCGTAGAGCGCTGTCCTTCGGGGTTAATACCGACAGAACTAAACGCAGACATTCTAAAAGAGGACAGCGAAGCGTTTGTCAGGCACAACGGTCTTGACTGCATCGAGTGCGGAAGCTGCTCGTACATTTGCCCCGCCAAAAGACGCTTGTCTCAAGCAATCCGCACCATCAGAAGGGTCGAGCTTAAAAAGCGGCAGAATAAGGGAAAGGCGTAACAACAATGCGTACCAAAACGAAGGGAGTATCCGCATAGTGAAAATAGTAATAAATCAAATGATGACCGTTTCTTCCCCGCCGCACATTTACGGAACAGACACTATCGAAAAGCGTATGTGCGATGTGCTTATCGCGCTGTCTCCGGCGTTTGTTATGGCGGTATACCACTACGGCTCCAGGGCGTTTTTTCTGGTAGCGATAGCCGTCATATCAGCTATGGTGTTCGAGTATCTATTCCAGCGGGTCATGGGAAAGCCCGCCACAGTACATGATTTCAGCGCCGCCATTACGGGGGTGCTGTTGGCGTTCAACCTTCCGTCGGCTGCCCCGCTTTGGATTCCGGTTGTCGGGAGTTTTTTCGCGGTGGTTGTGGTAAAGCAGTTGTTCGGCGGGCTGGGGGCAAATTTCATGAACCCCGCCCTTGCCGCCCGCGCCTTTCTGCTTGTGTCGTTCCCCGTGCACATGACAAACTGGACAGTGCCGGATGCCGCTTCAGGCGTTTCTGCCGTTTCGGGCGCTACATATCTGGGGATGCTCAGGGAAAACCCGGCATTTTCCCCGGAGCTTTCCGATTACATGGCGCTTCTTTTTGGCGGGGCCGGCGGCTGTGTCGGGGAAACAAGCGCGGTAGCCCTTCTTATCGGCGCTCTGTATCTGCTTGCCAGAAGAGTCATAGACTGGAGGATTCCGGTTTTTTACCTAGGGAGCTTCGCCCTTTTCGCGTTTATTTTCGGCAGAACCGGGTTTTTCACCGGAAACATTCTGTTTGAAGTACTGGCCGGCGGCTTGTTGCTGGGGGCATTCTTTATGGCAACGGACTACGCCACATCTCCGATTACACCTAACGGCAAAATTGTCATGGGGATTGGCTGCGGGTTTTTAACTGTCGTCATACGTTTTTACGGAGGCTACCCGGAAGGAGTCAGTTACGCGATTATTATCATGAATCTTTTTGTGCCGCTGATCGATAAATATGTGCGCCCCCGTGTGTACGGACACGGAAAAGCGAGGAAGGCATGAACTATATTATAAAACCGGCGGTTACGCTTTTTGTTACCGCCGTAATTACCATTGCCGCTCTAAGCGTTGTGTACAATCTTACTCTTGAACCTATTGAACGGCAGATACAAAGAACGCAGGAAGCGGCGCTGCGGGCGGTTCTGCCGGGGGCCGAAGAATTTCGCCTGATCGAAGCTGAAACTCCAGGCAGCATAGTCGCCGTGTACGAAGGACTGACAGGCGGCGTACTTGTAGGCTATGTCGTGGAACTTTCCCCCGCCGGGTATGGCGGCACTATCGATCTTGTCGCCGGGATTTCCGTGCCTGACGAAAGAATTACCGGAATGCGGATACTCAGGCACAGCGAAACGCCGGGGCTGGGCGCATTGGCGGCGAGGGAAAATTTTTACCAGCGCTTTGACAATAGGCCCCTTGTCCCGCTGGAAGTTGTAAGGTACTCCCCCGGCGAACATCAAATAAGCGCGATTACAAGCTCGACAATTACGACAAGGGCTGTTACTGGAGCTGTCAACGAAGCTATCCGGTGGTTTAACGGGAGGGACGGAAGATGAATTACCTTCAGCTTATAAAAGACGGCGTTATTCACAAAAACCCTACGTTTGTACAGCTTTTAGCCTTGTGCCCGCTGCTTGCCGTAACAACATCGGCGCAGAACGGCATCGCTATGGGGCTTGCGACCACCGTTGTTATGATGTGCGCGAGTACCGTAATCTCCGTTGTGCGCAGGCTTATTCCCGGCGAAATACGGATTGCGGCGGCGGTTATCATTGTAGCGGGCTTTGTTACCGTAATACAATTTCTGATGGAGGCCTACGCTCCCGCGCACATAAACGAGGCGCTCGGCATTTACATACCGCTTATTGTCGTTAACTGTATTCTTTTTGCCCGTATAGAATCTTTCGCCTCAAAAAACCATCCCTTCGCCTCGGTGGTTGACGCTTTTGGCATGGGGGCGGGCTTTACCTTGGGGCTTTTTACAATTGGCGTAATACGTGAATTTTTCGGATCAGGATCGATCCTTGGGATTGAGATACTGCACGACACCACATCGCATATGCTTATCATGATTATGCCGCCGGGGGCGTTCTTTACGCTTGGGGTAATTATTTTGGCGCTTAAACACATAAACAGGTAGACAGTATGGACATATTTTTTATACTAATCGGCGCGGTGTTTATTAACAACTATGTTTTGGTTCAATTTCTGGGAATGTGCCCATTCTTCGGCGTTTCCAAAAAGACGGAAACCGCCCTTGGCATGGGGCTTTCCGTTATGTTTGTTATGGCGCTTTCCTCCGCCATGACATATCTTTTTTTCCAGCTTGTTCTGGTTCCGCTTGGGCTTACGTTTTTGCGCACGGTTGTGTTTATTTTAATTATCGCGTCAATCGTGCAATTTGTCGAAGTGTTCATGAAAAAAATGTTTACCGCCCTTTATTCCATGCTGGGAATTTACCTTCCGCTGATTACGGTAAACTGCGCCATATTCGGTGTTGCCCTTATAAACATACGTGATCAGTACACGTTTGCGCAGGCAATGGTTAACAGCATTGGCGCGGGGGCCGGGTTTACGCTGGCGATGCTGCTTATGGCTGGAATCCGGGAAAAGTATGACGCCAATTCCAGCGTACCCGAACAGTTCAAGGGCTTCCCGCTCGCGTTGTTTTCCGCCGGGCTTATGAGCATAGCTTTCATGGGCTTTATGGGTTTAATTTAAGGAGGCGTTATGCTTGAAGGCATTCTGTATCCGGTTCTTACCGTTGGCGCGCTGGCGCTTGTCTTTGGAATTATCCTTGGCTTTTCCGCAAAGAAATTCGCCGTCCAGCCCGACCCGAATGTGAAGCGGATTATCAACGTGCTGCCCGGAGCCAACTGCGGCGGGTGCGGCTTTCCCGGCTGCGCTGTGTTTGCCGAGCGTGTGGCGCAAGGGCAGGCCGGGTATAACGGCTGTCCCCCCGGCGGACAAGCGGCGGCTCTGGAAATCGCCAAATTCATGGGGATAGACGCAAGCCCCTTGAACCGGAAAACCGCCTTTGTAAAATGCGGCGGGACAAACGACAACATAAAACGAAACTACATTTACGACGGCCCCAAGAGCTGCGTGTCAGCGTCCCAGCTTGCCACGGGCGGAAACAAATCGTGCGAGTATAGCTGCATAGGACTTGGAAGCTGTCAGAATGCCTGCCCCTTTTCCGCCATAAAAATTGCCGCCGGAATAGCCGTAGTTATCGGGGAAAAATGCACCGCCTGCGGAAAATGCGTTTCGGTCTGCCCCAAAAACCTGATTGAAACAGCGCTGGACAAAAATAGGGTGCGTGTTTTGTGCAACTCAAGGGAAAAGGGAAACCTTGTCAGGGCGCATTGCCGTGCCGGATGCATCGCCTGCAAGATTTGCCAGAAGAATTGCCCTGAAGGCGCTATTACCGTAGAGGACAACATCGCCCGCATCGACTACGAAAGATGCACGTCATGCATGGAGTGCGCGCGAAAGTGCCCGATGAAAACAATCAAGGCGCTATAACTTCAACACGCTTTTGTCGTAGTCCTCTGGCGGAATATACCCCAAAAGCTGAATGCAGGCGGCGGCAACAGAGCTTATTCCCAAGCCTTCGTTAAGAGCGCCCTCGCCTGCCGCGTTTGGGTATTCGCCTTTGCAGTCCGGGTCGTACACTATGCACGGCACGGGGTTCAGGCTGTGGGCTGTCTTGGGCTTGGGGCTGCCATCCGGCTTTAGGGATACGGCTCCGTTTTTTTTGTCATGCTCGTACATATCATCGCCGTTGCCGTGGTCTGACGTGATAAGCATAACACCCCCGGCCTTTTCCACCGCGCGGGCGATGCGGCCTATCTGAATATCCATCGCTTCCATAGAACAGACAACAGCCTGATACACACCAGTGTGGCCCACCATGTCGCCGTTGGGAAAGTTAAGGCGTATCAAGTCATAATTGCCGGAGGCGATGGCTTTCAGCACATGGTCGGCGATCTCGGCGCACTTCATCCACGGGCGCTGCTCGAAGGGAACAACGTCGCTTCTTATTTCAACATAGTCTTCGAGCTTTTCGTCAAACTTGCCTGTCCGGTTGCCATTGAAGAAATACGTAACGTGTCCGTACTTCTGCGTTTCCGAAATTGCCAGAGTTCGCACGCCGGTTGCCGCAAGGTATTCGCCCAGAGTCTTGTCAATGGAAGGCGGACTTACAAGGTAACGTTTCGGCACACGGGTATCGCCGTCATATTCCATCATTCCGGCGTAGCAGACTTTCGGCAGACGGACACGGTCAAACTTGTCGAAGGCTTCTTCTTCAAAGGCGGCGGTAATTTCCAGCGCACGGTCTCCCCGGAAGTTAAACAGGGCAACAGAGTCGCCGTCCTCAATCGTTCCGATAGGGGAAGGACCGCCGTCAACAGCATCAACAACAACGAACTCTTTTAAGTCCTGATCGATAATGCCGGGAATTTCCTTCCGGTAGGTTTCAACCGCTTCGCGGGCGCTTTTGAACTGGCGGCCCTGACCCAGCACGTGCGTCTTCCAGCCACGCTCTACCTGCGGCCAGTTGGCTCCGTAGCGATCCATTGTGATCCACATCCTGCCGCCGCCGGACGCTATCCGGGCATCGAAGCCGCCTGAGTTCTGCTCTTCCAGGAAAGCCTCGAAGGGGTCAAGATATTCAAGGGCGCTGGTTTCCCCCACATCCCGCCCGTCGAAAAGCGCGTGGATGCGGACTTTCTTTGCGCCGTCGGCCTTGGCTTTGAGTATCATGGCCTTAAGGTGATCCAAATGGCTGTGGACATTGCCGTCCGAAAAAAGCCCGATAAAGTGCAAGGCGCTTTCAGGCTTTGACAGCACGTTGGAAATAATTTCTTTCCACGCCTGCCCCTGAAACATGGCCCCGGTTTCAATGGAAGCCGACACCAGCGCCGCCCCCTGATTAAAAACCCTTCCACAGCCCATAGCGTTGTGGCCAACTTCACTGTTGCCCATATCTTCGTCCGATGGAAGGCCCACCGCCTTGCCGTGGGCTTTTAGTTTTGTATGGGGGCTTTTAGCCTTGACCGCTTCCAGATTGAACATTTTCGAGTCCGCCACAGCGTCCCCTTCTTTGTATTGGCCGTAACCCACGCCGTCCATGATAAGCAAGACAACCGGCCCCTTCCGCCCCTTCCATGCGGGATTTTTCTTTAAGGCTTCTACCATAATAAACAACTCCTGTTTGATATTGCTTGCCCTAACACCCGGCAGGTTCCAGAGCAAGCCTATTCAAAAATAGTATATCAAAATGAGCCGGGAGTATCACCGGAGTATAAACCATTAAAACCGGCGCAAGCGGCGGAAAGGCGCATTAGGTGCTGCCGTCGGTCAGCTCAATCAAGTTGCCTTCGGTGTCCCGGAAGTAGGCGACGTTCACGCCTCCCCAGTCCTCCATGATCTGCGGCTCGTTCACGAACTCCACGCCCTTTTCTTTCAAAAGCTTGTAGTCCCTGGTCACGTCGTCCGTGGGGAGCGTTATCACCAAGGTGTCCTGCTGGGCGCCCATTTCCGGCTGCGCGTAGCCATTGACCGCCGACATGCCCGCTCTGGAAAAAATGGCAAAGCACGGGGGCTCCCCTTCTTTTACCGCGAAGGAAGTGTAGGGGCCGTTCCTGTCCCCCCAAGTTGGTACAAGCCCGAGTTTTTCCGTGTAAAAATCGAAACACTTTCCGTAGTCCTTGCGAACCATAACCCGGGCTGCCGCTTCATTGAAACGCATTGTCATACCTCTTTAAATTGTGATGTTGGATAAAGTCTAGCGAAAAACAGCGGGGCTGTATTGTAAAAATTCGTCATCACGCATATTTTCGCATCAGTTCCAAAGGTGTTATCCCGATATGCTTTTTGAAATCGCGGATAAAATGGGAGTGGTCATGGAAATTCAGCGAATTCATGACGTCGCCCGAACCAGCTTTGCGCTTGGTAAGAATTTCGAGGCTTTTTTGAAACCGAATGACGCACAGGGCCATTTGCGGGGACAGCCCAAAGTGCTGGTAGAAAAGGCGCTGGCATTGCTTTGGGCTGTAGCCCATCATCCGGTATATTTCCGACACGTTGGCGGGAATGTTGCCGCTAAGCTTATCAAAAAGCGAAACAAATATACCGGGGGTTTTGCCCTCGATTAAAACGCCGACATAATCCTTGAAAAACGCTTTCGCTTCGCTGAAAGGCAGTTCAAAAAACTGGCGGGCATTAAATTTTTTGTCAATTGCGGCTAACGGCAAAAATGTATCCATAACTTCCGCCGCCGGGATGCCGGTTATTGCGTGAAACGCGCCCGGTTTAAGCCGCGCCCCAAAATAATAGGACGGCAAATAAAGTTTGTCCTCGAACATGGTTTTGCTCATTCCGCCAAAGCCGATCTGCTTTTCGCCGTAAAGCACAACAAGGTCTATGCATCCGTCAGCCAAAATGACGTTTTCCACGCTTGTCTTTCGCTCTGAAAGAGGCTGCATTTCCCACAGGCATAACACGAAATCCTGAAACTGCGGGACTACATCCTCCGCGTATTGAACGGATTCGGCGAAGCGTTTATTTAACGTGTATGGTATCTGAATTGGGCAATACACCAATCCTCCTAAAATGCCTGCCCGAGCAAACCGCAACTGCGCAGGTTACGAGCGCGGCGGCAAGCGGGACAATCCAGGGCAGCGCGGAGAGCCGCTCAAAGAGCATCGCGTAAAAGAACTGCCCCACCGTGAACGCGACGAATATAGCTGATATGGTTACCGCAATGATTTTCCCCACAAGCTCTTCCGGCGCTTCCTGTTGGATGAGCGCGTACATCTGAATGCTGACCGTTCCCGACAAGAGCATTACCAGCGCGGCGGACGCGGTTACAATGATGTACGAAACGCTTGCCGGCGCGCCAAGGAAAAGGGCAAGGCCGACGGGCGCAATCACCATGCCGCAAAGCAATAGCCGCCAGTGCGCTTTTTGCAGGGGCAGCTTTTTTTCCAGCGCGCTTATCACGATGCCGCCAAGAATCCCGCCGCCCATCATAATGCCGTAGCTAAGCCCAACAAGACCGGTGTACATGCCCAGCGTTTGGGTGATCAGCACGGGAAGCACTATCATGATCATGCCGGTTGACGAAATGCTGAACAGCGCAAAAATAAGTATGATTTTGCCCATGCTCGGGTTTTCCTTTTTCGCAAAGCGCAAGCTCTGCGCTATGTCGTTTTTCAGCGTTGCGGCGAGGCTGTCTTGCATGGGAGGCTGCTGTACGTAAGGAACACGGATAAGCAGGTCGATAACTGCTGCGGCGGCGTAAATTGCGACCGAGGCTATCAGCACGGGGAAAATGCCGAAAGCCGCGTAAACAATGCCGCCGATGATGGGGCCCGCGAAGTTCGGCACGGAAAACCCTATGATTTCGGCGGCGGCGTTTGCGCGGACAAGCTTGTCTTCCGGAACGAGAAACGGCAGGCATGACGTTGCGACAGGGTTGTACAGCCCGTTGAGCGTGGCAAGCGCCATTAGCTTTACGATTACGATTGGCGCTATTGCCGAGGCATAGCCGTTGCCCGTCAGAACGTGCAGCGCGAGAATCAGCAGCGCTATAACTGCCAACGTGCCAATGTCCACGCCGAACATGATGCGCTGCTTCCTGCCCCTGTCCGCTATCACGCCCCCGATGGGCGACATTATGATAAGCGGGATAAAGTACATTGCCATGACCATGCCGAACAGCGCGGGCGAGCCGCTGATGTCCAGGATGAAGAGCGGTAATATAAGGCCCAAAATGGCATTGCCAAACATGGCGAGGCATTGCGCTGTTATAAGCAGGATGAAGTTCCTGTTCCAAAGTTTGCCGGACACACCGAGTCTCCTGTATGTTGTTTGCTGTTGCTTGCAATTTTTTGATTGCGCGCGGATAACTAAAATTATACCGTAATGCGCGGCGGCACGGAAAGCCGCGCTTCCCGGGCAATCGTGCCCGCTTCCCTTTTTCCCCTCGGTACTCTATAATTCACCTTATGAGCATTCACAAAAAAACGAAAGATTTTCCCTTAGCGGTGAAACTCGCGGCGGGGATTCCGGTGGTCTTTTTGATAGTTTTCTTCGCCATATTTTTTTCCAGTCCGGGCGGGGAAGGGAACACAGTACACGCCCATACCGGCGCTACGGGCCCGGCGGGAACCGGGGCTGTCGCCATGCTGCCTCCGGGCATCCCGCACGGGCAGTCCGTGATAACCGGCCCGGGCAGGGAAGCCTTTGTCGGTGATTTCTGGCGCTGGATACTGAGCGAGGCCGGCATTCCACAGCGGATGGCTAGCAACATCATTGCGTCGGTGCTTGAAAGCCCCTCTTTTATCATGGAGTTGCTTGTGGTTCTTCAACAGGATCCCTTTACTTTTTTGCTGGTGGACAAACAACACGCCCTGCCTTTTTATTATTCGCCGGACGACCTCGTGTTCCTTACAACGGGGGGCTCGTTTCGCATAACGAGAGACGACCTTGAACTGCGCGGGATGGCGGTAGACGCTTTGGAGGAAATGGCCGCCGCCGCCGCCGCCGATGGGGTGGTTCTTACCGTGGGCTCCACCTACCGCTCCGCCGCGCGCCAAGCAGAAATATTCGCGTGGCAGGTACGAACCTTCGGGCAGGAGATGGCCGAGCGCCAGTCGGCCCGGCCCGGTCACAGCCAGCACCAGCTTGGCACGGTGGTGGATTTTACCCCCATTAACGACTCCTTTGCCGAAACCCCGGCCAACCGCTGGCTGCTTGCCAACGCGAGCCGCTTCGGCTGGTCTCTCTCCTATCCCGACGGCTACGAGGAAATAACCGGCTACCGCTTTGAGCCTTGGCATTACCGCTATGTCGGCAGGGAGCTGTCCGCTTTTATCGACACTTATTTTGAAGGCATACAGCAGTTCGCCCTTCAATTTATTCAAGTTTGGCAGGAACACGCATTATTGTAACAGACGGTACAACATACCTGTAGGGGGAACATAAGGAGCTGGCGCATGGAATATCTGGGATTTGACGTGTACGAAAAATCAATACACAAAAACGGGGAGTTCACCGTTTTCATGGCTAGGGAAGGCGGGGCGGATGTCATTGTTGTTCAGGGCAATAACCCCGGATTTACCGGAACGCAGTCCCCCGGCGGGATATTCAAAGCGCCCCTTAACCATACTAACGCCGGGGTTCTGCGAAAGCTGTTCCCCTTTACCGCCCCTTCCCGTGTGCTTAAGTATGACCGGAGCTTCGGTGTGGGCGACAGGCTGGGCATTGCCACGCCCGGCCACATTAGGCTTTTCCAGCGGTACGACGCCTATCCTGTTTTTGCCCAGCAGTCCGTGCGGGAGCTAACCCTTACCGGGCGCACCTACAAAGATGTGCTTGACGCGGCAAGCTTCGCCGTGTTCCGGGAAGGCTTTAAAAAACCGTGGGGCGCTGACGGGGATCACCTAAAGGCCGCCAGTGACGTAGAAAACGCCCTTTCGCTGGGCTTTACCATGATCACGCTAGACTGCTCAGAGCACATCAACAACAACATAACGGACGAAAACGCCCCGCCCCTGCCAAAAAAGTACGCTGACAGGTATCTGGGCACTGTAAGCGCGCCAAAGGAATTTGACACCGGCGAAACACTGCGCCTTTCCTTTACCGAAGGGGAACTTAAAAAAATTGCCGCGGTGTACGAAAACGCCATAACATTCGCCATAGGCATATACAACGAGTTTTTCAAAGGCGGAACGTACAACGCCGATTTGGAAATTTCCATTGACGAAACATCTACCCCTACCACGCCGCTAGCGCATTACTTTGTGGCAAGGGAACTTATTGACGCGGGCGTTTCCTTCGCTACTCTTGCGCCCCGGTTCTGCGGGGAGTTCCAGAAGGGCATCGACTACAAAGGCGACCTTGCCCAGTTTAAAAAGGAAATAGAAATCCACGCCATTATCGCCCGGCATTTTGATTACAAGCTTTCCATCCATTCCGGCTCGGACAAGTTCAGCGTGTTTCCCTTCATAGGCAAGGCCACGAAATCCCGCTTTCATGTCAAGACAGCCGGAACCAACTGGCTGGAAGCCATGCGGGTTATCGCCCTGAAAGCCCCCGCCCTGTACCGGGAAGTCCACACATACGCCCTTGAACACGCCTTTGACGAAGCCCGCGCGTATTACCACGTAACCGCGAACCTTAAAAATATCCCCCAACTGGATACGCTAGAAGACGGGGAACTGCCCGGCCTTTTTGAGCAGGACGACAGCCGCCAGCTTATCCATATCACCTACGGCCTTATCCTGAACAAGAAAAACCCGGACGGCTCGTATACTTTCAAAGACAGGCTCTACGCCCTTTGGCGGGATTGCGAAGGGGACTACGCCGAAGCTCTGGAAAAACACATCGGCAGGCATCTTGGCGAACTTGGGGTGGGAAAAGCTTAAGCCCCCCGCCGAGCGTGAGCATTTCCGCCAAAAGCTCCGGCAGGGGAGGATATACGGTTTAAAAAGCCGCCCAGGGAACCCGCTCCGGAGCCACGGTCTCCTACGCTAAAGAGCCTGGGCAAATGGCTTCTTAAACCGTATATCCTCCCCTACCGGGCATTGTCCTAGAGGCTCATGCGCGGCGGGGGCATTATTGGGGGGAAGAACATCTGCGCCCGCAAGGCAGTTGACACAACTTGCATTACCGTGCTAGCATTACCCCATGATGCGTGGTGTAACTGCGAACAGCCAAGGCTATTTCTCGAATGTGGGCGATTTTTGCCCGAATTCGCCTAAATTGGCACATTTTCTTCCATATAACACACACACACACACATAAGACTCACTCGATCCTTTCCCTAAAAAAATTTACCCAAATTTTTCCATTTTTCCCGCTAACACCCCAGTCAGGCATCGCAGAAGGGAATCTGAGCCTGTTCCAAAACCGTGAACCTTTGGTTCGCCTTAGTTTCGGAGTAGGCTGCAAATCTAAGGAGGCAGTTCCAAAATCTGACATTTTGGAACTGCCTCAGATTTCTCTTCGTAATAACAGCCCAAAGCAGAGATTGCGGCGGGCTTTTATTATGCCCCGTTGGGGTATGTCCGCCTGCAAGGGCGGGTAATCAATCACGTGATTACCCGCTTAAAGGAAGGCGGGGTCACAAAAGAGGTGTTTATATGAAAAACACATTTAAATTGTTCGGGATTGCCGTGTTGGTTGCGACAATCGGGCTTTCAATGGCGGCTTGCGACACCGGCAGTACCAGCGTCATAAATGACTTGCCGCCTGCTGGAGACGGTAGCATCGCGTTTGCCCCCGGCGCGCCGCCAATGACATTTACCGGGGTTGTTGATCAGGACGGGAACCCGGTTCCCGCTGGCACAACTATGGATGTTACCCATATTTGGGTATTTCCTGAGGATGATGACGATGTTGTTTTAGCGGAGTTGTCCCTCGTTATCCCCGGCTCGGAAATAAGACTGGACGGCGATACCTTGAACTTCCCCCGTTTGAGTGGACGCAAAGTTAAGCTCATGATAAACCTAAGGAGAGTAAATCATGAGGAAACGAAGAAAAAGTTACACGAGTGAGTTCAAGGAATCTGCGGTTGAGTTCTGCCTAAGCGGTGAACGTACAATAAAGA
>Ga0123355_10004853_pt1 | contig 19577 bp, 16 predicted proteins | sample TergutEmb28metaG_3_FD_89872 | JGI IMG/M metagenome (GOLD analysis project Ga0123355, IMG submission 89872) | Embiratermes neotenicus P1 segment gut microbial communities from Petit-Saut dam, French Guiana - Emb289 P1 | ecosystem: Host-associated > Arthropoda: Insects > Digestive system > Gut ...
ACGGGGGGATCGCGCAGAATGACGGGGGGATCGCGCAGAATGACGGGGGGATCGCGCAGAATGACGGGGGGGTCGCGCAGAATGACGTGGGGGTCGCGCAGAATGACGTGGGGATTAGGCAATTATTATGGCGGGGACTAATAGTGTTAGAAGGTACATGGTTGGGGCGGCGAATGTCATGCTGTCAAAGCGGTCTAGTGCACCGCCGTGGCCCGGTATTAGGCGTCCGTAGTCTTTGATGCCGCATTTGCGCTTAATAAGGGAGAAGGTGAGATCACCCAGTATTGTCATGATTGCACCGAGAACTCCGTATAATATCAGTGCAGGGAAGATGATGGTGTGGGGAGTTGCGATTGATAGAACCAGGCCATAACCCAATATTCCGGCAGTTCCGATGATAATGCCACCGATGAAGCCTTCAACGGTTTTGTTTGGGCTGATATTTGGGAATGGTTTTTTTCTGCCGAAAGCTACACCGCAGAAGTATGCGCCGGAATCCGTTGTGATTGCGGCAATGACCGGTAGTAGGACAAATAAATATCCATAGGGCATTGCTCTGAGGCTGATAAGGGTCGAGAGCAGGTATGGTATTAATAAACCGGCAGCAAGTGCTATCGGGATTTGTCTGAATTTAAATGTTTTGTCTGCTGTGTCAGGTTCTTTGTTATCTGCGTCGGTGCTTTTCGCTTTGGTTTGCTTCTTCTGTTTTTTTCTGTCAGCTTTGTTAAATGCGAGGACTGCTTCGATGGCTAAAAGGCATATGAGAAAGAAGGTGGTTGACAGAAGTAGCGTGACTTGTGTCATTGTGGGGTTCTGTACCACTGTATCTAATGAGCTGAGGTATACTGCTGCCGGAACAAGCACGGCTGCAATCATTGTGTAGACTTGAATTCTTCTGTTTAATATTTTTGTTGCGACAAGAAGTTCATATGCTGCGATTGCACTAATTGCAACCACCATTATAGTGAGTACATATGACGGAAATATGAATAGGATGGCGAAAAATATCGGTAATAGCACTGCGGCTACTATTATTCGTGTTTTCATTTTGTTCCTCCGTAGCGTCTGTCTCGCGATTGATATGTCGCGATGGCTTTGTCGAGTTCGTGTTCGTTAAAGTCCGGCCATAATGTGTCGGTGAAATAGAATTCGGAGTATGCAGTTTGCCATAGTAGGAAGTTGGACAGTCGCATTTCGCCGCTTGGTCTGATCACGAGGTCCGGGTCGGGGATGTCGACTGTGTATAGGAATTTCTCAAAGGTTTCTTCTGTTAGCTCGGGTGTATTGGTGGTGCCGGGGGTGGATTGGATTGTGGCGGCATATTTTTGAACGGCTCGTATGATTTCGTCTCTGCTACCGTAGTTAAGGCAGATGTTAACTTGCACGCCATCGAATTTCTTGGACAGCTCTTCGGTTTCTGCTATGAGTTCTTGTAACTTTGGTGACAGGACTGTCGTGTCGCCGATGAATTTCATTTTGACTTTGTCTCGTTCCATTTTTGCAATGGATTCGTGTAGATATTTTTCTAAGAGTTCCATTATTTTTGCTATTTCTTCTTTGGAGCGTTTCCAGTTTTCGGTAGAAAATGCGTAGACTGTGAGGTATTCTATGCCTATATTTTTGCAGTACGTGGCAACGCGACGGAATGTTTCCGCTCCTGCAGCGTGTCCTGCAGTGCGTGGGAGGGCGCGTTTTGTCGCCCATCGCCCGTTTCCGTCCATTACTATTGCTATATGACGTGGGAGTCGATTTGACTCCCACGTTTGCTTGTTTTTCTTTTTGAAAAAATTCAACATTGAACCTCTGTTCGTCATCCCGGGCTTGATCCGGGATCCCCAAAATCGATGGCATACTTAGGTGATTGCGGGTGCAGTGCTGTCAACTTAGGGATATCACCACCGTCATCCTGCGCGAAGTCGCAGGATCCAGCAATAACAGATGGCGTAGATTCTGCGACTTCGCGCAGAATGACGATGACTTAAGTTGGCAGCATTGCTAGTCTTAGATTTCCTTGATTTCGGCTTCTTTTTTCTTTGCGACTTTGTCGATTTCGTCAGTGTATTTATCAGTTAGCTTTTGTAAGTCTTTTTCGGTGACTGTGAGATCGTCTTCTGTGATTTCGCCTGTTTTCTTTTGTGCTTTGTATTTTTCGACGGTTTCACGTCTTACGTGTCTGACTGCCACTTTTGCGTCTTCAGCTTGCTTGAGGATTATTTTTATCAGTTCTTTACGGCGTTCTTCAGTTGGTTGTGGGAATAGTAGGCGAAGAACTCGTCCGTCGTTTGCCGGGGTGATGCCAAGGTCTGATGCCAGTATTGCTTTTTCGATGGGCTTCAGGCTGCTTGCGTCCCATGGAGAGATCATTAGTGTTCTCGGGTCGGGGGTGGAGATTGCGGCAATTTGGTTGATTGGGGTCGGGGTGTCGTAATAATCAACTTTTATTGGCTCGATAACTGCTGCGTTTGCACGGCCGGCACGGATTGTTGAATAGCTGTTTTGTAGAAACTCTACGGCTTTCTTCATCTTGTTTTCATATTCTTCGTACATTTGTGAACCTCCTAAATTTGTTTTACCCACCACTTAACGCCTGTCGGCGTTTGAAGTGGGGGTTTATTGGGTTATGCCCCTCGCCTCTTTAGGCGGAAATGCTTTCAGTAAGAGTAAAGTCTCCTTCTGAATACTTGATATTTTCGACTTATAGAAGTCGAAAATTGAATTGAACACGCTAGTCTTCGTTTTCGCTTACTATGATTGTGCCAATTTTTTCGCCCATGACTACCCTGACTATGTTTTCCGGGTCTTCGAGTGCGAAGAGTATTACCGGAATGTCGTTGTCCATGGAGAGTGATGTTGCTGTTGAGTCCATTACGGCAAGTCCGCGTGCGAGCATTTCTGAGTATGTGATTGCGTCAAATTTGGTTGCGGTTGGGTCTTTTTTCGGGTCTGCGGTGTAGACGCCGTCGATGTTTTTTGCGAGTAGGATTACATCTGCGTCTATTTCTGCTGCACGTAGGACGGCTGCTGTGTCTGTTGTGAAGAACGGGTTGCCTGTGCCGCATCCGAACACGACGACGCGTCCTTTTCTGAGGTGCCTGTCAGCTCTTAGTCTGATATATGGTTCTGCGACTGATGTGATGGACAGTGCTGTTTGTACGCGAACTTGCACATTGAGCTGTTCGAGTACGTCGGCCACTGCAAGGCAGTTCATGATTGTTGCCATCATGCCCATGTGGTCGGCTCTTGTGCGTTCCATTTTGCCGCCACCGTGTTGGGCTCCGCGCCAGAAGTTGCCGCCGCCGACGACTATGCCGACTTCTACTCCTAGTGCAACACATTCCTTTACTGCTTCACATACATTTCGTATGACTTCAAAGTCGAGGCCAGTTTTTTTATCGCCTGCAAGTGCTTCGCCACTCACTTTTAGCAATACTCTTTTGTAGGCCGGTTTTCTTTCAGTCATTTGTCACCTCCACCGTATTTTTTATCGTACCCGCCACTTAACGCCTTTGGCGTTTGAAGTGGGGGTCTTGACGAAGTCAAGATGTGGGTTAAGACCCCCGCCTCTCTAGGCGGAATGCCTTTCAGGAGGAGTACAATCTCCTTCTGAATACTTGATGTTTTCGACTTGTAGAAGTCGAAAACGGATTTGAATTAATTACATTCGACTGTAATTATACATTAAATCAAAGGAGAATAAAAGCATTAAATTTAGGGTTTAGGGTTTAGCGAACTACGTTCGCAGGGTTTAGGGCATAGGGTTTAGGGGCTAGTGAGCGAAAACAAGCGAAGCGAGCTGAAGCGAAAGTGCTAACCCCTAACCCCCTAATTCATCTTGTCTTCGTTGATTTCAAACAGGCGTCTGATTTGTGCGGCGAGTTTTTGGTTTTCTGGTGATTCTAGTTTGGGGTCTGCTTGGAGTAGGGTTTCGGCTGCGTTTTGTGCTTGGTGTAGTACGAGCATGTCTGTGGCGAAGTTGGCTATGTGCATTTCGGGTAGTCCGTGTTGTCTTGATCCGAAGAAGTCGCCGGGTCCGCGTATTCGTAGGTCTTCTTCTGCTATGGTAAATCCGTTGTTGGTTGTCTTCATTACTTCGAGTCTTTCGCGGGAGATTTCGCCGCTACCTGGGCTTTGAAATAGTACGCAGTGTGATTCATGTTCGCCTCTGCCGACTCGTCCGCGTAGTTGGTGTAGTTGTGATAGTCCGAATCTGTCTGCGTTTTCGATGATTATAAGGGCTGCGTTGGGTACGTCAACGCCGACTTCAACGACTGTGGTTGCGACGAGTATGTCTGCTTCGCCTGTTGAAAATGCGTGCATTGCTACGTCTTTTTTCTTTGAGGGCATCTTGCCGTGGACAAGTTCGACGTTGAGTTCAGGGAATACTTTTGTGCTTATTGTTTCATAGTATTCTTTTACTGATTTTAAGCCGCTTGTGTTGCTGTCTTCGCTTGTTTCGTCTTCTTCGACCATTGGGCATATGATGTATACTTGTCGTCCTTCAGCGACGAGTTGTTTTACGTAGCCATATGCTCTGCTTCTGTGGTGTTCGCCAACGACGTGTGTTTTGATTTCGCGGCGTCCGGGGGGCATCTCGTCCACTATTGATACGTCGAGGTCTCCGTAAATTATGAGTGCCAGTGTGCGAGGTATCGGTGTTGCTGACATTACGAGTACGTGTGGGCTGTCGCCTTTTTCGGTGAGTAGTGAGCGTTGGTTCACTCCGAATCTGTGTTGTTCGTCTGTTATGACGAGTGCCAGGTCTTTAAACTTTACAGCTTCTGATATTAAGGCATGGGTTCCTACTATTATATCGATTTCGCCGAGACTGAGTTTTTCATATGTTTCTCTTTTATTCTTCGCGGTCATGCTTCCGGTCAGGATGCCGACTTGTATTCCGAGGGGTTCTAAGAGCTTTGATAATGATTGATAGTGTTGCTTTGCGAGTATTTCTGTCGGTGCCATGAAGGCTGACTGATATCCTGCGCTCCATGTCATATAGCAACATGCTGCTGCGATTACGGTTTTGCCGGAGCCGACGTCACCTTGGATGAGTCTGTTCATGGGGCTGTCTGATGCCATGTCTCGTGCGGCTTCGTCTATGGCTCGCTTTTGGGCGTTTGTGGGGGTGAATGGCAGTGCGTTATAAAAGGGTGCAAAGTCGGGTGCAGATAGGCTTCTGCCGACTTTTTTTGTTCGTTTTTCTCGCAGAAATTTCATTGCTGTGACGAGTACGAAGAGTTCTTCGAAAATTAATCTTTTGCGTGCAATGTCGAGTTCTTTAAAGCCTTCGGGGAAGTGTATGTTCTCATATGCATATCGTGCTCTGCATAGTTCGTATTCTTGTGCAATGCCATTGGGTAGCACGTCAGGCAGTTCGTCGGCACACTTATCTAATCCGCTACGTACGGCTGTCGCTATGATCTTGTGTGAGAGTCCTGCTGTGAGGGAGTAGAGTGGCATTATTCGTCCTGTAACTTGCCCCACGTGGTTGTCGCTTTCGCTGTCGGTGCGCTCGAAGATGGGGTTGGACATTTCAGGGCGTAGGATGGAGCCTGATACTTTTCCGTAAAAGATGTAACTTTCGCCTTGTTTGAGGTTGTCTTTGACGAAGGCTTGATTGAAGAATGTGATCTCTAGTGAGCCGTGCTCGTCAACGGCGCGGAGTTTGACCAGGTCGAGTCCTTTGCGTATGTGTGAGAGTCTCGGGGTGTCGGCGACCATTGCTCGAACGCATACGGTTTCTCCGGCTGTGAGTTCGCCTATGTTTTTGATTATTGTTCTATCGTCATAGGCTCGCGGAAAATACCCGACAAGGTCACGCAGTGTGGTTATGCCGAGTTTGCCCATTAGTTTTTCGCGTGCTTCGCCAACGCCTTTTATATATCGTATGCTTATGTCGAGGTTGTTTGTTTTCATATTGATAGTTTACAATTTCAGCATTGAGTAGTCAATCCTAATTGTTGTTTAAATAAGAAATTGTTGCTGGTCACACCCATCTTGCATCAGTCACTGTATTTGCACTTCCTTGGACTGACCGTGGGTGTAACTTGTGGCTGGAAATTGCAATATATGATCGTTTTTAGACAGGAATATAGAATATTGTCAATGTATTTGCTGATTTGCTTTACTTATTTGAATTTGTCTGTTAATATCGACGAAAAAGCAATCATAACTTTGTACATATTCGCATATTGATACCAAGAGTTGGGTGCTATATAATACCATTAATATACTGAGTTTATTAATTGGCATTAGTATGACTTGAGGTTGTTTATCAAGTGGTAAAGATGTATGGGACAGGATAGACTTCTGAACCTTTTACTTGAGTGCGATTGGGCAAATGATGACAAGTTAGGAAGTGTAACAATGGTAAATGAAGTTGGAATGGGCATCGGTAGCCAAAAGCTAATCAAAAGTAACAACATGAAGTTGATTGTTAAGTTGCTAATGCAACTTGGTGGCTTGACGATTAAGGAGATATCTCAGTTAACTGACTTGAGTATAGTCACAGTTTCGAAAAATGTAGAAGAGCTGGTGGAGTCCAATGTGCTTGTGGCGAGCGGGATTGAAGCGGAGTTTTCATACGGCAGAAAGCCGATGGTTTATCAGTTCAATGCTGTGCAAAAATATGTTGCAAGCATTGATCTTGGGAAGAAAGTTGTCGATGTAGGCATAGGTAATATGCAAGCAGAGATTGTTGAAGTTTCTGCATATGAAATTCCCGACAATTTGAATGGGCAAGAAATCATGGCAGATATAATGCAACGTCTGTCTGATTTGCTGGGCTCTAATGGAATTGGTTTAGGCATGCTTGGTAGCATTGTTATTGCTAATCCGGGCATTGTATTTGATGATAGCGGGCGGATAAAAAATCCGGCTGCCATAGCCGAGAGATGGGCGGACTTGCCCTTGGTTGAGATGTTTGCCAAGAGATTTGGTTGTCGTGTAATTGTAATGAATGACATCGACTTGTCGGCGGTAGGGTTTCAGGCGGTTCGGCGGCCTGATGAGAGGCACTCGAATTTCGTGCATGTAAGTGTAGATGTGGGTATTGGTGCCGGGATCATTGTTGAAGGCTTGTTGCTGGAAGGTCAAAATGCCAGTGCCGGAGAAGTCGGGTTTACTACCAACATTCGCGACGATGGGAGTATCGAGCTTATACATTACGAGAGTGTTGCGTCTATTTCGGCGTTGATGTCTCGTTTTAAAGAGCTTCTGCCAGAAAATAAAAGTAGCTTTTTATATTGTGCAATGCAGGATGATCCAGAGAATTTGACGCTTGAAATTGTAGAGAGGGCGGCTCAAACAGATGCCTTTGTTCAACGTGAGATATCACATATGGCAAGCTATATTGCGGCTATCGCGTTAAATGCAATGATGCTGTTGGATATCAATACGGTTGTTCTGGGTGGTGAGGTGCTACTGCTAAAGGATAAATTCATTAATCCTTTTATCCAAGCGATTAGAGAGAACAGTATTCAAAATAGTGAGATTGATGTCGTCACGGCTGATAAGCAGTCAGCGACATTTGGTTGTTTTCATGTTGGTCGCAATGCGGTCATTGAAAATGACTTATGTTAGTAGATTAAGATTAGTAAATACAAATATGAAAGGGGCACAGATTATATGAACTTACTCACGACGATCAAGGGCTCGAATATGGAAAATTATTTCCCGAAAGGTTGGGACTTGCAACGCATCGACGATTGTTGTTCACATCAGCCGGAGGAGGTTTTTGACAGACAAAGCTTTTGGAATAAAGATTTTCAGCCGGTAATGTGTGATGATAATTTTGACTTCAGTGTCAAAATGGGTCATGAAATCGCATTAACAATAAAGGCTGCAAAGGATCGTGGCGAAAAGCTTGCTCTTATCTTACCTGTGGGTCCGATGGGCATGTATAAGTGGTTGGTGTATTTCTTAAAAGAGTGGAATGTGGATGCAAAGCACTGTTATCACTTCAATATGGATGAGTGGAGTGATAGTGAGGGTAATACACTTGATCCGTCTAACAAGGGTTCATTCCAATATGCTATGGAGCAGGCTCTTTTCAATCCTCTTGGTGATCTTACAATACCTGTTGAGCAACGTAATTTTGCAACAAAGGAAAATCTTCCAAAGTATGCAGAGAAGATTGCAAAGCTCAAAGCTGAAGGCGCGAAGCTCGTTACGGTATTTGGTGTGGGACGCTGTTTCCATATTGCGTTTTGGGAGCCGCAGTTTGCGGGTGAGTATGATTCTGTTGAAGATTGGAAAGCTGCAACGCATCGTCTTGGAGCGAACTTGAATCCTATGACGATTGAGCAAAATGCTCTTCATTCTTTCAAAACACGTACAACGTTGGTGCCGGCACGTGCGAATACTGTTGGTCCGGGGCTCTTCCTCCAGTCTGACTGGATTATTGGTGGCTGTGATGGAAGCTATGATCGCGATATGATGTGGTCAGGTATGTCGTTCTGGGTTACTCTTCGTTATGGTCCTGATAAATGGGTGCCATCTAGTTTCATGCCTACCTTGCCGGGCAAGCTGTTTTTCTTCAAAGCACTTGCAGGTCCACTGGAGCCTGAATGTAATTAAATAGAAGTATGTACGCCTTATGATGACCTTAAAGGAGGCAGGATTACTATGAACAGCAAGTTGAGAATGGCTATTGTTGGGGCGGGGCTCTGGGGAATTAATCATGGCAAGCTCTATAACGCGCATCCTTATTGCGAACTTGTAGCGGTGTGTGATCAGAATAGAGCTGTTGCGGAAAAGGCTGCGAAAGAGCTGGGCTGTAAAGAGGTCTATGATGACTACAGGGAGATGATGGAGAAATGTGACTTCGACGCTGTTGCAATAGTCACTCCTGATTTTGCTCATGCAGATATCGCTATATGCGCTGCAAATGCGAAAAAGCATATGATTATCGAAAAGCCTCTGGCAACAACTCGTGATGATGTGCATGCGATGATGGAAGCAATCGAAAAGAATTCTGTGCGTGCGATGGTTGACTTGCATAATCGATGGAATCCGCCGTTTAATGCTGCTTGGGATTCAATTCAAAGAGGCGAGCTCGGTGATGTGTACTCCGCGTATTATCGTATGAATGATGCGAAATGGGTTGCCACGGATATGTTATCGTGGGCTGCGCAGTCGTCGATCCTTTGGTTCTTAGGAAGTCATAGTCTTGACACGCTTCGTTGGTTCTTCCAGGATGAGGTCAAGAGAGTATATTCAGTTGCACGAGAAGGTGTGTTGCAAAAGCTTGGCGTAAATACTGTCGATATGTATCTCACAACTCTTGAGTTCTCAAGGGGCGGTGTGGCTCAAATGGAAAATGGTTGGATTACACCAAATGCTAATCCTTGTGTTAATGATATAAAATTCACTGTTTTAGGCACAGAGGGCATGATCACAATCGATGCGTCAAACCATAACTTAATTCAGCAGTATACTGATCATTCGATGACGATACCGGATGCGTTGGTTCAGCATTCAGTGCTGGGGGTGCCAAAAGGGTTTGCGTTTGAGAGTATACGCACATTTGTGGATAGAATGATAGATGGTGAAGAGTTCCCTGTAACTCTGAAGGATGCTGCGAATACTTCACTGGCGCTTCTTGCGGTGATTGAGTCGGCGAAAACTCGCACTCCTGTGGATGTTGTCTACTAATACTAATCCTCGCATACTTTCTGTATTAAAATAATTAACCGCTGACTAAGTGTGGGCTTGTGTGTACACTTTGGTCAGCGGTTTTGGCTATGGTGTTTTGGTTTCAAAGCAAGAGGTCGTCAAGTTCAGGGGCGAGGGGAGATCTTAGCGGAGTTATATTGTGTCGATTTTTTTCATAGCTTCCGGTAGCATGTTGATGATGTCGCTAGCTGTAACGCAGTATTCGCCGAGTTGATCGGCACACATATCGCCTGACAGTCCGTGGAGGTAGACGGCAGCTACGACGGCATGGACAGTAGGGAGCTTCTGTGCAATCAATGCTGCTATCATGCCGGCAAGAACGTCTCCTGTGCCGCCCTTCGCCATTGCCGGACCGCCGGTCGTGTTGATGTATGCTATCCCGTTTGGCATTGCGACTATGGTTCTGTGACCTTTGAGTACAAGGATGCAACCGTATTTTGATGCAAAGTCACAAGCTGTGCGAAGTCTGTCAATTTGTGGTTTTTCGACCGGGGCGTCTTCGCATTTTGGACATCCGTCAGAGGTTTCGTCATCGTATGCGTCGTCGCCTTGTATGCTTTTTAGTTCATTTTTAACTTCGTTCTGAGTTTCGTCTTGTACTTCGTTGTCTGCTGCATATTCGTTAAGTAAATCGCCACATAAGCGTTCAAACTCTCCCATATGCGGAGTGAGTATCAGTGGACATATTGCCTGGTTTAGAATGTCGACGTTATCGGATATTGCGTTTAGTCCGTCAGCGTCAAGGATTGTTGGTGTTTCAGATAATTGTATAACTGATTCTACCAGTTCTGTGATTCCGTCGGATACGCCAAGTCCGGGTCCGATAAGACAAACGTCTGCTTGTTTTGCTCGTCGCAAAATTTCGCTTGTGGCATTTGCGACGAGTTTGCCTTTGTCGTCGTCAGGTAGGGGGAATGGCATTTCTTCATCGAGCTTGACTGCTAATATATCGTAAATGGACTTTGGTACTCCTAATGAGACAAGTCCTGCGCCGGTTTTTGTTGTTGCTCGTGCGGATAGTGCAGGTGCTCCTGTGTAGCCGACGCTACCGGCAACGAGTAGTGCACGTCCGTAATCGCCTTTGTGAGTGTTTTTTCGTCTGCGGGGTAGCATTATGTCGCCGGATGTGGCGGCGTATGTATGGGAGACTGTTTTGTCGAGTAAGCTACGTGGGATTCCGATATCGCATACAATAATCTTTCCACAGTGTACACAGCCGGGTTCGATGAAGTGTCCCGGCTTGGCAAAAGAGAATGTGACTGTAATATCTGCATTGACGGCGTCACCGTGAACTGCACCTGTGTCTGCGTGGACTCCGGTTGGGATGTCTGCTGCAATTACGAAGGCGCGAGAGCTGTTTATCACACTGACTGCGCTAAGAGCGTCGCCTCGCAATTCGGAGTTTAGCCCAACACCAAAGATGGCGTCAATCACTAAGTCGCACTCGCTTACATAGTCGACAAGATCAGCTGACGGCGAATAAGGTTCGATAAAACCTCTGTGTGAATAGAGACGGTTTTTCATTTCTTCGGAGTCGAGTGTGAGGTTTTCTTCGTCGCCGATGAGGAAGGTGCGGACAGAGATGCCTCTTTCGACCAGATAGGCTGCTGTGCCGATTCCGTCACCGCCGTTGTTGCCTGTGCCGCAGAAGATGGCTACACTGCCGTCATGGGGGATGTGTTTCATTGCAGTTTTTGCCAGATGTTCTGCTGCGTTTGTCATGAGGGTTATGCCGGGTATGCCGAGTTCTTCAATGGCTACGCGGTCTATTTCTAGTATTTCTTCAACTGTTAATAGTTTCATTTCACTTTCCCTCATTTGCTCGGATTTTGTTTCTGATGCTACAAGTCAGCAGGCTTGGTGTGCGCTTGCACTTGAAGCAGTATAATTCCATTTCCTCTTCGCTCATAATGCACGTCGTGTGCAAATGAGCGCGCTCCGCATCCATGCTCCGCTTGCGGAAATGCAATTACACTACTTCAAGTCGCGCTTCCTTGTAACTTTGTGATTATCATTAAGCTTATAGTAGTCTATTTTGTTTGCAAAATCAAGGCATATATGGTAGACTCCACATAATATTTTATGCGAAATATGCGGTGCTTTAGAGTGGAATGGGTATTAGCGTCAGTAATTCCTACGTTCAAATGTGCATCCGTGCACATAATGAACGCGCTCCACCGTCCATGGTTGCGCTTACGGAATGTACTAACGGCAACACCCTTCCGCTCAGGTTGTAGCTGTGTAGCTTAATAAAAAGAATGTTAAACAAATAAGGGATGATAGTTATGAAAGAGAAATTGGATGCCATTCTTCAGGAGGGTGAAGAGAAAATTAAAAATGCGGGGTCGATTGCGCTGTTGCAGGATGTGAAGTCTTCACTTCTTGGTAAGCAGGGTGTGCTTGCTGATGTTTTGAAGGAGATTCCTCGTTTGGAGGCTTCGATGCGTGGTGAGGTTGGTCGTGCGGCTAATGAGATTAAGGGTCGCTTTACTGAGTTGATTGATGCTCGTCGTGAGGAGATTAGTCTTAAGGCTTCTGAGATTTCGCCTGATTTTGATATTACTGTTCCGGGGATCTTGCCGTCGACGGGTGCTCTGCATCCTATAACGCAGATGTGTTATGATCTTAATGATACGTTTCGTTCAATGGGTTTTGAGATTTTCGAGGAGTCTGATATTACAAGTGAGCTTTATGCTTTTGATAATTTAAATTTCCCGCCGGATCATCCTGCTCGTGAGAGTATGGATACTTATTGGATAAAGGGTCATGATTCCGGTGGTGGCGGTGAGAGGCTTTGTATGCGTCCGCACTTGACCGGTGCGAGTGTTCGTTATTTGCAAACGCATAAGCCGCCGTATCGCTTCGTCTATCCTGGGAGAGTGTACAGAAATGAGGCGACTGATGCCAGACATGAGAGGGCTTTTGCTCAGTATGAGGCTCTTATTGTTGACCGTGAGTTTACGTTTTCTTCGGGTAAGGTCATGATTAAGAGTATTTTGTCAAAAGTTTTTGGTCGTGATGTTCCTGTGAGGATGCGTGTTGGGTTCTTCCCGTTTGTTGAGCCGGGCTTTGAGATTGATATGGGTTGTCTGGTTTGTGACGGCGTTGGTTGTAGTGTTTGTAAGTATGTCGGGTGGATTGAGATTATGCCCGGCGGGACTCCACATCCGAATGTGCTTCGTGCTGCGGGGCTGGATCCTAATGAGTTTACGGGTTTCTATGTGAATATTGGTTTGGATCGTCTTGTTATGATGCGTTATGGTATTGATGATATCAGGCTACTGCGCAGTGCCGACTTACGCTTCTTGTCGCAGTTTAAATAGGGACACCTCTAAAAACCGTCATCCTGAACTTGATTCAGGATCCCCTAAATCGACGCGGTACACAGGAGATTGCGGCTCGGAGGCCGCAATGACGAAACAGATAAAACACATTAAGAGAGGAAACATAAAATAGTGAAATTATCATTAAATTGGATAAAGGATTATATAGATTTACCTAAGGATTTGGAGTTGTCGCAGCTTGCGTATGATTTGACGATGTCAACTGTTGAGGTTGAGGGGATGGTCGAGGTTGTGCGTGATTTTGACAAGATTGTTGTAGGTGTTGTCAAGGAGGTTGCCGCTCATCCTAATGCTGATAAGCTTGTTGTTTGTCAAGTTGATGTTGGCGATGGCGATGAGAAGGAGATCGTGTGTGGCGGTAGCAATCTGTCTGTGGGCATGAAGGTTGCTGTGGCTCGGCCGGGTTCAATGGTTCGCTGGCATGGTGAGGGTGATCTTATCGAGCTGAAGAAGGCGAAAGTTCGTGGCATCGAGAGCTATGGAATGATTTGTTCATCATCGGAGATTGGTCTGTTTGATCTGTTTCCTTTCGAAGATGAGTCAATAATAATGGATATTTCTGAGTTTGATGTTGAAGCCGGCACGAATCTGGCTGTTGCACTAGGTTTGGATGATGTTATCTTGGAAATCGACAATAAATCCCTCACGAATCGTCCTGATTTGTGGGGTCACTATGGGATCGCGAGAGAGCTTGCGGCGATATATGATTTACCTCTTAAAGAGTTGGCTGCATATCCGGTATCGAATTTATCGGAGAAAAACACCGGCGACTTCAAAATTGAGATTGATGATACCGAGCGTTGTCCTAGGTATGTCGGCGTAAACATTGAGGGTCTCTCGGTAAAGCCTGCACCGTTTTGGTTGCAGAGTCGTGTTTGGGCTGTGGGTATGCGTCCGATAAATGCAATTGTTGATATTACAAACTATGTTATGCTTGCGACCGGTCAGCCGACGCATGCGTTTGATTCTGATTTAATTGATGGTCATATCACGATTCGTCGTGCTAAGAATAAAGAGAAGCTGTTGCTGTTAAATGGCAAGGATTTGAAGCTTTCTACTGAGGATTTGGTCATTGCTGATGAGGAAGAGGCGGTCGCTCTTGCCGGCGTGATGGGTGGAGCGAAGGATTCTATTTTGCCTGAAACAGACAAGGTGATACTGGAGATTGCTAACTTTGATGCTCTTAGTGTGAGACGTACTTCTATGCGTCACGAGGTGCGCACAGAGGCGGCGACGAGGTTTGAAAAGGCGATTGATCCGGATAGAGTAGACGTGGCTCTCGCGATTTCGATGCAATTATTCGAAGAGCTGTATCCCGGCTTGTCTGTGACAGGTTTTCATGATAATTACCCACGTCCATTGAGCAGGGAAGAGGTTGATGTTTCTCTTGATTGGCTTGAAAGGCGTCTTGGGAAGAAAATAGAAAACGAAAGAATCATCAGCATACTGGATAAGCTTGGTTTTGATGTTCAAATTGATGGCGATAATCTACATGTTGTTGCTCCGACGTGGCGTTCAACAGGCGATATTTCAATACCTGATGACATCATTGAAGAGGTGGCAAGGATTTATGGTCTTGAGAATTTCGAGGCGGCGCCAATTGTTACATCCTTTGAGGGGTCGATAAATCAACCAATGGTTGACATTGATAGGAAAATCAGAGAGTATCTTGCTTTCAGATGTGGAATGACTGAGGTTTTGACGTACGCGTGGGTGGATGAAGAGTATATTAATGCTTTGTTATCCAGTACAAAGGGGTTGATGGAGCTATCGGCTCCGCCATCACCGGAAGAGCGTTTTGTTCGTTCGTCACTCTTGCCGGGTCTTTGTAAGGCGGTTTCGGATAATTTGCGTTATTTCGATGAGTTTGCAATTTTTGAGTCTGCCGAGGTGTTTTTTGACAAAGAGTATTCTGCGCCTTATGATTCGCGTGAGAAGCTTCCCCTTCAACGTAGAAATCTTGCCGGTGCATATGTGGGGAACCCTGATGATTTGGATTCGTTGTTTAGAAGGGCGAAGGGTGTAGTTGAGTCTATGTCTCGACTTGTTCACATGGAGTCTCTCGGGCTGGAGCAGGTTGAGAAGCCGATTTGGGCCGATGATACTGTTTGGTTGAATATTACGTTAGATGGCGACAAAATAGGGAGCCTGGCACTTTTGTCGAAGAAGGCTGCGCTGAAATGTGGTATAAAGAATTCAGCTGTGATGCTGTTTGAGCTTGATGTTGATGCGCTCAAGCCGTTGCCGTCAAGGTCGAATAAGTTTTCACATATTTCTGAATATCCTGTGACGGATTATGATGTGAGTTTGCTGTTTGATTCGGCGACTACTTGGGATAAAATTCGCGAGGTTGCATGTGCAAAGATGGGGCCTGATTCGTTGTTAAGAGATGTCGGGTTCGTTGAAGAGTATAAGGGTAAGCAGATTCCTGATGGCAAGAAGTCTGTTACAATCAAGCTCGTAATCGGATCGTTGAGCAAGACGCTCAAGTCAGACGAGATTGAGAGTTGTGCAAATGCGATTGTTAAGCGTTTGAAGAAGGTTCTTGGTGCAGAGGGTAGATAGGGATGAACCACCCCGCTGCTACGCAGCACCCCTCCAGTGGAGGGGAATTTAGCCGGATATGTTTTTAATTTATCCTCTCTGGATGAGTTGTTTGATACGCCATTAATTCCCCTCTTTGGAGGGGTGCCCGAAGGGCGGGGTGGTTGAACGTGAAACAGAAATGGATAGGAGTGCCATCTATGCCCATAAGTCGTAGAAATAATCGAAGGTCGCGAGGTCATCGTAGACGTAATGCACGTGTGCGTAGGCTGCAGCCGTTTTTGACTTTGCTTGTCATTGCTATCTTTGCTGTGGTGGCTTACTTTGGGTATTCGTTTGCCAATCCGCTACTGCCTGTGACGCTGGAGTCTGGTCAGGCGGCGGTGCATTTTATTGATGTTGGTCAAGGTGATGCTGTTCTGGTTCAAACTACAGAGGGGCATGTTTTGATTGATGGCGGTGACAACCACATGGGTGAGCGTGTGGTGCAGCATCTTCGAGATGCGGGGATTAGTGAGCTTAACTATGTCGTTGCGACCCATCCTCATGCGGATCACATTGGTGGACTGGTTGATGTGCTGAACTCGTTCCAGGTTGGTACGATTATTATGCCAAATGTTGTGCACACAACGCGGACGTTTGAGCGTTTCTTGGATGCTATTGAGTATAATGATGTGCCACTGCGGGAGCCGGTTGCTGGTAGCACTTTCTATGTTGGTGGTGCGGTGTTTACGATTATTGCGCCAAATTCCGGCGGTCATGATAATCTGAACAATTATTCTGTGTCAATGCGGATGGTGCTGGATGAGACGAGTTTCATATTTACCGGTGATGCTGAGGTAGAGTCTGAAATGGAAATGATTTCTGCCGGACATATTCTATATTCTGACGTGCTTCATGTGGGTCATCATGGGAGTAGCACTAGTACGACACAGGAGTTCTTCGATGCGGTTAGTCCGAATATTGCGGTGATTCAGCTCGGTGCTGACAATACTTATGGTCATCCTCATCGTGAGGTGCGTGAGCGGCTTGATGGAGTCGCTGTGTATCGTAGTGATGAGCATGGAGATATCATATTGGTGACTGATGGTGAGTCAATCACAGTTAGGGGAGCAACGGTATGGAGAGTATGGTTAACAAGACTTATGCAGTGGATCGGATAGAGGGCGACGTTGCCGTTTGTGAGTGCTTGGAAACCGGTGTGCTCTTGAGTGTAGAGGTTTCAGAGCTTCCTCAAGGTGTCAAAGAGGGCGATGTTGTCGTAAAGGGTGTTGATGGGTTTGCTTTCGATGAAGAGCAGACCGAGGATAGGCGAAGCCGGTTGTCGAGTCGATTGGATAGGCTGTTTAGGAAGAATTAGTAAGAAGGAGTATGTGATATGCGGACTGTTTATGTTTCTTTTTCGAAGGTCATGGATGTGAAGAAATTTGTCGAATGTATCTCATCACTTGATGGACAGTTTGACTTAGTGGATGATAATTATATTCTTGATGCAAAATCCTTGATGGGGATTCTGACGATGGATTTTTCAAGACCTATGAAGTTGCAGATTGAAAAGGCAACTGAAGAAACTATGCGTGCTATAGAGAGTTTTGTTGTGAAGGTTTAGTGTGTAAATTGTAGTTACATTGAATGTAGGTGTTTTGACAAGGGTAGACGTTGATGAAAGGGTTGGACTTTATTATGACAGATAAAACAGACAGCAATAATGGTAGTGGTAATTTTGTTACGCTTTCTTTTGGGAAGCAAAAGAATATTGCGTTAGTTGCACATGATGGGAAAAAGCAAGAAATGCTCGATTGGTGCGAGTGGAACAAGGAGATTCTGAGCAAGCATTTCTTGAGCGGAACGGGTACGACAGCAAGGATGATAACTGAACGTGTTGGCTTGCCTGTAAGGATTTTCAACAGTGGCCCACTTGGCGGGGATCAGCAAATTGGTGCCAAAATTGTCGAAGGGATTCTGGATTTTGTTGTTTTCTTCAGTGATCCATTGACTGCACAACCGCATGATACAGATATTCGAGCACTGTTGCGTATTGCGCTTGTGTATGATGTGCCAATAGCGATGAATCGTGCGTCAGCAGATTTCATGATAACGTCGCCTCTGATGAACGAAGAGTATCAGCGTCAGGTAATGAATTTCCATAACGTAGCACAAAAGCGTGCAGAGGAGTTATGATTGCATGATGTTATGGGGCAGAGGGTCGCAACTCTGGAATGATGTGAGGTATCGCTGAATTTTGATAATTTGCATTGACAAGTGTGTTCCAGTTTGTTAAACTTGTCTAGCGTTCAGATCGTGGGGGTATAGCTCAGCTGGGAGAGCGCTTGACTGGCAGTCAAGAGGTCAGCGGTTCGATCCCGCTTATCTCCACCAAAATAACGCGAGACCTTGAAGCTAATAAGTTTCAGGGTCTTGTTGTCTTATGGATTTTCTATATATTTTGTTGCTCGATTTATCATGATTTGTGTTATACTGTAACCATTCATACTGCTGTAGTCAAACTCAGGAAAAGTGACTGGCATTTACAATAGGGGAAGAATATGACAAAACCAATTATAGAAGTGAAGAATTTTACGAAAAAATATGGAAACTTTGAGGCTGTTAAAAACATCAGCTTCAATGTAAATGAGGGTAACATTTTTGCATTCCTCGGTCCGAACGGTGCTGGAAAAAGCACAACGATAAACACATTATGTACAATATTTGAAAAAACAAGTGGAGACTTGTTTATAGATGGCAAAGATGTGAGTCGTGAAAAGAACGACGTACGAAAAGCGATAGGTGTTGTTTTTCAAGATAGTACACTGGATAAGAAGATGACTGTTGAAGAAAACCTGCGTATGCATTGTGTTTTCTACAAAGTGCCGAAATCTGAAGTTAGTGAGCGAATAAAATTTGTGCTTGATCTGGTTGAACTCTCCCAGTGGCGCAACAAAACTGTATCTGCACTATCGGGCGGCATGACGAGACGTGTTGAAATCGCGCGTGGTTTGATGCACTATCCGAAAGTGCTGTTTTTGGACGAGCCTACAACGGGCTTGGATCCTCAAACAAGATCTCATGTATGGGAATATGTGCGAAGACTTCAAAAAGAGAAAAATATTACGATTTTTCTAACTACTCACTACATGGATGAAGCAGAACATGCCGACGATGTGGCTATAATGGATCATGGAGAAATCATTGCTCACGACTCGCCTTTCGGACTGAAAAAGAAATATACCAAAGACAGAGCATATATTACAACATCGAATGTAGCTAAATTTGAAGGACTTTTAAAGCAGTATGATCTTCATTTTGAAGTCCGCGAAAAGTATCACCGTATTGATGTTGAAGATAGTTCAAAATTACTCAATGTGCTTGCAGAGTGTAGGGATGATATAACTGATATGGAACTACGAAAAGGCACGCTAAACGATGTTTTTCTAGATATTACCGGGCGTGAAATACGTGAAGGGGGTGACGCAAAATGAGTGTTATCAAGGCTTTGTGTTTACGCAACTTAAAGGCATTTTGGCGTAACAAGACAGCACTTATTGCCAACCTTGTCATTCCGTTTTTCTTCCTGTTCGTCTTTAGTAGTATTTTTCAAGGTGCAATTTCCCTGATGCTTGCCGGAATTATTATTGCAACTGCGTTTGACTCCGGACTTCGTGTATCAGCAAGCACGATTGAAGATATCACCGGTGGCTTTATGAAAGAGGTGCTCGTCTCGCCTGTTTCACGCTTTACAATAGCCATTGGCCAATTTACTTCTTCGGCAATGCTCGGATCTATACAGGGATTACTTATTTACGTAATCGGCTTATTCATTTTCCCCGAAATCAGACCGGACTCTGTGCTGACGGTGCTTCTGGTTGTAGGAACAATGGCGTTCGTGGGGTTGATCTTTGCAGGATTCGGATTACTCATTGCTTCAAAAGCGAAAAACATGCAGACATTCCAAGCTGTGTCAATGGCAATCACAATGCCTATGACGTTTATTTCAGGTGCATATATTCCACTTTC
>Ga0123355_10004854_pt1 | contig 19573 bp, 15 predicted proteins | sample TergutEmb28metaG_3_FD_89872 | JGI IMG/M metagenome (GOLD analysis project Ga0123355, IMG submission 89872) | Embiratermes neotenicus P1 segment gut microbial communities from Petit-Saut dam, French Guiana - Emb289 P1 | ecosystem: Host-associated > Arthropoda: Insects > Digestive system > Gut ...
ATTTTGATAGCCGGAGACGGCGATAGGCAGGCCCACCTTGAGCATCGGATAGCTAACGAAGGCATCACTAACGTAAGACTGCTGGGCTGGGTAGAAAATGTAGGTGAGCTAATGGGAATAATCACTGCCTCACTTAATGCCTCCTTTGGGACAGATACATCGAATTTGGCGCTGCTGCTGGGAATGAGCGCAGGACTACCCGCAGTAGTTTCCGACTATGGTGGCAACCCATATCTGATTACAGATGAGTATAACGGTCTTATTGTGCCAACCCGTGACTCGAAAGCCATGGCCGATGCAATAATGCGTCTAATGTCTGATAAAGAACTGTATAGTCGAATGTCTATCAATGCGCGAAAAGTATACGAGGAACGTTTTACTGACAAAAAAATGGCTTCGGACACAGAGGCTGTGTATAAAGAAGTTATGAAAGGATGATATCCATGAAAAAATACAGATTGTTCGGCATCATCAACCCCATTGATGTACTGCTTGTGACCTTGGTTGTACTTCTGGTATGGGGGGCATATATACTGGCCCAGCCCCAGACCGTAGTAGCAGAAGGTGGGCGGCTTATACGCTATACCTTCGAGCTTGGGGAGCGTCCCGCGGGCTTTCACGAGGAAATTGAGATAGGCATACCGGTATATTGCGGTGCAATGGGCTGGCGTGTGGGTACAGTTGTGGATGTTTACCATTTGCCATTTTTGTCAGATGCCCCAGACGAACGGGCGGGTATTATCCGGCGTGTGGAAGTGGAGGGCCTAGAGTTTACCTATATAGTAATAGAAGCCTGGGCCGAGATATGTGACTATGCCACCAGCATAGGCAACTTTTGGGTGGCGGTGAACAGACAAGTGGGTATCCGGTCTCGGGACTTTGGCGGGATTGGTTTCATTACCAGCTTGGATTGGATGGATTAATAGCAAGAAATCCGCAACAAGGATTTGATATCAAGACCCGCAATGATTTAGATTGTATGAGTAATGGAGGTAAAACATGATAGACAACCAAGGCAGAATAAAAGGCCGTGTAAGTATAATAGATATATTGATAGTGTTGGCGGTGCTGGCCCTTGTCGCGGGCTTTGTATACAGGCAGGCTACCCCACATATAGCAGATATACTGCGCCCTGATGATACTTTCCAGGTTACCTTTGAGGTAAACCGGATACGCAGCGTTATCGCAGAAGACGCCGTAGTTGTTGGTGATTTGGTGTTTAGACAGCACGATCGCCAGGCCCTTGGCCGGATTGTGGCTGTTGACCGTCACCCCGCAACAGAGGTAATGCAGCGCTCGGATGGCTCGGCGGTGCTGGCGACTATGGACGACAGATATTCCTTGCATATAACAATTGAGGCAACAGGCAGCATTTCCAATTCGGGGGTCTTTGTCAATGGCAATGATGCTATTTCACCCGGCGCGGAGATTGTGCTTATTAATCGTAGGTTTATATTCCCTCTGGCGAGGGTGTATTCTGTGACATGGGATGCTGGCGATATCTACGAATAATAGGTCAGCGGCACGTAGTTCAGTGGTTAGAACGCCGGACTTTGGATTCGGAGGGCGCATGTTCAATTCATGCCGTGTCGGTTTTGGACTATAAATGCATGGGTTGAACAAGGGGACGGCTATGGATATCAATATTGGCTATGTATGGAACCAGCTTGAAAAAGCTTTTGCTGCAAAAAATAAAGGCGATATTGCAAATACGGATTTTGGCGAAGCCGCAACCAATGCTACTATTGATGCGGCAGCCATAGCCAATGCCGATAAACGCGTCAGCCAGTGGTGGGATGTATTCACTGGCATTTTAAGTGGTAGGCTTAATATTGGAGCACGCAAGCCCACAGCATATCCGGTGTGGGTTACAACAGAAGTGGTGCGGGGAGGCTTTGCGACAGGAAAAGCCCTGGTGGCAACGCGTTTTGCCTGTTCTGTTGATGAACATAAAGCTATTGCGCTAATGGATGTGCCTCGTACTCGCGAGGCTTTATTTTTTGCCCTTTTGTCTGACCAAGGACGGCAATGGCTTGGGCAGCTTATTGCCACGCGCACATACAGAGTCGAGTATCCTGAGGACACGACATTGCTTGTTGCCTCATGGCTACACGAAAATGGTCATGCAGAGGAAGCAAAATTAATAATTGATGAAATTTTGCCATACGCAGATGAATTGAGGTTCATGCCAAAAATTTCTGCTGAGCCGTTGAAAAAAATGGAGCGGCAACATAAAACAGAGATGGTGCATCGTTACAGTGCTAACGATGTCCGTGCTAAGCTGCAAGCTCGTAAGCCTAATAAAAAAATCGAAACCCAGCGAGAAGCCCTTCAAATATGGATTCCCTTTATGGATAGGTTGTTTTTTCACTGGTTGCAGCTATTGGAGAACAAACCTCATGAAATGCCACTCGTGCCCTCCGATGAATGGAAAGCCATATCCATAGAACTATTGAATGAGTATGAAAATCTCAAGAAAAAGCATAATCTATGCCGAAAATACCACAATAAAAAGGAAAATTTACAGATTTTACTGGCTGCCACACACAATGTGCTTGCGAGCGATTCATATCCCGCATCACTAAACCGGGCCCGATATGTAGTAGATTGCTACGTAAAAGCCCATGGCAGGCCCGCTGATGCCAGATTCAAAAAAATACGTGAAGAACAAAATCACAGGGCCTCCCTTCCTGCCCACAGTGAAATAGCCAAGGCCCTTGCTGCCACCTTGCCGATGTCGGATTATGGCCTCACCAATGTGGAGGCCTTGCTCTCTCATGTAATGCTGGATGGGCATGGGGCAACAATTATCCCCCCAAATATATGCAAAATTGTGCAAAGCGCAATGGTTGCCACCATACCCGAGTTGGTAGGGCAGGGCATTGTGCCATCCGCCGAGACAATGGCCGAGCTTACTACACAGTTGACTGCGCTGGAGATAGGCCGGGCATACGAAAATGAGGACATTGGCCTGCTGATGGCCGAGACATATAAGGCTTTTGCTAGACGGCGCTCACTTTTGCTACTGAACTTGGCCTCCCAAGTGCGATTTGACGAGTTGCCATGGGTAAATCCTTTGATTAGTGAAAAACACCCCACTGCTTTGTATGTAAAAACAGCGCATAAGTTGGCCGCATATGTAATAGACTTTTTCCCTGGATTTGTACTGCCCAACCCCCTGGTCGAGCAGCTTAATATGCTTTACTCCATTGCAGGCAAACATCGGCCCTTTTTGGCCGAGCTGGCTGCGGATATATTTATGGGGCGCTTTGTAAAAAAGTTTGATGATGCGGCTTTTACCGCCGCTGAGTTGCTTCGCGGCACTATTTACGAGCGGTACTATTGTCTGGACTACACAGGCTTTGCTGATGCATATGTAATGAAATACGGCTCAGCGAGTGAGAATGCGGCAGTGGAAAATAATGCAGATGAGATTAAAACAGAAGAGAATAAGGCAAAAATGAATAGCACAGCTAGGAAAATCACAAATGAGTCTGCTCTCCTTGACGCTATTGTCCTAGCATATCTGGACAAAAGCATAAAGCCTCAAGAATCCCGTAGCTTCAGCATTGTTATAAAAAATGGCATGTTAATAGAACTTGGCCAAGTATACACAACACATAATTTAGCCACTCTTATGTCAGAGCAGGTGAAACTTGCAAAATCATATGAGGAATTGGTTGCCGAGTCGTTTAATCGAGTACGCAAACTTATAATACGGAGCATAAAAGTGAGTAAAGTCGGCGCATATCGAAGTGCCCTCCGTGACATAAAAAACGCCGCCTATGGGTGGCGGCAAGGGATTTTCTTTCTTTCGCTTATAGATGCTCCAGCTTCGATTATCTGCGCCGAAGAGGAGTTATTTGCCAGCGCACTGGGGCAAGATATTTCGACCAGGCTTTTTGAAAGGCTGAAAGCAGTTGTACATGAAGAATACCCCTGGGAAAGTGCCCCGGCCTTTTTGGGGTGGACTGCTGGCCCTCACTGGGTTACGCATGGCTCCTTGTAACGGCAGAAAAAGCGGTTTTGTCAGGGAAGTGGATCGCAGCGAAAATGGCTGTTTTTAAGAAAAAATAGACATGCTGATTAAAACACAAATTATTGTCACATAACTCCTGACACAGGAGTTTTTTTGTATGTACATATGTTACAGTCAGCGAACCTGAAAAACGGAGTGAGAAGCTAGTCTTTTTGCCGCGCTCCTGCGTCAGTACCTCCTTGCGGGCCTTCTTGGCCCGCCGCATTGGTACTTCCTTGTTTCGCGACAAAAATCCTGCGCTTCTCACTCCGTTTTTCAGGTTCACTGCCTATAAAGCCTCCCTCTTGACATTTTCATTTTGTAGTTGTAGAATGAATGTGTTGATTTTGTATTTGTAGAAAGAAAGGACTGTATATGAAAAAAGTAGACAAAACAGAAAATGTTAACAAAGTACGGCTACCGGATACAGAGCTTTTGATTATGCAAATTGTGTGGCAGTACGGCGGCAAAGTAACATCTGCAGAAATCATGAAAGAGCTTGAAGGGAAAAGAGACTGGGCCACAACAACAGTGCTTAATCTTCTGGCCCGGCTTGTAGAACGGAACTTTGTGCAATCAAAGCGCAAAGGCAAGGTAAACATCTATACCGCACTTGTATGCGAGGAAGCGTACTTAGAAATCGAAAGCAAATCTTTTTTAGAACGGCTTCATGGTAATTCGCTTAAAAGTTTTATCGCGTCCTTGTACGGAGATAAGCCTATGTCTAAAGCCGATGTGCAGGAGCTAAAAGAATACTTAGAGCATGGCATAATGGATGAGGAGGGCAGCAGAAAATGACTGTACTGTATACGCTTGTTGGCATAAATATTGTAATCACGCCGGTTATCCTGATACTGTTGCTGTCTGCCCCTATTTTAGACCGCAAATATACTGCTGTTGGGCGATATTATCTATGGATTGTTGTGATGGCAGCCCTTGTTGGTGCATGGATGATTCCCGGACAAGGGTTGCTGCAAATAAACATGCCGCAAATGAATGCGCCTGTGCGGAGCGTAACAATGGATAATAACGCGGATGGCGCGTATCCAAGGGATTCAATAGATAGCATAAGTGCAAATAACATCCCAGGGCAAGCAGAATTGCTGCCTCAGCTAGAATCCGAGGTTTCACCAGAAATAGGAGCACCAACCACAGCATCGGGCATAGGAGCAGTAACCCCAGTTGCAAACTATATTCATTACAACCTAACGGAACCTCAAAATCAAGGCAGTTTAGCGACACGGATGGCTCAATGGCTATATCTCTACAGGGTTTTACTTACCGTGTGGCTGGCAGGGGCTGCGATATCTTTGGGTATTAAGATTTTGACTCATATATCCTTTAGGCGTTATGTAACACGGTGGGGTATACGCGAAACAAATTCCTATGTACTGGATTTGTTTAACACACAACTGCAAAACATAGGTATAGTCAAGAGGATTAATCTTATCCGTTGCAAGAGGATAAACTCTCCAATGCTGGTAGGGCTCGTTGGCAATATACATCCGACGTTATTGCTGCCCTATGGAGAGTACAACCCTTCAGATATGGAGTTAATCTTTAATCACGAGCTTATACATTATAAGCGCCGGGATTTGTGGTATAAGCTGGCGCTAATGGTTGTGCAATGTCTTTACTGGTTTAACCCTGCTGTGTTTCTTATGGCAAGGCAGGCCAACAAAGATATTGAGGATATCTGTGACATGCTGACGGTACAAGGCTTAAGCCGGGAAGCACGAAAATGTTATGGATCATTGATTTTAGAAATGGCATTAAGCCGCAAGGCTGTTGAACAGCCAAACCGTACTCAATTATCAACTTGTATGAATGGGGGTAAAAAGGAAATGAAACAGCGTTTTAATAATATTTTAGGCAAGGGCAAAAAGCGGGGGATTATTTTGTTCTCAGCGGCTGGAGTCGTTATTGTGTTGGCTGCCGTGCTAATTGGCTTTAATTTTGCAGGTGCAGGATCGAATATAGATAACCCGGGTTATTATGAACCTGATAGTAGCGATACAGAAAACAATGCGGAGTATCAGTACGATGAATATGAGTCAGCGACAGAGCCAGAAGATGAGCTTGAGGCCGATGACGAATTCGGGAACGATCCTGACGACGAACCTGGGGAAGAGACCCCAGAAGCCGATGAGGACATAGGTTTTGTTATGCCTTCTGGTTACGAATGGCTTGGGACATATAATCCATATATAGAAGAAACCTTACGGGTGACATTAAACCGGCAAAATATCGCAGAGATGGAGCTTACTCCAGAGATGCCAATAAATTATATACACATAGACTTTCCAATGACTGTGCATATAATCCAAGGCGATGAGGACTTTGTGCGTATTTCTGCCAACCCGTATCTTCTGGAAAGCCTTAATATTTCATTGGAAAATGGCGCACTTGTAATAGAGCCCCCAAACGCCAATATATTTTATAACAGAGATAGGGTTGTTCAGGACAGAGATGGGAATTCACAGCTAGATAGGAGAGATATGCGGGATTTTACAGCTGTATATGTTGGTGTCAGCCAGTACATGTACAACATTATAATGATGGGGCTGTATGATAACGATGTCCGGCTGCCGGAACCCTTGCCTGTGGAGCCAAACGCCGTTAATCTTCATATAAGAAATGATAATAGGGTGCATTTGGATGTAAGTGTATCGCTCCTTCGCATGACTGTTACAGATGTGTATGACATTATCGCCAACGGAGAAGCAGCGTTGTTGGAACTTACAATATGGGGGCAATCTAAACAGGACATATCAATCGCTGGCATAAGAGAAGCGAGCCTAAACCTACATGATCACGGTGAAAATCCTGGTGAATATGATATCAGGGTTTTTGTAGAAGTTGCGGATTTGGTGGAGATAAACGGCACAGGGAATAATCCAATGGTGTGGATAATGTTTTCAGAGCCGGAGGTTATTGATAACCATGAAGGGGAAGTTGATCTGACTTTTTGGGGGTAATGGTGAAACTCGGCTATCAAGAACAATAATTGAGCCGTAAAATGCTCTCCCGTCCTAATCCCTGGCGATTATAACTAGAAGCAACCCCTTTCTTAGTGAAACCGTGGCTTGCGAAACAGCTATATTACTGACTCCCAAGCCTCTGCCCATGCGCAAGTTGGCCTCGTGTAATGGATACGCGAGGCCTTCTGTACATACGCCGTCACAATCAGTTAGCGGAACCAAGGAAACTATTGCCCCAGGTGCTTCGTGAATACATAGCTTAGAGTTTGTTAACCTTATCTTACTGTGCTCATCTATTATTGTGGCGGTTTCGCCTCTTTCTAGAAATCCCTTTAACAGTAGTATATTCGTGAGGCAGTGATCCATGCGGCCTCCTGTTGCGGCCAGTAATAAAAAATCCATGAAGCCTTTTCCCCGGGCGTATTCTATTGCGATTTCGGTGTCGGTTAGATCTTTATGGGGCGGATAGCGGATTATTGGGATATCTGCTGGAATATTATCGGAGTGATAGCCACAAGTGGAGCTAAAACTGCTGACAGAATCAGAGCCACTGATAGAATCAAAGTCACCAACCACGGCACTGATTTTTATGCCAAGTTTGACGGCATGATCGTATCCACTGTCTGCACAGATGATGGTATCGCTTTCATTTATCTGGCTTTTTATATAGGCATAGTCTGTAATGCGTCCGCCGCTTATTATCACTGCTCTCATGTTTTCCTCACAATCAACTTGATTTGTTATATTATGATTATTTTATCATTTGCCATAACATTATGATATACTGGCATCTTCCTCATGTCTGCCCCCCATCGTAAGGCCGCAAGCCATGCTGTTCAACCCTAATAGCAAGAAGCTACGTTCGTAGCTTCTAAGACATTGAAAGGGAGTTGCCGTCATGATTTCTTTCCAAGACATAAGTATGACATACAAAGTAGCCATGCGCCAGCAAGGCCTGCGGGCTGCTATGAAATCCATAATCAAGCGGGACTACACTTATATAGAGGCGTTGAAGAATGTCTCCTTTTCTATCAATGACGGTGAAATTATAGGCTACATAGGCCCAAATGGCGCGGGAAAATCCACCACAATAAAGATTTTAAGCGGGATTCTGGTTCCCACTAGTGGAGACTGCTCGGTCTTTGGTAAGCGTCCATGGGATAATCGTATCCAGCATGTGCGAAATATTGGTGTTGTATTCGGCCAGCGGTCGCAGTTGATATGGGACATTCCTGTGATTGACTCCTTCGAGCTTTTGAAAGACATATACAAAGTGACTATGGCTGATTACAAGAAAAATCTTGATGAACTAGTCGAGATTTTCAGCCTTGCCGAATTTATCAATACTCCTGTCCGTCAGCTTAGCTTAGGCCAGCGGATGCGCTGTGAAATTGCCGCATCTTTGTTACATAACCCCAAAATCCTGTTTTTGGACGAGCCCACTATTGGCCTAGATGCTGTATCCAAGGTGGCTGTCCGCAATTTTATCAAAAGAATCAATAAGGAAAACGGCGTAACCGTTATGCTAACTACCCACGATATGGGGGATATTGACGCCCTAACGGATCGGGTGATGCTTATAGGCAAGGGGCAAATACTATACAATGGCAGCTTTGCTAAGATGAAGAGTATGTATAATGCCGTCAGCATCATGACGGTGGATTATGATGCAAACACAGGGGTATCCATGTCACATTTAATTGCGTTGATGTTCAGCGAAAATTCCAGCTTGTTATCTAGCGAAAATGTCAAATCATCATCCAGCGAAATCGTTACCTTGCTGTCAAACGAGAACGGCAGGGCGGTTCTGTCAATTGACACAACCAGGACTAACATATCCCATGTGATAAGTCATTTGACGCAAAATCTAACGGTTAATAATATTGGTATTGAATCCAGGCCAATCGAAGAGATAATCGCTGAAGTTTACAAGGAATTTTCAATATGAGGCCATATTTTTCTCTTTTAAGGGTAAGGTTTTTGAATGGCCTGCAATACCGTGCCTCTGCCATTGGTGGCCTTGCCACGCAGCTTTGGTGGGGGGTAATGTTGATTTTTATTTATCGTGGATTTTATGGTGATGGCGCTGCTTCAGGTGGGTTTGCCTTTAGTGACCTTGTGACTTATATATGGCTGCAGCAGGCCTTTCTTGCGTTTATTTGGTTGTATGATTTTGATGGGGAGTTGCTGGATATGATAATATCTGGGGGCATAAGCTACGAGTTGTGCCGCCCGATAAATATATATCAAGTGTGGTATGTAAAGCTGTTGTCCAAGAGATTGGCCAGTGGATTTTTACGGTTTTTACCGATAATCATTGTCGGATTTATTGTGCCTTATCCTTACAATTTGGCTATGCCCCAAAGCCTACTTTCATTTTTATTGTTTGTTATTACCTTGTTTCTTGGGCTGTTGCTGCTTGTTGCCATATCAATGCTGATATTTATTTCGATTTTCAAAACCATGTCTCCTGTAGGATCCATTGGGATAATCAGTACAATTGGCCAGTTTTTTGCTGGGACGGCGATTCCTATTCCACTGATGCCCCAGTGGCTACAAAATGTGGCCTCATTTACACCGTTTAGGTGGACGGCGGATCTCTCTTTGCGGGTGTATTCTGGGCATATTGCTACCCAAGAGGCACTGTGGGGTATTGTTATGCAGTTTGCCTGGATTGTAGTTTTGGTTTCTTTGGGTGCTTTTATTATGAGACGTGTTTCACGTTTATCTATGGTGCAGGGGGGCTGATGTTGTGAAATTGTACTTCAAGTATATTCGGCTGCTATATAAGGCCCAGACTCAGTACAAGGCCTCATTTATTATGACAGTCATTACACAGTTTGTTCAGCCTATTGCGTTGTTTGCGGCGATTTTCTTGTTGTTTGAACGCTTTGGCGATATCCAGGGTTGGACGGTATTTGAAGTGTTTATGAGCTATGCAATTATAGGGATGTGTAGTGCTATTTCGGTGTGTTTTGCTCGGGGTTTTGACGTCTTTGCCAACATGATAAGGACGGCTTCCTTTGACAGGATAATGGTGCGCCCTAGGGGTACGGTGCTTCAAGTCCTTGGGTCTGGCTTTGATGTCAAGAGAGTGGGGCATTTTTTACTGTCGATTATTGTGTTGGTTATTGCGATAATTGGTGTGGATGTGGCATGGGATTTGGCAAGGGCTGTAATGCTTTTTAATATGGTTGTCGGTGGTAGCATTATCTTTGCCGGGGTGCATATGCTGGAGGCTACGGCGGCATTCTGGACTGTAGACGGGCTTGAGTTTGCCAGCATTTTCACATACGGGGTGTCTCAGCACGCAATATACCCCTTGGGTATATTTCCAAGGGGTATCACTATATTTCTTACCTTTATTATTCCATTTGGACTTGTGACATATATGCCATTACAATACTTACTTGGCAGGATTGACGGCATTGGCTGGCTTTATGCCTTAATGCCTCTGGCAGGGGCCTTGTTTATCGTGCCCTGCGTTTTTGCTTGGCGGTATGGGGTGCGGAGGTATTCATCTGCGGGGTCGTGAGGTGGTATCTCTGCGGATAAACGCAAGATAGCTCTCATACCGTGAAGGGTGGATTGCCGCTCCCACCTGCTCCTTAACGGCACAATCCCTTTCGGTATCATGCAGGCAGTTGGAAAACTTACATAGTCCTAGAAACGGCTCAAACTCAAGGAAGCACCCGGAAAAGGCTTCAATAGGGATATCATCTACCTCAAGGGATGAAAATCCCGGTGTATCCACACAGTAACCCTTGCTGTGGGTATGGCTGCCTGTCTCGTGAGGCGGCTTGATATTTGAAGCCTTAATGTCTGAATCATGTCTGTGGCTATGATTAGTGTTCTCAAGCGGAAGTATCTCCGCATGGCGGGTTGTATGCTTCCCGCGACCCAAGCGCTGGCTGATGTCCCCGGTTTCCATATTGGCATTGGGGATGATAGAGTTAATAAGGCTTGACTTGCCCACCCCAGAAGGCCCGGCAAATACATTAAGCTTGCCTTCCATAAGGCCCCTTAGTTCATCAAGGCCAAGACCTGTTTCTGCCGATACTTTTACTACCGGATATCCAGCCTGGGCATAGGGTTGGCAAAAATCCGGGCCCTGGAATAACTCATATTTATTGATACATATCACGGCGCTGACATTTTCGTAGGCCGCCAGCACCAAAAACCTATCAAGAAGCCCCCCATGAAAGGCTGGCTTTGCTGCCGCCATAGTGACTATTACCTGGTCAATATTGGCAACAGGCGGGCGGCGCAGCAGGTTCATGCGGGGCTCGATTTTTATTATTGCCTTCTTGTTAGAATCAATTACTACGTGGTCGCCAACAAAAGGGGTGATGTTGCGGTTTCTAAAGACGCCGAGGGCCGTACAGATATAGATACCGTCTTCGCAGACTACAGTATATTCACCGCCAACGCCTTTTGTAATAAGTCCGGCCTTATTCATCAAAGTTTATTTCGTAGGCACGGATAAAATGGGCCACGCCGTCTACTACGGTGTATACCCGGTATATTACTATTCCGTTGCCCTGTATATGCATATCCAGGGGGAAGGCAGTTACCGCCATAGGGGTGTTGGCCTCGGTTGTTAAAGCTCCGCCAATTGGTTGCCTGGTTACCCGGATATGCACCTGCTCTGTATCGGTGGGAACATCCCATAGGGCTATGGTTAGGTTTCTGGATACGGGTGGGGGCGGTGGATCTACTGGAGGATAATCTGTATCTCCTTGGCCTGGGCCGCCTGGATCTTGGTCTTCGCCTGGGTCATATGGATCATTTGGGTCGCCTGAAGGGCCGCCGTATGGATCATTCGGGTCATATTGGCCACTGTATGGGTCGTCTGGATCACTATAAGGGGCATCCGGGTCATCGTTTTCTTCCGGCTCTGGAGTTGGTGTTGGCGTGGGAGGTAGTGGGCTGCCGGTGCTTACAGTTATCCGCACAGTAGTGCCACGCTCTACCACTGCCCCAGGCATTGGGTTTTGGCTAAAAATCATGCCTGCCGCAAAAGTTGTGCTTTCATCGTGAAGGACTTCATCAACCACAAGGGATGCTTCTTCAAGCAAAACTTGGGCAGCAGCAAGGGTGCTGCCGATTAGGCTTGGCATTAGTACATAGTCGTCCTCGGGGTATTCATCTGTATCCCGGGAAACATATATGAAAACAGGTGTACCTTCCCCTACAGGCTCGCCGGCATCGGGGATTTGGCGGAAAACAGTGCCGATTTCCGCATCATCCTTACCGTCTAGGATCAGGAATGATACTTGCAGCTCTTCCAAAAGCGCTATTGCTGCATCTTCATTCATCCCTATTAAGTCAGGCATGGTGTATTGGGATGGCCCTAAGCTTATGGTTATCTGGATATCGCTTCCGGGAGCCATATTTGCATTGGCATGGGTAGGATTTTGAGAGATGATCCGCCCTTCCGGGACTTCGTTGTGGAAGGCATAATCCAGCACATTGATGCCGAGACCGGCTTCCTGGGCTGCATGAAGGGCCTCTTCATAAGTCATACCTGTGATATCCGGTGGGGATAATCTTACAGTCCTGAAACGGTTATAAACAGAACAGCTCCCCAGAAGAATAAGCAATGCAAAAATAAGCCCAACCCCAATGCCAACTAGTATGACAGTGCGGTCTGACTTTTTGTCCCTTGGCGGTGGTTGATTGGTATCATATTCGTCAAAATCTACATCATCGTAGAAATCATCATAGTCATCGTCATAGCCTTGGCGGCCTTGCTGTGGAGCTGGTTTGCCATGCTGGCCTTGGTAAGTATCTTCAAGGGGCAGTACAAAACTACCACTTGCATCTGTTAGGGCTTGGTTTAGGTCTTCAGCCATTTCTTCTATATCTTGATAGCGCTTGGCGGGGGATTTTTCAGTAGCTTTTAGTATTATCCTTCTTACGCTTTCGGATATTTTAGGGTTTATTTCCATCATGTCGGGGAGAGGGTCATTTATGTGTTTTAGGGCCACGGTAACCACGTTGTCCCCGTCAAAGGGTAGCTGGCCTGTAGCCATTTCGTACATAGTTATGCCCAGGGAATAAATATCGGTTTTGTGGTCTACATAGCCGCCTCGGGCTTGCTCGGGAGAGAAATATTGAGCGCTTCCCATGCTTTCTGATGCTGTTATTGTCCCGCTTTTGACTACCCGGGCAATGCCAAAATCGGCCACCTTGGCATTGCTGTTGGTGGTAACCAAAATGTTTTGTGGCTTTATATCACGGTGTATTATTTCGGCACGGTGCGCGGCGGCAAGGCCGTCCGCGATTTGCAGGGCCATGCCAAGGGTTGCCTCATTGTCGAAGGGGGCGTGGTGATGGATTAGATCCTTGAGATTTGAGCCACCTACATATTCCAGCACGATATAATAGACATCTTGGTCTTGACCATAGTCATATATGCTTACGATATTTGGGTGGCTTAGGGCTGCTGCGGCCATGGCCTCTATGGGGAAGCGCCGTGCAAATTCCTCATCTGCGGCCAGCTCTTCTCTTAGAATTTTAAGTGCTACATATCTGTCAAGCTTGGTGTCCAGGGCGCGGTATACTACCGCCATTCCCCCGCTTCCAAGCACATGATCTATTTTATAGCGCCCAGCGATTAGCTGTCCCGCTTGTAGTTTCAATGTGCGTCACCCTTTACATCTATTATTATTGCAGTGATATTGTCTCTTCCGCCTTCCTGGTTGGCGGCGTTTATTAGGACTTCGCTTCTGGCTTCTATGGAGGTGTTTTGGGTTACTATCTCAAGTATTTGCTCGTCGGTAATCATGTCTGTGAGGCCGTCAGAGCACAACAAAACAGAATCCACACCTTCTAGGCTATGGATTGTGCCATCGGCTGCTGTCATTGGGTCGCAGCCCAGTACCTTGGTTAGTACATTGCGGCGGGGATGAGTTCTTGCCTCGGATCGGGATATTTTGCCTGCTTGTACCATTTCTTCAACGTATGTGTGGTCTGTGGTGATTTGAGTGATTCCGCCGGGGCTTATTGTATAGATACGGCTGTCGCCGATATGGGCCACCACCAGGGTGTTGCCGATTATGGCGCAGGCGGAAAAGGTTGTGCCCATACCACTGTATTCCCGGTTTGAAACTGAAAGCTCGAAGACATTCCTATTGGCCTGTTGGGCTGCTGCTACAAGAATATCCCGTATATCATTAGGTGTTGCTGATACCGGGTCTGTGGAGTTGCGAATAAAGTTGCAGCAGTGCTCCAGTGACTTAGAGCTTGCAACCTCACCAGCATTGTGGCCACCCATGCCGTCTGCCACTATAAAGAGGTTTGGCAGTGGGCCGACAGGTTCTGTGGAATGGAAAAGTACATCCTCGTTGTGATTGCGGACTTGACCTGTGTCGGTTAGGCCGGATACATGCATATTACACCCCTTTTACTGAAATTTTACTTATTATAGTTGGGTTTTTGGCTGATAACAAGTGGCTGAGTTTAAAATAAGCGGTGCAATTTATTTTTGTTGATTTATGCTGTGTGATTATGCCTGAGTGTTTACCATCGCTGCCACAAAGAATCCGTCGTTGAATAGACCTGGTAGGATTTGTAGGCAGTTGTCCTCTTGTATGAAGTTGATTTCTGCTGGGTTTGGAAGGGTCTGAGGCTGTGTTGTGTAGGAGTGACTCTGCAAAAACCAGCGTATATTGTCTATGTTTTCCTGTTTTGCAACGGTACAGGTTGAATATACTAGCAGGCCTCCGGGTTTTACGTATTTTGAGGCTACTGCTAGCATTTGGCGTTGTTTTTCTGCAAGGTCATGAATATCCGCTAGAGAGCGATTGTATTTTATCTCGGGCCTTTTGCGGATTGTGCCGAAGCCTGTGCAGGGTGCGTCTAGTAGCACTACATCTGCCATGGCTTCAAGGGATGGGTCATAGATTAGGGCGTCTTTTGTGATGGCAGTGATGGCGCTTAGGCCCTTGCGCTTGGCTGATTCCCTCACCAAGGTTGTGCGGTGGGGGTGTATGTCAAAGGCCAGTACTTGGCCGGTATTGTTCATGCGGCAGGCTGCTGCAAAGGACTTGCCCCCCGGGGCGGCGCATAGGTCTATTACGGTTTGGCCGGGGCTTTGCTTTAATGCCATGGCCTCTATCGCCCATATTGCCCCGGGATCCATCACAAAGAACAGTCCCTCTTGGAAACTGGCTAGCCGGGCAATGTCCCCGGTATTTTGCAGGATAAGAAAGTCGCCGTTTAAGGGTGTGCAGTCTACCCCTTCTTCTTGGAGGCGGGCTGCCAAGTCTGCTTGCGTGGTTTTGTGGGTATTGGCAAAAACAGTCACAGGCGGCGGTGAGTGGCTGGTTTTGCAAAATAGCCTTGCTTCCTCTGGCCCAAGCCATCTTACCAGACTTTTGGCTAGCCAGCTTGGATAGGAATAGCGCCGAGTCAGGTATTCCGGACTGTTTTCGGCTGGCATTGGCGGTGCATCCGGCTGGCGGGCTACGTTTCGCAATACCCCGTTTACAAAGCCGCTGAGGCCTTGGTAGCCGCTTTGCTTTGCTAGTGTTACGGCCTCATTGACGGCGGCGCTTTCTGGGGTTTTTTCTATATGTCTAAGCTGACAGACGGATATCCGTAATAGGTTGCGGATAAGGGGCTTCATCTGGGGAACAGCCAGTTTTGAAAAATGGTTGATTACATGGTCTATTGCCAGTAGGTTGCGCAGGGTTTCGTTTACCAACTCTGTAACAAAAGCCCTGTCCCGGGAGTCTAGACCAGACTCGGGAAGGGCTTTTCTTAGGGCGATGTTTGCGTACGCGCCGTTTTCTAGAATGTTGGATAGGATGGATACGGCTACACCTCGGGCAGTATTTTTTGATGGTTGCAAGATTCACCTCTGTGATTTATTTTCAATGATTATATAATTATGAATATGCCTTGAGAGAGTATTTTACCTCTTGGTGATGTATTGTGCAAATTGGTGAAGGTTTTGGTCTTTTTGGAAAAAGCGATCCCTATTTAAAGAAGGAATTGCTATAGCTACGAAAAATCTTAATAAATAATTAACAAATAAAACGCTGTCGATAATTGTTTCAAACCCCATCCTCATGCTATAATTCCTGTGAAAGCAGTTTGTGCCACCTCTTGCATAAAAACCCAGCAAACGAACATGTTAAATAGGCATCCCATAAAGTGAGCCATTACCCAAAAGCGAGGTCACCTATGAAAAAGTTCTCCTTAAGAAAATTCTCTCTAAAAAAAGTTCTTCCCCCAATTGTACTTATCCTATGCGTAGCAGCCATTATACTAGCTATCGCCCCCAATGCACAAATAATAGGGCAAACCAACCCGGCAATCCCGACTCCGGGCCGCAACGCAGAAATGCGCGGGGTATGGGTAGCCTCTGCATATAATCTGGACTTTCCGTCTCGCCGAGGCATGAGCGCAGCCGATATGCGCCGGGAAATAGACAGCATCTTGGCCCGTGCCCACACACTGGGCATGAACGCCGTATTTGTACAAGTGCGTCCGGCAGCCGATGCCTTATATCGGTCGGAGATTTTTCCATGGTCTGCCCAGATAACCGGTACGCAAGGCCAGGCCCCTCCAGACGGTTTTGACCCTTTGGCCTACTGGGTAGAACGTGCTCACGCCTTGGGAATAGAAGTCCACGCCTGGCTAAATCCCTATCGTATAACATATCGTTCTGAAAATATCACCAATGTAAATCAGCTGGCTCAAGGCCACCCTGCAAGGGTAAACCCCCATTTGGCAATTGTCTACAACAATGCATTGTTCTTTGACCCAGGCTTACCGGAGGTGCAGCAGCTTATAGCCGATGGTGTTGCGGAAATTATGCGCAACTACAATATAGATGGCATACACTTGGACGATTATTTCTATCCCAGCCGCGACTTCCCCGACCAAGCTACCTTTGCAGCCCATGGGGCCGGCATGGATCTCCATGATTGGCGTCGGGAAAATGTAAACGAGATGCTACGGCTGTTGCAATCTACCGTGCGGGAGATTAACCCGGACGTCCGATTTGGTGTTTCCCCAACAGCCATCTGGCAAAACAGCAGCACTGACCCGCGGGGCAGTGATACCCGTGGCTCTGAAAGCTACCACAGGCTATATGCCGATACCCGCCGCTGGGTGGTAGAAGGCTATGTTGACTATATAGTGCCCCAGATTTATTGGTATTTTGGTTTCGGCCCTGCCGACTACGAGATTGTCCTTAGCTGGTGGGAGGACTTAGTTGAAGGCACAGATGTAGACTTGTACATCGGCCTGGCCATATACCGGGAGGTTCTTGGCCGAGACAACTGGGAGGGGCAAATATTGCGCCAGCTTGAGCGTAACGCTGCCTCCAGCCAGGTGCAGGGCAATATTTTCTTTAGGGCTGTGCACATGGCAGGGCCTGTTGGTGACGGGGTAGGGCGCTTTTTTGACCGGCATATCCCAGAGCCTACCCCTACGCCTACACCTATTCCCGTATTGTATATGGAAGAATTGATGGTTGTTCAGCCGTCTCGTGACTTCGCGGTTGTTGATGCAGCCGGTTTCAATTTTTTTGGCAGCGGTGTGCCCGACGTGCCTATATATGTAAATGATCAGCTTGTGACCAACCGCACCAGTGAGGGATTCTTTAGTATCTTCATGCCCTTGGTACGGGGCAGTAATAGCTTTACCTTTACCCAGGAAGGACAGGCGTCTATAACAAGGGTTGTAACCAACAATGCCCCGGCAGTGGCCACTCCTGCGCCCCCAATGGTAACACCTGCTATCATTAACGTTGCCCCTGCCGTAACAGAGTGGGTGAGCCAAGGCACACCCATCCAGCTAAGGGCAACAGCCCCGGCAGGCGCAACTGTAACCGTTGCAATAGCTGGTGATACAATAACCTTGACCCAGGCCAACCCCGATTTAACCAGCACTGCTGACAATATAGTAGCTGCCCAGTTTACCGGTAACTTTACCCCCAATGCCGATGCCCCAAGCAACGAGGTTACAGACCTGGGCCGCCCCGTATACACAATGACTTGGAATACCCACACAGCGGAGATAACCGCAGTGGGCAGCATTATGCAGATAGGCCCGGATGCAAGGCTCCACGCCGAGGTAACCGTAGATTATGCATGGGTTTTCCCAGGGGCAACCACAACGGGCGGATCTCACTGGATGGTGCACCGCGGCCAGCGTGACCGGGTGGCCACGGTTCAGGGTGCGTGGACACGTCTTGCGTCGGGGGCATGGATAGAGTCTGGAAACATTCGCACATGGGCAGAAACAGAGGAGCCTTCCCCCATAGTGGCCCAAGCGGGGCATCTGTCAGAAGGACGCTATATAATAGGCGATTATCGTGACACAATTGTATGGAATACGGATATCTTTCCGGTGGTGTACGCAGACTTTGACGGTCAGGAGCTTATCGTTAGCATTGGCCTGCAAAATAACCTGCCGCCGATTTTCTACGCCCCCGGCACAACTATATTCGAAGATATAACTATCGGCACATTCAATGGCGCGCCGGCGTACTTTATGAATCTTAGGCCTGAAGCCCGGCTTGAGGGCTTCTATGTGGAATACGAAGAAGGGGAGCTGCGCCTGGTATTGCGCCGCCGTAGAAGTCTGGCTGAGGGTAACTATCCTTTGGACGGCTTTTCGATAGTGCTGGACGCAGGCCATGGCGGCCAAGACTCAGGGGCTCTGGGCCCAATGGGGGCAGCCATGGGCGAAAGCCGTGTTGTATTAGCCAATGTGCAACTGCTGGCTGACCGTTTGCGGATGCTTGGGGCCGATGTAACCATAGTGCGGGGCACTGACGAGTCCTTCTATACCCTGCAAGAGAGGGTAAACATAAGCCAAAGCCTCAGGCCGGATATGTTTATATCCATCCACGCCAACAGTACTGCCGAGACTACCAATGCCACCAATATCCATGGCTTTACAATGTGGCACAGAAACCCCAACAGCCTGCCTCTTGCCACATTTTTCATGGAGCAGCTACATTATATTAACCCATTGACCACCCGCCACCGCACGGTGCACCAGGCCAACTTCTTTGTATGCCGTCCGGTATGGGCCCCATCTGTTATTGTAGAGATTAGCTTTATGAACAATATCCAGGACTTTGCCTGGATGATAAACCCTGAGCATCAGAACGAGCTGGCCTGGGGCATGGTTAATGCAATCTTGGGGTATTTCAGGCAGGGAGAGTAATTTGGGGCAGGGCGGCCTATTGGTGAAAATCCTATGCGCATGGGGGCCGATTCATGTGCTAGGCCTTGTAATTGCTGCCATTGCTGATAAGACCCATAGGGGGATGTATGAGCACAGAGTTTACCAGAGTTATTGAAATTGAAGAGCTTTTCACGGAATACGAATCAAACCCAGAATTGTGTAGGCTACTGGAATCCGGCCGCTATGTGTATGCCGAGAAAAGGCTCGTCCTCAACACCCCCAAATATGTAACCACAGTAGATGGCGAGTATTGCCTGACAGACTACGCCTGGGACAACATACAAGAGTGTGCCCTTTCCTTTGAGGTAATCCACCAAAACACAGCGATATCCACAGAAACAGCGGCTTTTGCCCCGCCGGA
>Ga0123355_10004855_pt1 | contig 19572 bp, 12 predicted proteins | sample TergutEmb28metaG_3_FD_89872 | JGI IMG/M metagenome (GOLD analysis project Ga0123355, IMG submission 89872) | Embiratermes neotenicus P1 segment gut microbial communities from Petit-Saut dam, French Guiana - Emb289 P1 | ecosystem: Host-associated > Arthropoda: Insects > Digestive system > Gut ...
AATGTTGCATTTTATATATTTATTCAACAAATATAGGTACTGAATATTTTAAACACGGTATATACTCTCCGTTTTTTCCTCTTCAAAATGCAGTTTGTTTCATAAATCTAACGTATTTGGTTCTTGTATTATTCACATTTTATATACAGGGTGTGCTAAAATTTAAAAAAAATAATTCCGGCGCCAAAAGGTTAACATCGTTGGTGAAGTTCGTATTGGACTCTGAAGCATCACAAACTACCCGTGTTCAGTTCGATTTCTTTTGTAGCCTAAAAAGAATCGAAATTTCAAACATGAGTTCTATGAAATGTAATTGCGAAAAGAGAAACATTAGTTCCCAATATTAGTTCCTAAGTATCGGAAATACCAAAAAATAGCCACACGTGGCGGCTTGTGTTTGTAATTTTTTAAACCGCGCAAGCTAAGCTGTTACATTTTCCATCTAAATTTTATGACTGAAGGTGAGAATGTCGAAGGTTGTATCGTTTTATAAGACATTAATGATAAATATTTTATCTAAAAAGTGTAATACATGGCACACTTGTGAGGGTTAAATCTGTAAACAACAGCAAATCAAGCAACGAGTATTCGAATAAATGAAATCGTACTATGTAAACAGTAATCTAAACGTAATAATTTTACAACCCCGGTAGTCATTTCCAGCAACCATGTCGGTGCCGTAGACATCTTAAACGTTCCGAGATAAAAATGACGACGAGTAACCACATCAACTTACCGTACTGCAATGTGCCGCAGCATTTCTTCTTCTCCACTTGCTATCCTCGTTTTCCTGTCCATAATGAAAGGCAACTAATTGTTAAATAATGACCACACCGGTCGAATAGTGTAATCAACCAATACTAGTGGCATATCTCGGAATGTTATAGAAGTAATAATTCAACAGCGGCCTCAAATCAAAAAGTGCCGGTGTTACATGCACATACCACACCTCTTCGCTGTCACAGTCGGAGGCACACTGCAGAGATTCCACTGTTGGCGGACAAATCAAGAGTAAATCTTAACGTGCTATAACGGCACTCTCATCGTCTAGCGCGCAATGCTTCAACAAACAATATGCCGGTAAAGTCGGAAGTAGTTTTCGTATTTTTGCGCTCAACTGTGGTATTAACTCCAAATGGGCAATTTTTGAGTTGTGCCACTATTGCATTCAGTGAGCTATATCTCGCTCAGTTCTTCGTAGAATGAGAAACATTTCAGGCAAAAGTTATAGCGAAAAAGAAAATGCACATTTTAAAAAAGGTAAAGTGATCCCGTTACAGGCCCGGTGTGGCCCAGAGGGTGGGTAGAGGTATAGCTCTACTCTTCCGTGACCGCGGCACTAGAAGGGATTGAGTGGTCAGCAGCACGCCCCGGCTGCATTTACTCCCGGGAAAGACCCATTAACCATTTTAAAGGAGGCTGGGTGGACCCCAGGACCGGAAATCTCGACCCCGCCGGGATTCTATCCCGGACCGTCCAGCCCGTAGCTCAGTCGCTATACCGACTGAGCTACCCGGCCCAAAAATACACATTTTATGTTCAGTATTTTTTTTTTCTTTTTCGAAAATCGTGCTGTTTATGAGATAACGTGGAAAAATAGTGTAGAGCCGGACAGGCCATAGATGACAATATGGCGCATATACATTTCACGATGGATACCCAAGGCTCTAAAAGCACAATCAGAATACGTAATACTTACTGCTTTAACACTGCAACAATGGTGACACCAAAGGGCCTCAATATTAGGTTGTACGTACATTGCCTGCCTTGTTAGTATTTAAGAAGAGGACACGGAAAGACAAAATATTTTGAGCTCAACGGTTTCAAACATTCCCAAATTTAAATGCCGATTAGTCACTGTAACTTTTACGAATATGTCCTAATTTTACGACAGGTTACTTTATATTAAACTCGCGGCTAGGCCTCTTCAGTTACAAGCACCAACACGGCTTTGGCGGGAAAGGTGAGGGTACAAATTTTACGATTCTATTGCCTACGCGTACTGAACACGACGGTACGTGAACGCACTCAACAACTCGCAATGAAACGAATTCACACGGCGGAACCGCTATGGTCTGAAAGGGTGCAGGAACAAGTAGAGCTACGTGACGTTTATGAAACTGGTACTCCTTCAGGTGACTTGGAACTTTGTTGTGGCATAAATAGTTGGGTAAACATTAAGTGATAGTCGCAGGGAAACTTCGGTTAACGCAAGGGCACTGACTGTTGGAACTTCGGGTATTGAAAATCTGTGGCTTATATTTCATAATTCCAATTCCTGTGTTTGTTCTCAAACATATCGCTTGCCCATTGCCTTGCAATGGGTGACTGTCACAGCAGAGCCAGTCGATGACGCTATCAGTTATAGAAACAGAACCAAATAAAATATTAACAACGTTCGGTGCAGCTCATTACCAAGTGTGAACATGGTTGTACAATCAGCTGAACTAAAACCTTGTTATCCATGGCTGACATGTCACCGCTGCTAGTGTGATAAGCTGTTACAGCTTCCCTCTCTGCAAAGCTTTCAGTTGGTCGATAACCGAACTATAAATACAGGAAAAGATACACGTGTGCGCCTAAAAACCGTCCACAGAGTGCATCTGACAGAATAGTCTACGCCGTATATCGTGAACTTGTCATACGCTGTGATATACACTATATACACCTGATCCGTAGACAACCCAGCCACCAGCAGAACAATGCGGGTGTTCCGCTTCAGAAATTTCTTCCTTCAAAGCCGAAAACTGCTCATAAAAATACTGAAACGTTTCCACACTAACGTAACATGCTTCAGGTGCATTACATCATTACACGCCGTACACAACGGTAAAGCATGAAAATGAAGGCGAAAAAGATATGTTCAGTCGCTCAGTTTCCTTACTGCGTCCACCGTCCCGCTGCCATCGTCAGGTAAAATGCTAGGGAGGCACCTATTCAGCTGGGCCCACTAGACAGAGCCAGTTCCGACTTCTGGGTCAAACGAAGCCAAGAACCGAACAGATTAGATGGGATTAACTGCATTTAGTAGGCCCGGTGGTGCAGCTGGTCGAGCAACTGCGGCGCTACAAGCCGGAAGGTCGTGGATTCGATTCCCGATTGGGTCAATGGACTTTGCATTGACTTAATCGTTCTGGCCACACTATGGCCCTGGGGCCGACTCAGCCTCTAACAGAAAGAGTATCAGGGCTGACAAGACAACCGTACCAACTTCATGTGCTGATCGTTTAGAAATCCAGGGAGCCACAACTTCCAGGAGGCTTAAGGGCTTGTCCAGGCCTTATAGGAGTAGCTGTACCTAGCTTTACCTAGTAGGCCTGCCTGAGCAGGTGTCGTCCACCCGCTTACCTGATAACAGAATCGGAACCGACTTGCTACACAGTCTGAATTCTGTATGAACAGCTGACAACCCAAAAACAATAACAAAGTTTCCGAGTGTGATTGTGTCATTGTCTGAACCGTATACAGCTGAGAATAAAAAAAAACATGACTTCGCGAAAAGACATGGTATACAATGATAATTCAAAAATACCAACAAAGTAGGGCGCAGAAAAATATATTTATTAATTAACGATCCTACACGTTTCTGCTAGCCGCCATCATTATGGATCGCACAGAATCACGTGGAAGAATTTTTATAGACCATAAAATTAGTTAATTTAAAATGTATAAAAACTGTAAAATGCATACAAGTTGTATACAAAGGGTGTTTTAAACAGTTACTATTACAAAATAACACAGATCCAACGAACGGCAGTAAACGAAGCACGCATCCACCTTTGAATATCACAGGAAGTTGATCACTTTTGGGGGAAAACTCCCGACGCTTCTTAGCTTACGCTCCATATGCGATCACGCATAATAGGGCAATTACATAATAATTATTTATATTGCATTACATACACACAAGTACAACCACGATATTACTTATAGGTAAACGGCTATTGTTTAAACAGCTCAGTATTGACTGAAACAGTAATACTTAAACGTATTACTCCGAACGCATAACTTTCCCTCATATGTATGTGAGTCCTCTATTACAACAAATACATGTTTCATTGCGACGGAAAATAGTAGTGACACATGCAGGAAAAACATAAGATAAATTCAGAATATGAATTTATAGAATTATTACTTCAAAAAAATCAGAAAAGAAGAATGTTCCTCACCTGCAGTAAAGTTTCCCAGATGGTGTACGGCGTAACGTCAGGGGATCAGCAAGAAAATTCCATTATAATATAAGAAACGACTATTTAAACATAACAGACTTAATAAAATGGACTATTATACTTGAAAACGATTCATTCGTTCAAACATTTCTGAACTGCTGCAACGCGATAACAAATAACTAATTTAAAAAATAACAATATTTTTAAAATTAGTATTTCTTTCTTATGGAGCCGCATATTTTTAAGGTTAATATTTCGTACATACGAATATGATTTTTACTTCGAAATGTGCAATTCAAGAACACAATGATATCATACACTTGTTTAACATTTATTAATTATTATCCTTATTACTTATGACCAGGGTTTTTACAATACAACATTTCATAAAAGGGTCCGCAAAACCTTTTCGAGTGTGGAAGGGTTTTGTGACCAAATTAAATTAGAAACCACTTACCTAAGTTTTAATTTTGGCTAATTTATAAGCGTTAAAATTCTCTCATTTTAAGGGACGAACAAAGATTAAGGGCCTGTGACAACGAACAGCTGAGTAGAACATTTCCACCCAAAGATAACAGGATGAAGAAACTTACATAATGAGAAACTTCATTACCGATCGAGGCAAGAAGTAGCTCCACGATATTTGTGGAGTGTTTCTTCGTGCTTAATGAAGGGCAGACCCGCTGTGAAGGAAGTCGTACCACCTGCCTAAGAGATTGTTTCAGATCGTATGGAGTTACATATTACCCTGTATTTCTTTCCTGCATCACAAAAATGATGACCAACAAAATAGACTGTCTTTACGAAGAAACCACTAATTGTTCATAACCAGTCTCCTTGATAATGGCCCAGATGGGCCAAAACATGCAGGAGACTGTTTATAAACAATTTTGGATTTTTACCTATAACAATGTATTTTGCTGGTTCTGCTATGAGAAAAGATGAAGTAATTCCTGTCCACGCCATGAAGGCTTATAGGGGAGTGAAGGAGTACATCCACTTATTCCTAACCTAGACACCAGATGGCGGTGAGTGGTCAACTTCATGCCCCTTCATCTCTACCCTCGGGAAAAAGCCTCGGCAGCAACTGAAGACGACAACGGGTGTGTCCCGGACAGTCTGGACAGTTCTACAGAAGAAAATATCTCTTGCCCCTGAAGGGATTCGATCCCCAGTCCGTCGAGCCCGCAGCTGGAGATTATGCGCACTTTCAATTCGAAGCTCTTTTTTTCTGAGGTGAATGCATCATGGTCTCAAGAACATGACGGCACTCCGGACTGGAACTCGACAACCTTTAGAACACTGACACCACACCATACCACATCAATTTAGCACGCTCTATTGCAACAGTTCGATGGAGACGCATGGATACCTGAAGTTCGGAAACAGGAACACGAAGAAAGAGGGAAAATATATAAATATGTAAAGAAAGAAAATATGGAGATTAAGTCAGTTACTTCGGCTGCAGGAGGAAGAAAATGTCACAGGAAGAATGTAAGGAAGCTGGACTCTGCCGAGCTAACACGTTATGTATTTGTCAAAACGTACCGTCCTCAGATTAAGAAATCATAAACCTTTATTTAACTCCTGAAATGTGAACAATGCTTCAGTAGACGCACTGCCTGCACACAGACGACGTAGGATGTGTCTCCCCGCACTTTTAACCTCTGCACGACACGCAGGTGAGTTGTACGCCTTCACTCCTCAGCTGCTTTACCGCCGGTACACATCGCTTAGAACGCTGGGTGGGCCCCAGAGCCAGTCTTGGTGTATTTTTGAAAAGAGAATACCTTGCACTTGCCGGGAATCGAAACAGGAGTCCTCGGTCACGTAGCCTGTAGCCTCGTCACTACACGTACTGAGCTATCCCGGCTCCAAATGATTGCAATGACGGAATGAAAGCCGTGCTTATGTGCACATGGAACCCAGCTTTGATACGCGATGCAATACGACATAATAGTGAAGATCTTGCAGCCTATCATAATAGACGCTTCGCGTTACTTCAGTGAATGTCTTGTAACGGTCAGACCCATAATACAGGTAATAGCGCACACTACAACACCTCGACTTAACCACTAACAATAAAATGCCGCAGAGCAGTAAGCTATCCTCCTCCGTATCTCAAATGCAATGTGTTGGCATCTCAGCCCGGAGACAGGATTTGTGATTAGTGCATTTCTGAGTTTCGCCGATAAAATTTTGAAATACGCACAGGACATAAAAATCAGCAATATATTTTTTTTCTATATTACTGTTATGGAAACATTATTCTAACTACTTTTCAGACGCGCGAATATACAGACAAATGTTTCACTGGTTTGACGATACAAGCTTATGTTTGTAATTCACTACACACAAACAATTCAGCGGAAAACTCCCAGTCTTCATTCACCCCATCACTTGGGTCTCATCGTTGTTCCGCCCCCTACTGGTATCGACAATTGCTGGAGCAAAGTATAGGGACAAAATATTTAAAAACACACTAAGAAGACTAGGGCCTATTAGTGATAAAGGGACAGGAGGATGGAGAAAATGAAAAGCTACACAGCTTGTATACATTCTTCACTAAACGTTACGAAGGCGACGAAATCAAAAAGAATGAGACAGGAAACTGTATCACTCTATGATGAAGATTTCAAACAGAAATTCTGTCGGAAACCCATTCAAGTTGGAAGAGCCCGGCGTAGATGCGAGGATATTATTAAAAGACGCCTTAAAAATACACGGTGTAAAGGTGTAGACTGCATCCACCTGGCTGAAAACAGTCTGGTTCCTGTGAACACGGCAACGAACCCTTGGACTCCACAAATGGCAGAGAATTTCTTGTCTCTCAGTTTGTCAAGAAGGACACCATGTGTCAGTCGCTTTAATGACAGGCCCTCCGCTAATGACGTGGCGCTGGAAAGCCAGAATCGCATTCCGGGTCACACAAATATAGACAGAGCCTCATAAAATTACCCGTAAACGACAATGGAAACGTTTCCGAGCATACACAAATAGGCATTTCGTTACCACTGCCAGCAATTTAAATTTCCAAAGCATTATATCACTAACTCACATTACAGCAAACACGGACGTTACATCCCTAACGTGACGGTCATTTTCCTGTTTAGTCAAGCAATTTCTGCGCTAAGGTGTCCCTAGATGGTCAACAATACTGTGCAGTAATTAATATTGCGCCGATCCCAGTGGCCACTGCTTCTCGCAAGTTTGTATTCCATTTAGCGATTAGCAGGGGCCACACCCTTGAAGAGCTCATCAAATGATGGCCATCCAGCAGCAGCAGCAACAAACACAACGACGACGGCAAGGACGACGACGACAACAACAACAACAACAAAGTCGTCTGGGTCACTCAGCTTTTAAGTCTCGTAAGACTTTCGCGCTAGTATTGTGGTCTTCCTTTGTATCATTGTGGGTCTAGCGGCGATTCTTTTTCGTTTTTAAACACCGGGACAAAGCGAGGGTCACATAAGCAGCAACAGTATCACTCAACATAGTTATTCGTCCTAACCGACAGGAAAAATAAATACTGCGCATTAATATGGAGTCCTCTAGGTAGAAACATGTTCCGCAATTTAATTTAAGGAACACATAAGGAGCAACAGTAGTGACCATCTAGGGGCCTCTTTACGTTCCTAAGCAACGCCCATCCACAGAAACGTGCACGTAATGAAACCGGATTATTCGAATCTGAACAGTGGATTCAGACATCACAAAAATGTGACAATGGGACCAGAATTACCCTGCAGGTACACTGATTCCTGGTATATTTAACGACGCATTTATACATTTTATTGTGGTTAGGTCTACAGAGCACCACATAGTAGGATGACTACAAACGAGTAGCAGATGTGGAAGGAAGAGGCAGAAGCCAAATTTAAAGCACCGTTCGGAATTTCCATGCAGGGACTCGGGAAAAGCACAAGAAACCCTGTGGGAACAGCCACCCTCAGAGCTGAGATTTGAACCAAGGTATTCCCGTATATCAACCGAGACGTTCAGTGAAGCGACTGCAACAAGCCACGAAGAATCCAACTGTACGGCAAACATCGAACCTGGGACCACCGAAATACGGAGCTGGAGTGCTGTTCACCCGACAGGTACGTTCAGTATGTTGTATTTATCATTATGGTGGCTAGTGTCTTTACAATTACATTAGTGTGAAATTTAGTCTAATTTCAGTTCTTTGTAGGAAGGATTCAAAGAGTGATTTATTCACTTCATTAACCCCCATATCACACAACGAGGGTACGATTCACATAACATGTGCGTCCCAAGTGACAACCACTACAGAGCATTCTTCAAGACGTGTCTTAATTACAGGCGACATAAGTTTACTGTATAGTTTGACGAAAAGATTTCACAGAATGACCATTCACAGTACTGTTCTCAATGCATGATTAAAATTCAATTGGAATAATAAAGAACACGTCATAAAAATAATACCGCAACGAGAATACTCCTCTATAGTAATCATAACCTCATTTCATGAGACATGGCCGTGCAGAAACGCCAGCGACCTGCTTTGACAGAGCAATCGATAAACCCTTTGCCAGGCAGACTGGCAAGGCCCACCACCTGCCACCGAATAAAACCACCACACAGACTCGTTTAACAACCAGAATATATTCAATCCTTCACAGCTGTTCAGGAGTGAAGTTAAATCACTAAAACAACACACAATACTCAATATTTTACCTGAATGTCCAAATTGACGACTTCTAGCTGATGGAACAGCAACCCACCCTGTGTCAGTATCCGCCATATGTAATTTCTTGTACTACACTACTGCTTTCTACAGGGAAACCTCGCAGTGTGCATCTACCCCAAACAAACCGCCAACTCCCAACTCAAACGGAGTTCATTCCATTTTCCCAACACGATCAGATATTAGAAACTAACGACTGCGTCCTTGTACTCAAGCTGTACGCGCGTTACTTTAGCTGCATTCATTTTCGTAGAATATTTACATCCCCAAAATCGGTTACATAAAAAAGCACTTTTCGATTTCCGACAAGAGTTTGTTATATATATATATATATATATATATACACACACACACACACACACACACATACATACAGAAATACACACAGACACAAAAACACATCCTGCCGACCGCCGTTTTGCTCTGATTTCGAGTTTGAATTCTTCCCACCGAAATATAGACAATTATTCGTCTGATTATTTCAAGCGATAGAAAGCAAAAACGGGTAAATTTCAAAACGGACCACTTGAAGCTACAGCCTGTCTACTGGATTATGAAAGTTCACACCTACACACCTAACAGGAAGTAACAAGTGAATGGAGAAAATTACATGACGAGGAACGTCACTACGTGTACGCTCTGCTGAATGTTATTAGGGTTATGAAATTAAGAATGACGAATGGGAAAGCGACGTAGTACGCATGAGGATAAAACGACGAATGAATAAGAACTTCAATCTTTCAGTAGATTTTTTGGGAAGCCACGACCATGCAATATTTCTTTCGGCAGCTTGCGTCACTGTCACAAAAAAATAGCCCCGCGATTTAGTGGACATTCCTGTATCCGCACCAAAACTTCGCCTCTTAAAATTTTTAAGGAAATTTTGTACATATCTGAATATTTCGAGCAAACTTGATATGGACCCCTGACAGACAGACAGACAGACAGACAGACAGTGACGCTACCGAATGAAAACTATTTCACTATGACCTTCCCGACAACTGCAACAAGTATTTCGGATATGAACAGAATCAGCTCCTGTACTCACACTGTGAAATTTGTTAATCGAATTTAATTATTTTTATATCATATTTTCTTCCTACAGTGTTCGCAAGGAACAAAGATGGGCGTCTGAAATACGGGATCTTTTATAATCAGGAAACTGGGAACATTAAATCTACACTGAAAGCCATACAGAAAATTAAATTTCGTGTCGCATAAGACTGCAGCTATTATAACAATGGTGGTGGGTTGACACGTCACCTGCTGCGCTTATTCGAGGCTTATCACCAGCCAGACCATGTACAGGATATCTAAAATGCCTGTACAAACATCAAAACTTCAAAAGAGAATTATCCACACCAAAAACACGAAGATCATATTAACGTACGTATGTCCCGAAATGAGTGTTTGTTTTTAGTTTAACAGAAAGATTGCATTTCATAACAAATACCTTAATTATGTAGTATTTCATCTACAACTGACAATACATCTACAATGCACGTTCACAATTAGAAGTGCTAGTTCTTATTGTTTATCAAGTCATAACTCACAATAAATGCTCAGAATGTCCACCACCTGAATCAATTCACGCACGGACTCGTCTGATCATGGGGTGTCGCACCCTGTCAAATGTCCCCGGGCCATTGCGAATTGGTTAAGTGTCCCTTCATTTTCAACTGGGGCTGAATACACCAGGGTTTCCAGGTGCCCACACAGATAAAAATCTAGAGGATTGAGTTCGCGCGAACGTGCGGGCTGTACGTCGAAAACCAAGTGTTTGTGGAAACACGAACTTCTGCCCTTGTTTTGGTGTGCGTAACTCACTCCTGAACCTGTCCAATCATTTTAGGTACAGCCTGTACATTATTTATCACAGCTTCATGGAAGTAGGTCTCCGACAGCAACACGCAAGGCCAAAACAAATTTTAAAACTTTCTCGGAGAAGATATATTTGATAAGCCGGGCTTTTGATAGGAGCCGGGTTAGCGTAGTCACTGCAGCGACTAGGCTGCCGGCTGGGAGATTCGGAATTCATACCCTGGCAGGGGTAAGAGACTGTACACCCAAAACGTCAAAACCGGCTCTGTGACCCACACAGGCAAGGGGTACCGGACTTCCTTTTCCAGGGTTAAAGCGGTCGGGGCGTGAGGTTTACCATTCACCTCCGTCAAGTGCCGAGGTTTCCTGGCGTGGAAAGGGGGAACTTTCAGAGCTACTGAAATTACACACTGTTCTACCTACTAGAATGTTTATAACGATGTATGTAAAACGTACCATTCCATTACTGTATATACAACTGTCTGCCTGAAGATGAACGCTCGGGTTCGAAACATGTAGACGACATAAAAAAAATTAAAATATTAATTTAGGAAATTTGCATTTCGTTGGTTTATATTGTATAATTATATTACATTGTATGGTGAAAAAAAAAAAAAAAAAATATGAAATTACACGCTCGTCCTTACATTCGTATATCCACTCCGCCGCACAGAAGACAACGCCCTTGACCTAACGATGCAGAGCAATTCCTGTACCTCCAAGGTCCCTCCTCCCTCCGCACCCCCCCCCCCAACTCCCCACCCACCTCACCCCCCCCAGCGACGAACATACCTCCCCCCCCACACCCCCCCCCCCCCCCCCCCCCGAACACTTTTGCATGCTACAATCAATCGGCAGGCAAAATTTCGGTTATAAGACGGATTTTATCACTGATTGGTCTAGCAAATTTCGTGAACATTAATCGATAAACGCTCCGCGCAGCACAATGGACGGCAAGGTTGGGATACGGCAGCGCGGCGCGTCATGGCTTGTGAAATGAGACAATAACGGCCGAGTAAGCCCATTTATGTCAACTTTGTAAATACAAGCACAGCACTTACTTGCGAGATTCCGGTTTCCTGCGACACGATCCCCTGTATATCGGTATATATGATATATATATACATATATATGCCATGTTTCGGAGGAGCCTACTGCTTTCATCTTCAGGGTGGCCACTCTAAGAAAACTCTTAGACTACCCTGAGAACTGAGGCACTAGAATTCTCCAAAACGCCGGTACCTATAAACCTATCTACATGGCATCATATCCTGTAAGGACCGAATATATCTCATTTTAACTATCACTTCCTATTGGACGGGGAAGAGAAGCATTACTGTTTACCCCCAGGTAAATTAAAAGCACTTATTCCCACATCTACACCTTACGGCGTTGAGATCCATAATCTAGTGCATTCTTCTCAAATTTTAAAGCTACTGGACTGGAAGCAATTTCTAGCAGTAGCAAGATTCCATCTTGCAAAAAAGAAATTTCTACAGTACTTCTTCTTGAAATTAGCATCACGGACAGACCTGACATTTCCAGTACAGGATGTAAATACTACGGACACGCCGCAAGAATTCATCAGACGTGGAGAAGCGGGGAGAGAAAAACTTCACACCACACTATCATGAAAACGTCAGTCCACGTAAATGCACTACAGGAGAACGGAATCGGCTAAAAATGACGTCTGTGAGACATGAATAGTCTTCAGTTCCAGTGTTGTGTGCATGTGCATAGTTCCGCTGACATAAACTCTGCGCCTTCTCGAGGCGTGCACATAATACCAGGTCTCCAAATTGGCACTAGTCTATTACATACCAATTTCGGCCAGGAAAATAAATAGAACAATAGTTATTTCACTTAACTTACCCCTGCCAACGCTCTCGAAGCGACCCTCCACTTTGCTGCGAAGGGAGTCCAAGTCGAAAGGCGGACTGAAGCCATGGTCCACACTCCGACTCTTGCTCCTGCAAAGAAACCAAACAGCCGAATGTTCACGCGTCATTCCCACAGCAAAAAGTGTACAAAACATTAAGTCACTGATGTGCTCAAAATGAAAACTCTACACTACATTCCTATGAAAGTGAAATATACATATTTTTTGTTACTCAGGAGAGCCTCAGTAATTGTATCTAGTCGTCCTGACAGTTACAGGCATAACATGAAGAAGCGATCGAATGCAGATAAGCTGGAGATAAATGATTCCACTCCAAAAGATAAACTCGAAGAAAACTATGTTATTGCTTTGAAAACCAGCTGATAGAGAAGTCAACAACAGAACTCCCTATAGAGACTTTGCGGTGGTTACAATGGCTCTGAGTGAGTTCGAGAAAGAAGTGATGAGGAGAGAACTTAAACATAAGACAGTAAACGCAATATAAGGAAGGACAAACACACACACACACACACACACACACAAAAGAGGAGATTCGTAATTTGTACTTCTTACTGAATATTAGGCAACTGAATAATGACCCTGCTTTTTGACTTGCTGGTAAGTACTGACGGAATTTAATTACGCTGATACCCATGGCAGGGGAAAATAATACAACATAAGTATCGACGAAATTAATAGCAAAATAAACGTGAGAGATCTGGAATATCGGTGGTGATTGTACGAATATTACCGTAGTCTGCATCATGACGCCGTATATTCTGATAGATACGTACCGGTTTCGAAAGAATCTGCTACCTTCATCTTCTACCCTGAAAACAGAGGCAAGAGATTTCTCCGAAATGGGGGTAAATTTATATTATACCAAACAACATGACAGCCACACACCAAGTAAACCTTAACCATTTAAAGAATAAATGAATCTGTTTAGTATAAGGGCTCAGTGCGTACCGCGCAGTAAACACTCATCTCAGTTATTAAAAATCTGTCAATGTTGAGTAAGGCAAAAGTCGCTGTTTGTTCTGAGATCCAAAATACACAATACACAAATTAAATACGAGCAGCATGTAGAATTTTCGAACGTTAAACCTGGTGGTGAGTAAAATAACCGCTAGGGATTAAACGTTTAAAATATATGAGAATAAATAACATCACTTCGCAGCACTGATCACAAAGTTCGCACGTGGACCAACATACCTGTTTGGGATTCCTGCCATGGTCTTTCTGGTATGAATACCGATACAATCTGAGAATAAATTTCCGAACTTGGAGAAAACTCATGCATGAACACGAATATATAGCATGCAGAAGAAGGATAAGTGAGCCGGGAGGTGGGGTCTGTGCTTGTCAATGATTTGTGCGACTTGTCTATTATAGGAGTGAGAAACAATATTAAAATATGTATTACTGAAAACAGTGGTTAGTCAATAAATAGCTTTTATCAGAAATCGTATCAAATACAACACATTAAACACAAGGACCATTAATCCAACTGACTTTTCGGTTATATCGGCGTTTACATATACTGTGGCGCAGTTGGTATTAAAACTGTCGCCACTTAAGAAGAGAAACAACTTGAGCACGGCTTCTTTCAGAAGTTTCAATAGTTGATCCTGCTGATTTCAAAGATCCTTTGGGCTTCGTGCAGCCAAAACTGCAAACTAATAGTTGAGTAAAGAGAAACCAACTTGATGCCACTTGTGGCATCAAGTTGGTTTCTCTTTACTCAACTATCAAGATGATGCACGGTCCAATAAACATAAGATGCAAACTAATGCTACTTATTCCTACAGCGAACTTCCCTGCAGCACGTATGAAGACCGAGCATCGTGGACGATTTTTCTTTTACTTTTTAAGTTTTCAGTCGTTATTTACATCAATCGGTGTCAGCGTAACGCCCGTTCTTCCGGAGTATAGGTTCCTTAAACACGTACATTGTGACAGTATTGCCACCACATATACTCAAACAGTTCAAATATCGGCCCCGAAGCTAGCTACTATGAGCTCTTCAAAATTTTCCTAAGCCTCACCAAGAAACGACAGCTATAAACTGTAAATTAGCACAGACCTCTCTCTTTCATATCTTTTCTAATTTACTATTCACAAATCATTCTATCGCCCGACATTAAATAACCTAACTGTTAAAAAGGCGTCATTAATAATCAACTAAGGATGAATCGACCACAGGAACGAAGCGTTAAGAACAAAACAAAGACCTACCATCAGAATAAAAACGAACAAGACAATGGGACCTGCATTATCCGAGTAAAGAATAGCAAGGCCGGGGAAACAGTTCATCCTTGGAAGACTAAGTGAGGAGAGAAGAAACAGTTCTAGGGTAGACGAAAGGGACTCATCGGAGAAGTGAGAGGCACTCTATTTCGGAAAATGGTGGGAGGTCTCAGCCCAACGCAGCTTGCAAGATCCGTCTCCACAACAATGACCGATCAGTTAATGCCGTTCAGAGTTTACTGTGAGAAGCGAACGAAGCACATGTCGGTAAATACATAATGTAGCAAAATGCAAGGTTAATTAATGTTGCACTAGGCGGTACATGTTCAGTTAGACAGTTAAGCAGAAGATACATTAATTTACAGAATTTTAAGGAATGTGGTCATAGGCCAGATCGACACTACCTGTGAAGATAAGAGGGCTAAAATGGCACAAATAGCAGCAGCTGGAAGACAGGAACAACTTTGGTGCTTTTATAAATGGATAGATCACGTGGGGGTTCGAAGCATATTACGTTGTAAAATAAAAAAGTTGTGGAAATACTGATTTACGTTAAAAGACCTGAGACCCTGGGAAAAAATCTGAGTATGAGCGGGGGTGGGGGCACTGCTAATTAATCACAGCCGCACGGACCACTGCTCGTAAAAGAGAGGGAAAGTAACGGTTAACAAACGAGAGCTGTGAAGCGGTGCTTACACTTCGCAATGTAACACAAATCCAACTTGTATGATTTATTATTTTTACCTTCAACAAAAGCTTTGTCAGTGTAGACACAGACGCCCACAGATTCACTAAAACAACGAACAAACAGAATGATTTTATCACAAGGACAGACACCATGCGGAAGGCGGGATGCATGAAACAGCAACGGTTTAGACCAGGAATCCTGCACAGGCTACGTAACAAATATAACTTACGAAGCACTGCATACTCGATAGCACTTATGGACAAGTCTCAGTTCCCTACAGGACAATCAATTATAAACTCAACTGAAATACATCAGTATATGTGGTATAAAATTATAAAATTGTATAGTCATACACAACTTTCAACTTATTAGAAGTATTAGTTGTATTTCTAGCTACATGTTTCGGCTCATATACAGAACCATTTCAGTCTAGGCTCTGTACATGAGCCGAAACATGTAGCTAGAAATACAACTAATTGTAGCCGAACATTTTTGATATATTTGTTTCTAAGGTTTGCTGGCGTCAGTTACGGACGGTTAATGGCCATGCGTTGTAGGTTAATCTGTCAACGTGTATTCAGAACCGCTGGTGGTAGGTAGGAGGGGAGAGATTTAAACGGCGAGACGGTTGGGCGGTGATAAAGGACTTTAGCAATCCAGTGCGAAAGCAGTCGCATACGAGTGTGATGTAAGTGGAAGTACTGAGAAGTGACTGTGTCAGTTTCCGTGAAATGATCTAGTTGTTTAACTGGATATAGCACTCCATTATTTTATACCAAGAATAAAATGAGTAAATAAAACACAAGTAAAAAGAAATAATTAAAACTACATGTGATTCGGTGCACCACACCCGTCCCGAAATAGGATCACCTACCAGACTGAGCACATCGGGACAACAAAATTACAAGGGGTGATCGTGTAGAGAAGTGGTGACCAACGTTTGGGCACGAGATGGTTGTAAATTTGACCACTCAACATGGGGACCACGAGTGAGGACCAGCCTACAATCAGCAACACCAGCAGACTACAGCTACCACATCACCGACGGTTGTGCAGTGTAGCGTCACATAGGTTACATAAATATTGTGTAATGAAATACAGTCAGGTGCAATAGTGGTGGGTATCAAAGGCAAACGAACAGACATCAACAAAAAAGGTCAGTAGCAAATAAGTTAGTTTAAATTAGACAAAAATGGATGCCCATAATTTCCGAAACGAAACATAAGAAGTGACTAATAGTGACGTGCTGGATTCTGCTACTGTAATATGTGAAGATACTCCAAGTATATTCATAGTAGCTAACAATGATAATGACAGCCATTAAGCACTTTGAATAATATTCAAAGTCAAAACGCTAAAGCAAATGAAGAATTAGGTGTTAAAATAATGGCAGAAAATCAGAAATTAGCGGAGAGACTAACAGAACAATTACAGCACGAAATAACTAAAGTAACAGAGGCTGTCAGCTGAGAGAAGAAACAAGACACGAAATACAATCACTTAGGGGCGATCTTAATAAACTATGAACTAGTGTTTATGAGAGTGTATCAAGACACATTAACAGCACCAAAGAGCAACACGACAACTTGCGTTAGGAAATGAATACTGAGCTAAACGTGGCAAAGCAAGAAACAAGTACGTTTATGCAGGATGTAAACAAAAACAGCCAGGAAGTGCGAGACAGTTTCTGTCAGTCAGAGCTAGCTAATGCACAGAAGTTTGCTGAACTAGACAGAGAGGTAGCAGAGTTGAGGGAACAGATAGCTAGGGTAGCAAATAATACAAGCGTACAACCAAATAATTTTACTTTATCTGATGTAAGTCAGGTGCATCCAGGTCAATCCGGCAACAATGCAGTCAGCGAACCTTGCGCATCTAACTCATCGTGTATGATTGAAAGTATAGGGATTGGATGTTCGCATGGAATAGATGGAAATGCCTTGAGTGATAATGTTTGTTCCATGACACCTACAACTAGTGGAGGGCAGATTTTGCCAAAATTAACACTTCCGACTTTCAGTAGTCGAGAATAAAGCGCTTTAAACTTCTTAAAAGACCTCGATGAATACCGCAAGCTAAAATCAGTTGATGAACGTTTGAAGTTGACTCTGGTGTCTAAATCTCTTACAGAAGAATTTGCCAGAAACTGGTTTATGGCAACCAAAGAACATATTAACAGTTATGAGGAGTTTAAAATAACATTTTTGGATCAATTTTGGAGTAAAGAATCACAGTCACACACAAGGGCATAGATTTATCGATGTACGTATGATAGCAGTTGTGCTTCAGCCTGCAACACGGATACCACTCCAACCGAACCACACCGAAACTCCAACACACATCGAACCAAAAACAATACGACCAATGTGGTAATTCAACAGAATAGTCGCAAGCTCCTGATGATGGACATATTAATGTCCGAGACATGTTGAGCACATAAGAAGTGAAATAAAATTGCAAGTGATATCAAGTTGGTCTTTTATTCTTCAACTACGTATGATAAGTCTACAGACGGCAGTATGGCTTCACATCTCTTGAAATATGCAGTATTAGGTACACCACTACAACCCCCAATGTCAGAACTAGAGGTAATTGAGGCTGTAACTAGTTCATATACTCCATGGGTACAGAAATTGTTCGTTACATCAAGTATAAAGACAATACAGGATGCCTTGAGTGTACTAAATAAACTGGAAGCTATCGAGGGTCAACACCATAAACCACAGCAATGGTCTAATCAGTACAGGCCGCATGCACGTAGCAGTTACGGTAGAGAAGACCACAGGGATGGCAGGACCCAAGCAGTGAGACAAACATATGTAAGCCGAGAACAAAGACGCACGAGAAATTCTAGGTACCCTGAACAGGAAGGTTACGACATACAAGAGACATACAGGAGGTCGGGAAGTAACAGAAAGAATTATTCCCCTCGTCGTAATATGACAAATGCGTCTACTCTAAATGCAGAAGCTACACCGTACAATCAGGCTAGGAGTTCACAGGAAAGTGAGATGGATAATAGGACGGGAAACTTCAGTGGAACAGAGTAAGGGACCATACGCTGTTCACATCCGAGAGACAAGGAGGTCCGGCAAGTTCAGTTCAGGCACTTGTAATACTAATACTGGAATGGAAATGTTAGAGGTTGCAGAGAAAACTTTATTGGATAATAAAGTTGAAGTGACGACGTTCTTCATTAATGACGAAAACATGAAAAACTGTCCATATACTAATATTAAAATTGGGAATGGAAATATGAAAGGGGTTATTGATACGGGATCTGAAATTAGCCTGATAACGGACGACTTATATGCACGTTTACTGTCGCAAGGACTAGAAATGTTGGAGTTAAAATTGCAAAGCACGGTGCTTGTGACCGCGTTTGGCAGTAGGAGCCGGAGAATAAAGAAACAAGTGTACATCCCATTTTTTATCGGTGATGATTGTTGTGAACATGTTTTTCTCGTTTCTGGTTAACTGACAGAATCGTTGTTAATTGGTGCTGATTTCCTACAGGAGTACGGATTGGTGGTAAATTTCAAAACTAACTGCCTAATGTATGAGATGAAAGATAAGAATGAAAGAATAGAAGTTTACAAATAAGGTAGAGGCAGGGCTGGAGCCACAGGAAAATATAGGTCACGGTCTCCCAGGGACAGCTGATCATGACGTTACGCAGACCATAAATGATGAGTCAGTCTGGACTACGATAAGTACGTCGCATTTGTTAATAGGAATCGGGAGTTACACGATGAGGTGATGGAAGACGAAATAAACCCCTTGGATATAAATGTGAAAAAGGATGAGAGGGGAAATACCCCATGCATGAGCAAAGTATTAAGAGAAAATATGGATGATGTGGTACGTGGTAGGGTCCATAAGTTTCCGGCCTGACCAACTTTGAAAGGTGACAGAAATGAAACAACTTTGCTATTTTTCAATATAATCTCCCTTTACTTCAACACACTTTTCACATCTGTAAACCAGCATCTCTATGCCCTTCAAAAAGTACTCTGGATCTTTATCTGCAAAATGTTCCATCACAGCGCTTTTG
>Ga0123355_10004856_pt1 | contig 19572 bp, 18 predicted proteins | sample TergutEmb28metaG_3_FD_89872 | JGI IMG/M metagenome (GOLD analysis project Ga0123355, IMG submission 89872) | Embiratermes neotenicus P1 segment gut microbial communities from Petit-Saut dam, French Guiana - Emb289 P1 | ecosystem: Host-associated > Arthropoda: Insects > Digestive system > Gut ...
AGCGGCCGGTTGCCGCGCAGCGCGCTGACAGACTCGCGGAAGCTTGGCGGCTTTTCTTTTTTCTCAATGTTCGCCACGCCAATCACGCGCTCTCTAGACACCATGGCGAAGTAAATGCCCAGCAGCCCGCCCAGCATCACCGTGCCAATGCCAAAGCCCGCAAACATGCGGCGCATCGACACTTCGCGCGCCATGCGCTGTGCAGCGGTGTAGGTTGGTTGGTTGGAAATCACGTCAGCGATGATATCGCGCAGGGTGTTGATGGGGCTTGAACCAAAGCTGAAAAAGCGCGCCTTGGTAATCAGCGAAAGTCGCTCTTCCGGGTCGGCGGTAATGTTGGCTATCATGCCGATGGTGGCAATGTTCCACAGCGTATCCGCCAAATCGTTGAGCATGCGCAGGATAATCCACAGCACCAGCTTCGTCAGCAGCGTGCCGCCGGGGTCATAGGCCTCCCAAAAGAACACCGGCAGCAGCGCCATGGCAATGGCCATCAACGGTGCGTAAACCGAAAACACCAGCAGCAACGGACGAAACTTGCCCCAACGCGTGCGGATTTTCTCCACCGCTGTGGCCAAAATCAGGTCGCTGAAGATGTCGCCAATGGCCACAATCACGCCGCCAAGTGCCTGCCGCTCGCGGTTGATGTTCAGTGTGCGGTCCAGCCATTCTTGGTGGTTGCCAATGCGAAACGGCATGTCGCGCGCCGACTCAAAGGCAATGAGGCCCACGGTCTCGCGCGTGCCCACCGTGCGGCGGAATTTCGGCATTTCCGGCTGATTATCTTGCCTAGTTTCCACGTTTTGTTCGTCCATGTCACTACCCCTTTGTGTATGTTATCACGCAGCTATTATATTATATATATTCTTATTGTAACATATTTGACGAAAAATGCAAGTGTTTTTTTATTTTTTTATGTGCGATAGCTGTTGCGCCGCAAAATTCGACATTATTGCGCATCGAATGCGTCGTCGCGCAGTGCCTGCTCATCAGCGCGGCGCGCGGCTAGGTCGCCCTCCACTTGGTCACGCAGGCTGTTTGGGTAGTTAATCAGCAGCAGCGGAATGAGCGATAGCACCAGCCCCATGGCGGGCCCCAACCGGAATGCCGGCCAAACCCAGCGTTGAAAATGCGCATTTTGCGGCTGACTTGCCGCGGTGGCATCGGGGCTGTGCTGCAAAAAGCGCAGCGTGAAGCCCATCAAAAACCGCCGCATGGCAGCACCGCTTTTACCCATGAGATTACGGATGCTCATGGTCATGGCCTCGGTGCGGTGGCCGGTCTTCCATTCCACATAGTCCACGCTGTCGCTGAGCATGCTGCGCTGGGCAATGTTAAACAAGCTGTTGGGCAATTCCGAAATGCCATCGAGCAAGCACACCAGCATCATGCGTTGCCAAGTTGACACGCCCACGAAAAAGCCCAACGTGCGCGTGATAACAGCCGTCACACGCCCGATGATGAGGATGGTTTTCATGTTGCCTACGCGGTCGGCAATTTTCAGCGCAAAGGGCTTGAGTGCCGCACCTGGAAAACCAAACACAATGGTGAAAATCGTAATCATCAGCGTGGGGTGTATGTTGAATAATCCTAGTACATTGTAGTCCGCCATGTCTTGAAACATGAAGATGTTGGACACATTTGGGGTGAGCGATTCAAACATGCGCACCGCAAAAAACAGCAGCAGCACATGGTTCACGCGCACACGCGCGATATTCTTCAATAGCGCAGCAGCTGTTTGCTTCGCGCGGGATTCGCCCGGTATTTTGGCTGCGGGTTGCGAACGCACGCGTTCTTTCATGCGCAGCGCAAGCAGCAACATAAACCCGCCGCCCAAGCACAACACCACCGCAAACACGCTATACCACTGCTGTTGGTTCATGCCCATCACGCCGCCGCCGCCAAGAAACACGTCCGTCAATCCCGGCAGCAATCCGCCGAAAAACACACCCATGTCTGCCCATTGCACCGTGCGGGCACATTGGCGTGAGCTTGGGTGGATGGCGGCAGTCATGCCCCACATGGCCGCGTCGTGCAGCGAGTAGAAGACATCCCACAGCAAGAACATCACCAAGGTGTAAATCATCGAAAGTCCGGGCGGCAAGCCCAAGTTGGTGAACAGCAAAAACGAAAACAGCCCAATGAGCGGCACCGTAAACTTCATCCACGGCAGCAGCTTGCGGCCGTCTTTGAAGCGATGATTGTCTACAATTGCGCCGGCAGCCAAGTCGTTGAAGGCATCAAAAAACACCGTGCCAGCCATCACCGACCCAAAGGTCACGGGCGGAATGCGCAGCACGTTCACGGCAAAGTGCATCAGGCGGTCGCTGCCGACCATATTGAAAATGTGCCCCTGCCCGGTGAGCGCAACGGTCAAGCTGCTTAGCTCGCGGCGCGGGATGTCTTCACCATCGGGGTTCTCGGGTTGCGGGTTGCGCAGCCAGCGAGAGGGGTGACGCAGGGCACTGCGTTGATAGTCGGTGAATGCCATGTTGGCCTCCTTTGGACGGTTTTCGATTTTGTATGTATTTACGGCGCGTCAATCCGCCGACTGTGCTTCTTTTGTTCGCCAGCATGTAGGGGCGGCTTGCAAGCCGCCCGGGATAACATCTTAAGCCGGTATTTTCGCCCGGGTGGCATGCATGCCATCCCTACATGTTGCAAAAACGCTCATCTTTGGGCAACTTGCGCATTTGAAATCACACTCGACGCATTTCACAAATCCCCAAACCATTCCGCATTTGCGCGAATATATTCCGCCAAGCGAGCATCAATTTCCTTGCACGCATCATCAAACTTTCTGTCAAGTTCTTGTTCAGCGTCGAAGTGCTCGGGTGTTTCGTCAATGTTCAGCACATCGCCGTTTTCGTCGTAAACTTGCGCGTAAAACACCTGCGCTTGCTGCAAAATTTCTGAAGCTGTGTGCATGCCAACCAACGCATAGCCCTCTATCGCCGCAGGAACATAACACCGCGAACGCTCAGCAAACAATGCGCTTAGGCCGCCGTTCATCGCACTGCCAAATGTATTACTGCATGCAACCACATATTGGCACGGCAGCGGCGCTGTGTGGAACGCGTCACGGTATTTTTCCTCCGCCCACAAACTTGCTTGAATATGCAAGGCATTGTCGTCCATATTAGCTATGTTCTCGCGGCTGAAGATACGCTGTGTTTTCGCCGCACTCTTGCTTGCTTTTTTGATTTGCTTGCGCAATTCCCTGCTCAATTTCATACACTTGTCCCCCGCAAATTATCCAAATTCCGCCCCAACACCGCCCGCCCACGCCATGCATACGCACGGTCTTCGATGGGCGTGGTGTGCGTCAATTCAGCGATTGCGCCCTGCAAGAACTCGGGCAGCGGCGCGATTTGTGCTTGACGATTATGCGGGCACACCTGCTGGCAGATATCACAACCCCATGCACTGTGCATGGCGCGCAATTGTGCGGCAGCAGCATCGCTTGGCTGCTCTTTTCGCTGCGAGATATATGACAGGCACTGCGTGCGGTCAAACTGCGCATGTCCCAGCACATTGGCCGGGCAGGCTTTTACACATCGCCCGCAATCCTCACAACTAAGCACTAAGCACTTAGCACTGCGCACTGGCGGCAAAGCCGCCGTGGTGACGATTTCGCCCAGCACCACCCAGCTGCCGAACTTCTCGGTAATCAGCAGGTTGTGCCGCCCGCGCACACCCAAGCCCGCGTGCTCTGCAAGGGCGACCTCGGGCAGCGGCGAGTGGTCGGCGAAGTGCACAAACTCATCGTCGGGGTAATGCTCGCGCAGCAGTGCGCAGGCTCGCTCCAGCCGCTCGCCCACCACTTGGTGGTAATCGCGTACAACGGCATAGCGTGCGATGTTTCGCTTGGCGTAGTGCTCGGCAGGCAGCAGGTAAGGAAATGCAGCGACTATCATCACCTGCGGTGGGGCTCCGTCGCTTCGCTGTGCACCCTTAAGGCTTTCCGGTAGCGGCTGGCGTGTATGCAGCAGCGAAACGCCCTGCGGGAGCTCACACGTTGCCCACAGCGGTAGTACTTCGTTGAGATATGTTAAATCATTCATCATGGTTGGGGGGCGTGGCCAACATGCGGCTCAACAATAACCACGCCAACTCTATCAATATGCTCGCGCAGCGCAGCATTTGCAATGCGGGTATAATCCAGCACATCAAATTGATAGGGCATGGGCAGCTCTTCTAAATCATCGCTGAGCTTGCCCCAGTTCACATCATTGCCCCAAGCCGCAAGGTCAATGTCTGAGTTATTTCGCCAATTGCCCTTGGCACGCGAGCCAAACAGCTTCGCCTTTGTGACGCCTGCATGTGTTAGGGTTGCGCAAATCAGTTCAAGATGTTCATCCGAAAGCCCAAATTTCATCACAACTTCCCCTCAAACATCGCGCACAGTTGAGTTAAGGCAGGTTCAAATTTTTGCTGAATTTGTAAAAACACTGCCGTGAATGTTTCTTCGTCATACTTATGCGCCACCAAGTTGCGCGCCTCTAGCATATCCATGAACAGCTGGCCGTCTTCGATGAAGTTGGCCGCAAAGGCTTCCTTCAGCACGGCGCGCGGCGTGGGTTGCACGCGCACTCCTTCATGTTCCAGCAGGTCGCGCAGGGGTTTCCAGGCCAATTCAAATGTAACTTCAAAGCGCTGCACAAACCCTTCGCGGATAATCGCAAGCGTTTGTTCAGCCGGATAATCTTGAATTTCTGATAGCAATTTGCTGGCTTTGGCGAAATTTTCAAATCGTTGCTTCCAGCGAACATCATGGTTTTGCATAAGATTACTCCTCGTTTATCCCGCCATCGACAGCGCCAAGGCAATCATCGTTGGCATGGTGGCAATCGAAATTAGGCTAATGAGCGACACCACCTGCGCGGCGTAGCCCGCGTCACGGTCGTGCATTGCGGCAAAGACCACGGTGTTGTTGGCGCTGGGGGCCGCCGCAGGAATCATCAGCGCGTGCAGCAGCGTGCGGTCGGCACGCAGGGCAAGCAGGGTGCTCATCACCACCAGCGGCGCGACGAACAGTTTAATCACCATGGTGAGAAAGATTTTTTTGTTGCGCAAAATGCTGCTGAATTTCGCCCGCGACAAAAACGTGCCGAACATCAGCATCGCAAGGGGGGTGTTCATGGCGGCGATGGTGTTAATCGGCCAAGTCACCAACTCAAAGGCCGCCGCTGGCACGCGATACGGCACGCGAAACAAAAACAGCGGGAAACCAATCATCACCGCGATGGTGGCGGAGTTAAGCAGCAGGTTCTTCCATTTGAATGGTTGCACTTGGCCTTGGCCGCCAGCCGAGCGATTGCGCACCGCGCCGCCGCTCATCACAAACATGCCGTGTGTGAAAGCGAACATCGAAAAAGTCAGCACCACGATGGACACATAGAACACGCCGATGTCACCCACCAATGCCTGCGCAAGCGGCAGACCCATGTAACCATTATTGCCGTAGATGCTGCCGTAGTGCAAAATCGGGTCGGTGTCGGGGTGTTTGCGGCCGCGAAAGGCGTGCCAAGTTAGTGCCATGCCAACCCCATGCAGCAGCAGCCCGCCCATGAGGGCTATCCCCAAATTACGCAAAATCTCGGGGCTGTATTCCATGACCAAAAACGAGCGGATGATGATGCAGGGTGCCACCACGAACATCAACAGCTGCGCGCAGCGTTTGGCGGCTTTTTCGGGAAACCAATTGAGCCGCTCGGCGGCCACGCCAACGGCCACAATTAGATATAGCATCACCAATTGCCGCAGCACAATCAGCGCGTTTTGCAGGAAATAAGACATGGCTTTAGATTTCCTCGATGTTTACTTGCTCTTCGAACAGGGGTGCATCTTGCACAGGGGGAGCAATTTCTTCGACTGGTGCAGCACTTTCTTCGATGAGCGTTGCTTGCGCCAGTGCTTCTTCAATTTTTGCTTCTTGCGCGGGCGTTTCTTCAATGGCTGTCTCTTGTGCAGGCATTTCTGCTTGTGCAGGCACTTCTTCTGCAACTGCAATTTGCACGGGTGCTGCTTCAACGGCAGGTTCTTCTGCCATTGCTTGTTCAACGAGTGCCGCTTCTTCTTCGGCGGCGATTTCTTCGGCCGTTTTGCTGCGCAGGCGGGTAATCATAAACACGCCAATAAACACTGCGACACCAAGATTAGCCAAGTCCAGCACGGCATCTTGCGAGGGGTGAACGTCAACGAACGGCGCGGCAATCAAGCGCGGCAAAAAGGCCAGCAGCAACAACGCCGCCGCAGGCAGACCAAAGGCCGCCATGCGCCATGCTTTTTTCTCGGCGTTCACGCCTGCGAGAATTTGCGCGGCTGCCATGAAGAATACCAGCAGCAGTGCCGCCGCCGCAATGTTGATGAATAAATCCGACACGCGCAAGTAGGAAATCGTGCGCGAAAAATAGCCCAGCAGGCGGGCAATCACCCACAGTAAAGGCATGAGCGTGAGCACGCGGCTGAGGTACGCTTTGCCAGTGGGGAACAGGTTCACCAGCCCCAAGTTAGCGAGAAAAGCCACAAAGCCCAGCCCAAAGATGCCCTCCAGCACGCCGACAAAGGTAGCGATGTCGCCAGAAACCGCTTGCAAAAACACCAGCACGCTGCTGATGAACACCAGCAGTGCGGCCGCTAGGCTGGCATAGCCCTCGATTTTGCGCGGGCGGCGGGCGAGGTCAACCGTGACGCTTTTGTGCATCAGCACGGCCATGGTTAGCGAAAGCACAACCGGCAGTGCCATGAAAATATACAGCACGATGATGCTGGGGTGGCTTGCGTCAAACCAAAAGCCGGTGTAGTCCTCCACCAAAAGCAGCTGTTGCCAAACGCGCAGCGGCAGGGCAACAACCAGCCCGACGGCAGCGGCGATGCTCAGCCACAGGCGCGGGTTTTGGGCAAGGCGATTTTTTATGTTGGTCATGATACCATCTCATTTCCGCATATAATAGGACTTAGAGTATATTATACCTGTTTTGGCGAGGAAAGTCAAGTGCGAATGTGAAGAGGATGGATGGATGCGACAACATTTATTTTTTGGACTGCTACTGTTGCTACTGTTGGTGCTGGTGCCGCTGCTGAGTTTAGCTTGGCGCGTGCCTGCCGACATCGTGCCGCAACCGCAACAGCAGCAAGAACAACAACAAGTCACACAGCCACAGCAGCCCAGCAGCTCGCGCACCATCCCGGTGCTGCGGCAGGCCACGGACGAGGTGGAAATCCTCAGTCTTGAGGAGTATCTCATTGGTGTCGTGGCGGCCGAAATGCCTGCGCTGTTCCACGAGCAGGCGCTGATGGCACAAGCCGTGGCGGCCTACACCTTCACGCGCTATCGCTTGGAGGTGGGCGGCGCGAACGTCATCAGCGATGCATGGGAGACCGACCAAGGCTATCTTTCGCCCGAGCAGCGGCGCGAACGCTGGGGCGACAATTTTGCGCAGCACGAGGCCACCATCACCCGCGCGGTGCGTGCAGTGTATGGCTACTCGCTTGAGCACAACGGCCTGCCGATTTTTGCGGCCTACCATGCCATGAGCGCGGGGCAAACCGAAAATGCGGGCGACTACTGGGGCCGCGACTTGCCGTTTTTGCGCAGCGTGACCAGCCCCGGCTGCCGTCTTGCGCACAACTTTGAGGTCACCACCATCTTCACGGCTGAGCAAATGCAGCAAAACTTGACGACACTGCCGGGGGTCACACTCACTGGCGAGCCTGCGACGTGGTTCGGCACGGCGGTGCGCACGCAGGCGGGTACGGTCGCACAGCTGCCCGTGGGCGGCATGAACGTCACCGGGCGGCAGGTGCGCTTGGCACTTGCGCTGCGCAGCTCGAACTTCAGCATTGAGCTGGTGGACGGGGAGTTTCACGTCACCACCCACGGCTTTGGCCACGGCGTTGGCATGAGCCAAACCGGCGCTGACCACATGGCGCAACACGGCAGCAATTGGCGGGAGATACTGGCGCATTTTTATCAGGGAGCGGTTTTGGTGAATGCGTAATTCGTAATTCGCAATGCGTAATTGGGCGGGCCTGAGGATATAACGCTAGTGTTTTTTTATTCAGTTTTCAAGGTGCAGGCGGGTTCGGCAGAGCTCTTGCCGTGGTTGCGTGGCAGTGTAGCTTGTGGTTGCGAAAAACCATCTCGATGAGCGTTTTTTCGTGACCGACAGTGGCCTGCTTGCAATTTGCCCCTCCATATATTCCGCTCAAACCCCTGTTTTCGCGCACTTTTCTGCGCGAAAACAGCCTTTCTCGAAAAATGGAGTAAAATTTTTGGTTTTTTCCGAAAAAACCGAAGAATTTACTTCAGAAATTTGGGTAAGAGGAAGAGGAATGGCGCGGCGATGCCACGCCCTACGAGAGTTTCGCCAATGGCAAGAAATTCACCTTTCGATACTTGACAAGCCCACCCTATATCCTGTATAATAGACTCTAAGTGATTTGCAAAGGGGTCTTTTTTATGTTGGTGAAAACTTACCGCAGCACGGCAGGCGGGTGCTGCGTAGTCGCGCTGGAAAATCGGCGTTTTGTGCTGCAAGAACCAGCCGAATTGGTGCTGGCGTTTTTGCACGAGAATTACAGCGGGTTGTGCGGCTGCGACGGCGAGCCGCTCGCGCCGGAACAGGCCGAGCTGTGCTGTGAAGTCTTTTCGCAGCACAGTGCCGCGCCGCTGCTGCGCGACATGATTAATCATGTGCTGGTGTGCGAGCAGGAACGCGGGTATGACCCCGTGACGCGGCTGGCGGCTTATGCCTTTGCGCACGATATGTTTGACCTGAGCCGTGTGGCAAGTTTTGCCCAACGTGTGACGCTTGAGGCCAGCGTGGACAGCGACAACCGCGACATGCTCGCGCGCTGGCACGATGTGATTCAGCACACCAAGGCGCAGCCATTTGCAACGCGTGAGGAGTTGTTCAACGCGCTGCTGGAGGATGCGCAGGCCAACGGCAGCCCCTTCACGCTGACGCTTGCGGCGGAGTTTTCGTCGCCGTCACAGCTGTTGAAATCGGTTGTGGCGGAGATGGTGCACACGCGGGTGCTGCTGCGCCGTTGCGGCTGCGGGCGGTATGCGCTTGCGGGGGATGCGCTACCTTGCGCGTGCGTCTAAAAATTTTTACAATTTGGTGAGGAAATTTTTACATGTGCGCGACAAAGTGGTGTACCCAAACATAAATTAAGGAGAAATCACATGAAAAAAACACTTAGCGTTATCCTGTCCGCTGTGTTGTTGCTGGGCGTGTTTGGCGTTGCCGCCACCGCTGCGCCCGACCGCTCACTGCAATTTAACCCGCCAATGATTGAAGACATTGAGGTTAGCTGGAATGGTGACATTCTTTTGGCTGCTCAGTGGTTCGGCGCCAGCCCGCAAGCCCGCCTAGTGCCTATCTTCAGCCCTGATAACCTGGACATCACCGTGGCTTTTGCTGATGGCACTTCCGAAGTGCTGGAAAACTGGCGCGGCGAATTTTGGACCGGCAACGGCAACAGCTTTGGGTGGGAAGTCCGTTTTGTTTACAACATGGATGACAACCAAGTAACAGTGAGCTTGCACTGCTCACGCCTTAGAGATGCAGCAGTAGAAGAAGCCGGTGGTTGGAACTATGTAGATTGGGCTGACGTGTTTCCGAACGACACGTTCAATATTCCCGAGGATTTTGTGGATGAATTCTTTGCACAGCAAGCCTCTGTGACAGCGCTTGTATTAGCCGAAGAATCAGCTGCGTTTAGCGGACAGCGCATATTTTCATTCACTGCGCCCGAAAACCGTGCTTATCGTGTTGGATGGAGCGATAGCTGGGGGAATCTCCTGATTATCAATGCACAGCGTGAGATAATCACCAGCACTTATGGTAGTCCAGTCCGTGTGTTTGAGGCCGGTGAGACCTATTACATCATCGCAACACCAGTATCACCGCAAGATGGCGACGCGCAGATTATCGTCATCGAAGCTGATATGCCGCAACCTTGGCGCCCCACATTCCATCAACGCTGGCGCGACTGGACAAGTGGTTGGATGCGACAATTACAACATTCTGTGCTTGGCAGAATAGTTTCTCTTGTTTTGGCACCAATCATCATCGTCTTAGACATCCCCATTCGGCTCATTTCGTGGATTATCCACGGCAACAGATGGTAAACAACACAACAGGGTAGCTCAGTTGAGCTACCCTGTTTTTTGATTTACACGTTGAAGCGGAAGAGAATCACATCGCCATCCTGCACCACGTACTCCTTGCCCTCACTGCGCACAAGCCCTTGCTCTTTTGCAGCGGCCATGTTGCCGCAGCGCATTAAGTCATCAAAAGCAACTGTTTCTGCGCGGATGAAGCCGCGCTCAAAATCCGTGTGGATTTTGCCCGCTGCTTGCGGTGCTTTCATGCCGCGGGTGATGGTCCACGCGCGCACCTCGGGCTTGCCTGCGGTGAGGTAAGAGATGAGCCCCAGCAGGTCATAGCTGCGCTGGATGAGCAGGTCTAGCCCGCCGCTGGTGATGCCCAGCTCGCCCAAAAACAGCGCACGTTCGTCGGCGTCGAGCTCGGCCACTTGGGCTTCGATTTCGGCGCACACGGGCAAGGTTGCGCAATTTTCTGCGGCAGCAATGGCCTGCACGGTTTGGTAATTCGCATGGGTTTCGATGTTGCCTGCGGTGTAGTCCGTCTCGCTGAAGTTGCAGACGTAGATGACGGGTTTGGTGGTCAGCAGCGCCCAGGTGTTGATTTGCTCGCGCTCGTGCGGCTGGCAGGGGTAGGTGCGCGCGACCTTGCCGCTTTCGAGGTGGGCATACAGCCCGCGTGCGAGGTCAAGCTCGGCGCGCATGGTGTTGCCCAGCACTTTCACGGTTTTGCTGCCGCGCTCGATGCGGCGTTCAAGCAGCTCCATGTCGGAAAAAATCAGCTCGAGGGTGATGGTTTCGATGTCCCGCGCGGGGTCAACGCTGCCTTCCACGTGGATGATGTCGTCGTCCTCAAAGCAGCGCACCACGTGAATCACGGCATCCACCTCGCGGATGTTGGACAGGAACTTGTTGCCGAGACCCTCGCCCTGCGCTGCGCCGCGCACGAGCCCTGCGATGTCCACAAATTCAATCACCGCTGGGGTGATTTTGGCTGGTTGGTAAAGTTCTGCCAGTGCGGCGATGCGTTCGTCCGGCACGGCGGCCATGCCTACGTTTGGCTCAATGGTGCAAAAGGCGTAGTTCGCGCTTTGTGCGCCTGCGCTCGTCAGCACGTTAAACAGCGTGCTTTTGCCCACGTTGGGCAGACCTACGATTCCGAGTTTCATGATGTGAGGTTCCTTTATGTTCTAATAATGTGAAGGTGTTGATGAGAGCGGTGGGACGTTAAACTGGCTTGTGCTCCGCACCCCTCCCTCACCCGCTGCGGCGGGAGCTCCCTCTACTAGAGGGAGCTGAGGATTAAAAATATAACGGCTTCGTAACTTGAAGAGAAAAGTTCCGTCTCATTCCCGTGGTTCTAGAATTTCACGTGCCACGTAAATTGGCCGCGCTTTGGTTTCGGTGTAAGTCTTGGCCAAATACTCTCCAATGAGCCCAAGCCCAAGCAACTGCAAGCCGCCCAAGAATAAAATCAGCACGGCGAGGGTGGCAAAACCGGGCACTGCCATGCCCCAAAACAGCCGCTGGATGATGATGACTAGGCCGTAAATCAACGCGCCAAGCGCACTGAGCACACCCGCAAACGAAGCCAAGCGCAACGGCATGGTGCTGAACGAAATGATGCCGTCAAAGGCATAGCGGAACAGGCGGCGTTTGTTCCACTTGGTGGTGCCCGCGTGGCGTTCCGCCGCGGTATAGGGCACATAATGCGTGGCAAAACCCACCCACGAAAAAATGCCCTTGGCAAAGCGGTTTTGCTCGCCCAGCGCGAGAATGGCATCCACCATGCTGCGGCGCATGGTGCGGAAATCGCTGGCGCCCTGCACAAACTCAATTTCTGTAATGCGATTGATGATGCGATAAAAATTATTCTTGAAAAACTTGAGCACGCGTCCATCGCTGCGCGTTTGCTGGAAGGCTGCCACGCAATCGAAAGCGGCGTTAAGCTCAAGGAAAACGACCATCTCGCGCACCAACGCAGGCGGCTGTTGCAAGTCGGCGTCGATGATGCAGACGAAGTCGCCGCGGGCATGTTGCAGGCCTGCGTAGATGGCGCTTTCTTTGCCGAAATTGCGCGAAAACCGCACCACCCGCATGTTTTCGCTGTTTGCGTGCAAGCTTCGCAGCTGTGTAAAGGTATCGTCTTTACTGCCGTCGTCCACGAAAACTATCTCGTAATCGTAGCCACAGCCTGCGAAAGCCTCAACCACAGCTGCGTGCATGGCTTGCACGTTGCCGCCCTCGTTGAAGCAGGGAATGACCAGTGATAATTGCATCTATTCACCCAGCACTTTCTCAATAATCCGCATGGTAGAGTTGCCGTCACACGCGCACATAAATTTCTCGGCAAAGGCCTGCACTTGCGCGGCATTGAACTTGCCGTGCAGCAGGTTTTTCTCAATGCCCGTGATAATATCCTCGGTGTCCCACACCACATCGCCGGGCACGAAGTCTAGGTATGGGTAATAAAAACTGCGGGTTTTGTCGTAATTGTCCAAGTCGTAGGCATAGAAAAGCATGGGCCGTTCCAGCAGCGAATATTCGAAAATCAGCGAAGAATAGTCGGTGATAACTAAATCGGCGGCGCAAAGCAGCACGTGAATGGGCATGTCCGCGGCGTTGAACACAAATGGCGTTTCGCCCAGCGGCTCGGGGATGGATTTGCGTGCACGCGGATGAGGTTTGAGCAGCAACGCGCAATCGCTGCCCAATGCAGTGTCCATCATGTCGTAGTCTAGGACGTCGTCGTGACGCGATTTGCGCAGGCTGTTGCCGCGAAAGGTGGGGGCGTAAAGCACAATCTTGCGTGTGCCGATTTCGGGCAGCGCGGCAAGCACTTGTGCGCGGCATTGCTCCACGATGCCGGGCTGGAAGAAGAAGTCCGTGCGCGGCACGCCCCAGGGATGGATGGTCGCCGGGTCGTTGTTGAAGGCTTGCGCATAGTGGCGAATGACCTCGGGCGAGCTGACGCTGGTGTAGGTGTAAAAGCGATTGGCGGGAAAAAATTTATAGGTGCGTGCGGAAACGCCCCACTTGAGGTCGATGGTGGAATAGCCCCACTGCTTGAACGCGCCGCAGCCATGCCACAGCTGCACGATTTGCGTGCCGTTGCGCGGACGAATGCGGTCGATGCGGTTGGTGACTTCCATCAAAAACACGGCGCGTGCACGGGGGTATTGCCAAGCAAAGCGCATCAGCATCAGATATTGCCGCAGGCGGCCGCCCACGCCACGCACGCGTCCATGGAACTCGCAGGTGTAGCCCTGCTGTTGCAGTTGCTGGATGATGGGCACGAAGTTGTCGCCGGGTGTGTCTTCGTGGTCGTGCACGAAGAAAATGCGCTTGGGGTCAATGCGGCGCAGGCAGCCCAGGCGATACACGCAGGGCAGCATGCCGCGCCAAATGGCCAGCCGCCACAGCATGCGGCAGCGGTGTTTATACTTGGCGATGATGCGGCGCATGGTTGTCCTCCCCCATGGTTTCATTTCTCACACCTGCGGTGAGCAGGTCGCTGCGCTGTGGCCTAATCATCTAAGCACTAAACGCTAACATCTAGCGTCTATTATACCACACGCTGCGCATAACTTCAAGTGAAAATTTTGTTGACACAGCAAGTTTTACCTGTTATAATGATGGTGGTAGCGTTGTCGAACCGGTAGGCGGCTAATTCCTGCCCCCCGAAAGGGGGTGATAGCTATGGAATACTTAATCATGTTTGCAATCATCTTGATTGTGTTGAGAGAGCTCCAAAGCGAAAAGAAATAGACCGCCCATGGCCTGGCAGCCGGCGGTCATTTCATTCATGACTTGTTTGGTGGGGGGCTAGCCGCCTATACGGCAACGCTATCCTTATTTTTATTATAGCACAAATGCAGTTGATTGTCAATACTCGTTTGTTCGGATTTTGTGATTACGCCGCCGTCCAGCGCAGACGCATGTGCTGCACCGAGCGCAGCGAAAGCGCATAAGCCTCGCGCCCGGCGATGACCACGCTTTGCGTGCCCGCAGGCAGCGGCTGGCTACGCGAAAATCCACTGCGCGGCTGCCAGCGCAGCACGGCATCATCTACATGCAAAAACACGGCGCGACCTTGTGCGGTGACGCTATGCGGGCGCTGGGCGAGGCTATACTCCAGCGCGAGCGCGCCGCGTGAGTTGTATACCCGCAGCAATGCTTGGCTGTCCCAGTCCTCCAACAGCACGGCACTGTAGCCGTTGTTTTGCAGGCTGAAACCCAGCAATGTGCGTCCGCCAAAAGGCAGTTCCTCCGCCGCGGTTGCGCCGTGGGGGATGATATACACTGCTTCGTTGCCCACGGCGAGCCAGCCGCCCGCGATGGTCGCGGCATCGTAGAGCCACACGCCGGGCAAGCGGATGTCTGTGCGGGGCTGCGGCGCGTTGAGCGGGAAATCCACAAAGCGAGCGTAGACCCCGGCTTGTTCAACACCTGCGAGGGCAATACCGAGGGTTCGGCCGTTGTCCGCAAGGCGCAATGCCACGGGATGCTCACGTTCCACCAGCCAGTGCAGCTGTTGCCGCCCGCGCGGGTTGAAGACGAAAATCTCACCGGCGGCGCGGTCGCTGCGGGTGGCGACGGCGATGGCTCCGTGGCGGCTGATATCCACGGTGAAGATGCCTTGCTCCATCTCATGGGTGGTCAACAAACCACCGCGGCGAAACATCGCGATGCTGCCCAAGTTGCGGTCAAACAGCAGGGCGCGACCGCCCGCTGCACGCAGCGCGGGCATGGCGTAGGGCTGCGCGAACTGCACGCTACGGTAGCCGCTTGGGCTGACGATGTCGAACTGTGTGGGACCCAGCAGAGCGATGCTGTTGCCCACCGCCAGGGCTTGCCGCGCGTGACTGTAGCTGAAGTCCACGGGAAAACCCTCGCCTTGGCGACCGAACAACAGCAGGTCTGCCAAGGGGGCGCGTGCAACGTTGCCCACGGCGAACAGCCCCACAATCGCAAATGCTGCGGCGAACACCAGCAGTATTAGCAGGCGGGGGAGCGTGGATTTTTTTGGTTTGCGGGATGTTTTCTTGCGTTTATGTTTTGACATAAATATATTGTAGCACATTGCGGGGGGCTTGTCAATATTCGGCGGGAAACAAAAACGCCCCTCTATACAAGGGGCGTTGGTAATCTATAGATTTATTCCATGTAGTAACGCAAGACCGCCTAATATCATAGCAAGCACCGCCAAAACAATCGCAAACAACCATCCCAATGGCGCAAGGGTTGAGGAAACGTCTACTGTTGCCAAACTATAGAAGAAAACTATACTCAGCATTGCTGAGCCAATCGCCGCCATCGCATGACCTATAATTACAGTCATCATTCAATCTATCTCCTTCGTTAGAGTGTCGTGCCCAACAATTCAAGCACAGTGCCGAGCAAAAGAAATGCAAGATTGGGTAAACCAAACAACAACGCGACTATTCCACCGCCAATGTTGCCCACTCTAAAATACCCTATTCCAGCAATAGTAAATCCAAGAGCAAAAAGCCAAAAAGCAATATGCACAACGACTTCAAGCATGGCTTCACCCACTTTCTATAGTAGAATAACACCAGTATAGCACATTGCGGGGGGCTTGTCAATACTCGGCGGGAAACAGGTGTGGAACTTCTCCACGGCGCGCCAATGGCACGCCGTTACAAAAAACAATGCCATTGCCGCCTCTCGGCAAACAAAAACGCCCCTCGTACGAGGAGCGAACTGCCGATTATCGCGGCCAAAGCAATACGAAGCCAATCGCAAGGGCAAAATGCGCAACAATCTGCACCAACACGCGAACAGTTGTAGACATCGTGGCACCCACTTTCCATTAGAATAGCACCAGTATAACATATTTTTGGGGGATTGTCAAGGTAAACGTCGCCCCGCAACGTTAAACGGGCTTGTGCTCCGCACCCCTCCCTCACCCGCTGCGGCGGGAGCTCCCTCTACCAGAGGGGGCTGAGGATTAAACGGCAAGCAATATCAATACTCCACCTGCCACAGGCACAGGCCTTGCGCGGGCGCGGTTGGCCCGGCCTGTGCACGGTCGCCGCTTGCGATGATGCCGGGGATGCTCCCCTGCTGTAGCTTGCCGGACGCGATGTGCAGCAGCGTGCCCGCCATAATGCGCACCATGTGGTAGAGAAAACCCTCGCCGCGCACGATGAAGTACACGCTGTCGCCATCGCGCTGCACGCTTGTGTGTGTCACGGTGCGCACAGTGGATTTTACACTGCTGCCCGCTGCACAACAGGCAGCGAAGTCATGCGTGCCGATGAAATCTTGCGCTTGGGTGTGCAGCATGTCGGCATCAAGCAGGCGGCTGATTTGCGTGGCGCGGTTGAGCAAAAATGGGTCGCGCACGGGGCTGTTGTGGATGTGATAGCGGTAGGTTTTGGCCTTGCAGTGGTAGCGCGCGTGGAAGTCGGCGGGCACGGCACGGCAAGCCTGCACGGCAATTTGCGGCGGCAGATAAAAGTTGAGCGCGGCAGGCAATTGCTCTGCCGAAATGTGCGTGCCGCTGAAAAAATTGCACACGAACTGACGAGCGTGTACACCTGCATCTGTTCGGCTGCAGCCGGTGACGCGGCTGTGTGTGCCCGTGGCTTGTGCGATTGCGTTCTCGATATTTTGTTGTATGCTTTCGCCATTTGGCTGTAGCTGCCAGCCGCAAAACGGCGTGCCGTCGTAGGCGAGGGTGAGGGCGAAGTTGTTCAAAGCCGTTCTCCTTGTTATTTTTCCCCCGCCTCGCGCACACGTATGGGCACATATAAGTCCATTTGGTGGTAGCCCATCACGTCGCGGGCTTTGGGCGGCGTGGAAATGTGCCCCATGCAATAGCGGTCGAGCGTGATGTCAAGCGCATAGCAATTGCTGGATATCACCCAATCTTTGATGCCGTTGTGCACGCGGCCGTGGTCTTTGTCATCGGCATCCACGCTCACCGCAACGGCAAACAGCCCACCTGGGAAGTCGATGACCTCCAAGCCATCAATGCCAGTCGGGATTTCCGTGATGGCAAACCCCCACTCAACCCATGAGCCGCACTCCGGTCCATACATAAAATCGCGCGAAAAAAAGCGGTCGGCGCGTGTTTTGTCATACGCTGTGAACCATTTGTCGAAACGCTCCATCGGGCCGCCCGGCTCGAAGGCAACATCCCAGCCCGCGCGGCCGGAGCTAACCATTTTGCAGGCGGGCAAGTCAACGATGCGCACATCATTGCGAGCTTTGCTCTTGATTTTCGCGGGCGCGGGCGTGAAGGTTTCATCGTAGGCAAAAGCTGTTGAGTTTGATTGCGCCGCGCGTTGTAGTGGGCGCAAAATGTCGTCCGTGCCGCAGCCGAGGGTTTCCGCTAGGGTGCACAGCAATGCCACTTCGGGCATGGTAGTGCCAGTTTCCCATTTGCTCACCGCTTGAGGCGAAACGCCCAAGTGTTCCGCTAGCGTTTCCTGCGTGAATTTCGCCTGTTTGCGCAACTGCGCAATGCGCGCTCCCGCCTGTTGTGTGTTTAGCATATACTTATCCTCCGTTTTGGTTTGATAAGGCTAGTATACCACGATTCCCGGGTACGCACAAGGGAAATCAGGTTGTGTTTTTGGGGAATCACACAACTTCAGGTTGAGTTTTTACGCATCTATAAAGCAAAGGATAATGCTAACAAAGTGCAGCACACTGCCCGCCACCACAAACAGGTGGAAGATGGAGTGCATGTATCTGCGGCGCTTGCCAAGCATGTAGAGCACCGAGCCGATGGTGTAGGCCACGCCGCCGCCCAGCAAAAACGCAAAGGCCGACGTTGGGATTGCCTCCAGCAGCTGGCGCGTGAACACCAGCATCGACCAACCCAGCCCGATGTAACATATCAACGAAAACACGCGGAACTTGCGCAGGTCAATGGCGTTGAGGGTGGCACCCAACAGGCACACGCCCCACATGAACGCGAACAATCCCCAGGCGATGCCGGGATGCAGCGGGCGCAGCGACACCATGGCAATGGGCGTGTATGTGCCCGCGATGAGGAAGAATATCGCGCAATGGTCGATGACTTGGAAGACTTTCTTGGGTGTTTCGGGTATCAGCCCGTGGTAGATGCTACTCATGGTGTAAAGCACTATCATGGTGATGCCGTAGACGATTGAGCTGCCGATTGCCCAGTTGTTTTGCTGCCAAATGGCAACGCCGAGACAAGCGACTAGCGCCAGCACGGCAAAGCCACCGCCGGTGATGTGCGACACCATGTTGAAGATTTCTTCGCCGCGGGTGTAGCCGGGCAGTTTGCGGTCACGCAGTTTTGTGCGAATGGCCATGGGGGGACTCCTTGATGTTATCAATAAAATGCGCACGGATTGATGTGCAGATTTAGTGTAGAAAAAATGCCCTATGCCAGAACAACCTAGCATAGGACACAGCGAAGCGACGGAGCTCGCCGCAGGCGTGGCAGGGGCAGAAGGATTTGAACCCTCGGCACGCGGTTTTGGAGACCGCTGCTCTACCAACTGAGCTATACCCCTATCGTGTTATAGTATAGCACAGTTGGTGAGGCTTGTCAAGTAATTTTTTTATGAATACAAGAGCGTTGTCCGAAATTCTCCACTCGCCACAAAAAACGCAAAAACCCTTGCCAAGCCCGCGCCCATGTGCTATACTATAATAAAACAGGCAAGGAGGGCGGACATGCTCATCGCGCAAGAATTTCGCGGCACCATTGTTGACCTGCAACACCATGGCCATGCCGCCGCTGTGGACTCACACGGTCGCTTGCTGTGGAGCCACGGCGATGCACAGCGCGTTGCGTTCGCGCGGTCGTCGACCAAGCCGATGCAGGCACTTGCGGTGCAGCAAACCGGTGCGCTGACGCAGTTCGGCATCACGCAGCAAGAGCTGGCTGTGATGTGTGCGTCGCACGGCGGCGAAGAGATGCACACCCAAGCCGTGGCGAATATGCTGGCCAAGGCGGGGCTGGATGAATCGCAGTTGCAGTGCGGCACACACAAACCGTTTTCGCCCAATGCGGTGTACGACAAGCTCACGCGGCTACACAACAATTGCAGCGGCAAGCACGCGGGCATGCTGCTGGCGGCACTGGCTGCGGGCGAGCCGCTTGACAGCTACCTTGAGCCAACGCATCCGCAGCAGCAGCGCATCACCCGTGTGATTGCTGAGTTGTGTGACTACCCTGCTGAGCGAATCGTCATGGGGCTTGATGGCTGCGGTGCGCCTGTGCATGCGTTGCCGCTTGCCAAGTTCGCGCAGGGTTATGCGCGCCTGCCAGCCGCTGCGCCTGACATCGTGCAGGCGATGGTTGCGCAGCCCGACATGCTCGACCGCCCCGGTGGATTTACGACGGAGTTGCAGCGGCGTTTCGGCGACCGCTTGGTGTGCAAAGTGGGCGCAAGTGCCTATTTTGCGATTGCTCTGCTGGACGGCTCGATGGGCATTGCGCTGCA
>Ga0123355_10004857_pt1 | contig 19571 bp, 10 predicted proteins | sample TergutEmb28metaG_3_FD_89872 | JGI IMG/M metagenome (GOLD analysis project Ga0123355, IMG submission 89872) | Embiratermes neotenicus P1 segment gut microbial communities from Petit-Saut dam, French Guiana - Emb289 P1 | ecosystem: Host-associated > Arthropoda: Insects > Digestive system > Gut ...
ACACACGGATCTGACTGCCTACACAGCAACGGCACTACACCACACGTGAAAAAATACCACTAAGTCGTCAGCTCCTGAAGATGGGCACAAGGTGGCCCGAAACATGTTGAGCAACGTATAAAGAGCAACTTAGAAGGAGAAATAAATATAATACTAAGTGACATCTAGTTGGTTTCTTATTCCACATTGAACTACGACGCACGGTCAACCACACATCAAATGTAAAGATATTTGTCTGCTAATTTTTTATTTTCGATTTGTATAAAATGGAACATAAAAAATTAATGTTCTGGAAGTTCGTATTTCAGAATATCTCTTAGAAATAAGACTAAAGAAATACGTACACATTTTCCTCATAACAGTAAAATGGAGTGATCGGAATGGGGTAGTCTGGCTTAGGACAGAGATGTTTATGAGCCTTTGTCAACACTGTAATGGATATTAAGTGTTCCAATGTCAAGATGCGCAGTACGAATATGAGAAAAAAAAGAAACCTGATTATCGTGGCCATTAAAACTGTCCGATATAAATGAAATTTTTAGCAGTTCAGACGTTTTCGTAACTTTATCCAGTGACGAATTTAAACAGAACCGATTTATCTTCTTGTATTGTTGAATGTGAACAAACACATCGATGTTCCTAAAGTACGAAGGTAAGTATTTTGACCTGTTATAAAATGTACAGAATTTACCAGTAAATTTTCCGCCAGAAATGAAAGTAATGCTGTAAAATTACTTTGTTTTCTAATAAAGAAGAAACAAGTTTAATATTTGAATTGTTTCTACAATTAGGAAGCTGCTGAAATAGGGCATAATTATATAGCAACAGTAATCAAAATAATAATAAATATAATGAATGGCACTTTCCTCTAAAAAAACTGTTGTTTTGAGTTCGATTATGTGTCTTTTTTATATCAGTAATCATTTTTCATATATTTTAAAACATTTCGCCGGAACAGAAGCAGCCGGATAGTGAGAAAGGCGTCTCTTTCTGTTTTTAAATGTCTAGTAATTGCTGCACCATCTAAGATGTTCTCATCATTTCTATTTTGTAGGAAGAATTTGGAATATTGTGAATATCCTGAGGTACAGAAGTATGATTCTATGCCAGCGGCCACTAATGTGCTTTAGTTGCATGTTTTACATCTGCTGCTGTCCCGCTTACTATGACACACCGAACAACCAATCGAAAAAGAAACATCTCAGAACCCGAAATCGGAACGCCCTGTTATTCAGCTTATACAGGCTACCTGTCGGAGTAGTGCTTCACTCTTCACTTCCGGGTCCAGTCGCCACTTCAATCCCCTGTCCAGGTGCAGGTCTGTTGCCTCCATGTCCCTGTACCGACTTTCAAAGATACCTGCGGACTTAAATTTACATGAGGAAATCCTTGTCCTGAAACATTTAGTTCTTTAGGGAGAATGACTCAAGGGTGCTGTCGTCCGTATACAGCACGTGGCTGTTTGGACTTGCAGTGCAGCTCGACAATTAATTTCGAGCACGAAGATTATTAATTTTAAATTTACACTGAAACATGCCGTTGTGTAGGATTAAACGGTTGTGAATGAGTAGACCAAGTAGACTTCTAAGGATAAAGTGTGTGTAAGTCCGATATGATATCAACACCTACACATAGACATAAGTGTTTGAAAGTATATTATACACATCCCTTACCTCCTACATGTTTCGGCTGCTCATGTGGCCATCTTCAGGGAGGTGCAGTATACGTCCTTTGTACTGCACCTCGCTGAAGATGGGCACATGTTTGATGTGTATAATATACTTTCATACAAGTAATGAGCATTTGTTGGTTTTGGTATCGTATCTAATTGCTCAATGCACCATTATTGATTATTTATAATTGGGTGTAAGTCCATTGCATGCATACTGTTTAAGGTATTGAAAGTGCCGTATCTGATGACGATGAAGATGGTGATGATTAGTTGTCGAATATTAAAATAATTATATAGGTGAGATTAAAGACATTCCTCTTTACGCAATGAAAGAGTATGCGGGGAATGGAAGTATAACTTCACCCATTCTTAACCAGAGCATTAGAAGGGGTGAGCTCTCAGCTTCATACCACGGCCCCTTTTCTCCCCAAAAAGGCGTGTCCGGTTCCCATTATAGAGGAGGCTGTGTGGCCCCAGGAATCTTGTTCGGATATGTTGGAGAACAGATAAACATCTTTCTTTCTCCTAGAATCAATCTGCAGATTCTCAAACGTCCGTCTCATATTCTGGTTCCTATACTGTCTGTGCTATCCTGGTTTCTAAATACGAATATCTGGGTGATACTGAAAAGCGTGTTATTTATTACCCTTAAAAATTATTCTTTGAAAACCTAAAATACTTTTATATTGGAACTGTCCATCTAACGCAGGTGGTCACGTCATAATTTTTAGCGAAAACAGTGACGTCTGTGTTGATTGTGTAGCCTTTCGTCAATTTATGTTTCTCAGTTTATGCGAAAAGTCGGAAAAATATGAAGTGTAACCGGGATATTTGTGTCGGTTTTGGGGTTTATGCGGCGATGTGACTGAGAATTCCTTTTTCTAGTATATGACCTCGCTTCATAAACGTTTCGAGGTTTCGAAAGAAAGATTTTCAAATTTTAAAGTCCCGAAAAATCTGGATCCATACTTCCAGAACTCGGAACTCTAGACCCTTGATAATGAAGGCTGTACATTCCTTCCTAATGCCAGGAACCCAGAGACGCAGCATGATGTAACACTGAATTAGCGCCATATACAGTTGTGTTTATTACGTATCTTTGGACCAAATCGCTGTAACGCCTATTGGTGTCGTTTAGTGAAGCTGAGACTGAAAGACGCCTGTCACCTTTGTGAAATGAAGATTGGGGTGAGGGATTTGTAATGAGCTTTGTTTTCAGCAGTTTGCTGTCGAAACTTCAACTGGGTTTGCTTTAGTTGCATTTTAAGGTTTAATTTTCCGAAAAGTATGGAGTTTATGTTTACCTAAATACAGAATATGAGTGCTTCAAAGAGCATATGGCCAGCTTAAAATACCTCACAAAACCCTGCAGTCTTGTGATAGGCCTAAAACATCAGTTCACGCATGTGTGTAATAAAGAGCTCTAAGCTATTTTACGGATATTAACACAGTACACAGAGTACTAGCGCTGGAACTCATTTCTCTACCGCACTTCATTACTGCACACCCCGCTAATCTGCTATAAAGACTGGAGTCCATTTGCATTTTAAAGAGATGATCAAATGAAACGAATAACAACAAACACATTGAAAATTGAATACTTTCGGCCGGAGTGACCTAAGTTTTGTACATCAAAACCCTTTCCCAGGGAAACTGAGAAATCTGATTCTGTCTGAACAATTATTCCAAAATCGTAAATCCAGTATCTCTGTCGTCCATGCTACAGTTTCTGTTTGCATTCATGAATATGTAAATAATACAAGAAGCTCTGCCACCCACGATAGCTCATGTTTCTATCAGTTTTTCAATGGATAATATCTTATTTTGAAAAAGGACTGTCACCGGTAATTGTGTGAGTTGTGGAGGCCAAAGTAGCATAGTATTGAATTATAGTGTTTTTTTTTTTCCTACGTTCAAGTTACACGAAATGGAAAATGTGTGGCCTTACGTGATGAAAATGGGAGGCAGTGAATTGAAAATTACCTTCATATTGGAAAGTGAATCAGATGTTCTTCAACAGATGTTACCCGATATACCAACTGCTGCTAAAAATGTAACTTATTTAAAAATCGGGAAAATTTTTAAACATAATTATTTTTGTGCTGATTTTTATTTATTCGTACATATGTTTTATTTGTGTCTCATCGCTGTAGATGAAACTTGAAATGTACGTGAATTATTTTTTTTTGTCTGAAACCCGGGAGATAAGGGAACGCCTGGTGTCGACTATTCGAGTTTAATATCCAAAATGTTCAATGTTGATTGAGAAACCAACTAGATGTCACTTGGTGTTATATTTAGTTCTCCTCTCTAAGTTGCTCTTTATAAGTTTCTCAACATGTTTCGGGCCACCTTGTGCCCATTTTCAGGAGCTGACCACTTAGTGGTATTGTTTCACGTGTGGTATAGTGTCGTGGCTGTGTAGGCAGTCAGATCCGGTTGGCTGATTTTGTGTCCATTGGGAAGTACGTAGCACAACTATAAAGGAGAAATAAATATAATACCAAGTGACATCTAGTTGGTTTCTTAATCCACATTGAACTACGATGCACGGTCAACCACACATCAAATCCAAAATGTTGTTGAAGTAATATGTTTTGATGTTTTAGATTGCATGAACTTATTCAGGAAGGATAAACATGTGAGTTGTAAACACGACAGTACATTCCTGAGTTCTGTAAATGGCGGATAATTTCTTCACCTTTTAAAGGATGGCTCTGTGTGGTGAGTTAAAAACAGGGTGATGTTATATATGCCATCTGCTTCATTTCTTCCGAACTAATAGAGCAAGGGTAAACTTCCCTAATGTTCGTCACCTTTGGATTTCAAATATCAGAGGCTTGGTGAAAGGACGAGAAATTGTTGATGCATTCTCGATGTGATGCGTGCGAACTGGAATTCGCTCTACTCAACTTTGTACGAGAAGCAGCAACACCGAGGCACAACTGTAATCCGCGAAAGAATTAAGACGGAAACATATGTTTAGGCCAAGATTAAGTATTATTTATCCTAACAGAAAACTTTATAACATACCGTAAAACACAAAGAATTTGGACTCAGCTTAATTTGATTCTGGAAGGGCATTTTAATGCCGCATGGACAGAAACATCACTTTCTTTTATTCTTTCTCTCGCTTTTATTTAGGTCTACGTATACTGTCGATGTGAACACAAATATGGACGAATCTTTATGTAAAGTGTTCGTTATATTTTATTGCATTTGGCCAAAATTGATTTATTATGAAGTTTCTAAGTACTAAGTGTGATAAAGGTACTTTCAGTGAGTTTACACTTGTTAACTTATGGACTCACAGCAGGAGATGTAACAGGCGCTCTGCCCGGACAGAAGACAGCCCTAAATGTTAAATTACCTATTATCCTTTACGATAGTTTAGATTGGATATTGACCTAGGACGCTGAGAGACATGGTGCAAAAGAATGGATGTATGTGTTATTTTCATTACTTAATAATTTCTTCTTAATTTTGAATGGGCTTCTTATGTAAATTTTAGACGAACACTCCTGAGTATAATTTCGTAACTGGATTCTTAGAGACAGTGAGATTGGTAGCGCTAAATATGGGTGACTCTAAGCCGTTTGTAGACAATACGAGTGTCACCTGCAGAACATGATCAGTACATCCGTAGTGTTATAAAACTTACAAAAAATAGATCCCATCCAAGAAAATGTCACTTATGTTCATGATTAAGTTTCGAATCCCTGTTGTGAACAGGTGCCAAAGAAACTAACAGTCAAGCTTCACTAATTAGTGATGACTTTAAAATTAGTGATGACTCATGACTCACCAGACGGTGCAAGGGCCATCGCGAGACATCATTAAGCCTGGAAGCTAAGGCATCTTAGTTTTCTACTACAGGCCAATGTGAAATCGACACTCTCATCCACGTGGATTCTTAAACAATGATGCCACATTCCCACAACATTAAGAAAAGAAACAGAATGTATCAGATTAACGTGAGAATCATAGTGACGTCTTCTCATGAGAATCTGACAAAATTCTTGTTTCACAGACATCGACGGGTTCTGAATGTGAAGAGTGCTGATAGTCGCATCCGAGAGACAAAACTCAAATGACTCGCAAAAATACCACCTACAACCAAATCGCTTATCTGGTCGCCACTGACAAACATACCAAGAAATAAAAGTGAATTCAGTTATAAGCAGCATAAACTCTTACCTGATTTAATGAAAACAAACCACATTGTCACTCATCGACGAAGCTAGACCGCGGTAACAAATGTTACCCATTAGGTAAGGTTATGTAGTACAGTTTGTGGACCGGAAGCCACTTCCCTTATATTTTCAAACGTATGCATATATCTATATTTAGAATTCGGAATGTTGCGAAGAGAACCTCGAACATGGAGGTATGTTTACTTGTGACATCACAAAATAACAGCACGTCTAAAGTCGTGATTTTAAACCGGAGATTTATTAGTAAATAAATGTATTAATTTATTGAATGTAGAATTCTACTATCACAAATAATATTCCGAGTGTGTTTGCCCTATCTTAAATTTTAAGGATCGTGTGTCGTTGTAAGGAATGGTTTGGCCCTTCAATTGTGAAGTGACTGAATAACTGGAAATGAAGTTTCGGATACAGAGTTTTTCGAAATGTGTCACGTTCATTTGCTGCCGTTCTGATCAGAATATTTTGTCTTTACATCTGGTAAATGAAAGCGTAAAGTTTGAAAAATTCAGGAATATAATTTTGCCTTTGGCTTTACGTGGGTGTGAAAATTAGTCTCCCTCATTAAGGGAAGGCTGTTGGCTGAACTTGCTAGAGAATAGGGTGCTGAGGAAGATCTTGGGCCTAATCTGAAGGGAGGAACAGGAGGATGGGGGAACTTGTAAGAGTTTAATTTGGAAATTCGTGATTTGTGCTATTCGTCAAAAGTGATTCTAGTTAATAAACTAATGAAAGATGAGGGCGGAGGGGGGAGTGGCATTCATGGGAAAGAAGAAAAATGCATCCAGGTTTATTGTGAAGAAACTTCAAGGAAAGAAACCACTTGGAATTCCTAGGCGTAGATGGGAAGTTAATATTCCAACGTGTTTTCAAGAAGTAAGATGGAATGGCTTAGGCTGAATTCATTTGGCTTGGAATAGAGACATCTGACGAGCTGTTGTTAGCACGATGATGTCCGGGTTGCATACGTGAAATGCGGGGAATTGAATATCTCAGCAATTGTCAGTTTCTCATACAGGACTATGCTGTAATGTGTTAGTTCATTAGCTCTCTAGTTGTTAGTAGATCTGGATTTCAGTTACGGTTATTCCTGACAAAGCGAATAAACATTAGAAATGCCATACTGTGTGGAGATGCACTGCTTTGCCTTCCGTTTTACATTTTCGAAAGAATTTACAAATTTAAAAAATAACAGTCATAAAATTTAATGTTAAAAGTTTTAGTAAATAAATTAACTTCTAATGTGATAAACGGTTGGTTACATGGGATACTACACATGCTTCTCATGTAGCCCTCCTGACTTAAATTTAGTAGTAACCAATTTCATGTTTGTTTACATGTAAAAATAACCACTGCCACCGGGTAACAACCCAATTGCAGTAAATAAATATTATTATTATTATTATTATATTTAATATGGTTTTATTGCTTATGGTCAACCGATAAAGAACGGAATTAAAAATTGCGTCTATTTACAAAATGTTAGCATTGTATGTGGTAAGAAACAAGCTGATAACTGAACGATAAGAACGACTTTCCTACGAGGCCTTTCTCTTCGCTGTATAGATACGTCTTACACAAAATATGGCGTAGATTCGTTGTTCAAACATTAGGCCTTTGAAGTGTCTTCACACTACTTTGCAACTTCAAGGTCTCTGTAAGATCATGGCTTCACGCCTTACTTCCATGCGATTTATTTTAATATACACGTATGTCTAGACTAGAGGTGGTTTTCAGAACAAGTTGCAGCTTGTTTTAATCCTCTGTCTTGGTTGTGAAACACATTTCACAAACTTACACTTTCTGCATTTAATTACCATCTCAGTACACGTTATTATACACATATAATACTCTTTGGCTTTCTGGCACTCTTGTTTTCATAGCAGGCAAATACGAGGCAGAACAACAGGTGCAACGAAGTGTGTAGGTTTGCAGGTAGGACGAAATAAACAAGAGTTCCAGAAGCGAAAAGTATGAAACATTTCCAAAGTGTAACAAGTACTTAAATTTGGCCCCACAATAACTGTGATGTTTAATTTTCATTCACTGTTATGTTATCTAAATTTTGTGATTATTTAAATAATTCACCAGATCTCCACGTATTGTGAAGATGATCCTTTAAAAATATTCCTTCGCATTTATTTTCTGGGAATAGGCTTGGAAAATGGACTAATTTGTTGCTGCTGTGAGACAAAATATGAGATGTATTGACTGTCTAGTTTATTATTTCTCTGTGTTTTACGAGTAGTTATGTGTACAACCATTCATATTTGCTACAATTAGTGGGCATTTTTTTCGAGTCACGTGAAGAAATTCATAGAGTGGCTGTAGCTAGTTAAAATGAATTTTATTACTGATGCATCTTCCTGCTGGAAATCCTAGACTACAAACTGCAATGCCACGTCTTGATACTTACGGCACAGTATATTGTTCTAAAGTTGTAACTGCGGCTTGCCCACGGCCTTTTCAAGTGGCTTCCTAGTATTCTTTCATTTTAAGTACCCCTATTTCCGATGAATTGACCAATACCTACATGTGAAAAGGTTGTATTTCAGTACGAAATGTCTGAGTGGGAGGGGTAGTGAGACAGCAGGAAATAAAAACATTTATTTATGGCTGGAAGTTAATGTGACTCCTCCAATATTCCTGAACGGTACGACCAGCCCTGGCGACTCGTGATTCTTGTCCGCCACTACCTAAAATGTTGCCTTCTGCAACTGCTGTCCGCCACTGTGTTCAGCTTGCTGCCACCTGCATGCTGATCAGTACTCGTAAAAAAAGAATGCTATGTGTGGCAAGTCATTAAAATGTTGTGCAGGAAGGTGACCGTGTTTATTTCTGGTCAGTCTCTTGTCCTTTTTTAATGTTTTGCTGACCGTGCATCTCAGTATAGTCTTAGTAATTAAACAACTTAATGCACAAAATCTTGTTTTATAATAAGTTTATTATATGCTTCTACATGTTTCTAGCACAATGTGCTCATCATCAGGAGGCCAAAGTTGTATTATACATCATCTGGTATCGTCACACCTGTAGGTGGCCGTTCGGTGCACCGGCACGATTTTCGAAAAAAAAAGTTTCTGAACGCAAAACGGGTGTTTTGATTTTCTGTGCAACTTTTGTCATTGTAAGAAGATACGATAAAAAATGTATATTAGTCTTCACGTAAAGTACCCGTTATTCTTGTCCGGTTTTAATGAAACTTGAATTTTCTCGACAGATTATAGAAAAATCATCAAATTTAAAATTCAATGAAAATCCGTCCTGTGGGAGCCGAGTTGTTCCATGCGGACGTACAGACGGACGGACACACGGAGAGACATGACGAAGCTAATATTCGCTTTTTTTTTTTTTTTTTCAATTTTTCGAACGCACTTAAAAGAGCGGTAGCAACAAGAGCAAGGTTTGTAATTGTGGTGAGGATGACGGTGATAACAAAATTGATTTCGACAGTAAAAAGGTAATACCTAATATATAGGGTTATAAAAGTTAAATAATATTAGTAATAACGTTGACAAAAACCTACCCTCTTACTCTTTTGTATGAACGTGAAACTTGTTCTGCATTTTAAGAAAAGGGTATAGAAAGGCATTATTTGAATATAACGTGCAGAGAAAGTTATATGGGCCATGAAATAAGTTAGGAGGAGAGTGTAGTAAGGTACATGTACAGAGCTCCGTAAGTTTTAATCTTGACATGACTCTGTTGGAGTGATTGAATAAAATATGATAAAATGATGTAGAACGCACGGGAAAATGAGAAGCGCAATACCACATTCGTTAGAGCTCCACCTTGTTCACATCGTATTCCGAAAAGTTATGTTTATTTTCTTGCATCAGGTGTATGTCTTCGCTTAAACTTAACTCTAATCAACATTTCTTGCAATGACTTGATTGGAAGACGAAGGCTACAAGCAAATACATTTTACGTTGAGGGTTTAGGATAAAAGCATTCATCTATCGTCTTATTTAGAGAGAAAATTTTATGTGCTGTTGACCATGCATCTCCATATAATCTTGTAACTGAAACCAATTTGGGACACAATATTCTCAGTATATTTCGTCTATTTTATTTATAACCTCTACATGTTTCGGACCTCTCCAGGTCCATCATCAGGAGCAATAACTGTATTTATATGACACTTGGTATTTTGTTATTCTGTATAGCTAGATATCTGGTGTGCATCCTGCACTATACTATAAAATGCAGCTTCGTTTGGATCACAACGAAGTTGAAGTCTTCCAAGTGTTCTTTCGCTCGAGACTTTTTACGCATTGTGCCTTTCCTATAGTCCACATTGTCTTTCATCCTATTTACGGCTGTATTAGGAGTGGGTACAAATTAAGGAGCCCATCCTATGCCAGTTTCTCTAGTTCTTTGTAATTTTAACGCTTGTGAGTCCAGATATATTCTTCTGCATATATTTCTGAACACCCTAATTATTAAAAACGAAGGTGGTTTCGGTGTTTTCTTGTTATTGCCTACAAGAACATCTACACCAAAGTTTTGCCTGACTAGTTTGCCCTCATGTATTTGCGTGTATGTTTGACATATCATTAATACCGCTACAGGATGTTCCACACTGTCAGTTTTATCTTTCCCAGAATGTATTGTGGTAATGTTAGTGGTAACATTTGTTACCACCTCCCTGCTGCGCCCAATATTTTTCCTCTCTCAGCAAATTTACGGGATCGATATTATTTGTGGTTGTCTACTTTCTGTAATGACATTAGGGGATGCTGACCGGAACGTAGAGGATAGGCACACCTAGTGGTGCATAGAACTGCGTCACGCGACAGAGAAAAGAGAAAGCCATCCCAGCTGCTTGTCTCAGTTGACTCTCAGCGTACTGAAACTCTTAACGCACAGTATTGTTTGTGTTACAAATTGTATTTCCTCACATAACTTCACTACGAATTGTGAATGGCTCAGTCCATTATATTCAACAGAAAAGCGTATTTGGTTTGTGTAGATGTTAAAAGCAAAACGTCTTGAAGCGGAATTTGAATAGGCAGATAGGCTTTGCTTTGGTAAATTTATAACTTCTGTTACTGGATCAGTGTTTTGGTTTCAAATGCAGGGGACATAATACCACTTAGAATTGTATTGCTATAAGCAAATACCAGGAAGTATATTGGGTACTGATGTAACGTTAAGCACAGAAAGTAAATTGCATGGTATTTTGTTATCGTTTTACTGCTTAAATGTAAGAACTGTGTCCTCTGATACATGTTACCTGTATCCATAAGGGTTGTAAAAAAGGAAAATGATGGAATTTTGTAAATGAAGAACAATTTCAAGCCCAGTGGTAGTTATGTGTGCCACCTGTTGTAACATTAAGAAACTTGGCTTTGTTGTAGAGCGACTTTGTAGGCTATGTTTTGTATGAAGCTAACAATACAAACCGACAGTCTACCTAAAGAGCATGGACAGCTAGGTGTGTGTAGTGACGGGCGGTGTGTTCTGTGAGCTAGAAGCTGAAGTTTTCTGTAAAATTTAGAAGAACAACTGTCTGCCCAGCATTGATTAAATGCTTGTAAATTTAGAGAAGGAAATATCGTACCACTGTGATCAAAAAGTACGGTGAATGCTGCTGCCGAGCGCGATCCAACAGAAAGGGAGGGATCTTCAATACGGGAAGCGGCGCGTCGAACCTTAATAACAGTGTGTGACAAGTTTCAACTTGTTCGGTGCAGTCAATCAGTTGTGAGCTACGGTTGAGAGGTGCGTTTTAAAGTGTGCCGTAAATCATGGATCACGGACAAGGCATTAGTATGAAATTTGTTTCAAACTGCAAAAAAGTGCTAAAGAAACACAAGGAATGTTAGAATTAGTTCACGGTGATGCTGCAGTGCCCATAGAGACGGTTTACAAGTGGTTCGAGCGATTTTGTAATGGTTGTGAATCGGTTGAAGACGAGGAGAGATCTGGACGTTCTTCAACATCAAAAACCCAAGAGAATGTTGAATGAGTAAGCCAAATGATTCGATCAAACAGGCGATTGACTATTAGGGAAATTTCTGATGATCTGAACATCTCTTATGGTTCCTTTCAAAACATTTTAACAACAGATTCGTGATGATTGTAATGTTTATGGTATTCCATTCCCATTGTGTAACAATTAATTATATAGTTAATTGAATAATAGTACCATAAACAATGTCTTCAGGCTGGGTGGCGCGGTTGGTTGAGGCACTGCGCTAAGAGTCTGAAGATCGCGGGTTCGATTCCTGATGGTTTAACTGGAAATTTTCATTGACGTAATCTTTCTGGCGCCATTATGACACTGGGGTCGACTCAGCCTCCAACAGCAATGAGGACCAGAAATATTTAATCGGGGATAAGGCGGTCGGTGAATAGGGCCGACAAACTTACCACCGTCACGTGCCGACTGTCTTGAAATCTGGGAGCCTTAACCTGCAGAAACCCTAAGGACCTGTTCACGCCTGCTTAGGGATTGCCTTACCGTTACCGTTACCTTTTAATGTATTCAGAAATACGCTGTTGCCCTTTCCACAGGCAAAGTAACAGACACGATGAAAAGATACGTTGTTTGTTGCGTGTAAGTTGCAGAAAACAGAATAAATAGTGTGTTATTTTTAGGCGCTTTCGCAAAATTGCGAAAAGCGACTATTAGCTTCGTCATGTCTATCCGTCCATCCGATTGTTTGTCTGTTGGTCCGCATGGAACTTTTCAGCTCCTAATGGGCGGATTTCCATGAAATTCTATATTTTAGTACTTTTCGAAAATCTGTCGAGAAAATTAAACTTCCATTAACATCTGACAAGAATAACGGGTTCTTACGTGTAGACCAATACACATTTATGATCATATCTGGCTCATTTCTTCGTAGAATGAGAAATATTCCAGACAAATGTTGTAGAGAAAACGAATCACACATTTTATGTTCAGCAATTTTTTCGAATATCGCGCTGTTCATGAGATACTGTGGAAAATTATGGTACAGCCAGACAAGTCACAGATGACCATATGGCCCATGCGCATGGCATGCTGATAACTACGGCTACAATACAAACTTAGACTATATAATACTTTTTGCTTTTCCACAGCAACAGTGGTTGCACGAACCTTCCTCATTGTTTCATAACACTACACTGCCTGTCTTGTTTTCTTTAAACTTGTACGGAACACTAAAATTGATCACTATGCAAGAACACTGATTGTATTTACTTACCTGTATATTTAACTTATGGGAATATGTTTTGAATTCTGACGATGAATATGATAATAGTGTCTGTAGTCGAACCTTACTTGGACGATAGGCACACACACACACACACAAATATATATATATATGGACGATAAGCACACATATATAATATATATGTGTGTGTCGAAGGAGTTATATATCGCCGTCGAGTCTGATTAGTTCTCATGCCGGTAAATTGAAAGTAATGTTTTAAGATTTCGGATTATTGTGGTGTTAGATAAAAATTATAAGATTAAATTATCCTTAGTTCACAGAAGTAATTACTTACATTTAATAGACTACAAATCAGTCATACGTAGCATTTCATAACACCCATGTCACAGTTCATCTCCAAGATAACATATATCAACCTACCAAACATATTTTGTGACATGTAGGCTAAACGCAACATCTGTATTGTCGTTCTACCCTTCTGTTAGAATGGTGTGTTGGCTGCGTGTACGATTTTGAATTTCTCACGAAGTGTTGGACCATATATCCTGCGGATTCACTAATATACTTCCTCTTTGCAATTCGGAATGTTCTACGTCTTTGGCTTATTTCCGAGTACAACATCGAAAAATGCTTTCAAGTTTTTTCAGTGCAAAAGACGGTTTCACTGCAGTGAAAAGTATCGCCTGCACACCGTGAATCGTAGAATCTTTCGAACACCTCCCATATAGCCACCCGGCAGACCCACTGTGACTGCAGTGTATCTATTGCATGATTCACAATTAAAACATGCCGGATTGTACAACCAACAGTTCTCAATTGCAGTGAAGTTTTAATTGCACATATATCAGTTGCACGATGTATATTCGCTTGTTAGTAATAGACAAAGAGAAAATACCGATCTTTTTTAAATATTGTTTACGTCAGAACTGTCAAATAAACACAATGTCAAGAGATCGATTTGTTCCCGTTGTCTAGCTGCGAAACTGCGGGAAGAACTGTAAGAAAGATAATACTTGAAGCTTACATCGAAAGTTGCAGAAGTTGTTAGGTTTCGGTTCATGTTGTTCAGTAACACCCACGCTTTAAATTTGATGTTTGTATGACCATGCATCATTGATACAATAATATAAACAGCCAACTAGATGCAACAGTAACAAATTTTATTGATAATTACAATCAGCTCAACATGTTTCGGGCGATAATTTCGCCTATCCTCAGGAGCAATAGACTGTGTTTACAGCTTGTGGTATGATGCACCGGCGATGCTGCCTGGTAGTGACACTAGCAGGCAGCATCGCCGGTGCATTATACAAGCTGCAAACACAGTCTAGTGCTCCTGAGGATGGGAGAAATTATCGCCCTAATCATGTCGAACTGATTGTAATTATCAATAAAATTTGTTATTGCTGCATCTAGTTGGCTGTTTATATTATTGTACCCACGCTTTACTTTATACAAGCACTCAAACTCCAACTTCGTCGATGTGATTAAAATGGCTGTTCATGTAAGTACAGGTTAGGTCTACATGCTGTTGTAGGCCTGCAAGTTCTGCAAAGTTCGATGGAAAATTATTTTCGTATCTGCGATTTCGAATTCCGACGTTTAACGGCGGAGAGTATTTGGTGTATTTGAACGTTGCACAGTACATTTCACCCGCAGTATTAGCGGGCACGAGAGCCAACCAAGGAAACTGAAAAGCTCAAGGTACTTTATCTTCTTATAGTAAAATTTTCTTTTGTAAAACACTCGTAGCTGAAATTGTGTAACAGTGTCCCATAAACTATTACTGGAGACTTGCTTACTGTGTTAGGTTTGGTCATCTTTGCTGAAGGCATTGACGTGTTCGCTTGAGGGTTGTTCTTACTGCTGGTGTGAGGTGCCCATCAGGTAATTAGTCCTTTGGGAAGAATAACTGCGAGACGGTGGATGTCTGAGGTTGAACCCGGAAAGTTTGGAATCGCATTAGCGGAAGGCCCGTGCAATCGGTGCCGGGGGCGGATTTCACTTGATGGCCACACTAATTAGGGGAGACGAGCAATGTCCTTAGTAACGACACTCTGACATTTGCCGTAAAACTGAGAAAATTTAGGAAACTCACAGGAAAGTTAGCCAGATGTTTTTAGACACTAATTGTTGTGTCGAATTTGTCGCCACTTGTGCAGCCTCGACTGCCCTGCTACGCTTGCGTCCCCTTCGGTTGAGAAGGCGTGTGACGTCAGGCGCACCTTGTGGACACAGGTGCTGTCCAAGTTGGCGAAGTAACGGATTACCCGCATTAGCGAACTGTGAGTCGAAACTCTCCGTTAGTGCTTTGATGCGATCGATGGACAGTTAAAGCCCCACATCGTCGTGAATTTGTCTTTACTGGTGCAACCAGGGGTTGAATAGATGTTTGTTAGTCTCGTATGTCTGTACCGTGTTTAGAAGTAGAGCGATAAAGGCTACAGAATCGTCTATCCGCATTAGCCAATCAATCGACCGAGACCAAACGTGGCAAGGAATTGCAAAAAATAGAATCCTTGGCAAATATCCGCATTTCCCGTCTGAGTACGATATCCCACTTACGAGAGTAGGTCTACTGTTATAGCATCGTAGGAGCGTTTCGTATCTTCAAAAGCTTCTCATCTACGATGACGATGATTTAAACAAAGTCCGTGGAGTCTGGCCACACACCTTTTTCTCAAGGATCCCTTTGTATTGAATGTCACCATACTTCGCAGCTCTGTACCTGGACTGCCACTGCAAACTTAGATTAGCGCGAATGTCAGTCTCCTTTGGAAAGCACAACCCACCATGCCCCATTGCCTGACCAATATGTCAGACAGCATCCTCCTTCCACCTCATTCACCATGAAGACTGAAATAGCAATGTATGTCGAAAAGTTTGAGGAACTTCAATACACAAAAAGGTTAAACCGCTAAAGCAAAGAATTGTATTTTCGTTTAGGCAGCGAAAACGAGAGTAATTGTCTGTGTTCATTAGTTACAGAAATAAGAGAACGGAGAGTCTAAACCCATGTGCGGTGATGTTGTCGACAGTCCTACCGGCGCAGTTACTGTGTGTTTTGTTTGTTATTAATTAACATACAGCTAGTTTCGTTTGTAAATTCGAAAAACACCATTTCTGCTAAGGATTTTTCATGAACCCGTGCTAGACAACATCTTCCACGTTGACAGTTCTACGAGAAAGTCTAATAAAATAGCTAGTATAGCTGAAGAGAGGAAGGTGAAGCTGCAAAAAACTGGCAACGCTGTCTGAGTGAAACCTAACGTTACCTACACTTGATTGCATTTTGAAGAAGAATAGAGCAAATAAGTTGCTTAAAATGCAACAAGGGACGTGAAGCAAGAACAAGAGATTTCCGAAATACCGGTAGAAAGATTAAATAGAAAAATTTAGAAAGTGCCATGAGAATGTATAGAAGAGTTGACAGATCAAAATATTTCACAATGGAACTGTCAGCAATAACGCTGCTTGTGTTAAGGGAAGTCATGTATATAATGCACAACTTGATGACCTCGGGGTTTGATGACGTGTAGGGTTATATGTGCAAGAAATTTGCTGGTACACATGAATATCTGAAACACCACACGTGCCAATGTATTTCGCAAAATCCTATAAACGCAGCTAGTTTTTTGACAAAGGATAGAATTTATCTATGACAGAGGGAGACCATTGTGTATGGTTCTTCAAAGTATCGATAGTTACATGCCTTCACACAATATATAAGATTATATCAACACGCATGTGACGTTTAATTATAGACTGTACCCATGTAATTATCATCCTTGCCGAAGAATCAAAGGGCTCAAAGTAAGAGGAAGGGATTCATGGAAGATCTGATGATAGGCCCAGTGGTCATAAATGAAGCGGCGAGAGAACTGAGACGTACATGCTGGCTGATTATGAAAGTTCTTTTGATTTCGTACCACGCATCTGATTCACATGGTTTGTAAAGTACTACATAACATACATATTATAATTACATCTGTCGTGGTGCATGTAAACAGAAGTGGAATATCATAAATAGTTTACTTATTGAAGGCAACGTAATCAAATATCTATATTTATAGGGGGAGGGATTTTTCAGTGTGGCTCGCTGATTGCAATATCGTTTTATCTAACACTAAACACAATGTCTAGAGCTGTCATTGAATGGAACTGAATACAAGTACGCTGCTAATAATAATAATAATAATAATAATAATAATACATTATGTGCTGACACTAAGAAGCAAATGGCATGGGCTAATTTATTGTCCTGAGAATTCGCTGTGTAATAACTACCCTAATTGAAAATAAACGTTCGCTGATTAGATTTTGTACAACGTAAAGAACATGACGGACACTCGAAATCAGAATCGAGCTTCTGATTTGAGTGCCGTAATTAATGAACCGCTGGAGCTGAGCATGTGAAGTACTGTTTGACGGCGACCATATTAATGACTACAAATCGTATACGAAGTATTATTTACCTGACAACAATTATAAACATCGCGACAATACGGAACTTTGATGTTGTATGCTGCAAATTTAATGTAGCATTGTAAATTATGCACAGAAATTAACGAGATGCACAAGTATTCCACTAACTGATATTTCCTACCAGCTTGATCATACAGAATTATGCATTTCTAGGAAGACAGACGTCATATATATTATTCAGAAATTCCTGTTATTAATAAAGGGAAATTAAGCAAGAATTAGATGAAACAGTTGTTTTGACTATATCGGCAGAAGGTACTTGACATAGACTAGATCATTGAACATTATAATTCAAAACTACGACTTGCGTTTCCCTGTGTCACGTTTATGTATGTGTGTCTATATATATATATATATATATATATATATATAAATAAAAAAACAGAGATGGCCGGACAGCTTTATTCTCCGAAATATTACTCCGTCGTACCCTTTAATTCGCACTCTTCTAAGGCTGCTATTTTACAGCCCAGGAGATTCTTGTGCGTCTTGTCCATGGGTACTTTGCACTGGCTCTCGATATGGCCTAATTTGCTGGCAGCTTTGTGCTAAAGCCGAAGCCCGCTTTGGCTTCAGTACAAAGTTGGAGAGTATTGAATTCCTGACAGCTCTGTTACTGGAGTTAAGTTTCTCAGATGTTGCGTCGTGTCGACTGTTACGTAGTTAACTTGCGCTTCGATGGTCGTACTGCTTTCATTTTCACGATGAAAGAGTCAGATCAGCGGACTGCTCGTTCGTGACGTTGTTGTATCTTTACCAGTTGACACGGCGTAACATGTCTTGCTTGGAGATTATATAAGAAATTGCAGCTAAAGTAAAGAAAAAGTCCACTCTAGAACACGCCACGGAGGCCCAGACGGGGAGTAGATGTATAACTCTACTTTTTCTTTAACCTCGGCAGTTGAGGAGGGTGGGTGGTCAGCACCACGCCCCGGCCACTTTACCAACCCCTCCCCTCCGGAATGTCCAGGTACCCAATTGTGTATGAGGCTAGGTAAGCCCCAGGGCCGGTTTGGACGGGTGCAGAAAATCTCACCTCCGCCGGGATTCGATCTCCGGCCCTTCCAGACCACAGCGAGTCGTTATACAGACTGCGCTATCCCGGCAGGACGTTTAGAGAAGAATTTACAATTTACATCTTCATTTTTTAAAATAAATTGCAGGAGCGGAACCTAGATTCTATGTCGCTGAAGGGCTTACTTTGTATGAAAAGAGACATTGTCATTTTACCTTTTCTGGTGGAAATGTATAAAGTACGACAAGAGACACGGACTATTTTTTGAGTGCCGGCAACAAGTTCCGGTATTTCACTAAGGACAGCAGGATTTGTTACGCTGTGAAAGATTAACTAACCTATGTTTCTCTGTATACAGAGGTGCTGATAAGCCCTTAGCCCGACCAGGAAGGAAAGAAGCTAATGTTTCTGTCAGAATGGCGTGAATTTCCTTCGGCGCCTTGCCTTGCAGTAAAAAAAAAACTTGATGACAGCTCGCGTCTCGATGTTGTTGAAATCGCGCACGATCCTGACATGCTTCCGAGCGTGTTTCCTTCCTGGTCGGGCTAAGGACTTACCAGCACCCTGGTATAAGCCTCACTCTTTCGGTTATTGAATTGTGCATTCACACCCAAGGGTCACTGTTTTGTACATTCTTGTGTACTGACAACCAAGCGTAGCAGAAAGTTTTCAGAGTTCAGAAATAGGTTATCTGGACCGGAACGCAATGTTAGCTTCCATATTAAGATGGATCTAGGCTAGTCATACATAAACGAACGAAATTTAAAGACCGTTAGTCAGTAAAATTCCATTTAGGACAATGCCCTTTTATATGCTTTCGTGTACTCACTTTTCCACTGTGTAATTTCCAGCATCGGTAAATTAATAGACGCCCGGTTGGATGGTAATAACCAGTAACTTAAAAATCCATGAACACTTGCACGGCACGCACACCGATGAAACGGGTCGCAAGCCGTTGGTTTCATGCAGCGTGAGGCACTATATTTGCATGAAACTAGCCCTTCGATCACAGATTGGGGGGG
>Ga0123355_10004858_pt1 | contig 19568 bp, 15 predicted proteins | sample TergutEmb28metaG_3_FD_89872 | JGI IMG/M metagenome (GOLD analysis project Ga0123355, IMG submission 89872) | Embiratermes neotenicus P1 segment gut microbial communities from Petit-Saut dam, French Guiana - Emb289 P1 | ecosystem: Host-associated > Arthropoda: Insects > Digestive system > Gut ...
CCCTCAGCCCAATTCGCCGTCCGGCCCGGACTCTGCCGTGTCTTCGCTCATTTTCGAAAGAGCCGGACAGTGCGGCCACCGACGGGAAGGGGGATCGCACGTGACGGGTCGCAGCGCGGCGCGTAGTTAAGAGCGAAAAAAGCCCCACCTTCGCAGGCAGGGCTTTTTGCAGAGTAAGTTGTTGGTTGGATCCGGGGTTAGGTCTCGCGCGTGATCTTCCGTCTCGCGATCCCAGCCAGACCGATCAGGCCAGTTCCAAGCATCCCAAGCGTGCCCGGTTCCGGGACGGTGGTGGCGGCAAGACTGACGTTGATATCACCAGCATGTACGGTACGGTGGTCATTATCCCGGCGACGCGCGTGCCGATCGTGCCCGTCGTGGTCATCATCAGACTGCCCATCATGGTGCTCAAACCGGTTATGCTCACGCCGATGCCCCCAGTCGAGGATCGCTACGGCCGTGCCCTGTTTAAGCGTGGCGTCGGGTAGAAGCGTTGCGATGATGTCGGCGCTATCTTCACCTTTTCTTACTTTTACCACCCCGCCTTTGAGGCTGTCCGTAAATAGCGTGGAACCTTTGTGCGTGACTGTTACGCTACCGCCGCTGAAGTCGTAGCACATAAACCCTTTAGAGCAGTCGCTCTTAGGCAGCTTGGTTAAGGTTCCGGTGTCAATTGTAATGGTAGCCAGACTTCCAACTTCTTTAGCGATGATACTGGTTGTGAACGAGCCGTTGATTGTACCTCTTTCAAACTTTCCCGTGTTGTAATCGATACCACTCGCTAACGCAGCCGTTGGCAAACCCACAGCCAAGAGCGCCAACAGCATGATTCGTCTCATACCCCGTTCCTCCATCTACCTGTAAGACAATTACCGGGCTGCACAAACGGCGAGGACTTTTTTAGCTTGCGGGTGGCGGTCCTCATCGGCCTTCTACACCGCAAAAATCCAGCAACTTTCCTTTGCAGGTGAGTTACCAAGCAGGTTACCCTTAGCGTTATTGAAAACAAACGATTTAGCGGTGGCGGCTATGGCAGTTTGCTTTAGCAGTCTGCAAAAGTTGCATGCACCGCCCGATCGGCCAAGCAAAACTTTCTGCATCCCTAGGTAAACCTTTGACTGCCCAGCGTCTTTTGCTGTGATCATTTTGATAATCGCGTCGCCCTTCCCCGAGCCAGCCGATTAATAACTAATTTGTTAGAGCGACAAAGCTTTGATAACTACTTTGCACCCAACGCGGATGCTCGCCTCTAAGCCTCGGCTGATTGAAAGATTGGGAGTCGAAGGTCAGCCGAACAGGATCGGCTCAATCGAAAGCCTGGTTAACGAAAACATCTCGCACTAGCCGCATATTTTCTGAAACTCGATCTAGCGTCTTCAACAGAAGTCTCTGCATTGCGCAGGAGCTCGCCAAGTTCCCGGTGTTTTCGCAACGGGAGCAGCCACGGATCTGAGTTCAACGTCTCCGGTGAGCAGGTAAAGCCTGAACGTGCGGCAAGTCGTAGAGCTGAGATCGAGCCGTCCAGCAGGCGCATATGGCCATAGTGCCGCGCGAAATAAACCAGGATTTCCGGTTCGCGGCTAGTGTCGGCCTGCTCCATGATCCTCTCCGCTTGGTCCGTTTTACCTTCGAGGACAGCCAGCAGCGAAGCCATGAGAGCCGTTATGAGCTTCGAGAATGAAGTATTGCTGAGTCGTTCGCGCAGGAGGGCAGCGGCTTGCTCGCGGTCGTCCAAGGCCGCCCATGCGGCCGCATCCAAGTAAAATCCGGCTCGTCCACTGTAGGCTTCGATTGCGGTTTTATACTGTCCTGCCAGGAAGAAGGTGTGCGCCACGCTGGTATTAACCGCAGGGTCCAGTTCTCTAGATCGTCGATGCGCCGCAACAGACTCTCGAAGCAGTCCGCGGAACCGAAGCACTTGAACCAGGCTCGAGAAAGACTCCGCTTCTGACGGATGACGCTCCAGGCGTTCGAAAAGCCGACGCATTGCTTGGTCTGCACGCCCAATATCCACCTCTAAGAGGGTATAAAACTGGTGAGCGGAGGCCAGATCGGGATCGAGAACGAATGCACGTCGAAATGCGGCGTCTGCCAACTCCGGAATAACGGAGCTGCCATAAGTGAATTTATGGAGAAACCAGCAACACCGGCCCAGCCACGCCCATGCCGGCGCAAACTCCGGCTTCTCCGCCAAACAGGTCCAGTACAAATCTCGCGCGAGAAGCATCGACTCCAGAGATCGCTGGGTGGTTAGTTCCCGAGCGCGGATAAATCTCTCGTAAGTCTCCCGACCGATGCCAGGTTCGCCTGAGACGGGTAACTCAAATCGATATCCGTGCTTGGAGACGGTCCTTATCGCGTCGTGGCCGAGAATTTTCCTCAGGCTCACGATCAGATTCGTGAGGTTTCGTTCACTTACGTGGACATCGGGCCAGAGTGTTTGTCTCAACTCCTGCTTGGAAACCATTTGTTCTGACCCTCGAACCAGGCAGAGTAGTGCGTCGAAGGCCTTCGGTTGAAGAGCCATCGAGCGAGCGCCTCTCTTGAGCAGGCGATCGCGGGGATACAGCGCGAAATCTCCGAACCGATATGCTGTCTCAACTGCTCTTTGATTCGTCTTTGAAAATCCGGGTTCCATACGTGCAACGCCCTTACCGAGAACCAGCCTACACTGCAGGCATGAGAGAAACCAAAACCATAGTCGTTTCAAATCTGTTTAGAGTCGTTTTCATTCCTCTTCTCCTATGCGCACTCGGCTGGCCGTCGCAGCCCGAGTCCTCCCTCTCTGTCCAGCCGACAGCCAGTGGCGGGGAGAAGGCTCAGGTCCGAGATGGTGCCCACGATTTCGACTTCAACATTGGCGTCTGGCACACCCACATCCGTCGGGTTCTCGACCCGCTTTCGGGTTCTGGGGACTCGATCGAACTCAATGGCACGGTCACCGTACGACCAGTCTGGGGAGGACGCGCCCAGTTGGAGGAGATCGAGGCCGACGGACCGAAGGGACATTGGGAGGGGCTGACGCTATTTCTGTACAACCCACAATCGCACCAGTGGAGCCAGTCGTTCCTCAATAGTAAAGTTCCCGTTCTCGCCGGGGCTCTAGTTGGCGAGTTTCACCATGGCCGGGGCGAGTTGTTCGCACCGGATACGTTTCACGACAAGTCGATCTTCGTTCGCGGAGTCTGGTCCGAGATCACTCCGGATTCGCATCATTATGAAGAGTCGTTCTCCAACGATGGCGGGAAGACTTGGCTTACGTCACTGGATGCGCACCTGACGCGGGAAAAAGACTTACCCCCATCCGACAAGGCCGCTCGAGCGGAACCAATGAGCGCCGATCCAGACAGCCACAGTTTCGACTTTGACCTCGGAACATGGCATACCCACTCCTCACGGCTTTTGCATCCGCTGACGGGCTCAACCAGCTGGGTCGACTTGGAGGGACAAACGGTTGTTCACCGAGTCTGGGCAGGCCGCGCCAATCTCGCGGAATACAAAGCGGACGGTCCTGCTGGTCCTGTGCAATTGCTTGCCCTGCGCTGGTACAACCCCAACACCCACGAATGGAACCTGGACTTCGCTACACCGAATGTTGGCACCTTGGGAAGCCCGGGAGTCGGCCAGTTTAAAAATGGCCGCTGCGACTTTTACGACCAGGAGGAGATCAACGGCAGATATGTCTGGATTCGCTTCTCCATCTGGAAGACGAGCGACGACTCCGCGCAATCCGAGCAGGCGTTCTCCGAGGATGGCGGTAAAACCTGGGAAACCAATTGGGTGAACCAATACACGCGAGTCAAGCAGTGAGGCAAGTCAGCGGGATCGGGCACTCGGGTGAGAGTCTGGCACACACTTTGAATCCCATCCCGAGCCCCGCCATTGCTGGACTTCGCAGCCTGTGCAGCGTTCAATGGTGGCGACATCGATCAAGCGGTTGAGTTGCTCGACCTGCCCGGGGAATGGAATAGACGGAACCGAGCGAGTTTCCCGGCGGCGGCGCTTATCGTGGTCTCGCAGGGGCGAAGCGGACCTGCCACAATCGAGAGACAGCGGCAGAGCCGGAGCGGTTCATTGGTTCATTCCGGTTGGCGGTCGTAGCTAAAAAGCAATACCATCCCCTTCTCTCCGGTATGCTGCGATGCCTCGATAGGGATAGGTGCGGCACAAGTCCTATACAGCAATTCCTCCCCGCGATTGAAATCGCTGCTTTCCTCGCGGAGATTCTATGAAATTTTATGGATCCGCAGGTCTCGCTGGTTTCCGTGCAGCCCGACGACAGTCGAAATAGCGCCGCCCCATAGCCAGAGCGCAGCGACATAGCCACGGGTGGAATCCCTTCCTTCCAGCCCAAGCGTCTCATCTGGAGCAGGATACACTATCGTGCATGGCTCACTGCGCCACTTGCGGAAGCGAGATCGCCGACGCCGGCCGCTTCTGCGCGTCCTGCGGCACCCCCGTGGTGGGCGACTCGTCCCCCACGCAGACGGTTGTTGCGAGCACACCGCGACCCGCCAACGTCCCGCGCGCTAGCCGCATCCCGTCCCATTCCCGCTCTCTGGGACGGTTCGCACCCGGAGAACTGCTTGGCGGACGTTACCGTATTATTGCTTTGCTCGGCAAAGGCGGTATGGGCGAGGTCTACCGTGCCGACGACCTGTCGCTCGATCAGCCGGTGGCGCTCAAATTCCTCCCCGAGGCGGTCACACATAGCCAACAAGCACTCGAGCGATTCCGAAACGAAGTCCGTATCGCGCGCCAGGTGTCACACCCCAATGTCTGCCGCGTCTATGATCTCGGCGAAATGGAGGGGCTGTGTTTCCTTTCGATGGAGTACGTCGACGGCGAGGACCTCGGCTCGCTCCTGCGGCGCATCGGCCGGCTGCCCAGCGACAAGTCGGTGGAGATTGCACGCAAGCTCTGCGCCGGCCTCGCCGCCGCCCATGAAAAGGGCGTGCTCCATCGCGATCTGAAGCCCGGCAATGTCATGCTCGATGGCCGTGGCCAGGTGCTTCTCACCGATTTCGGCCTCGCCGGTTTGGCCGGCGAGATCGTGGGTGCCGAGGTGCGCAGCGGCACGCCAGCCTACATGGCACCCGAGCAGCTCGCAGGCGAGGAAGTTACCGTTAAGAGCGATATCTACGCGCTCGGTCTGGTGCTCTACGAAATTTTCACCGGAAAACGTCCATTTGAATCCGATACGCTGGCGGGGTTGAGGCGCGCGCAACGCGAGAGTGCGCCGCTCAGCCCCTCAACCATCGTGCGCGATATGGACCCGACGGTGGAGCGGGTCATTTTACGATGTTTGAGCCCTAAGCCAGCCTTGCGCCCGGCCTCCGCACTCTCGGTCGCCGCGGCGCTTCCAGGCGGCGATCCGCTCGCCGCCGCACTCGCGGCGGGTGAGACCCCGTCGCCAGAAATGGTGGCGGCGGCGGGCGAAGGCGAAGGACTTGCTCTCAAGATTGCGATACCACTGCTGCTTGTGGTGCTTTTGGGAGTGCCGATCGGACTGAGACTGCGGTCGAGCGCGCTGATGATGCTGTCTCCGGACTACGGACCGGAAGTGCTGGCGCAGAAGTCGCGGGAACTAGCTGCCAGGTTCGGCGCCAGGCGGCCGTTTGACGAGGCATACCGGTACGAGTGGGACAATGGGCTCTTCGAGTGGTTCAGCAACCAGCCGAAGCGCGCAAACTGGGGCGAGGTCCTGGCCGCGAATCCCGAAGCGCTCCGATTCCAATACCGCTCGCATACGGTACCGCTGACTGGGGTAATGCTCCACGACGACCTGCTGACCCCAGGAATCATCACCTGGGACGATCCGCCACCCGAAGACAGCGGGATGGTGCGCCTCGAGCTCGATGCGCAGGCACGGTTGCTCTATTGGGAGCGCATCCCGGCGCAGTTGCAGTCGCCGGCTAAGGAAATTCCCGCGGTGGATTGGAATGCCCTATTCACCGCGGCGGGGCTTGAACAATCTAAGTTCCAACCGGCGGAGCCGCTGTGGACTTCCCTGGCGACATCGGACGTCCGCATGGCATGGACAAGAACCACACCGCGGCAGCAACGCGTGGAGGCGGCTGCATTTCGCGGGCAGCCAGTCTTTTTCGCTGTGATCGAACCGTGGATGAAACCGGACCGCACGCCCGACGCTTCAGACTCAACCTGGTCCACGGTGGCTTATAGCGTACCGGGACCGGTGTTGGTGGTGATTATTGTCGCGTCCGCTTTGCTCGCTGCCGGCAATCTGCGGCGAAAGCGGGGCGACCGGCGCGGGGCATTCCGGCTGGCCGTATTCACATTCTCTGTCCAGATGGTGCTGTGGGCGGCGCGCGCGCATCTCATGATTTCGTTCGGCACGTTTGGCACGTTCCTGGTGGCACTCGCGACCTCGGTGTTTTACGGGGTAATGATGTGGATCGTGTACATGGCGCTCGAGCCCTATGCGCGACGGCGCTGGCCGCAGAGTCTGATCTCATGGTCGGCCGTGCTGATCGGCCGCATCCGTGAGGCGGTGGTCGGACGTGCTGATCGGATGCGCCGCGGGAGCAGCGCTGACGCTTCTCAACGGGGTGTCGGAAAGCTGGCTGCGACACGCGGGCGGCTGGCCGAACCTGGACAGCACCATTCCGCTTGAGGGCGCCCGCGGAGTTCTGGCCCTGGTGTTCCTCGCTATTCCACGCGCAATCCGCGCGGGCCTGTTTTTCTTCTTCCTCATCTTCCTGTTCCGCGCGCTCCTGCGGAACCTGTGGGCCGCAGGGGTGGCGTTCGCGTTGATCTTCGCCTCCTTTAACCTCACACAAAGTCACCCCCTGTTCAACGCGTCGGTCGGCTTTTTGGCGCTCCTCGCGCTGGCTTTCCTGGTCCTACGCTGGGGGTTGTTGTCGCTCTGTGCCGCGCTTCTGTTCTCCGATGTGGTGGGAAACGTGCCGGGAGCTCGGACGTCGTCGTGGTATTTTGGCGGGACGGCATTCGTTCTGGCCGTCGCGCTAGCGCTCGCGGTTTGGGCGTTTCAAACCTCGTTGGGCGGGCGGAAGCTATGGAAGGAAGACTTTTTCGGATGAAGTAGCAGGCTTCGCGACATAGCTCGATCTCGTCAGGCCTGGGGACACGTCTGGGCCCTAACCCTCGTGCGAGCGAATCACGAGCAATCCGCAGGCGAACAAGAAGTGGTCCCGGTTGGCCGACCAATCGAGACCTGGTTCTCGTGCTCTTCTCGAATGCGTAGGAGTCTTCGTGCCTGCCTGAACGCCACAACCTGCAATTCCCCAAGTTCGGGAATGCCCACTTGTCGAGGCGCCAGGCTGATCCCCCATGACTCGTCGCCCGCCCCTTTCCCGTTTTCGAATTCGTTACTACCAACTGCGTTGGGGAGATCAGCCAGGGTCCTCCCCTCAAACGCAGATATTTTTTGGATTTCATGGCTCAATCGGTGTGCAGCTGTTTCTCGCGAATCCCCGCGGCTTACGCGGTTTCCGTGGACAATTCGACAAGATTGGTTCGCACTCGGTCTCCAGCCTGCGCGCTTTTTAGCGTCGCCAAGAATTTCTTGGTGAAGTCCTGTTGCAGATGAAAATCCTGCGCAGCTTGCGACCTGTAGATCTCGTAAAAAACAAACGTATCGGGATCGTTCTGTCGCACGGTGAGGTAAAACGCCTCGACGCCCGGCTCGGCCCGCACCAACGGCAGGTATTGGCGGGCGGCCTCGACAAGCTCCGCCCGGCGCTGCGGTTGAATCTTTGCCTCGATCAGCATGATTACTTTTTCGCTCGTCACTCGCGACTGCTCCTTTCAAATATGGTTGTCCGGCCTGTTCTCCACTGCCCAGGCGGCACGTGTAGCGCCCCTACGAGTTTGCACAGTAGCTTAACCCGATTCAGGGTCGCTAGGGTATCACGCCCGAGAAATCCAGCGCGGTCCGATGTGATCTACTAGTACATGGTTGTAGCACTGGGTGAGGATTCGCTGGACCTAAGACCGGTAGCCCTATAGCCACGACAAAAAGTATCGAAAACCAATGTGCATTCACCAAATCCTCCGCTTTCTTCAGCAACGCCGCAATCGGCACCAGGCCGATCGGGTGTCCGATCAATAAAGGCTATCCCGGGCAACTACACCAAGAGTTCCAGATCCTGACCTTCGTGCAACACGGACTTGGCATCAAAGCAGCCCTTTCATTGAGGGTCATCCGACACCCATTAAACGCGCCTTACACCCGCCTTGGCCAAGGCGTTCTTAGCGCTTATGCAATGTTGTCTCTATCTCCTAAGTACCGCGGATGGAGTGTCGGGTCTCCATACATACACACACACATATATATATATATATATATATAGAGAGAGAGAGAGAGATAGATAGGTAAGATCGTCACTTCCTGAGGCATAGAGAGTAGTGTGGCCCCCAAATATTTCCAGTAGGATGTTCAGAAAGCCGTCGTGCATCGATCCTAGCAAACCATCCGCAATAGCTTGTTGTGCTGCTGCCTGAGCCACAGTCTTGCCTACATCCGGGATGCGGCGGGCGTAGACCTTGCCGCCGCGAATTGCTCGTTGCTGTTTCGGCCGAGAGCAGTGCAGAAATTCCCTTTGACGCCGCCTGGATTGCGGCGCGATTGAAGGCTGCATCCGATCTCGCCGCCCCTCTGTGCGATGTTGATGATGCGGTTTTGCCAAGACAGACGAACATGGGTGCACCAGTACACCGAGTGTTTTTGCAATCGGAAATGCCACTAATTCAAACTGCACACCTGGCTCGCGCGGCAGCCGCTCGAACGGAAGTCGGTCCTCGGGTAACGCTGTACCTGTTGGAACCCCCACTATCTCGAAAGCGCGGCGAGTGAAAAGAAGCGGGCTTCAGTTGACTCGCGACACAACCGCGCAGAAGCGCGGCGCTGCTTCTGTGGGGTGAGCGTTCCGACCATCAATCATCATTTGCCAGAAATACATAAGCTTAATGAATTGAGTAGGATGGCGACTATTCGAAAATCTCGAATAGCTCAAACCGAAGGAAGCCGAGAGCTCTGCTCGCGAGGTTGGCTAGTATACCTTTGCCGTCGGGGTCAACGGCCAAGCGGCTTCGGAGAACGGTAAGATTTTCCGAGTCATCGCGCAAGATTCCTACATCTACAAGCTGGCCAGGGAAAGGATCGCCGAGCTGATAAAGCAAGTTGCTGATACTGGTGGAAATCACGTTGTCTACCGCAACAATGTTTCCGGTTAGGATGCAACACATGAAAACGGTCGAAACTACCGGAGGGCTTGAAGACGTCAAAGACAGCGTGAGAGCGTGGCGACCGTGGCAGCTCAAGCAGTTTGAACTCTTCAAGGCAACCGCTGTCTCCACGCCCGCTCAGCGGCATTTTTCTCAGGGACATTTTTTGCTTGTCTCAATCGAGTCAGGTGTAGCAGACAACCAGTATCGAAATAACCGCGCAAGTGACCAGGGGGGCGAGGCGACGTTCCGTGTGTTCGAGCCGGAAGAAACGTGGGTGTGCCAACCCAGGAACGCTACCTTCCAGTGTCTCACCGTTGATCCTGCATGGCTGCAAGACAACGCTGCCGAGATGCTTCAAAGGGAGCGGCCTTTGCCTCATTTTCCAAGCCATTCCCTCTCTGATCCGTCTTTGAGCAGGGCCTTGCGTGACCTCGCCGCCAGTTCTCTGGCTCCGGCTTCGCGTCTGAAACAGCAAGAGATGCTGTTACATCTGTGTGCACGGTTGCTGCTTGTCCATGGCGAAGAGCCTGGGTCGCATCCCCGGTTAGGTTCGGAACACCCGGCCGTCAGGCGTGCGAAGGAGTATCTGCAAGCGCACTACGCTGAGGACGTGCCCCTGCAAGCGCTGGCCAATGTGGCCTACCTGAGCCCGTTTCATCTTGCCCGCGTCTTCCGCCAGAACGTTGGCGTACCTCCTCATGCCTATCAGACCCAGCTGCGGCTAGCTCATGCCAGGAGATTGCTGGCGCAGGGGTTCGATGTAGGCTATGTGGCCCATGAAACTGGTTTTTTTGATCAATCACACTTTGCCCACCAGTTTCAGCGCTACTTCTTCGTGAAACCAGGAAACTACCGTAAAACAGCAAGATATTCCTCGTCGGTCTAGCTTTCTGTCGACTAGTCTCTTGGCATGGAGCGTTACGCCAGAGAAAAACCGAAGAAGAGCCTTGAAGGAAAGTCGCAGTCAGTACTGGTAGCGCGACGGGAAGGTTTCGGGGCCTCCGAAGCCATCGACAGGAAGCTCACTGCTTTCCAGGGAGACATTTCCCGCCTGGCAGCAGATATTCATCAACGAAACCAAATCATTCAGCAGCATTCTAAGCAGATCGATGTTGGTTTTGCCAATGTCCGCATGAGGGAACCATCGGCGGCTGCTTGCGTGTCGGCAAGACGGCTTACCGCCAATGCAATGGTGCCTGGGGAGGTTTTGTACTTATGAAAATCGATCTTAGCGGCAAGAAAGCTATCGTGACCGGATCTTCTGCCGGCATCGGTTGGGCTTGTGCTCGTGGACTCGCCGAGGTCGGGGCCCTAGTCGTGCTTACCGGTCGTTCGCAGGAGTCGTTGGCCTTGGCGCGTGACCGCCTGCTGACCGCAGTGCAAGGAGCGACTGTCCGAACCGTGGCCGCAGATCTCAGTCAAGCTTCCGGCTGCGATGCGTTGGTGGCGGCCGAGCCAGCCTGCGATATTCTCGTGAACAACCTCGGTTTCTGGGAGCCAAGCCCCTTCCTGGATAGTCTTGATACGCAGTGGGAGAGCTCCTTGCAAGTCAACTTAATGCCGGGAGTCCGACTCGCGCGCGCTTACATCGCAGACATGATGGACCGCGATTGGGGACGGGTGGTCTTTATCAGCTCGGTGGATGCGATCACTTTGCCCGCAGACTCACTGCATTACGGTGTCGCAAAGGCTGCCGTACTCGGCCTATCGCGTGGCCTTGCCAAGATAACGCAAGGTTCTGGCGTCACCGTCAACGCGATATTGCCAGGCCCAACCATGGTGGAATGGCTCGAAGCCCTTGTAAGCGGACTTGCCCGGCAATCGGGCCAAACTCTTCAACAAGCGGGCGACCAGGCTGTGAAGACGCGCTATCCGACCTCACTTAGCAAGCGCATTCACAGCGTCGACGAGGTAGCCAATCTTGTGGTCTACGCTTGCTCGTCTCAAGCCTCTGCGACTACAGGGACAGCGTTACGCGCTGATGGCGGCATTGTTGAAGCGATCGTTTAGAGCCCCTCATCGGGTTCCCATAGGAACACGGAAGCAGTCTGAATCGGTTTCTTCCGCAACGCCGCAGTCGGCCAGGACGATCGGGTTTCAGCTGTGGGGTCTTGTTTTTTGTCCCGAAAAGCCTAGAATGCAGGCTCGGGAAAGCAAACGGGCGCGCGAAAGCGTTCTCGCCTGCTGCAGGAGACTGCTTCCGCTGGCCGCCAAACCGTGCGAGGCAGCCTCCTGGCCCTGGTCTATTTGTGCTCGACGGAACTACCCGTGATTGCACGAAACTTGGCTCAACGCCTCGCGGGCAAATCCGATTTCATACTTGCTACCTTTCTGCAAATTTAACCAGCAGTTTTTTCTCTACCGGACCGGCGGCCAAACTTTTTGCCGATCCTGCTAATCCGTTCGCAGCGCCTTCATGGGATCAATCGACGCCGCCCTCGCCGCCGGCAAGAACGAGGCCCCCAAGGCGAGCACGTTCACCAGCAGCGCCGCCAGAGTCAGCACCAGCGGATCAAATGGGCTGACGGCAAACAGCAGCGAATCCAGGATGCGCGAAGCGGCCGCGGCTCCGATCAATCCCAGGGCGCATCCGGCAAGGCCGAGCTTGACCGCCGACAAGAAGACCAGACTCAGGATACCCAGCCGCCGCGATCCCAAAGCCATGCGGATCGCCATCTCTTGCACCCGCAGTGCCGCCGAGAACGCAATCACGCTATAGATACCGAGTGCCGCGAGCAACACGGCTGCGAGGGCGAAGGAAGAAATGACTGTGGTCTGAAATCGTCGCGGCGCTTGGCTGTCGGAGACCGCGTGCTCCATGCTCTGCACCTGCGACAGAGGCAGCTGCGGATCGATGGCGCGCACCGTCGAGCGCAGCGCGTTCGACATCTGCTCCGGATCCAGCCCCGTGCGCAGCACCACCCACATGCCGTTCCCGTTCAGGTCGGTCGGCGAGCCCAAAGTCCCGAGCGACTTTTCGACCTGCTCGACCGGCTGGTACCACTCTTCTTTCGTGGGAACGTCGGGCGAGGCCTCCTTGATATCGTCAATTTCGCCGACGACGGTCAGCCAGGGTGTTGGCGTTTCCGGCGCGCCCAGGCGAAACCGTTTCCCGAGCGGATTCTGTCCCGGCCAGAAATGCTCAGCCAGCTTGTGGTTCACGACGGCGACCAGCTGCGTATCGGGTGTGTCTGAGGGAGTAAACAGACGTCCGGTTAGCAGCGGTACTTGCATGGCCGGCAGATAGTCGCCGACGACCCGAATCGGCGTGGCCAGATTCATGTTCGCTCCCGGGGGAGGAACATATCCCTCCACGACGAAGGTGCTGTTGCTGTTACTGCCCGTCGCGGGAAGAAAGGAACTCAGGCCGGCGAACTTCACTCCGGGAAGCTGGCGCAAACGGTCAATCAGTTCCTGGTTAAAGGTATCGACCGAAGACTGCGTGGCGTACTGCTTCTGCGGCAGCGAATATTGTGCTGCGAGCACATGATCGGGATGGAATCCGAGATCGACAGAGCGCATCTTTTCAAAGCTGCGCAGCAGCAAGCCGGCGGCGGCAAGCAATATCAGCGCGGTTGCGATTTCGCCGACCACCAGCGCGGAGCGCAACCATCCGTGACCGCCGGCAGAATCGGTGCGTCCGCCTTCTTTCAGGGTTTCGTTGACGCAGGTGCGCCAGGCAGCAAACGCCGGAACAAGTCCGCAGGCAATGCCCACCAGCAGCGACAGTCCAATCGCAAACAGCACCACTTGCCAATCGAGTCCGATCTCGTCGATTCGCGGCAGCGTCTCCGGCAAGCGGCTGATGCCAATCCGCAATGCGATCGCAGCCAGGATCAGACCGATCACTCCCCCGCCAACGCTCAGCACCAGGCTCTCCATCACAGCCTGACGTAAAAGCGCAAACGCGCTCGCTCCCAAGGCCAGCCGCATCGCGATCTCGCGGCGACGCCGGATCGCACGCACCAGTAGCAATCCCGCGAGATTGGCGCAGGCAATCAACAGCACGACGACGATGGCAAGAAACAAAATCCGCAGAAGCGCCCGCGCCTGGTAAACCGTCTCCTCCTGCAACGTTTTGACCGACGCCTGAATGTGCAGGCTGGCCATAAATGGCGGATAGCTCTTCATCGTCTCTTGCGCCACACGCTCGGCGTCTTCCTGCGCCTGGAGCGGCGTGATTCCCGGCTTCAGCCGCCCGACCATGCCAAAATTCCAGTTGGCCGCTGCCGTCGGCCCGCTCTCTTGATCCGTAAAACTCATTGGAACCCATAGCTCCACCCTATCCAGATGGCCTGGAGCCAGGGGGAACTCGAAGTTGCGCGGCATGACGCCGATCACGATGTAGGGCTTACGGTCGAGCAGCAGCTTTGTGCCCAGCACCTGCGGATCGCCGTGCAGCCGCTCCCGCCACATCGCGTAGCTGATCAAGGCTACCGGCTCTCTGGAGTCATCCTCTCGCTGGGTAAAGAACCGTCCCATGAGCGGCGAGACTCCGAGCGCGGGGAAGACTCCGCCGGACATGCGGGCCGCATTGATCTGCGCTGGCTCACCTATGCCAGAAAGCTCGTAGGGGGTTGCCTCCACTCCGCCAAGACTTTCGAAGCTGTGGGTGTCACGCACGTAATTGCGGATGTCTTGCGCGGTTACTCCCGCCTCGCCGTTCCCGCCCACATTCGCTCCCTGCAGAATATCGTTGAGCGCTACCAGCCGGTCCGACTGTGGATAGGGCAGCGGCCGCAGCAGTACCGCCTCGACAATCGAAAAGATTGCGGTGGTTGCCCCGATGCCGAGCGCCAGCATCAAGACGGCAGTGATGCTGAATCCCGGCGACTGCTTAAGGTGGCGAACCGTAACACGCAAGTCAGACGAAAAAGCCATTTGGACCTCTGGGATGGGTTTAGCTGAGAGAAAACGCAGCACCCCGCTCTCCAAAGTACGAATCCGGCTAAGTAATTGTTCCTGCCGTGGTCTGGGGAAAGTCTTCGGGCAGGGCCAGGCATGAGTTTGTCCGAATTCGGAAAGCGATGTCCGGGACTGGACGGTCGCACCCGGCCAGGCCACCAGGGATCGGTTGCTAGCGGGGCGGGAGGAGCGGAGTGACCGCACCCGAACCAAGGGTGGCTTTTTTAAGCACTCTGCGCCATCGGGCGCAAAACCAGGCACGGAAAACTGTGCCGGATATCGAGTCTAGCCCTAGCCATGCGATGGGAGAGCAATTCCCTTGCCCTGAAGCGTCCTACGACGCCTCATCATGTTCCTGCCGACGCGCGCGAACAGTGATCCGTGAGGTTTGCGTTCAACAGGTGCAGGGGTCAGATGTTTGAACTCGCTCAATACTGTCCATATCTGCCCTTAACGGAATTCAACAGCTTCTGCGAATCGTAGCCAATTCCATCCTTGAAGACAATCTCGACGTTCTCGATGTCGGAGATCTGTTTCGATGGATCTCCCTTAATAACCACCAGGTCGGCGTTCTTTCCAACCGCCACCGTGCCGATCTCTTTTTCCCTCCCCAGATAAATTGCTCCATTCAGAGTCGCAATTCTTATCGCATCGAGTGGAGGAAATCCGGCCTCGACCAATAATTCGATCCCACGTTGATCACCAAATCCGGGAAGCACGTCGCCTGCTCCCGTGGGATCAGGACCGGAGAGAAGCAGTCCACCAGCGGCGGCAAACGCGCGCTCCAACCCCGCGTCGTGCTTCCAGAGCAGCGCAGGATCGATTTTGGGAGCAGGCGCTGAAGGAGGGCGCTGCCGAAGCAAGAAGAAATCCTCCCGCGCCTGCGGTGTCATCACCTCGAGAGCTTGTTGCCGCAATAGTGGACGTCCGCCGCCCAACAAGTTCTCGAAAACCGGCAGCGTCGAGGTTATCGCCACGTGATGGCGGATGAGTGTGGCGATCAAATCCTTGGCCTCCGTCCCTCCGGGTTCCATGCGCGCGAGAGTTTCTCGGCCGGCGCTCTGACTGCAAGTGTCCGGCTTTTTGTCTGAATCCAAGTCTGTATTCACAAAGAACCCGTGCTCGAGGTCATCGATACCGAGTTCGGCCGCTTCCTTATATGTGACTGAGCACAGATGGCCGGTAACTTTGATCCGACGCTCGTGCGCCGCTTCAATTGCGGCTTTTAACTGGGCACGAGTAATGTTCATGTAGGCCTTGAACGAGGTCACCCCGCGATCGGCCCAATACTCCACTAATTGTCGGGCGTCTTCTGGAGTTCTCAGATGCGGCATCTGAATAAATGGACTCTGGCTCCCTTCGAGATAGGGTCCAGTGACATCCATGTGTGGACCCGGTAAATTGCCGGCATCGATGTCGCGCTTCAGGTTCAGGTCAGCATAGGTTTCGACGCTGCCAGTTGTACGCAGCGTGGTGACGCCCTCCGCAAGGTATAAGCGGGGAGCAGAGAACGTCATCTGCGGGATAAGCACCGGCGGCTCGTATTTGCGGTCGCTGTTCAGGTTTGGGCGGGCAATATAGAACAGGTGATTGTGCATGCCGACGATGCCGGGTATGAGCGAATATCCATGCAGATCGAGAACCGGCCCACCATCAGTCGCCCTTACGTCGGCCCCGGCTTGGATGGCCGCAATCTTGTCGCCTTCAATTACCACATTTTGGTCTTCTACAGCCGGATTCCCGTTGCCTTCAATCACGCGCACGTGAGCGAGGACAATCCTGGGAGCATGCACGCGCACAAACTCCTCGAGCGTCTTCGACAGTTCCGGAGATTGTGCCGGCGCGGCGAGCGTGAAAGAAAGAAGTACAAGAACGTATAGCCAAACGCGATATACCATGGACGTTTCCCGGGAGAAGCGGGCACATTATACTTGACGTTCAAGGGCGCGCGAGCGCCTGGGTTCTAACCAGCTAACCATGCAAACCGGACAAAGGGATCTAAAGTCTCAGGGATGCGGGTAGAACCGCGCCACTGCCGGGTTGTTGTTGCTTTTTGCGCTTAGATATAAGATGGTGCGGAATGCGAGGAGCAGCCGTGGGCCATCCACTACCGCTGAACTATGTTTTCTACATTGCGTCCACGCCGGAAAAGGTGTGGGAGGGCTTCGTGTCGCGCGAGTCGAACCGGATCCTCTTCTCGGGCGCTGATCTTCAGGGGGACTTTAAGCCTGGCGGCATGCTGGCGTGGGTGGGCGCGGCGCCCGATGGCAAGCCTGTGACCTACGTCCGGGGGAAGGTCTTGCAGTTTGAGCCGCCGAGAATCTTCCAGTACACATTCGCCATGGGCCAAAATGACAAGGCATCACGCGCAACTATCGAACTTGTCCCCGAGACCGAAGCCACCAAAGTAACGGTGACGCATGACGAGTGGGCCGAGGACGACCCAACTTATGCTTCCTGCTGCGATGGATGGCCACGTATTCTTTCGCGCCTGAAGACGCTGCTTGAGACCGGAAAGACATTCCGGCCCCATTGATACCAGGCTGCCGTCGTTGGCGTCGGCCGACGATCGCAAACTGACGAGATTGCGGAGCGTTTCTCCTTGCAAATCACACAAAACGAAACGCAACCGGTTCTCCCAGTTTCCCCGCACTCGCACATCAACTATTTCAGGACCTGTTCTGGAGTGAATCACGGCCGCGGCAATGGCACGCGGGTTCTGGAATCAGTTTGGGACAATATACTACTAACATTTCCATTCCCCGGGCACTCTTAGCAAGTATCGCACTGCAAGGTCGATGAGGTCACATCATTGCCATGCAGGGCAGGTTGAGTGGTTAAGTGGCCAAGGAAACTCATAGTGAAGTGAGAGCAACCAACCGCCGTCGAAAAAGCGGAGCCCAGGCTTTGACTCAACTCATCGCGGATTGTTAAGAAACCTCATCACCTTCTCGCGGCGTTTCCTTGCCCACTCGTTTCAGAAGCCTGCGAGCTTTGCGGACGTTTGCTCGCGCACCGCGTTCACGAAAGAACTCTTCCGTGCGTAAAGCGGAGATCTTTTCGGCAATAGCCAAATTGAAAAGCTGATTGAGGGATATTCCTTCGCTCTCAGCGGTCTTGCGCGCCTCTTCTTGCAACGAAGCCGCTAGCCGCAACGGAAAACTGCTTTGTCTCATAGCTTCCTCCGATCAAGACTACCTCTCCCCATGTTCCCGCACTAGATGCAACGCTTCCCGCGGGCGAAGCGTGCGGTGTGCGAACATTCTGGTCGCCCGAGCGAAGTCATCGAGGTTGAACGTAACCAGCAAGTCCGCCTGCCCATTGACAGCGGTCTCTAAAACCATGTCGTCCGACGGATCGGATAACATCGGTCGCCAAAGAAATCTGATCTGAATCGGCTCAGCGACACGCACTAGCGCCCCAATCATCTGATCGAGCTCGGCGTCGGTCAACGTGTGGACCGCTCGGTGTTCCTCGCGTTTCAGAACGGCTTCGTACTGCAAAACTAGCGGCACAGACAAAAGCAACGTAAACTCTGCTGCGAGGGCGCTGTCCACAAGTTGCCACGAGGCTCCGGAACGGCTCCTCATGGCTGCGACGACAACGTCAGTATCAAGAACGAGGCGCAATTGTTATGATATCGTATATGACATCACTAATCAATGAGGCCCTGCAATCAGTGATTGTCAGCACCATCAAGATTTCTGGAGGTGCCGAGCGAACTTGTGGCGCCGGAGGGCGGTTCTGGCGCGGCCGCAGGAGAAACGGGCTTCGAGGATCTTGGCCGGATTTGTATCGAGTTGCTTCTGTGAATCGATCTCAAAAACTCTTTGCAAACGCCTGGCGTCCTGAACGACGGCAAACACACCATGTATGGCATGGGCCTTATGCTCGAAAACTATCGAGGTCTTCCTGTCGTGGAGCACGATGGCTCGCTGTTCGGCTACCGCGCCGAGATTCTTCGCTTCCCCGCGCAGAAGTTTTCGGTTATCTGCCTCTGCAACATCTCAAACGCCAGTGCTGGCCGTCGCTCTCGTCAGGTTGCCGAGTTATATCTCAAAGACTTCCTGCAGCCCAACGCCAGCGCTGCATCGCCTACCGCCAATACCCTACCTGATCCCACGGGCTTCGCAGGCCAATATTTCGATCCGCACGCGTTCGCGATTTTTGCGTTTACAGCGGCGGGCGGCAACCTGCACTGGGGTCCAGCAATGCAACGCAAGAGCGCTAATCAGTTCTACAACTATATGGGCGATCTGATCACGTTTCAGGGACAGGGCGATTCCATGAAGGCCACTTGGGAAAGGAATGGCCAGGTGCTCTACACGGGCGAACGGCTCGGCGAGTTCCATCTGAGCGACGCGGACTTGAAGGAATTCGTCGGTGAGTACCGGAGCGAGGAAGTGGATGGCGAGTTCCAGATCGCATTCGAGCAGGGGCAGTTCGTCCTAAAAATGGAAACAACCCACCGGTCAAGTTGACTGCAATTGCGAAAGACGAATTCAACGCAGAAGGCAGTCTCATAATCGTATTTCACAGAAACGCAGGAAAGGTGTCCGGTTTAACCGCGTCCACGCCCGAAGCTCGGGGTATTGAATTCTATCGGGCAAACTGAATGCTGACCGAAGGAGACGTTCATGACAGAAGTCCCAGAATTGAGTCAACGAAATCGATAAGATCGCCCAAATATCGGTTCCGGGCGGTTTACCAACAAACCGGAAGCTAAAGTCAATTGGCATTACCAGCGATTTGACTCAGAACCCGGCCACGCGGCCACCGGAGGCATTTTGAGCGCAGGCGATGTAACCGGCCAATCGCTGCCCGTTTTGTTTAGTTGGTTCTTATGTTTTCCATGCTTCGCTGAGGATCTTGGTAAGGCGATTTACAAGCCGATTGAGTCGACGGCGTTGTTCGCTGTTAACCAGGGCCTCATCCCGCACCAGGAGCTCAGAGCGCAGGCTGCGAAGCTCCACCGCTGAACAAAGAGTCCAACTGAAAGAAAATATACCTTCTCACTGGCAGCATCATTGGCACGAGGTCACCTTATTGGGGTATTGGCCGGTTATCGCCGATATTTCAACAATTGACCAACGGTTTCATGGCTTCCGAGTAGCCGACAATTCGGGAGTTGATGGCGACAAGTGCGTTTCTCTTCAATAATCGCCCTAGCCAAGAAGCGATCCTGATGTGCGATGGACGAACAAGAAATAGATCCCCCGCTCGAAAGCGTGAGAAACAGTTTTGTCAGTCATGATTGATACGAAGGAATATACTAATCCCGCTTTGCCGGTATTCCGATGAATCGACGTGAATTCCTCCACACCACTGCCTTCGGGTTGGCTGCGGCCGCCCTAGCGCCGGCGCAAGAGTACGATCGCGACAAACGTCGACGAGTTGGTTTGATCGGTTGTGGATGGTATGGAAAATCGGATCTGTTCCGGCTGGTGCAGGTA
>Ga0123355_10004859_pt1 | contig 19568 bp, 13 predicted proteins | sample TergutEmb28metaG_3_FD_89872 | JGI IMG/M metagenome (GOLD analysis project Ga0123355, IMG submission 89872) | Embiratermes neotenicus P1 segment gut microbial communities from Petit-Saut dam, French Guiana - Emb289 P1 | ecosystem: Host-associated > Arthropoda: Insects > Digestive system > Gut ...
CTCAGAATGGCAAGCCATCCTGGAAAATGGCAAAAATACGCTGGTTTTTGTCACCCATCTGTTGATCACACAGTTTAGACCGTCTGCTTTTCGAAAAAATATCAAAAAGCAGACGGTTAGTAAGCAGGGCTGTTCATAGTCAGGAAATGTCGATTTTGTGAAAAAGTCTCTCTTCTGACACTTCCAACCAAAAAGTCGTAAACACCAATTATTTTAGGTGTTTACGACTTTCGCTTATGATTGGGAGTACTTATTTAGCCAAACTATAAGTTAGACCAGATTACGCTACAGCCCCAGCGATTTTTTGTTGCAATTTGAACCTAACCATCAAGAGAATGAACCGATTCCCTAACAATTAATTCTGGCACAAAAGTATGATTAATTTTATGATGAGGATTTTCGATCATGGTCAAAATTGACCGCGCAGCCAATTTCCCTACCTCCTGACTAGGATGTGTGATACTAGTTAAGGGAACAGTTGAAAATTCGGCAGTGCTAGTATTGTCGAAACTCACAATCGAAAGATCTTTCGGAATATGAATATCTGTGTGATTAAAAAGCTGGATCAAGCGCATGGCAATCGGGTCGTTATAGCATATGACTGCCGTGCATCGCCTCAGTTTTTCAGTCAAAATAGAAAGCTGCTTAGCTGAAAATATTTCTTCCTCACTTTCAGTACAGTACCATAAAATACTGTGATCATCTATTTTAAAACCCTGATCATACAACTCATCAATAAAGCCTTTATAGCGGTTGCTGCCCTGTTGATCATCATGTTTAAAAATGCCAAAAATTTTGCTGTGACCGTTTTCGATAAGATGTCTAGTTGCAAGCCTAGCTCCTAAAACGTCATCATTCACGATATAATTACAATCCATGGCTTGATAATAGGCGTTTATAAAAATCACAGGGATATTTTTCTCGAAAAACTGTTTATAAATGTCTAAATTCGGATTTGGTAATGCAGTCTTCGTTCCTTCAACAATCAAACCATCAATATCAGCATCTAAAAGCGATAAAAGCTGTGTTCTTTCAGTATGAACTTTATTGCGAGTTAACCGGAGCGTCGTATTATAATCGTTTTCAGATAGAACCTTCTCTACGCCTGATATAATATATGGAAAAACATTATTATCTAAATAAGTGGTGATAACTCCAATGTTATATGACTTTTGTTTATAGGTAGGGATCAAATGATTAATATAGGTGCCACTTCCTTGCTTCCGGTTAACCAAGCCTTCTTTTTCTAATGTGGAGATGGCCTGTCTTGCAGTTTGCCTACTGACTGAAAACTTCTCGCAAAGCTGATTTTCACTGATTAATTTCTCCCCAAACTTAAAATTGTTGCTATAGATGTTTTCCTTCATCCATTCTGCAATTGCTAAATATTTTGGCAAACTTGTATTCAGCACCCAAATCACCCCTTGTAAAGTTGTACAGTTATATGATACAACTTTATGGCGAAGATGTAAAGTCTTTTTTAAGAATATAAGCTGGAAATAATTAGGAAAGTCATTTTCATTTAAAAAACCCTTGCATAAATCAGGGAAATCGTGTACAATGGTGGAAGTTGGTATGACAACTTTCGGTTTTTTGTATTAAATAAATACTAGTATGACTAAAATTTAAAAAAGTTGTAAAGGATGTTGTTAGGTGTGAGAGAACTTAAGATAGATTCTAGTAGCAAGTTATCATTAGGAGTTGAGTTTGGCTCAACTAGGATAAAAGCCGTTTTGGTAGATGAGAATCAAGCAGTAGTTGCTGCAGGTAGTTTTGACTGGGAGAATCAGTTAGAAGATGGCATTTGGACTTATAGCTTAGACAGTGTTTGGCAGGGCTTGCAAGTAAGCTACAAACAACTTAAGCAAGAAGTGCAAGAAAAATATGGTTTTACTTTATCGAGAATAAATGCGATTGGCTTTAGTGCAATGATGCACGGTTATTTAGCATTTGGTAAAGATGATCAATTATTAACACCGTTTAGGACGTGGCGCAATGCGATTACAGCAGAAGCGCAGCATCAGCTAACAGAGCTGCTAGGGTTTAATATTCCCCAACGCTGGAGCATCGCTCATCTATATCAAGCAATTCTAAATGGCGAAGAGCATGTGAAGGATGTGGCATTTTTCACCACACTAGCAGGCTATGTGCATTGGAAGTTGACAGGTGAAAAGGTTTTAGGAGTTGGTGATGCATCTGGTATGTTTCCAATTGATCCCAAAACGAAGGATTACAACACTGAAATGATGACAATTTTTGATGACAAAGTAAGTGAAAAGCATTATTCTTGGAAATTAAAGGATATTATTCCAGAAGTATTAGTTGCAGGTCAGAGCTCAGGTGAATTAACTGAGGATGGCGCCAAGCTACTCGATCCTGATGGCGATCTAATATCTGGTGTTCCACTTTGTCCACCAGAAGGCGATGCAGGAACGGGCATGGTTGCAACTAATAGCGTCAAAAGGCGGACGGGTAATATATCAGCAGGAACATCAGTCTTTGCAATGATTGTTTTAGAAAATGAATTATCAAAAGTTTATCCAGAAATTGATATAGTTACCACACCAAAAGGCGATGCAGTTGCCATGGTGCATGCTAATAATTGTTCTTCGGAAATTAACGCCTGGGTGAAAATTTTCCGTGAATTTTTAGATGCAGCAGGGCTTGAAATGAGTACAGATCAGCTATATCAAACCCTCTTTTCTGAAGCTCTAAAAGGGGATATGGATGCAGGTGGAATCTTATCATATGGCTATTTATCAGGCGAAAATATCACGAAAATTCCAGAAGGACGACCATTATTAGTTAGATCACCTAATAGTAATTTCAACTTAGCAAATCTTATCCGCGTCAATTTATACACAGCCTTTGGGGCTTTGCATTTAGGAATGAAGACTTTGACTGATAAAGAACGAGTGCTGGTAGATCAAATATTTGCTCATGGTGGTATTTTCAAAACAGAAGGCGTCGCCCAACAAATACTAGCGTCAGCACTTAACACCCCCGTATCAGTAATGGAAACAGCAGGTGAAGGTGGAGCTTGGGGAATAGCCTTACTAGCGGATTATTTAGAATTCTCTGCGGCAGGGTTGACACTGGAACAATACTTAGAGGAAAAGGTTTTTGCTAATGAAAAGGTTATTTGTCGACAGCCAAGCGAAGAAGAAACAGCTGGGTTTGAAGTTTTTGTTAAACATTATGAAGCTGGATTGCCAATAGAGATAGCTGCGATTGAAAATTTCAAGATATAATGATAGGAGTTGCGAATAATGAAAGCGTTAAAACAATATGAATTTTGGTTTATAACAGGAAGCCAACATCTTTATGGGGATGAGACATTGAAGCAGGTGGAGGCTAATTCGAAAATAATCGCCGAGGGGATTGCGAAAGATGAACTAATCCCGGCGACGTTAGTATTTAAAAAATTAGTCACAACTCCAGCAGAGATCAAATCAGTAATGGAAGAGGCGAATTTCGATCCAAATTGTGCGGGTGTTATCACGTGGTGTCATACGTTTTCACCATCAAAAATGTGGATCGCGGGACTTAATTTATTGAATAAGCCTTGGCTACATTTACACACACAGTTTAATCGTACGATTCCAGTAGATGAAATTGATATGGATTATATGAACTTAAATCAAGCTGCCCACGGGGATCGCGAGCATGGATTCATTGCATCACGTTTACGAAAAGCTCGTAAAGTTGTCGTTGGTTATTGGGAAAATGAAAGCGTACGCGAGAAAATCGGTGGTTGGATGCGTAGTGCGGTTGGGGTTACTGTGAGTAAGGGCTTAAATATTGTTCGTTTTGGTGATAATATGCGGCAAGTAGCTGTAACTGAAGGGGATAAAGTTGAAGCAGAAATTAAATTAGGTTGGTCGATTAACACCCATCCTGTGGGTGACTTAGTAAAAGCAATGAAAGAGTTTACTGAAGCTGACATTGATGAAAAAGTTGATAAGTACCGTGAAAAATATGAGTTTGGTACAGATCGTGTTGGTCAAATTTACCATCAGGCACATATGCAGCTTGGAATGGAGAAAATCCTTGAAGCCGAAAACGCAGGAGCTTATACGAATACATTTGAGGATCTTCATGGACTTGAACAGCTACCTGGTCTTGCTAGTCAAGATTTAATGGCAAATGGCTACGGTTATGGTGGTGAGGGTGATTGGCGAACCTCTGGGATGACTCGGATCATGAAAGAAATGTCGAAAGGGCTTTCGAAAGGGACGAGCTTTATGGAGGATTATACGTATGATTTAAGTGAAGGCAACGAACTCGTCTTAGGTGCTCATATGTTAGAAATTTGTCCTTCGATCGGATCGAATAAGCCGCGAATTGAAGTGCATCCGCTGGGAATTGGTGGAAAATCTGATCCAGCACGCCTTGTATTTGCTGGGAATTCAGGTGCTGCGATTGTTGCAAGTTTAGTTGACATGGGTGGACGTTTACGTTTGATTGTTAATGATGTTGAATGTGTCGAGCCTTACGTTATGCCTAAATTGCCAGTAGCAGCGACAATGTGGAAACCCATGCCGGATCTTGAAACTTCGGCAGAAGCTTGGATGTTATCAGGAGCGGCTCATCATAGTGTGTTAAGCTTTGATCTAACTGCTGATCATATGCGTGATTGGGCAGAGATTATGGATATTGAGTTTATTCATATTAATAAAGATACCAATATTCAAGATTTGAAACGGGACTTGTTTTTAGCTGATCTTGCTTGGAAGTTGAAATAATCTTAAATTGCGAGGAGAAGAACTCATGTTAGAAGAGCTTAAAAAAGAAGTGTTTGAGGCGAATCTCTTACTACCTAAATACAACCTCGTGACATTTACATGGGGAAATGTTTCTGGAATTGATCGCGATTCTGGGCTTGTTGTTATTAAACCGTCAGGAATAGAGTATGATGTTATGACGGTTTGTGATATGGTTGTTGTAGATTTACAAGGCAATGTAGTAGAGGGAAAGTTGAAGCCATCTTCAGATACAGCAACACATCTTGAACTTTATCGAAATTTTAAAAATATTGTTGGTGTTGTTCACACACATTCCCGTTGGGCAACCATTTATTCGCAAATTGGAGAGCCGATCGCGGTCTTTGGAACGACTCATGCCGATTACTTTGGTGGTAGTATTCCGTGTACCCGTGATATGACCAAAACTGAAGTTGAAGGCGAATATGAATTGGAAACGGGAAAAGTGATCGTTGAATGTTTTAAAGCTGTAAATCCAGATGATGTTCCATCTGTACTTGTGAAAAATCATGGACCATTTTGTTGGGGGAAAACTCCTAAAGAAGCCGTAGAAAATGCGGTTGTTCTAGAAGAAGTGGCGATGATGGCATGGCATACACAGATGGTAACGAGTGAGGTGATGCCGGAGTATTTACTGCACAAACATTTTTATCGTAAACACGGCTCGAATGCTTATTATGGACAGAAATAGACTACAAGGAGGAATAAAAAATGAAGAAAATTGTAAAATTTTTTGTTTTGTTGTTGGTTATGGTTGTAGGTATTGGATTTCTAGTTGCATGCGATGGTGATGATAACGGCAATGGTAACGACAATGGTGCCGAGAATGGCAATGGTAGTGGGGATGGCGAAGCGGGGTTTGTTGGGATTTCGATGCCTACTCAGTCTTCGGCACGGTGGATTGCAGATGGGAATAACTTAGTAGATCAGCTAGAAGCTTTAGGTTTTAGCACAACTTTGCAATATGCTGAAGATATCGTCGAGAATCAAGTTGCTCAAATTGAGAATATGATTGCTCAAGGTGTCGATATTTTAGTTATAGCATCCGTTGATGGTGGCGCATTGGTAAGTGTATTAGAGCAAGCTGCGGCAAATGATATTTATGTTATTGCATACGATCGACTTATTATGAATTCTGAACATGTAAGTTATTATGCCACATTTGATAATTTTGGAGTAGGTGTTATGCAAGGTTCATTTATCGTCGATGCTTTAGGAATTAATGATGGTGCAACTGGACCATTCAATATTGAATTATTTGCTGGTGCACCTGATGATAACAATGCTCATTTTTTCTTTGATGGTGCCATGTCAGTCCTTAATCCACATATTGAAGCTGGGATTTTAAATATTCGTAGTGGGCAAGATGCAATGGAGCAAGTAGCTACTATTAGATGGAATGCAGCTTATGCGCAAGATCGGATGGAAGATTTACTAACTGCAAACTTCCAAGATGAACGAGTTGATGCTGTTCTTTCACCATACGATGGTTTAAGTCTTGGAATTATTTCTGCTTTGCGTGGAGCCGGATACGGAACAGGTGATCAACCTTGGCCAGTTATTACCGGGCAAGATGCGCTGATTCCAGCGATCATTTCTATCAGAGCTGAAGAACAAACGCAAACGATTTTCAAAGATACACGCGATTTAGCTAGTAGAACAGTAGACATGATTAATGCGTTATTGAGTGGAGAAGATGCAACGGTGAATGATACTGAAACTTATGATAATGGTGTTATCGTTGTACCAACGTACCTACTTGATCCGATTGAGGTTACTATTGATAATTGGTATGAAGTATTAGTAGAAAGTGGTTATTACACTGAGGATGAGTTAGAGTAGTATCCCACTACTAGAACAACACATTAAAAAGGGCGCTTAGACTATGTTTTAACACAATAGACGTAAGCGCCTTTCAACCTACATTATTAGAGTGAGTGGAGGGGTTTTGGGTGTCAATATTGTTGGAAATGCAAGATATTACTAAAACTTTTGGAGCAGTAGTAGCTTTAGATGATGTAAAGTTAAAGGTTAATCATCCAGAAATTCATGCTATTGTAGGTGAAAATGGAGCAGGGAAGTCAACTTTGGTGAAAGTATTAAGTGGTGTATATCCGTATGGGACTTATGAAGGTAAGATAGTATATAAAGATCATGAGTGTTCTTTTAAAAACATTAAAGATAGCGAAAAAGAAGGGATTGTGATTATCCATCAAGAATTGGCACTTATTTCTACTTTATCCATTGCGGAGAATATTTTTCTCGGTAATGAACAAGCCCAGCGTGGTATTATTGATTGGAATAAAACCCATCAAAAAACGATTGAGCTTTTAAATCGAGTTGGTTTGTCAGAAAATCCTAATACGCTTGTTGGAAGTATTGGGATTGGGAAGCAACAATTAGTTGAGATTGCTAAGGCTTTATCTAAAAGAGTGGAATTATTAATCTTAGATGAGCCTACCGCTGCTTTAAATGAGATCGAAAGTGATAATTTACTTAAGCTGCTTTTAGAGTTAAAAAAAGAGGGGATTTCATCTGTCATTATTTCTCATAAATTAAACGAAGTTCTTTATGTTGCAGATCATATTACCGTTATTCGCGATGGCAAAACCGTTGAAAGTTTCCCAAATATTTCTGGTGAAGTCGGTGAAGACCGAATCATTCGCGGGATGGTAGGACGAGATATTGAAGATCGATTTCCGAGTCGAGATGTTAAAATTGGAGATGTTTTGTTTGAAGTGAAAGATTGGAATGTTTATCATCCAACAGACAAAACGAAAAAAGTCATTTCGGATGTTAATTTATCAGTAAAAAAAGGAGAAGTAGTTGGAATTGCTGGTTTAATGGGTGCAGGGAGAACTGAACTTGCCATGAGTTTGTTCGGAAGGGCTTACGGTTCAAAGGTCAGTGGGAGTATTATGAAAAATGGAAAAACTATCAATGTTGAGAATATTCCCGCTGCCATTGCAGCCGGCATTGCTTATGTAACAGAAGATCGAAAGCAATACGGACTTATATTAGATGTAGATATTAATAGGAATACAACACTTGCTAGTTTGAAAAACGTAAGTAAGCATCGTGTTATTGATGAAATCAAGGAAATGAATGTTTCTGAACAATATCGCCAAAAGATGCAAACAAAATCTCTAAATGTATTTCAATTGGCGAAAAATCTGTCTGGAGGTAATCAGCAGAAAGTGGTGTTAAGTAAGTGGTTATTCACGAATCCAGATGTATTAATATTAGATGAACCAACCCGAGGAATTGATGTTGGTGCAAAATATGAAATATATCAGATTATAAATGAGCTGGTTGCTGAGGGTAAGTGTGTGATTGTTATCTCTTCAGAGTTGCCAGAAGTGATCGGATTGAGTGACCGAATTTACGTGATGAATGAAGGTAGGATTGTAGGCGAACTTTCAAAGGCAGAGGCGACTGGTGAAAAAATAATGTCATTTATTGTGGATAATTAGGAGGAAATTATGAGCAAGAAGATTAATTTTAAGCAATATGGAATGGTTATTGCATTAGTTTTGATTGCTGTTCTATTTCAAATTTTAACAGACGGTGTTTTGCTCCGACCTATTAATGTCAATAACCTAGTCTTACAAAATTCATACATTTTGATTTTGGCTATCGGGATGTTATTAGTCATTGTAACAGGAAATATTGACTTATCTGTTGGATCTGTTGCTGGTTTTGCTGGTGCATTAAGTGGTGTATTTATTGTAAGCAACGGCTGGCCAGTATGGCTTACTATTATTGTGGTTTTGGTAGTTGGCGGGATTGTTGGTGCTTGGCATGGCTTTTGGATCGCATACATTAAAATCCCAGCATTTATTGTTACACTAGCAGGAATGTTGATATTCCGGGGATTGACAATGGCGATTTTGGGTGGTCAAACTATCGCACCTTTTCCAGGAAATTTTCAAGTAATGGCGTCTGGATTTTTAGCAGATTTTTTTGGAAATATCAGTCCTGCCGTTTTGTCGGTAGCTATAACAGGTATTTTATCGATTTTGTTTGTTATTCTTGATTATCGCGCCCGTAAAAAGCAAGAGCATCACGATATTGAGGTTGCGCCATTTGCATTTTGGGTTGCAAAAATTGTAATTATTTTAATAGCACTTAACGGATTTGGAATGCTTCTAGGTGCACACGCTGGGATTCCAATGGTACTAGTGTTGGTAACTATTTTAGCAATTATTTATCATTTTGTTTCAACTAAAACAATTTTAGGTCGTCATGTTTATGCTTATGGTGGAAATGCAAAAGCAGCGGAGTTAACAGGGTTAAAAACAAAGCAGCTGGTGTTTTGGGTATATGTGAATATGGGTGTACTTGCAGCTTTAGCTGGATTGATTTTTGCTGCGCGCTTAAATGCAGCAACACCGCGGGCAGGAACTAACTTTGAATTAGAAGCAATTGCAGCGGCTTTTATTGGTGGAGCCTCGCCAGCTGGTGGTGTTGGTCGAGTTTGGGGAGCAATGATCGGTGCTCTTGTTATGGGAATTTTAAATAATGGAATGTCAATCTTAGGTGTAGGTGTTGACTATCAACAAGCAATTATGGGCGCTATTTTACTTGCAGCAGTTGTTTTTGATGTTTATACTAAATCTAAAGGTTCACAAGCCACGTAGGAATGCCACAAATCAAAGGGGGTGATGCTGGATTATTTTCTGCAATTTTTCTCGTTACTGTTCAGTACCAAGGTTTGCCCTTTCGGTGACCAGAATAGGGTCTTTCCTAAGCTTGCTTAGATCATTGCTAAAGTAATTTTCTCTCAAGCTTGCACCCCAAGGGCACTTGTAAGTCTAATCGCTCATTCTTCGCGAAGACTTAAGGGCGCGCGGCTTTCGCCTTACAGCGTGTGTTTTTAGTGATGGATAAAAAAACATCCATCACTAAAAACACACAGAAATGGGGAATGTTTGAGGCACTAAACAGTAATTATTTTTCCCATAAGCATGGACGTTTTATTATGGATAATGTCATAATGACGAGGAGTGATAATATTGAAAGCTAAAATGATGATCAATAAAGCTTATAAAATTAGCGAAATTGATCCACGAATTTATGGCTCATTTGTGGAACACATGGGACGTTGTGTTTATGAAGGGATTTATGAACCAACCCATCCAGCGTCAGATGAGTTAGGCTTTAGAAATGATGTTAAACAATTGGTTAAAGAATTGAATGTTCCTTTGATTCGTTATCCAGGAGGTAACTTTTTATCAGGTTATAACTGGGAAGATGGCATTGGTGCACGGGAAGATCGTCCGAAGCGGTTGGATTTGGCTTGGAAAACCATTGAGACGAATGAAGTTGGGTTGCATGAGTTCATCGGATGGGCGAATGAGCAAGGTGCAGAGGTGAATATGGCAGTCAATTTTGGCACAAGAGGCATTGATGCTGCGCGTAATATTGTTGAATATTGCAACTTCGAAGGTGGTACGTACTGGAGTGATTTGCGGAAGAAGCACGGAGCAGAAAAACCGTTTAAGATCAAAACGTGGTGCTTAGGCAATGAAATGGACGGACCGTGGCAGATTGGTGCTAAAACAGCGACTGAGTATGGGCGATTAGCTGCTGAGGCGGCAAAGGTGATGAAATGGGTTGACGAGGACATTGAACTAGTTGCTTGTGGAAGTTCATATAGTGAGATACCAACATTTGCCTCATGGGAGGCAGAGGTTTTAGATCATACCTATGAATACGTAGATTACTTGTCACTGCATCAATATTATGGCAATCATGACGATGATCTTGAAAATTACTTAGCGCAGTCAGTTAAAATGGATCAGTTTATTCAAAGTGTTGCTGCGATTTGTGATTATATTAAAGCTAAGAAGCGTTCTGATAAGGTGATGTATTTAGCTTTTGATGAGTGGAATGTCTGGTACCATTCGAACGAGCAAGATAAGAAAAATGAGCCTTGGCAAGTGGCACCGCCGATTCTTGAGGATGTTTATAATTTTGAAGATGCGCTGTTAGTGGGAGCGCTATTAATTACGTTAATCAAAAACAGTGATCGTGTTAAAATCGCTTGCTTGGCTCAGTTGGTAAATGTGATTGCGCCAATTATGACAGAAAAAGATGGTGAAGTTTGGCGGCAAACAATCTTCTATCCATTTGCTCAAGTAGCAAATCATGGTCATGGAGTAGCTTTGCGTCCAGTTATTGAATCAGCAACTTATGATAGCCGCGAGTTTAAGGAAGTTCCTTTTTTGGAGTCAATCGCCGTTTATAACGAAGCGGCAGGGGAAATTGTAGTTTTTGCAGTTAATCGTTCGCAGGTCGAGGAAATGGATTTCTCAGTTGTTTTAGATGGATTTACCCCCCAGAGTATTGTAGAGTTCAGTGAAATGAGTGGTTATGATGTGAAACAGACAAATACAAAGGGTAATGCTGTAGTGATACCAAAAGCAGGAAGTGTAGCGGAATTAAATGGCAGAGAACTTTCTGCTAAATTAAAACCGTTATCGTGGAATATGATCCGCGTTGCTTTGGAATGAAAGGAGGCCGCTATGGAAAACAATGCATTCACTCTAGACCTTGCTGCTACTGGAACAGTAGCGTCGTTAAAAATTAATAAAGATAAGCACCAAATGAACTGGGTTGTGAGTGAAGAGTATTTAAAAAAAGCAGGTTTTTTTGAAAAAGAGCAAGATAAATTGTTTGGAAATTTTACGCTTGTTGCAGATGGTAAAGAAATGAGTGATCAGCTTGTTTCGCCGATGATCACAAAAGAAAAAAAACGAGCAACCGTTATTTACTCTTATCCAAAACTGCTAGATGTGCTGTTCATTTATGATTTAAGTAAGGATGAACACTTAACTTGGACAATCAAACTCCGAAATACATCCTCAGAAGATATTAGTATTTCTGAATTTGGTGTCTGGATTTCGTTTGCCTATATCATGTATCGGATGAACGATCTAAATCTTCAAACTAATCATTCTACAGCTGTTTTTCCTTCAGTTTCCAAGGATTTTACAAAATTAGCATGTGTAAGAAGAAGCAACGAAGCTCCTCATTTAGGGATTTTTCAATTAAGTGGTGTGACGCAATCTGTAGGAACTTATTGCTGCTATGAAAACTTATTTTTTGAGAATGTATCTCCATCATTAGATGGTATTCTTTTTCATAAATTAATGTTAGCAGGCGGCTATCCGAAAGGATTTGAAAATGATGATTGGATTTATCCAAAAGCAGGGTTTGTTCTTGAGGCAGAAATGGAGCAAGAATGGAATTACGCTTTCGATTCCTTTGATGATCAAGATGACTTCTATCAAGTAAGTAAGAAGTTTGATCACCCAATCTTTGAGTTAGAACCACTTGCGGTGCAGAATGAAGCATATAGCTTTAGTTGTGAAATACCAAAAGGACAGCTACTAAAAAGAGCCTATGTTGAGTATTTGGATGAGCAGCATGAGTTGGTTAATAAAGATATTGCGCCTTTGATTGAGGTTGATGAAAACAAATTAACAGGTAGTTTGAAATTTACTGAATGTGGTGAGCATAAAATTTCGATTGAAACTAACAAAACTCAAGTTGATAGTATTATTATTAATGTGATGAAACCAATAGAAAATATAATCAAAGAGCGTGTCGAATATATAAGTAGTACCCTCTATAATGATGCTGAGGCAGAAATTCCACATTCGTATTCTCCGATTTCTAATCAAGGAGAGTCTCTTGGTAAGTTGAGTTTGGTTTTGAAAAAGAACTTAATGGGTGAAATATCCAACCGTGAAGTGGGTCAAGTTGAAGCAAGTTGTGTAAATTATATTCGTCATAAATGGTTTGATGGGGGCGATTTTACTAGGCCAAATCAATTATATGGAGAATTTTATCGCTGTATGGATTTCGAGTATATCGGCCATGTCTTCTATCTACTTTCTTTATTTGATGAAAAAACACTACAATTTAATAGCCCAGATATTTACTTGAATTGGGCTGCTGAGGTATTTTGCTTAAGAGTTGATCCCGAGTTACATGAAAGTGAGCGTGGTAAGGAAGAGTCGCAGATGTTAGGTGTGTTTTTCCTTTATATTGAAGACTTATTAAAAGAACTTAAAAAACGTGGTTTAACAGAGAAGCATCAGAAAATCGATAATCTCTGGGAGAAATCACTTCAAAATGTGGCAGTTCAGAGCCAAACACTGAAAGCCGCTGTGACCGAGCATTTCTATGATAATGCTGGATTTGGACCAGCAGCTGGTGCGCTGGCAAATACGAAGCATTTAGAAGCTGCCAAGAAATACGGAGAGTTGTTGATAGCTAATATCGGATTTTCAAATGATTTTCGTGCTCAGAATCCTGATCGATGGTGGGAAGCTTTATCCTATATGATTCATTCATTATGGGGTGGGATTACAGCAGCTGCGACACTGCAAGCATATGAAAAATTAGAAGACATACGTCTTTTAAAAGCAGCTTATCGAGCGACAGTTGCTATACTTTATTGTTATGATGTAAATGCCAAATCAACGAGCATGAAACTCGTGCAAGGAGAAGCAGCCTCGACTTATAGTGTGGCAGGACCGCATCTTAATCGTCCTGATTTGTCTAGAAATAGATTTGGACAATCAACTTTTCATAAAGATGGAGGCATATTTTCCCAGCTATTCACGGGTGAGGCAGAAACAGCAGATTGGGATATGGGCGAAGAGTTGGTAGCATATTTAGATGGTTTTGGAAAGAAGACATTTCTGTATTTAGAAAATGGAGAGCTTAAAGTTATTAATGGTACCCTTGAAGAAATAGATGGAGGTTACATCATTCATAGCTATGCACCATATTGTAGCGAATACCATTTCTATGATAAAGGTCAGCACTTTGTCTCTAAAGATCACGAAATTATTCCAGCTATCAAATTTATTGATAATAAATTTGTATTGATGTAAAAAAGGAGCGAATTAAAATGAAAAAGTTATTCTTATTATTAGGTATGATGGTTTTATCGGTCGTTGTATTAGCTGCGTGTGGTAATGGCGATGATAACGGCGGTAATGGCGACAATGGCGACAATGGAGCAGCTGAGGAAAACGGCGATAATGGCGATGATAACGGTGATAATGGTGCCGAGGAGACAGGTGAGCAGGTAACAATCAGATTCAGTTGGTGGGATGGTGTTCCACACGAAGAAATTACTTTTATTACTGCGTTTGAAGATGCAAATCCTGATATAAGAGTTCAAGTGTATAGTTTTCCAGATGGAGACTATTCGCAACAAATTAATACCATGGTTCTTGGTGGAACGGCGCCAGATGTTATTTTAGCTTGGGAAGTAGATTTGCCAAGATTTGCAGAAAGTGGTGCAATCATATCTCTTGAGTCGCTACTTGCGGACTCTGATAAGGTTGACTTAGATGATTTCATTCCTGCAGTTGCCGAGTTAACTGAATTAACACAAGGAACTTATGGAATACCATGGGCTTATGCAGGTCACTTACTATATTACAATGTTGACTTATTTGATGCAGCCGGAGTTGACCATCCTACTGAAGATTGGACATGGGAAGACTTTGCTGAAGCAGCTGAAGCACTTACTATCCCTGAAGAAGGTCAATTTGGTGCAGACGCAATTACTTTTGGTGGGATTTGGTATTCATTGATTGCTGCAGCTGGCGATAATGTTATTTCAGATGATATGAGTTTTGATTTAGGAGATGGATTAAGACGTGCTTTAGAATTCCAATATATGCTTACAGATATGGGAGCTATTCCAGAGCCGTCTGTTGGTGGAGATGTAATGGATCTGTTTTCTGCTGGAAGAGCAGCGATGACTCGTGCTGGAAGCTGGATGTATAGAGGTTATCAAGATGCTGATTTTAATTTCGATATTGTTTCGTTACCAAGTGATATGGTGGAATCAACAGTTTTACATACTGGTTTCTTTACAATCAACTCTCAATCTGAACATCAAGACGCAGCATGGAGATTTGTTGAATTTATGATGAGCCATGAGGGGCAAACGTTAATTAGTGAATTTACTGGGAATCCATCTGCTATTAGAAGTGTTGCGGCTGAGGGAGCTTATATCCGTGAGGGTGAAAATGGTCCAACAAACTGGGCGGCATTTGATTCAATTGCTGAAAATGGAAGATTTACTTTTACACTCTTAAATCCAACTGTAACAAGTGATTTGGTGGGCGAATTCAACAGTGTTTTACTCGGTCAGAAATCAATTGATGACATTCTTGACACTGAGGTTCCTAGAGCAATAGATAGGTTAGGCGAAGAAGATTAAGCTGCCGATGGTAGCAGAGCTTTAGTAAAAGAAAATCTAGCTTCTAGAGCGAAGCATTCTTAGTTCTGGCTGTCTTGCCTTTGGTGAGACAGCCCCTTCTTAATTAAATTAAAATTGTAGCAAAGTGCTTAGCTTTCAGAGCTAAGTTTCAAAGCGAAGCGTTCTGAGTTTGAGAACTCTAGCGCAAAGCGTTATGGTGGTGAAAAAAATGACAAAGAAATTATCTGATTGGAAAGAAACGCTTGTTGCATATGGTTTTCTTTCACCTTGGTTTATTGGTTTTATTTTCTTTACTGGTGGTCCAATTATCGCTGCTTTTATATTAAGCTTAATGAGATGGGATTTACTTGGCAGCCCTGAATTTATTGGATTTGCGAATTTTCGCACGTTATTTTTTGGGGAACATACTCAGTTTTGGGGAACATTAAGAGCCACTTTTATTTATACAATCCTTAGTGTTGTCGTTACTATTGTTGCATCTTTACTTCTTGCAGTTTTATTAAATTTTAAGGTTAAGCTTATGGGCATTTTCCGCTTCGTCTATTTTATTCCTGCTGTAATGCCGACGGTTGCAATGGCAGCTGTCTTCAGGCTGATGCTACATAATGAGTTGGGGATTATCAATCATTTTCTACGAAACTTTGACACACCAAATTGGTTGAATGATACATTCTGGGTCTGGCCGACATTAGCAATTGTAAGTATTTTTACTTTTTCAACAGGCCAAATGATGATGATTTTCAATGCAGCACTAAAAGAAGTACCTCAACCTTTATACGAGGCTTGTGATCTGGAAGGAGCTAACTTCTTTCAAAGATTTATTCATGTAACATTGCCGAGTATTTCACCGATTATTTTATTTAATACAGTTGTAGCAACCGTTAATTCATTTAATGCCTCCTTCACGGTTATTTACCCACTTACAGGTGGTGGTCCTGGTGCAGAAACATCTGTTTTAAGTCTAAGTATTTTTCAATATGCATTTAGAATGTTTAATATGGGATATGCTTCTGCTATGGCGGTTATTTTGTTTATTATTGTTGCATGTATTGCAGCTATTCAATTTAAAATATCCAAAAAGACTGTTACTTATGATTAATTGGAGGTGAGGAATATGAAAACACAAAACGTTACAACAAAGACAATTCAATATACGATATTAATAGTGGTTGCTATTATTATGATATTTCCGATTTTCTGGATTTTTTCTAATTCGCTTAGAACATTAGCTGAAATTAGTGCATGGCCTCCAAGGCTACTTCCTGAAACACCTCGTTGGGAAAACTATGTTGAAGTTTTAAGAGACAGCAATGCTTTGCTTTATTTTAGGAATACAGTGATTCTTATGGTAGGAAATACAGTAGGAACGTTGATTTCTAGTTCGATCGTCGCTTATCCATTAGCACGAATGAACTTTAAAGGGAAGAGTTTTATCTTTGCACTTATTTTAGCGACGATGATGGTTCCAACGGTTACAACAATCATACCGCAGTTTATCATTTTTAATCATTTAGGTTGGTTGAATAGTTTTAGACCAATGATTGTACCAGCTTTTTTCGCATTTCCTTATAATGTTTTCTTGTTTAGGCAGTTCTTTATGACGATTCCGCGAAGTCTTGATGAAGCAGCGATGATGGATGGATGTAATAGATGGCAGATCTTTATTAGAATTATTGTCCCAATTGCTAAGCCAATTTTTATTACGATAACAGTATTATCCTGTATTTTCTGGTGGAACGAGTTATTTGCACCACTTATCTTTATTGATTCTAACTATTTGCGTCCACTTACACTTGGTGTTATGCAGTCATTTAGAGTTCCAGGTGCAACCCAATTAACAGCATGGAACCTGCAAATGACAATGTCAGTGTTAATGGCGATTCCACCAATGATTCTTTATATGTTTGGTTCGAAGTATTTGAGTGAAGGTATTAAGACAACAGGGTCAAAGGAATAAGGAAATCAATATTAAAAAATGAAAGCGTCTGAGAAAGGACGTTTTTTTGATTGCTAAAAAAACTACGATGATACAGATACTACGTGGGTATAGCATCGTACACCAAGGGGTGCACCATTTTTTATAGGTTTTTAGAATCACAATACTTTACAACTGAAAAACATCCCAAAAAAGCCTTTTCCAAGCATGCTCAACATCCCAAAACCTTAAATTCAACCGCTTACTGGGATGTTTATGCCATTGTGATTGAGAAATGCATTAGCAAACAAGAAAACCTATAAAAAAGGTTACACCCTACACCAAGGAATTTTTCGCTGGTCTATTTAATTACCAAAACTTAAGCAATAGTGACAAGTAGCATATATTTTCTCATTTTAGCATATATTTTAGCAGTAAAGTGTGAAAGTGAGGAAAAATTATAATGACATATTATTTGCAACGTGAATGTAACATAGAAACTGAAATTTCTAGTGACTCGATTATGAAATTTGATACTCCAATCGCCCTCAGCGAAACTAGTTCCCTAACACCTTCAGAAGATTTTGTATATAATGGAGACGGTTCCATTGATGTTATGAGAGCAGGAACATACACGGTTTATTGGTATGTTGTAAGTATGACGGGCTTCTCGAAAGTTGGACAGTCTTATCAGCTGCAAAAATTTGATTATTCACTTGCAACTCCAGATTGGAGTCCAGTAACTGGAACGTGTAATCACATTAAGGTTTCTCAGACTCTAGGATTTGCGATCCTCGTTGTTTCTGAGGATGAAATTAATGACTACGGGAAGGCAACGATAGCTTTATTTAACACAGCCGACGCAGTGGCGAAGCTTACGTTTTTTGTTCCAAGGGGAGGCATTCTCATTGTTGGTGATGACTTAGATGGTCTGTCAGGTAAGTTGAATGCTGTAGATAACCAAGTAATTAATATAACAAACCGGATAGAAAACATAGATCAATTTGTTCACTCTGTAGATATAACTAACCTACAGTCCCAGTCGTCTGAACTTTCAGGACTTGGGGCAGATGTTATTAATTCTGGATATATGTATAATTTTTGGGGGACTGGCACCCTTGATCATCAGCAGACTCTAAATGCAGGAAGCGTATACTACTTAATAAATAGTAGTCAATTCGAGCCCTTAACTTATTATCAAGGAACAACTACTGAAGGCACTCTGTGGATAGAGACACCAGCACCATATACGGAGGTTTACTCTCTTCCAATTTCTTTTGATGCAACTGGCATCTACTTCTCTCCAGATACTTCATATGCTGATCTTGCTATCGGTACAATATTTAGATTTACTCAGTCACTAATTTTGGTTGATACCTCACCTTAAAGTGACTAGATTTTAAACATGAGAGGAGTTTGAATTATATGGCAACAATATCAGGTAGTTTATTATTCGACAGCCAACGAACAGCAGCACCACCTACAAATATGGCAGGGATTGCCAATGTTCCTATAGTATTACAAAACATCGCAACTGATGATAAACTTGCAGTACTTACAGATATAGACGGAAATTATTCTTTTATAAACGTACCAGATGGGAACTATCGCGTCGTAGAGAGTTACCATTCTTATGGGATTTCTTCTCCAGGGAACTTTGATTTAGCTGTACCGGGAAGCGTTCCAAGCGGAGTTGTGCCGCCAATCAGTTATGCTCCAAGCCTGCTAGTCAACGCTACAAATCTTGACTGCACTACGCCAAACACATTGTTGATAAGCGTATCCGGTTCTGACATTGACAACTTGTACATATGTAATGGTCCAGTGCGCTACGTGCCGATAGAAACTGGCATGGATCCAGGGGTTGTTATTTCTCCTGATAATCTTATTAACGAAGGAGATGGTGGAAGTTTTGGTCTATTTCCTCCAGGCACAAGTGCGAACACAGGGATACCGACAAACCCTTATCCTGGTGTTGGTGTGGATTTTATCTATGTATTGCCTGATCCATCAAAGCCTACACCAGATGATGGGGAATTTAGCCTGCAAAATCTAATGACAGATACTTATATTGCCAATAATTACGATTGGTGGTGGCGTATCGCTGATCACTCAACTGGAAACGAAACAGGACGAATGCTAGTTGTAAATGGAGATAACCCAGGTGCTGAGTTCTTTAGAGATATTGTTACAGTAAGTCCTGATACCTATTATCTCTTTTCCTCTTGGATTTTAAACATTAGTAAGAATGTAGACTTTGTTGATCCAGCCCTTGGCGTTGTGATTTTAGATGAGAACGGAGATGTCTTATACAATGCAGTTCTCGGGGTGGAAATCCCAATGACTTTTGACGTCCCTGTATGGAAGCAAATTGGTACAGTACTTTATTCTGGTACCAACTCAAATTTGACAGTAGAATTTATTAGTATGGGAGAATCCGCAAATGGCAATGATTACGTCATAGATGATGTTGCGTTAAGAGAAGTCACAGTTCCCGTACTTGCTCCAGTCAAAACAGTCAGTCAGAATCCGATAGCAGTAGGTGATACCGTGGTTTTTACCACCACCTTTGATGTTACTTCGGGCAACCCGGTGACAAATATATTTTACATTGATAACATGCCTGACGGATTAA
>Ga0123355_10004860_pt1 | contig 19562 bp, 10 predicted proteins | sample TergutEmb28metaG_3_FD_89872 | JGI IMG/M metagenome (GOLD analysis project Ga0123355, IMG submission 89872) | Embiratermes neotenicus P1 segment gut microbial communities from Petit-Saut dam, French Guiana - Emb289 P1 | ecosystem: Host-associated > Arthropoda: Insects > Digestive system > Gut ...
CAAGGTGGCCCGAAACATGTTGAGCAACCAATAAGGAGAAATAAACATAATACCAAAAGTGACATCTAGTTGGTCTCTTTATCCACATTGAACTACGATGCACGGTCAACCATACATCAAAATCGAAAAAAGAGGTTTATGGTTCATAAACATAGTTACGTTTCTGCAGACGAATGAAGTTAGACGAGTTTCAGGTTAAATGTTTTACTATGAGAAGGTAGTAACCTAACAGATAAATACGTAGCAATTGCGCACCTTCCTTCAAAGTTATAATTATGATGATATGGCAAGAAAACATCTGCGTCTTGAAGAAGAGGTATTTTTGAAAATTAAAGTATCTTGTACAAGTTCTGCAGTCCAGAATATACATGGCTTCCGAGTGTTCACAGAACAACAGCATAACACATTTCACGGTAACTGTTGTTGATTTAGTCATGGACTCTCATCTATTCTGTATGGAATTATAAATTTCGAAGAGACAAAAATTGAGAGGATAGAATTAAGGCGGGGATATGTCCAAGCAGCAGAGTCCTTTATAAGCTACCATTCGCTGAACTCATCAAGAATTCATCTACCTCTCAGGGAAACTGAAGGTTTTTAAACGTCATCATCATCACCACCATCATCATCATAAACATCCAGTATTGGACCCTTTGATCCGTTCCGTCTCCAGAGTTACAACTGCTCACGCCAACGCTTCTTCGGTCTTCCAATTGTTCTCCTTCCTTGTGGTCTGTAGTGGTATGATTTAAAAGGGATTCGGTTTTGCGGCATTCTTTGCACGTGTAGAAGCCAGTTCCGTCTGTATTCATCTATTTCGTCTAGTATGCCTGTAATCCGTAGTTCGCGGTGTATGTAGTCGTTTGTTTTGTGGTCATAAAGGGTGTAGCCTGCCAGAGGTCTCAAAAACTTCATTTCTGCCGCTTCAATTCTTCGTCTTTGTAAGACTGTTAGAGTCCATTTTTCTGACCCACATAAAATGTAGGTACAACTAGTGTGTTGTATATTTTCAAAATGGTTTTCGTTGTCACTTTCTTAAAAATAGCTCTCTTAATAATAGCTATTAATTGTAAAAATTTTGCCAATCTGGATTCTACATCATTGGAAAATTGGTAAGATATATACTGCAACCTAGATAAGTAAATTGGCCAACTTGTTCTAGTGTTTCATCATTTATAGCAATATTTGTTCTTAGGTGATCTGTCCCAACGAAACCAAACACCTTCGTCTTTTTTGTAGCAATTTCCAAATTATATTCTCTAGATATGTTATATAATAAATAAACCGCCTTTCGCAAGTTGTCTTCTGTGTCAGAAATAATAAACTGGTCATCTGCAAATGATAGTGTGTTAAAATTAACTCTCTAAAACATTTACTAGTTTTTAATTTCTGTGACCAAATCCTAATAACTTCATCCAACCACAAACTGAGTAAAAAAGGTGATAGCGGGCATCCTTTTCTCACCCCTTGTGTAAATAACTCTAGAATCTTCAGATATTCCATTACCTGCATTAACTTTTATAATATTTTCCGTATATATCTTCTGGATTATTGTAATTAGATAAGTTGGAATTCCTTTACTTAACATAATAGTCCATAATTTATCTCTGTCCACAGAGTCAAAGGTTTTTTTAAAAATCAATGAATGCAATATATTTGGGGATGTTGAATTCTCTATGTTTTTCAATTATTTGTGAAGCTGAAAATATGCAGTACATGCAGGATTTACCTTTCCTAAGTCCGTTCTGCTCTTCTAATAGCAGGACCTCTGCAATTACTGTTAATCTCTTTGCAATAATTTTTGAACAAATTTTATATCCAGTATTTAATAAACTAATACCTCTATAGTTATCTGGGTTATATCTAACTCCTTTTTTGTGTATTGGTATAACAATGGCTGCCCTCCATTCTTCAGGGATGTCTCCGTAAATCCAGCAAACATTTAAAAAATTCAGAAATTTATGTAAGAAACCTTTTAGTGCATGTTTGTACACCTAATTATTAATCCCGCCTGATCCTGGAGATTTTTTGGGTTTTAATGCTTTTATATATGTTTACAATTCTTCCATTGTAATTAAGTCAACATAATTTATCTGGCGTCCATGTAAATCATGCTCCATTCTCGATACCAATGTTTTCCAGCATGTTCCAAAATTAGTATAACAGTACAGTACAAACTATTTTAAAAATTAAATTTAGAAGGAAAAAATTGAGAGTAAATGCCGCCAATGCCAATAACATTCAGAAGCTGTTGACCACCTAATCTCACGAGTGCCAGTGTGTCGATGAAAAGACACGACCGAGCTGGTGTATATTTGCATTATGCAATATGCACAACAATAGACATTACAGCGACAGAACAATGATACATACACTTACACTAACGCCGGGATGTGAACACGAATGTATTCGGAGTGTTATGGATTCAAGTAGTATATATTAGAGATGTTAGGGCCAATAGGAGATATATAATTAAAAGCTAAAACATGTATAGTGATGGATATGCAAGTAGCAGCGGACAGGAAGTGACGCAAACGGACGCAGAAAAGAAAGAAGGTAAAAGATTTACAACGAAAGTGGAACAAGAAATTATGATAATAACCAGTAATAACTGAAGCCGCCGGAATAGTAACAAAAGTTCCAAAGAAGAGTTTTGGAAGCCGTAAGAGCAAAACATTCAATACATTCGCTAAAAAGACAGCTGCATTTGGAACAGCATACATTATAAGGAAAGTACTGCAGTGTGAAACTTGCAGCCTGAGCGGTGGGGATCGCCTTTGTTTCAGGAGAGTTACCGGGGAGAAGAGAAAAGGTCTGTGACAGGAGAAAAGGTCTGTGACAGGAGAAAAGGTCTGTGACAAGAGAAAAGGTCTGTGACAGGAGAAAATGAAATGTTTATTATTATTATTATTATTATTATTTCGAGCGTGTACAATCTTAAGTCAATGGTATAGAATTCCTTGGTACAGTTTTCAGACAATCGGCTAAACAATGTGGACCGGGGATAGGAAAATAAAAAGTTTCTGCCTACACAGAATAAAACAATATAGCGTCAAACGTTATTGACCATACCCCAGGCTCGGAAAAGATTTGAACCGGCAGGCTCAGTGTAAGGACGGTACAAAGTCATTCAGAATTTTAGCAACTGTGGCCACTGTAATTAGCATTAACTGCACCAACAACAATAAGAGTATTAAATAATAATAATAATAATAATAATAATATAGCACGTGACGACGGTCTATATAGTGCCAATAGCAGTATCCACCACACTGCTACATCTTCGCCCTTGTCTGCGTACTGTCATGCAGAAAGTAGTAATACTCAACAAAGTTCGACAGTTTTTAGATGAATAAAGAACAAGAAGTGCTTAGTCGGTGACCCATAGTCTTCGACAACCAGCTAAACCCCAGCGACTTAATAATAATAATAATAATAATCCAAAATTCCAGGATTTGACTTCCACCACTCATTCAAAACTAGCCCCGAGGAGCAGACTGTGTGGAGCTGTACGTCTTCTCCCCCTATGTGCCTTCACGTCGTGGACGGGCAACTTTATATTTCATAATTTGAAAATAGTTTTCTTACTACCCTGTAGTCATTATCAGCTAAGTCAGGAGAAACTGTAGATCAGAAATTCCGCATGCCGCAAAACACAGGTTCAGGAAGCGTTTCAAAGTACCGTTAAGCTTTTTTATTAGAGCTGACGTTATCCAGTTAAAATGTCTGTAGGTAATGAAAAAGTCATCCAAATGTCCTTGTCACAAGACGGTCCGCCTTACTGCCTCATATCGATCGGGGTTCAACTGCACTCGCCTGAGGACAGTGTACAATATTAATAGCCTATGAAAGCTTGACAGTTGGCTCACCCAGTGGGCATAAACGAAGGCAAGAGAGCCGTAGGAGCGTAACAAATGGGGCTTAACTCGAATGGACGCAGCGTAACCGGACGCTATGCGCCGGCTGCACTGATACTGAACGAAAATGCGGTATGAGCACATCCGGTTGTGCAACTGAACACATCCGTCTTCCGTGCGCAAGTCTGTTCCTGTAACCACTGGCAAATCTCTCTTTCAGAAGGGCTTCTACCCATGCTTTGTGAGGTTTTAAAGCAAATATCATGAAACAACAGCGAATAAGAAGGACGCGTCTTTCGGTTTGTCATCAGCTGTAATCGCGGGCCTTATGCGACACACCGCGACGAAATGTGACACTTGAGGCGGACCGTGCAGGGTTGTCCACGAATTGAACCTTCAAGAATAAACCATTCGCAGCAGAATCAACTGTATGAAGTGTCGCTTGTCGATCAGCTCTTAAAGAAACCCACTGCTTCTTTTATGAACCCGGAAATTCCATTACATGTGTACAATGTCCCTCGTTAGGCTTTCCGCGGAGCAGATTTATGCACTTCACACGCTTGCCCTCTATTTGTCCGAGATTCATTTTAATATTATTTTGTCACATTAGCCCATATATTTCAAGTTGTATCTTCCTTCCAGTTATTCACGACTGAAACTTTGTACGTGTTTATCATGTCCCGATGAATACTACACGACCAGCCAATCTTATCCTACTTGACTTGTTCACCCTAATAGTACTGAATGAACAGTAGACATTATGGAGGCCCTCACAGTCCTGTTTTGTCCAGTCTCCTGTTCCCTCCTGTTTCATGGTTCCACATGTTCTCTGTAACATCCCTCTGAAGGTCTCCATCAGGATTGCCTTCGTTTGCTGTAAAAGGTTTCACGACAGCAAGTAAACAAATGCAAAATTATATTTCTTATGCTTTAGATAATAAATAAGAAGATACGCACCGTTTGTGGGCTGTGTTGACATTCTGCAGTTCATTGTAATTTACTTTTGGGTCTTCGTGAATATTTGTAATTTCGATTCATTACTTTCAATACAAAATATTTGAGTTTTGTTTCATTTCCGAAGAATTTATAACCTATCTTAAATTCCATACAATTTTGTCTATAAAATTCCTTTCTCACAATAACAATACTAAAGAGCATTTAACTGCAAAAAGGATGTTTGAGAGTGCCTCTGTGTACCACACAGGGTACTAAATTCAAACGTGTCATATTTTATTACACTGTTATATTCAACGTAGTGCAAATGATTACGTCTGATATGAAACAGGAAAACTGCCATAAACTGGACAGGACAAGTACTGTGTAACTAAGACACTCCCGAAGCTGTAAGACTTTAACCCTCAGTGGCCGCATAGACACTGCACAGATAGTCACAGTGCAACCGTCAATACGTCGTTATGTTTTCTGTAACAGGCAGCAGCAACAGCAGCAGCAGCTTGTCAACATGACCACTAAACGCCAGAACTGCGTGTTGAGCGTTATTCCTCCAACAAGCACTGCTGAACTGAACAAACGGAACTACTGTAAGCCGTTTTCATGTGACACTTGTATTTACACTGTTGGGAGGGCAAAGATTGCCGCTATTAATCAGCAAAAGTAGCAATGATGTACTGCAGCTGCACCTCGTAACTTTGTATGGCCTGTCATTGAGTTCAATTCTAGGTCACCTGTAGCATCAAAGATAATGCTTCGAGCATAACCACGATCGATAAAGGAATGTGTAGCAGGTCAGGGCAGGGCAGGGCAGGGCAGGGCAGGGCAGGCAGTCTTACTTGCAATCGAAGGCTCGTGATTGGATCATGAGGGTTGTGTTTCGAGCGAACACTAGCGGAGAGAACAGAACCTCAGGTTAACGTAATACACTGGCATCCTCACAGATACATTAAAACACTACTACAAGCTATAGAAGTTATATTTTTCTTAAGATTTGTAACCTTCAGTGTTCACAAAGTTCGGTTATTTTGTCTATACTCGCGCATACTAAATCTGTTTAATGTGATAAAGATAGCCCATTACTGGCCTAAACAGGCCCTTAGGGCTGCAGGAGCTGGAGGCTACCAGAATTTCTAGAGAGTGAGCACATGGAGGTCATAAAGCTGTCGGCCCTATGCACCGGCCGCCTTTACTCTGGTACTCATTTCTGTTAGAGGATTAGTCGACCCCAGGGCCACAGTGCGGACGAAAGGATTAAGTCAATGAAAAATCCCAGTGACCCAAACAGGGACAAATGCCGCGAACTTCCGGCTTGTAGCGCAGTGCTCCATCCAGATAAGACATTGCCTACCCACTTTAATGTGAATATCTTTTATTTCGGAGGGTAATTTTGAAATATTCTTAATAAATCAAGTGTGCAACAACGAATGCTATGGTTATGGCTGCACGATGGATTGAAAGTTATTGGGAAGGAAGTGGTCGCAGCCAATCAAGTATTATCCCGGTACTTCCCCTGAGGGACCGATTGAAACTGTGAAGTACTTCAGTTTTTCACACTATTCCATTCATCACAGCGTTGCAAACCTGTACACAACAAATGTCCCACACACATATGCTTATTATGACAGGAAAAACTGGCGTTGACATCAGTGGCTTACAAATTCACATCAAAATGATACACTTGGCTCGGTCCATTCAGTTACAAAGTGACCCTCATACAAGTGGCACATCTTGCGTAACACAAAGTACGTAACTCTAAAGTGATAATATTATTTGACTTTGGTTTTGGTACCATTTAGGGCAGCCATTCGCCTGCTCCATCGCCGCTACTTTAAACCGTGCTAACTGATAACACAGAAAGTCCAAGACTGTGAAATTCTGATACAGCGAAACGTGTTCCTAAAGCGTGTTCGTGGTCCTTAATTCTATCTCGTTTGGTAGCATAATGAAAACTCCGGCACAGTTAAACATAACAGCAGTTCGAATTCATCAGGTTTCTATACTGTATTCTTGTTCATTTACTTCTTTATTTATCACCCTAACTCGGTTTTGTAGACATTGTACTGGTCCAGAGTTTCATTCTTTAAAGTTACCAGAAACTACCTAGAGTTTTTCAAAATGTTGTCACTTTGGAAGCCATACACCAGTAGGAGTATCCACAAAATTTTCGCGCTAAAACAATTCTGGGTTCCACCCCAAATTTGCTACTAATATAAAAAAATCATGGGTAGAGTCGGTAAGTACAGCGTTGATGACCCAAATACTGCAGTTTGGCCAGTCCACGGTATATCCTCTTTATTATAGATTCTTCAAGCTTTGAACAAATAACGTCATAATTTTTGTGTTAAACAGGAAATGCTACGATAGTCTAATAAATATATCCAAATAGTAGAGGTAAAGGTAAAGCAATCCCTGTACATGCCAGGACAGGCCCTGAGGGTTCCAGGAGGTCAAGGCTCCCAGATTTGAGGACAACTGGCATATCAAGGTGGTAAGGTTGTCAGCCCTACGCATCGGCCGCCTTTACCCCTCGTAAATAATCCTGGTACTCATTTCGGGTAAGAAGTTGAGTCGACCCCAGGGTCATGGGGCAGCCGAAAGCATTACGTCAATGAAAAATTCCAATGACAACATAAGGAATCGGATCCGCTCAACCAGGTACGCTACCGCGTGCCCCAAACCCAAATAATACACATATGTAATTATAGAAAAACGCAATCCTCATTTAAACCAATAAGAGGATGTAAGATTCACACTTCAACACCGAGTTACACGGAAGAAAAGAGAATAAAACACGCGGTAGAAACGGAAGACATTAAGAGCCTTACAGTATTTTTTTTTCAAATAGAAGAAAAAAAAAAAGACAAAATAAAGTTTTCATAGTTATAAAAATTTCGAATCGATAATATGGTTAAAGAAGCACTATGTATAGAAAGACGAAGAAGGATGATTGTCATTAGCTTCAGTGAGAACAATGTGAAATTATAACTTACAAAACGATGAATAAATGGAAGGAAAATATACTGTTGGGACACAACATATTGACTGACATAGGCATCAACATCAAGCTGCCTAATTTGTGAGGAGGAGAAGGAGGAGGAGAAGATGACCACTGCGACGACGACGACGGTGTGTTATGTACTGACGTGGTTGTACAGATGAAAACTGTGTCTGACAGCTGTCTTGTTTCCACAGAAGTGTGATAGCTTATGGTAATGGGAAAAGGAAGAACCCGAGGTGCAGAATTTTCGGATTCCCGAGGAGAAGAGGATGGTAGTTAAAGCCAAACAGAGGAGCGGATAAGGGAGCAAATTGGGGCAGGACCGAAGGCCTTAAAAAAAGGCGGAAATCGATTGCTTGCAGTCTGCCGTTGTGCCAGAGCTGCACGTAAAGTGGAGTTTGAGAACCTGTGTGAAGACTTCATATTTCTGAAACACTCATCGGCGATAGTGAAACCGGCTTCAGTTCGGCAGATAATCGTTAGGCATATCGGATGAGGCACTTGGGTTCCTGTTGTTCTTGCATGAATGCTGTGCAGAACCTAGGGTTCTTGACGAGACTGTCTCAGCTCCAGAGGGTATGTCGTGAGATGATATGGCAAGCGCACAGTGAATGGTACGAATATACAGATTTGGGACGAAACTGTGTGTCCTACGTGAAGGTACACTCCCTCACTTCGGCTGGTTAGGTTTTGAAAAGCGACCGGAAGTTAGTATAACCGGGAGAAAAACTTAAATTTAAATGAAGTACCATAACACCGGAAATTCTAACGGCGCGTGTTATAAAACGTTCTAAGTCTAATACTTGCAAAGCTAAGTCCTTTAAACATTGGATATATTTTATACAGTTTTTAGAGGCAGAGTATTATCTCGCCTTCCTCTCTTCTAAATTAAATCAGTTTTTAGGCTCTTCGCAAAATTGCGAAAAGCGACTACTATCTTCGTCATGTCTGTGTCCGTCCGTCTACCCGCCCGTCCGTCCATTTGCCTGCCTGCCTGTCTGTGTGTCTGTACGTCCGTCCGCTTGAAACAATTCGGTTCCCACTAAAAAGATTTTCATAAAAATTGTTATTTGTGCATTTTTCGAAAATCAGTAGAGAAAATTCAACTTTCATTAAAATATGACAAGAATAATGGCTACTTAACATGAAAACTTACGTTAAATTATGGTAATACCTCATTGGATGCTTCTTAGAATGAAAAACTTTTCAGACAAAAGTTGTAGAGAAAATAAAAACACGCATTTTATTCAAAATAATGTTATTTATGAAATCGTGCCTTCTAAGAGACAGTGTGGAAGCATGTGGTATAGTAGGACAAGCCATATATAACAATATATTTCACAGAAAACACGCGCTTTGCCTGCCGGATAACTAAGGCAAGCATACAGGCACGCACTCATAATGCCTAATACTTATCGATTCATAATGTATTAATTCCGTCTGTTCTCCCAAAATGCTTTACAGCAAAGCCTACAAAAATCTGTAACTGCGCAATGATTATCAGTCATTAGGAACTGTTTAGCCAACATAATAAGTCCAAAGAAGGCCAAAAGGTAGAGAAAATTTTTAGGCGCTCTCGCAAAATTGCGAAAGCGTCAATTAGCTGCGTCACGTCTGTCTGTCTCTCCGCATGGAACAACTCGGATCTCACTGGACAGATTGTATTGAAAGTTCACATTTGAAACTTTTTAGTAAATCTCTCGAGAAAACTGAAGTTTCGTTAAAATCTGACGAGAATAAGAGATACTTGACATGACGACCAATATCTATTTTGATCATATTTCGCCAAGTTCCTCTCAAAATGTCAAACGTTTCAAACAAATTTGTAGAGAGAATCAAAAATACACATTTCATGTTCAATATCGTTTTTCGAAAATCGTGTCGAAATAATGTGTAAATCTTTCATACAGCAGGGCAGGCCACAGATAATATTGTGCATGCGCACTGCATGCTGGATACCTAATGCAACGAACACATACTCAGAATATGTAATATTTATTGATTTTCAATTGCAACAATGGCTATTACTGCTTCAGACCAATAAAGCTGTAACTTCACATTTTCATCTTTAATTTTACACTGTAAAGAAATGTACCAGAAAACGCCATATATTTGGGTATTAATGGAAAAGGCGCCCGCCACAATGCACAACACACTGTCATGTTCGCGCCCTCACAGAAGGCAAAAAAATCCCAGAAATCTATCCAGTAGCGTGGATATTTTCCAGTTTCCAACATAACTCTCTATTGTCAGGCTTTGTATTTTATCGTTTACATATTCGCAGCGCAAGAAGAATGGGACTCATTTTGTTTGATAATGTAAATATTAACAACGGAGACATGAGTGGGTAATAAAGGTGGGTGTCTGCAAGACTAAAACCGTTCGTGAGTATAAAGGTAATTAGGTGAAACAACAAAAATCTTGGATAATTATATTGGCTCTAAACTAGGCATTGCCCACAAACAGATATTGACTTCCTTAAACATTAAATTAGAAAATATAGCATTTAATTATTTAATAAACCTGACCAAACTTTTACACAACTTGCGTTTGTATGTGCTTGTTAGCGTGTGCGAATTATGGTATTTTCAACAGTGTAACAGAAGGTGCAGGTTCCTGTGAAGGCATTGGCTAGTGCTATGTTCCCTAAAATGCAGACAGCTTGTTAACAAAAGTACTCTATCGGTACGTTCATAACGACAAACGGTTATGATTTACTTGAAAGTCTAAATATATTCACACCGTATGTGCAGATTGGTCATAATTACGTGCCACCACCACTCGAATCCAGTACAATATTCATACTAATGTTCTCCGGCAGCTAATTATTCACGGCTTATTAAGGTATTTCTGTGTGTTATGAGGGTACACAGGTTCATCACTGTGTTCAGGAAACCTCTCTGCAGGACCACATCCTAGGCCAATTAAATTAATTGTGTTGACGGCATTTAAGCCTTTAAAATTCTATAAAACACAAAGGGATTCCCAACATAAATTTGCATCAGGTAGTCAAAAAAAGAGCATCAGCATAAAAAATAAAGAGAAAATTATTCAGTTTCAACCCCAATATCTATTTTAACCAACAATGTGTTAAAAAGACGTCTTCTCTTAATTTGCTAGTGTCAAAAACCCACATACGTTTTCAAGAGCCAATTCCCCTAAAATATAAAACTAAGATCTCAATTATTAACACTGAATATTGCTCTTCTATACCTTAATGACTTTAGTAGCCTGAGGATAACCAATGTTGGTCGAAACATGTTGCCTTAAATAAATTAATAATAATACAAATTAATTATTTTAACTTTATTTAATCCATTATAACTTTATGTAACCCAACGGGATATTTAACAGAAAATTTTAAATTTAATCCGACGACTTCACACTCCACTTCTGTATGGCACAGTTCACTAACATTCCGCCAGATACACCCAGATCTACAGCTGAGAAACTAAGTTTGTATCAATCCGTTGTCCCCCGCTGCGTCTACTACACCACTGCCATTATTGATTTAATCATCTTAAAACGTTACGCAATGCGTAAGAATTTTTAATTGGTCTGGATGTTTCGATATGTACAACAATTTTTCGCTTCGATCAATTTACCTTCGGCATAGAAATATTAAAATTAAACCTGTTTCTAGTGAGAAACTGAGAGCTGCCGTAATTAAACAAGAAAACCAACATCAAACAATGAATTGTTCAAACAGCCACGATAAGGGGGTCCCTGTCACCACGGCATTGCGCGTCCTCAGGTTGTGGATGGAGGAACGACCTCCTATATGGATGGTAGCTGCGAATGTATTGAATAAGCAGTTGTAGACAGCAGAAAATGGGTGGTCCTCCAGCTTGGGAGTTGGGCGATGTGCTAACAATTCCTCACCTTAAAAACTGGCCTTGTTAGGAAACATATATTCCCCTCGGATCTGGACCGAACCTTTGGTACAAATTAAGCAATGGGAAAAGGACAAGAGATTTGGTATGTGGAATGCTACGATCCTGTATAGGCCTGGTTCATTTACAGCAGCAGCCAGGGAATTAGCAAGATATAAATTAGATTTATTGGGTGTACAGGAGGTTAGGTGGGACAAAGGGGGCACTGTAAGAGCGAGAGATTATATTTTTTTTATGGAAAGGGAAATGCAAATCATCAATTGGGAAGATGATTTTCGTACACCACAGGATAGTATCAGCAGTTAAGAGAGTATAGTTTGTTAGTAATAGAATGTTATATATAGTTTTGAGAGGTCATTGGTGTAAGGTGCATGCACCTAGTAAGGAGAAATGTGATGATACAAACGACACTTTTTATGTGGAACACGAGCAGGTTTTCAATCATTTTCCTAAGTACGATACGAAAATGTTATTATGAGATTTTAGTGCGAAATAGGAGAGAGAGAGAGAGAGAGAGAGAGAGAGAGAGAGGATATTTTCAAACCGACAACTGAGAATGAAAGTCTACATCATGATAGTATGGATAACGGCGTTAGAGTAATGAAATTCGTCACGTCAAAATATCTGGTTGTAACATAATTATAGCCGTCCTGTCTCTCTGCTATCATGAAATTAGGAGTATCTTGTTTTGATTGTCTCTGTGCTATAATAATTTCTGAGTCAACTTTGTTTAATTGCGTCTCTCTAATCCAATGGCCATAGAACTAGATTTTCTATAATTGTTCTGTGTCTGCATTCTAATTTTCGTGGAACTAGTCGTCTTATAGTTGTCCTGTTGCTGTACTCTACTGATAGTAGAACTAGCGTTTTTATAGTTGTCCCGTCTCCCTTCGCAACATAAAGCAAAGAAGCCAGATGCCACAGAAGTACAGAACCCTGTTATCTGTTGCAGATATCACGTAAGGCTAACAACAGCAATTTATTGAGTAGTCCATAGGCACATTTGTAAGGAGTGATAAATTACTAAAGCAAACAAATTAAATGAAACACAAACAACTGTGTGACTGAGCTGCTAATAATAGAAATCATGATCGAAATATGGACTTGGTGCTAGTGAATAATTAGGCGAAAAGACATAAGACTGCGTTGCAAATAAAGGTCTATTCAATTAATATGACAAGAATCACTCGTTACATTTAGCGGGACTTTTGTTGCTTTAAAGTCCCTTCTTTCGCATTAATTAAAATATTTGTATGACTTTATAGAAATATATTTGAAAGACAAACTAAAACTGTACCACTTTAAAGTTATTAATCTATAAAATCAATATGAAACAAAGTAAAATAAAATGCAACATTCCTCTACATGTCATGAAGGTGGCAGTGAAGGCGTAGCTCCACTGTTTCTTAACTTCGACATTATGTAGAGTGCGTTCGCATTTTATACGAATTTTAAATATGCGGATTTTGAACACTGCAGTATGAAATTATTAATAAAGTCTCAGTTTATGCTCAAAATTTGAAATAATATGAAACAATAAATTAAATTTTATTTATTAATATTGTGTTTAAAATGTATGTTTAAAAGCAAAACACACTATGATGGTTGCATATTTATGCGCTTCGAGAATAAACCCCCTTATATTGTATTTATGCCTGTGGGAAAATAGGCCTTACATTACGCGAGTTTTGAATTATGCGAGATCTTCGGGAAAGCATCCTTCGCATTAAATGTGACGGTACTGTAGGGTGAGTAGCCTGCTTCACTTCCAGACAGCTTTACCCCAGGTATATAAAACCCTTTAAGAACTGAGAAAACAGGAGTTTGGGTGAAACCCACATCCGGACTGAACAATTTAGTAAAAATTTACTTAGGCTCTTAAGATGATAATGTAATAATATTTACAATCGACTGCTGATTAGCATTTAATGCTACTGTCAACCCATATTTAAAACTCTGGTATGTAACAAATGATAGTGTACGGTGCTTTAGCGTGAAGGGAAGTAAAACTGCTGATTATACGAATTTTTGTATCACGTTAAATAAGGATGCATGACATGATGTATTTTATGTGTCGACACTCACTAATTTTGAAAAATTCCGAGTAGAGAATAAATGGATGGAACTGGCTAAGTCAAAATTGTGCCTTTCCTGCACGAACAGCACCTCCTGTGGATGAAAACTGCACTTACTATACAAATACATTATAAGGTGAACAGAAAATATTTACAGAGCTACTCAAATGTTGTCACGTTTATTTTTATTGTGTTGCATTACGTTTACGTTCTTGTTTCTACGTACGTTAAGCCAACTAAACTAACTCACCAAAACAAAACAATTCTTAAGAAACATATAGACGCTCAGCTCATCAAGGAATGTCGCCTTCTTAAGGAACGCAAACATTCGCTGGTCCTCACTATTGTCCGCCACTGTTACCTGTCAGTGACAGACATCCCCTTCAAACCTGTGCATCCTACGTATTAATGCTGAAATAGCGGCAGCTTTCAACGCCTTTATTCGCAAGATGGCCTGGTGAGAGCCTCGGCCATTCTGACTGTCGTTTATGTGGTTTTCCCCAGTTTCTATAAAAAAAAGCGAGGTAGGTCTTAGAATAAATACCTGCCCCTCTAAAAATTCTTTAAAATTCATCAATTCTGCTATCATGTTGTGCCATATATGCAAGTATGAATTAGTTACAGCTTAAGTAAGTAAACACAAGACAAAGTCAGTCACGTAGGCCTTTTACGTAGGTTATGCGGAAAGTAAGTACTGTCTGCGCATATCTCTCGTGCATCCTCGAGACTGTCACTTTGCGCATGTGCAGTGACTTCCTTTGTCAATTGAGAAGCCACAGACGCCATTTCGTGAAATTCGTATTATGTTTATGTTTGTTCCTGTGCGTTAAGCATGTTTAAGACAATTGAAGGGGCCGCCGACTGTGAAATACGGTCTGTAATTCGTGTTTGAACGCTAGGAATGTGCTACCAAGTGAGATTCATCACCAGATCTATCAAGTGTATGGTGATAATGCGATGAGTGAAGGCATGGTTAGGAAATGGGTTCGGATGTTCAATGAAGGACGAGAGAACGTGCACGATGAGGCGCGAAGTGGCCGTCCATCTTTGGTGAATGATGATTTGGTGCGTAAGGTCAACGAAAGAGTGCGTGACGACAGACGTTTCTCAATTTCTGATCTGTCCCTGCACTTTCCTCAGATTTCAAGGACTCTATTCTATGACATTGTCAGTAGTCATTTGGATCGCAGGCGGCCGCATTCTATGAGGAGGGTAGGCAAAAACTTGTGTCCCGCTAAGATAAGTGCCTCAGTAATGGCGGCGAATATGTGGAGAAATAGTTTGAAGAATGTAGAATCTGATAACAATAAAATTTTATACGAAACCTTACTCGAATTTGTTTTACAGCGAAACGGTACTTAAGCCTCATATTTCCCCAAATGACTGCCTACACTAGCTTCACTGTCAAGATGAAAGGCTAAACGACAATACGGGGGAAATCGACGCACCTTCCTGTTACTGTCACACTGTACGTACCGAGCATAGTATGAGAGTAATTTGTATAACCAACTGCCCATGCAGAAATTATGTTCACCAGACGATAGAAAATCTCCAGCATGTTTCGGAACTTCACAGGTGCCATCATCAGGCAGCCCTCTCAGCAGACATCGCAGCGCCCTCAAAATGGTCCGTTTCATAAAGAGTGAGTAAAACCAAAACCACACACTTCCACACATTAGATTCAATTTAAACAAATAATTATCTGAAACACAAATTTTAAGAGACTAGGTTAGATATTCCATCATGCACTATGTAGAGTGCGGGTTGGGGTGGTGGTGGTGGTGGGGGTGGGGTGGGGCTCTACAACCCTCACTAGGCATTAGCTTTCATCCAGACACACATCGAAGCCCAAATATGGGATAAGTCCTGGTGTTGTCCTTTATGTGCTCTATACTGAGTAGAATGTGCGTCTACTCAAAATAGAGAGCATGTGTGCAAGTGTGTGGCTTTGGTTTTACTCGTTCATTATGCAATGGACCAATCTGATGGCACTGTGATGGCTACTGGGTAGACTCCCTGATGATGGCACCTGTGATGTGTCGAAACATGCTGGAAATTTGCTAACATCTGGTGAACATAGTTTGTGGAAGTACGTTTGATTATACACATAACTACTTAGTGTCGACGCAAATACTGCGTGACTTCATTGTAAGTCTTTAAAAATAATGTAAATTTTGTCGGAGAGAAGCTAAAATACATAATTTTGTCGGAGGTTGTGAAAGAGAACGAACCCCTTACACGCATGCAGTGACCACACAGTTCAAATCCTCTTTCACAAAGTAGGTCAAAAGGTAATCAACCTATAGAAGGAAGGAAACTGCACGCTTCCGTGTGCCACGCGCCGACCTGTAAACCGTTTGTTGATACTGCTGTACTTGAGTGACAAGGCGCAAGTGAAAACAGAGCGTGCAGATCACCAGAGGTTGTGCTTAAATTCCCCGAAACATTTGTGTCAAAATTAGGAAATTTTGGTGTAAAATGTTTGTAAGATTCAATCATTCTGCGGTCGGTCTTACGACAGGTCTAAAGCCGAGTTCTCCACACAGTGCAATCTAGTGCTTCCTAATTGTGACAGAAGAGAGAGAGAAAATTGCAAACCAATTGTCTCTACTACAGAGAACGCTCAGCTACGTAACAGAGGAACCAGAAGAGTGCAGTTCTCACCAGCTCACAACAGCTCACAACGGGATCCGACATCGATCTACTGCAGTTCAACACTATCCCGAAACTCCTTTCTCCAGAATACGTTTTAATTATACCATCCAAAATCCAGGCATGTCCAGAAACCTATATTCGCAGTAGATTCCCCAACACATTTTCACAGTTACGTCTTGATTCCCACCTTCAAAGTGTCCTTGGAAATGCATTTAAATATATTCATTATGAAAGCCACAAAATTCAGCCTTAATTAATGAAAGACCGGTAACTGAAACGAAGATTTGATCAATTTTCCAGGTAACAGATTCACCTGGGAAACTTCACTTCAAGCAACGTGCTTTCTCGGTCAAACTTTTACCTTGCCTTCCTCTTAGGTGTAAATACTGTAAAACTGTCAACACTGTATATACTGTAAAACTGTCAACACTGTATATACTGTAAAACTGTCAACACTGTATATACTGTAAAGCTGTCAACACTGTATATACTGTAAAACTGTCAACACTGTATATACTCACTAAAAGTTTAAACATTTACAATGTACATACACGTGTATTTCGGTCGGAGTAGAAAGTACAAAAGGTTACCAGTAACATAGCTCAGTGCCACACAACTTAATATCATATTTCTTCGTACTTGCCGGCTGACAGGGCGATGTGGAATAGGATAGCCTGCTTCCAGTAGTAACGGCTAACCCATCAGAAAGGATTATATCCCCTCTGACAACGACTTTGTATTAACTACAATGTTTAGCTTTGAAGTTCGTAACGTTTTATACAAAACTAGACCTCACTTTATTAAACGCGTGCATGGCCAGTGTACTGAGAAACTTGTAGTTGCCTTCCACGTATTGAAGACCTGAGTGCACATTGCAAGTTTGATGTAATTCTTCCGTTTACATCAGACCTTGTGGCAACAGTGGCTTAAGGCACAGTTGTTTATAATATCACGTCTCCAGAACTTTTTTCTCATCGGTGATAGCAAGGTGAAAATAGGGCGACTGTGGGTGACAGGTCATATCAATTGCAAGACTCTTTCAGAGTTTTGCTTCAAAGAGCGACAAGCCATGGCGCGTTGCAGATTGAATATATCAAGTCACCGAGCCAGAACTCCGAACTCAGCCAGCAGCAACCACTCGGTTATCACGAGCACAACAAGCAGTGTGGACACGACAGACTGTAACCTAAATGCGTTAGATGTTTTGTTGGAAATAATGTTTTGGATGTTTCTTCAAGCTATTTTTATCTTCGCTTATTCAAAAATCTGCTACACCTGTAGTATACATGGCTCATACACAGCAGCGTAATAATGCAAGTCAATTCATTTATCGAGGTCCTGTTGGTGTAATGTTCTTGTTCCGGAAGGAGGCTTGTGGTCAGATTTCTCTGCAGAGAAGGGTTTGAATTTTTACGAACATGTACTTCACACTTACAAATAAATATATGTACATATATTTAAGATTCTAAAGCACTTTAATCACTTGATCAAGATGAATTTAAATAAGATGTGGGGTCACAACACTCCAACTTGAGCCAGGCCTGAGATCGGCCCCTCCGACTTCTTCCTGTCGAAGTCATTATGATCGGCTCATAATGAGAACCTCAAGATGTGATCTGCACCTTAGGCTTCTTCCGGTCAAAGACACAGTAATTCATGATACATAAACTAACAAGGACTACCAACAAGATTTCACTGTTGCTGGTGTCAGAAGTTCGCTCAGTTTAACGTGTAATTTTATTGTAGAACTGCGATCCGCCTGAACGTCCAGGAATCGTCTGGATTTTTGTCGTTCTCCTCCGCAAGTCTGAAACCCGCAATATACTGTGAATCATTACGAACTGTCGGGATGTCATAAATTATGTCACTGTCTACACAGGGCGAAGCTAATGGTCTCCAACGGTCAAGCATAAAACATACATGACACACTGCTTACATCAAAATTCAATTCCTCCATGAACTTTTCATCTTACATTATAATTTAGAGAGTAATTACGATAATCTTTACACAGATCATCCCAGTTGGTGTAAAATTCATAATGTGTATCGAAATTGGCAGTGGCACAGCAATGTTTGTGTGTGTGTGTGTGTGTGACTGGAAATAGCGACACGTTATTAATTACTATGATTGAAAGAAACGAATTCACAAAACTCTCCCAGACTTACAATAATATTAGAAAAATTATAAATCGCACGAATTATATATAAAATTATTGTAAACGTAATAAAATTGTGTGCGTTCGTTGGTTCAAGTGGTTGTCATTGAATTCCAACGCACGGAATGGAAAACATGAAATTTCAAACTTACTGAAGAGTGCAGATTCCATGTGCAATTATTTTCTGCTTGATGAATGAGATTAGAACACGCCGACTCACAGCCAGATTCTCAGCTAAAGCACTGCAGTAAACATGCTAACTCGATAGGACATTTGGGATCCTTTGACATAGAAAATACAGACGTGACTGTCATTACTGTTTTTTTTGGAAGACTGGGAAAGTATAAATGTCGCTTAAAGTGACTTCAAAGTTCAGGTACTTATATGTGACTCGAAGGACAGACAGCATAAAGGGATAAGAGTCGAACAGACGGCCCTCAATTGTTCCTCGTAAATAGAGATACTTTCGCTGAGGTAACGCTATTTTATGCAAGTCTGTACAAGAAACAAAACATCACCATGACTCAAAGAAATAACGCCCTGTATTGTTATCCACATCTGATTCAACCTCATGAAACGCCTTCCATAGTTCATAAATTATCTTCCCTGCGCCGTGGCAGATACGCGCATGCGGTATGTTGGGTGACGTATCGAGCCGCACGATATCTTCAGAAACACTAGCATTATTACCATCGACCCTTATGCTTTCTAAAGCACAACCAAGTTCCATTGCAAGAAAATTCACGACACCGTATCTTCATACTTTTGGTTTCTTCACATTTGGAGCTAGAGAACTTCACACGCCGAGAGAATGTGTGGAAGCAATCTACAATAGCGTATCATAATCACAGATCTATCTGTCTATCTATCTATCTATCTATCTATCTATCTATCTATCTATCTATCTATCTATCTATCTATCTATCTATCTATCTATCTATCTATCTATCTATCTATCTATCTATCTATCTATC
>Ga0123355_10004861_pt1 | contig 19560 bp, 21 predicted proteins | sample TergutEmb28metaG_3_FD_89872 | JGI IMG/M metagenome (GOLD analysis project Ga0123355, IMG submission 89872) | Embiratermes neotenicus P1 segment gut microbial communities from Petit-Saut dam, French Guiana - Emb289 P1 | ecosystem: Host-associated > Arthropoda: Insects > Digestive system > Gut ...
ATTGGTAAAAAGTTAAAAATAAAAAAACGTCTTGTAAACCCACACATACTACGATTATTTGTTTTTTTATTTGGTTTCCCCCCCCCCCCCCCAGTTGCTGTTGGCAGTAAATTGTAGGATGACTTCTTACAATAAAATGGAATGGAATCAAAAGAAAGTGGCTGTGGCCTAATCAATGTAGTAACTTGGGAAATTTCCTGGAGAGACAGGGGAAAACCAAAACAATACATGAGAATCATTTATGTCCTGACTGAGATCTGAATCAGTCACTTCCTGAATACAAGTGTATAGCACTACCATTGTGCCAACCTGCTTGGTTTTAGAGATCAACAGTGATGACAGTCTCCTGAGGCTTGTGAAATTCTGTACACAGATGACATTATGAAACTGATTTCTCAATTTGTTGGTTGCTAGGGTAGTTTTAAAATCTTATACAGATTATGTACTGATCTGTAATTTACTAGGGATAAGGCATCAGTGTTCACTTCAAAATAACATATGGGCAATTGGCAGCAGTGACTGAAAAAACCTAAGAAAAGACCAATTTGGAGATCTGCTCCTCTCCATTTCACCTTATCTTGATTCTGAAAAACTCTGCATCATAATGCATGCTTGCTTTGCTACACAGACATTCACTTGAAGTGAACATGAACTACAAAGCCGTCACGCTGAAGAACAACACCTCCACGTGACCCCTTCCACCCCTCTTCACTTTCTTAAATGTTACAGTATCCACAGTACCATGCAGATGTGCTCAAATGACAATGAATGAAACTGCATCAACATACATTCTCTTTCAGAATTCTGGCCAGTGCATTCAGCAATGATATGCTTCATTTCACAGTAGTTTATATCAGTTCTTCAGAAAATACAACACTGCCTTAAGTATGTCCTTCTGGTCTTAGGTATGGGAAGTGGGGGTGGAGATCTCAATGAGTTTACCTAGGACTTGTTCTAATGATACCACATGAATCTTAAGTTCTGAATTATGAAAAAATTCAGAATACAAGGTTAAGGACATATTTTTGGTACTCGGTTTCGGTGATGCGATTCGTTTAATGGCCTGTGCACCGGCCTGCACCAAACCAGTAGGGTACTTATTACCAAGACCAATGATTTCCAACAATTAAGGATCCAAACCTCCCCACCCCCACCAACCAGACTATAAATAATGGAAATATTTAATAAAGCAATACTAATATATTAATATACTTCTGCAGTAGACCAATGACTCAGTTCTCTTCTTGCATCATATGCTGCAGCTAATAGAGTGTGATATTGTGAACTATTCAATTTGCTGTACGTAAAATAAAATGTAAGGAACAGGTATTTCTGACATAACATCATTTCAACAGCGCAACTTCTCTCTTCCTCTTCGACCATTTGTGGGGCGTATGTATTCATTCCAGGACAAAACACTGCATATAAACTTACAATCAAAATCACTGCTCTTGAAAAGACACATTTCTAAATCACTGTGGGGTACTGTAGGTGAATGACACAAGAGAATCTTAGTTTATACCAAGGAGCATGCAAAACATACAGACAACGCAGAGAGTAAAATTTAACACAAATATACAACTATAATTTTTATTGTTTATAAAAGAAAGCCAAAGGAACACTACAGAAATTTAACATTTATACATACTATATGTTACTGAGTACTTCAAACTTCCATTATTCACAAATTTCAATGCACATGATAAAAGTACAAAAACAGCTTGCAGGTCCTGCAATCTGTGAAGGCCATACATGTCTCTTAATGTAATTTTCCAGAAATGACTTATTAACCTTTATTGTCCTTGCACTGCACTCATGTAGCACATGTGCATGGTCCAGCTGGCCAAGCACTGCAAAATATCAATGCCAAAGTACCCCTCCATTTCAAGCCAACTTACAGCAACTGTGGTACTGATATCATAAATGGTTTTGTACACACAGACCTCCATTGTACTTCCCTCCTGTCAGTAATTTATGAACATCAACCTGGGAGGGTCATTTTTATTCTTCAAACATTCAAGTTCCAGCCATACAAACATGCCACTTAAACTGGGTTTGTTTTGCCAGTTTCAAAATAATGGTACCTACATAAACCAGAAGTAAGCCTACAGAAATACTCTAATAAACAAATACAAGTTTTTTTTGTGTGGAAGGTTGGAGGTTGAATAGCATGAGAAGTTTCAAATGTTCATACGATGTGTCCATACCACACTAGGAAGCAGGTGCAAGGATGAATATGAAACGGAGTAAATTCTGGAGAGCATACTGCAGAAAATTTGCTTAATGCATTTGAGAAAAAAGTCATAAGGTAAATCTATGTACCTGTGTTGGCTAATGGACAGTGGCAGAACAGGTATAATCATGAAATTTTTAAATTATACAAGGAAATGGAGCTGACCACGAATATCAGCTACAGAAGACTCCATTGGTTGGGTCATGCAATGACGAAGGATGAACAGGTGCCCAAGAAAGCAGTGAAAGGATACACAGAAGGGAGAAGACCAGTTGAAAGGTACAGAGGGAGATGGTTAGATGCAGTGAGCAGGGATGCTAAGCAGATGTTTAAATGCAGGAACTTGAGAGGGTCGGCAGAGAATAGAGTACCTGGAGGTGGAGGACTGAAGAGGCCAAGGCCCAAGTCTTGATGTAGTGCCACAGAAGAAGAAAATTCTGAAGAATGACTCTGATGAAGCAATATACGCATATACATTGTAAGCGAACCTACTGAACACACTAACATTGTGGTAATGTGTGTAATGTAAGTGGGAGCCTCTACAAATATTGTGAGTTGTTACCACTTTGCAGTGGTGCAGTTGAGGTCTCTTTTGCCCTGGCAAGTGGTGTGTCAATGGGTGATTAGTGCCTTATGTTTCAAGACAGTGTTGTGATCTCATCTTCAGGGGGTCAAAATGGACTTTCCAGAAGAACTCAGGCATAACTACAGAATCTGGTCAAAATCACAACACCCTTGGAATTCTGGTGATATCTATGCTTTGAATGCAGCTTTCACTAGACTAAGGACACAAGTACCTCATGTAAACGATTTTACACACAGTAGCTCTTCCTCAATGAAGTGATCCAACTGCTGGTGTACATCTTTTTGGCTGTAGTAACATAAATGGCATGTATCAGGAACACAAAGAAAGATTAATGGTCAACACACGAAATTCTATATATCACACTATGGAAGCATGATGAATAGACACAGATGGCAGACAGGACAGCACTGTTAGTATAGCAACTTGCCACAGGCCGGATAGTCCAGGGTTCAAATCTTGGTGAATGCAAGATTTTCTGTACCGGTCTGCCAAGCCCCAAGGCCAAACCTGCTTCCTGTACAATGAGCACTGCATATCCTTCCTGGAGGCACAGTAGCCAGGTCTCAGTGTTAACAACCAACCTCCTCCTAGTGTTGAAGTTAGTATATGGAGCTATTCCTCCACCTCCCCCAGCATCTTCAAGGCATGTTATAGTGTCAGACATATACATAAATGCATACACACACACACTTTGTATGTGGAGATTTAAAGACTTGTGCAATACAAATCAACCAAGTAAGAATGGTAAGAACCATATCAGACTTTAGAAAATTAGATATCTCTCTGGTAAGCAGAATAATGCCAATGCTAAATTTTACAATCCATCTGAACTTGTAGCTGTGGATGAAGTTATTGCGTTCTTCAAAAAAAGCATGTCTTTCACAGCAATAATTCCTATGAAACATCCAAAACTCTGGTACAAAGATTCACAGACTGTGCAACAAGACCACCTATCCTTAAAATAAACGCACATAATCAGCAAAGGTGAGGCAAAATTCCACACACTAACATGCACACATGCAATAGGGAAGAGTTTCATTAGAAGACCAGAATGGAATGACCACAAAATTTTTATGCACAGTGTAGTGTATGATGATCTCCACCATTATTTTTTATGTGCACATTACAGTTATCAACACAAAACTGAAACAGGGTACCCACATATTCAGGTTCAAGAATTGTACAAAAAGCATTTGAAAAGACACATGAGATGTACACATATTCACAAATATGCATGTATCACCAGCAGATGGCACTTCTGTGATGAACATGGGATAGCAAAAGACATTCCAATCTTGAAGACAATAACAGTGCATGGGTTTCACTAACAATGGGAAGGGCATATATCGTTATGCAAGCTACGCATCCAGTCAGGGAACATGGAAGGGCCAAAAAAATAATTTTTTCAACAGGTAGATCCAAGAGTTACATCATTCCATTTCCCTTTGTTAACAAACTAAACTACATTACTGATACTCCTATCTAACTTTGGTTGTAAAATATGATGGAACTGAATGCATGAGTCACATCATTTGCCCACGCCACAAGGAAGGCCAAGTCCACAAGCCACTCAATGGACCAACCGTGCAGAATGATCCCTGGGCAGTCACAAGATTGCACATGTGGTAGCATATGTGATAAGCCAAGGAGAAACAAAAACAACTACTAAATTTCAGCACTGAGTAGTACAAAGTCAGCATCTGTACAAACCCATGTTTTTGTAAATTCTAAACCAGAGTTCTGATACTGGTGGAAGGAAATATTTCCAGAAATATTGGTGCTCTCCATTTGGAATTATATATATAATATTTTGTTGTGTTTCAGGAATCCATAGAGGTTCATGAGAAGAATTTTATATTTGGTTGGGGTGGGGAATTGCCACAGCATTTAGTATGTATTTCGTTTCAAATGTTTTAAGCTTACAGTGTCAGCTGGAATAGTTTCAAAGATACATACTCTATTCTTTCTGTTCCCCCCCCCCTTTTCTAATACCATTACCAAACAAAAATCCAGCTGTGAGGCCCTGGAATTTATACCCCCCTCCCCCATACAATAAAGGTTAATATTAAACGTCATTATGAACACAAGCCATATTCACCTTCACTGGCAAAGCTTTTGGCCATGTCACTTTGCTTTGAAATTCAGCAAACACAGCTTAATGCCAAGGCACCTGGTTAGGATTGCTTATGGTACCCAACTTATAATACCTGGTTGTGGAGCTCTGGTTGCCATTTTCCACACTACCAGCTGCAGCTGTTGGCGCAGAGGGCTCACTCTGAGCCTGCGTGCCATCACCCTTCAGAGCAGCGACACACTTCCAGTTGTTCATGTAATTGGCTAGAAATATGGGCAGTTAAAATTAAGTGTTACTTAGTTCTTGTCCAGGTGATAAATAGGAAGAGATCAGGCTAACCTGTAGTTACTGTCAAGGAATATGTCAACATACTTCAGAACATCAAGTGCACTGTATAATTTAAACTTTGCAATGTTGCACAAATACACTGTATTCATTATTTCACTGTGTGCCAATTAATCCTCTAAATAACACCAGCACCAATTACATACAGAATAAATTCTTCTGACTGTTAGGAGAACACACAAGGTAAACTGAACAAGCAATGTCCACTGCCATTTCACTGCTCAGTAACCATATACGGTTTCAGTAAATCAAGTATCTATTTGGTAAACATACGCTCAAATAAGTAGTGTAAATTTATATTACATTAAATTACCCCAACGTGTTTCAGTGTTAATACACCATCTTCAGGGAGTTTACAAGTTGTGTTAACTGAAGTTATGAATTATTAAAATGATAAAATACAATATAGTAATGTGTTGTTATGATAAAATCTTGGTAAATGTGGCTGCATATGTAATTCTGCAATGAATAACATAAAAGTCCATAAAAGTATCTATTTTGTATTTATATGCCTATCTTCATGTGGTGCCACTGCATTAAGTAACTGAATGGACACGTGACTTTGCTGACAAACAAGCTTTACTCAGCATTTGTTCCTGCAGTGTGCTAAATTCCATGCATCAGATAAAAGATAAGGTTGTCTCAATATTGTTGTTTACAGTGTTTATCAAGGTCACTTAAGATATATGTAAGGACAAAATGTATATCAAGATGTGAGGCTTCCATTCTGATTTATCTAATGTTGTAAGAATGGTGCCTGGGCTTCAATGACTGCCACACAAAAGCTTCCACACATCTTGACAATTGAAAGATAGAATGATAAGTGTGGTACGTGATATACAAAATAAGCAATTTCATTCACACTGAAAACCTGACTGAAAAATAGGTGCTTTACCTAGTCACACACACACACACACCACATAATATTCATTTAGTTTTCAGTGCAGTGAACCCTTCGCACCTAGAATATCAAATTCTATAACAATCAAACACTGCATAATTTTTTATAATACAATTACAAATTTCCCCAAAATATGATGATATTCCTTACGTACCTAACAGATGTGTTAAGTGTGTGCACTAGGGAAGTGAGTTTAATGAGTTCAGGCTAGAACTCCATGTTGTCATGCAATGTAATTCTAGAAGGCATCACAGATGGCAGAGGCAGCTGATTGAATATGGATATTTATGGAAATATAGTATTCTGCACTTATAACTTACCTTTCCACAGGCGAACAAACCCATCATCTCCAGAAGAGGCGAGAATAGTGCCAGTTATATTCCAACACACCCTCCATACTGTACTGTTGTGTTCTTCAAACTGAGCAACCGTGTGTATATCAAATCTAGTAAGTGCACTCTGAACTGTGCTGTCCCTGAAATGTGAAGTACCATACACAGACCATCCACATACACATACATTCGGCACAAAATAAAGTGGTTTATACCACACATCGGAACCAAGACCAAAACCAATTAATTCACATATACACACTCTGGGATTTTAAATACAAACATCTGGTTCACCTGTGATAAACTATGACTAAATGGATAATATTATGTACAGTGCAACCTACAATAACTGTTCCCATATGCATAGTTTTCCTGTGAATATTTTTGATTTCATCTGGTCTCAAAAAATCACACTTCTAAGCCAGATGTACTGCACTGTAAGTGTGTTTTTCTGAGTCAGTCATTCAGAATTCTTGGTCCTGACCCACAATATTCCCAGAACGATCATTTCTCAGATAAAGGAAGCCACCATAATATGATGTTTTTGGAATGTACATCAGTAAGTCATGATTAACTTACAAAATGTTGCCACAGTGTTAATGACTGTTTAGTGGTGAGAGTGATAGGGAGGCTTAATTGGTGGCAAAACTGTGAAATGTGTACTACAGCCATTAGTATGGTAATGTACTGCATCATTCTGTTTAATTCCCCTTAGGTCGAAAAAATGTAGTTGTATGACTTAGTGTTATCATTCGTGTCGAACATGGTTAGGAAATCACCGAAGCCATGTTATTTTAAAAATGTGAAATACTAAACAAATTAAAAAAAGCATGGATGATCATGACCACTTTCACACAGTCCTTATGGTTGTGGATGGCTCCACTGGTGTATGAGGTAAAAACATTTTATGTTTATGGACAACTGTGCCACTCACCCGCAACACACATCACCTCTACAGAAAGTAGACTGCAAAAGCATGATGCCCTGCATGAGAACTGGACATGGCTAGATGGTGCAACAATGTTACCAACAGTCCTTTTGAATCTGAGCTTGCCACACTTGGTGTAACCAGCACAGACAATTTGTGTGATGATTGTGGGGGTGTGACCAGCAGCAGTAGGGAAGACGAAGAGGGAGATGAATGTGACCCTGAACAAGTGGTGAGGTCTGCCGAGGCCCATTATGCTTACAAATCTGTTAAATCCTTATATGCATACCGAACTGGTGAATGTGACAATTTGCAATTATTGTGTCTGGAATGTAAGGTAATGAATGAAAGAGATGACAATTTTTGGAGGGAGGGGACATTTGTTTGTTATTTTTGTAGGCCTATGTATAAAATGAACACCTTTAATTTTTTTTTTGTTTCCATGCATTTCTGACACAGTGTATGCTCTTATTGCAATTGTCATTTTTCCAAATTTATCATGTCTTCGGAGTCCCTTCAGAAATGATGGAAGTACTTGATACAACCACTAAGTATATAAACACAAATAAAAAAGGACAAAACAGTTTGTATGCAACCAAAAGTTTTATTTTCCTGTACCATTCAGAGGGTACATGGATCAATGTGTTGAGCTCTTAATTAATCATCATGTGCCAGTGCATTCCCTGCATAGTATGGTAGCAAAGATGATACATCTTCAGATCCTTATTGAAAATGTTTTGGTTACTACGAAATTAAGAACATCCACTGCACATTCTACCAATTATTTGCAACTGTAAATGAATCTCATCTGATGTCACTCACACAGCCTGAACTACAACTTCTGTTTGGGTCTAAGCTAATTTATTCTAAAGTACTTAAAAGCCCTATAAATGAATGAAAATGATTACATTAGAAGGACCTTTAACTGCCCCAATCTTGCAAGGAAGTAAGGTTTCACAGCTTCACTTTCAGAATGTTTTGCACTGCTGATCATAGGAAATACAGTCAAACAGGTAAACAGTCCTGTAACTTCAATAATCCCCTTCAGAATGACTGTTACCATGTGCCAGTCTACCTGCTGATCTGGGGTCTTATGGCTCAAAGCTTACTAGATAAACCAGCTCCTTTTGATTTTCTCATTCAACAGCAAATTAATATCTTATGGGGCACGGCATTCAGCAAGTTGTGTACTTTATCATCATTACTAGTAGTGGCTCTAGGCCTGCTATCTGTTAAGACATTTCTTGTTATATGCAACTGACGTGAAAGAGAATAATTAACTGTGAAGTCAGGTTACACATTTGGCTTCAATGATGTGATTTATAAGAGCCTTGGTTTACTCTACACACATACCAGTAGTAATATTCATCCATGCTCAGGAATAAAATACTTACATCACAGGCTTCAAAGTCATAATCCGAACATTATTTGTAGCTATTGCAAGAAGATGGTAACTACGACCCAGATTTGGTGCAAAAGCGATATCATGAACAGCCTCAGTTACACCCGTTAAAGTTTCAGTCTTTGACCAACGGCGAGAATTTTCACTAAATTCATAAATAAATACTTTTCCTCCATTAGCAGTGTTTGAATCATCACTCCCAACTGCCAACACAGGGTGATGTAATCTGCAAACACATTCAGAACTGTAAGTATACTACTATGTATAATTTAAAATCTTACATACAGTCTGACAGAAAGTCAAAATGTGCAGGCAGGTTTAAGCTCTTAAATACATGCATTGCTAAACACAAATGCATGTAGGAAAACACACCTATAAATTCATTTTATACATTTAGGCAACAAAGAAATTTACTCCATTTTTAATACATGCTACAAAATCTGTTTTATTTTCTACAAAATGCCATTTATTTGATGATTTTATCCGTTTTCGTTCCAATGATATTCATGTTTTTTATAAGCCACATTCAAAAGTTTAAATATCCACCTGGGCAGCTAAAGGTTAAGTAATCTCAAAAGAGATACAGGTACCACTAAAAGAGTCAGTTTATGTTAATGACATAAAACATCCTTCACTCACACCTACCATCTAATATCATTTAACCCTTCAGCAAACCGTCTGTATTTAAAAGGACCATTATTCAATGGACGGCAGAGATTTAAATATTTACCTCCTAGGATGTAAGCTTATACCAAAAATCCTCTAAATATGAAGTACTGCAAAATTTATATGCAAAACAATTGAAAATGTATTCAGCAATGTATAAAAATTGATATTAAAATGTTTCACTAATGAACTTCATACAGTCATTCAGTGCATGCAATACTTTACTAGAACTGCCACGAAATCAAATAAGCATGGGATTTACAAGCAGAAACTTCATAGTTTTTCAGCAAACAGTGCAGAATTTGGTTACAAATGTTTCTTTATCTCTTCACTCAAAACTTTCACATGTAAAGACATTCTTAGCAGACACTCCAAGCAGAAAAGTGGAACATAATTACAAAAGGATAATAACAGGGGTTGCAGCCGATAACAAGGGATCATTCATACACCAACTACAGCTCTGTATCTCTTCTATTAGCAGACAACCCTTATCCACTAAACTCCATAAGATAAGCAGAGACATATATATGACCACAGACAGAATATAATGCACACAGTGACCTCCAGTGCACATACAACCTCAAGCCTAGGTCAAAAAGAAATGGAGCAGAGAATAGCAACAGAATCAGCAATAACATTTGATATAAACAAATCACAAGCTTAGAATCTCTATTTTCAATCTGGGTACAGACTGTTCATGTAGGTCGAAACAGTGCGTGATAGGGTGCATTGCAAATCACAACATGAACAGTGATACTGCTTCTAGTTACGGAACTGACGGCTTCATGACAGATGTCATTCAGAAGCAAATTGTAACACTGACCTAAAGATGAAAACATAACACTTCACACAGAATAAGAAAATTGTGAGCTGGTGCCTGGTGACATGGGCAGGCTAGGCACACTTTATGTATGTAGTTAATGTGGAACCCTGTGACCAGGGAAGACAAGACACATCCATTTACGTAGTTACCATGGAAACCTGAAGAATGTGTGTGTATGTACATCATACTTTGATTGTGGTGTCCATAGTTAGTGTGCAAACCTGAATGATAAGAATGTTTGCATACTAAACCGTGTTATTATTGCCCGGCGACCCTTTACATAGTTACTGTGGAAATCTGAATATGTGTGCATATCTATATTATACTTTCACAGTGGCACCTGTAGTCAGTGCACAAAACTGAGTAATGTGGATGCACATTATACTGTGACATTAGTGCCTAGCAACCATTTATGTAGTTACCATTGAAACCTAAATTAGTGGTGTCTGTTATATATCACCTATGCTTCCATTAGACTTAATTCTGTGTATGGCATCTCCTGTCATCTAGTGGCATTCCATGAAACTCCAACATTCAGCCTAGTGACATCACCTGCCACCTGGTGGTGGTCTGTGAAACTCCAATATGAGAATGTGAAAGGACTGACATTCCTAAGTACATACATGACTATTTCCATGACAAAATAAACACAAAAACTAATGCTGCAACAAGTAGTAAATCGAGTTTATATATATATATATATATATATATATATAGAAAATTTACAACTGGACAGACAAGTATCCTTGCTGTGTCTTCCGGGAGGCCGCAAATGGAATCAGCTGATAACACAAGGTATCTAAACAACCAAAGACTCAGGAAATGATGAAACTGATATGATATGGGCAAAGAAAAAGTGCTACAACAATAATTAATGGCTCTACCACAAAATATTTTCTCTTGATGAAATTCAAAATGTTCTTTGCCCCTCTTGCCAGTCTTTCACTGTTTGTTATAAACCCAGATCAGACCTTTAAATTTTCCATGAAAAATGAAAGCTATATTATTAAATAAATTAGTTACTCACAAATAAATCATTCTAACCTGTTGAAAGAAGGATTCCAGCTGAGACAACTGCATGGAAGTTTGCAAGACACCTCATGCTGTAATGTCCACTGACTAAGGTTCATAACATCAGGAGCTTCATAAATTCGCACAACACCATCAGCTGAGCAGGTAGCCAGAAGAAGTCCCAAGGATTTTGGAGCAAACTTTACATCTGTAACGGAAGTTCTTGAGTCCACGAGGTTGGTTCTCCGAACCCAATGTCTCATCCCACGTTCACCTGGCACTGAACCTTCGCCAACTGCAATGTGACAATGTGACTGTAGTATACAGCCAGTTCTGCCTTCAAGAAAATAACTCCCACATATGTTGGGAAACATTTCAGAAGGTGCCATGCAAGGTCTGGTTCTAAGCTTGATCTGTACTCATAGACTGTTCTACGAAGAAAAGTGACTTGAAGTGCAGGAGAAAAAGGGTTTTAATTATAGGCATAAGCAGGCTTCCTATGTGATAATGCTTCTACCGCAGCTGTCATGCTTAAGGACAAGATAAAAAATACTCTGTGCACATGCCACATATCAAGACTAATGTCTGGTATTCTGTAGTTACATTATGCAGAGGTCAGCAACAAACTGCAGTGGCAAGTATGCATGTACTGGTACTTCAGCATCCACCTTTTTTGTCTAAAGTTCACAGCATATGGCTAGACAGCAACCCCACTTAATGCATATTATTAATGTTACGAAGTTTAGGATCTTAACATATAAATACAGCCGCAATTCCAAATTTTTTCCAAATTCATAATGCACATTTTAATACAACTAACTTCATGCTAATCAATGAATAAACTGTTCCAAAAGAGTAACTATCATACATTGTGTAACATACTGTAACATTACTTACCAATTTCTTCCCACACAGCAGCAGTGCGATCGAAAGAACATGTAGCAAGCACTTGTCCAAATTCAGGATGGGCCCATGTTACTTTCCAAACTGATCCACTGTGTGCCTTCCAGCTTGCTGTGAGATGCCAATTCTCATGTTCATCCTGGTCCCACACCTACAACCAATAAATTAAAAGGCACTTTGGAGACTTCTATACTCATGCAGTAGCGTCCTTTCTGGGAAGCTCAGAGGCACTCAGCTGGTCAAATATGCCTTTTATGGAACATGAGACATCAACACCATCTTCAAAACAGCATGCCACGTCATACCATATTTCTTTATTACTTCTTTTCATATTACCCCGCCATCTATTTCTAAGTCTTGAATGGGGTCTTTTTCATTTAGGTTTTCAAAATAAAACTTTTTTGCATATCTTACATCTCCCCATGACACACATCTTTCCTTGACTTAATCACTCTAACAGTACTTGGCAAAGAGCACAGACTATGAAAGAACATTATACTTATGCCTTCAGTAATCCTGCTTTGCATTTGTAAGGCTCTAGGTTCAAATTTCAGGTCAGGGGACCAGCAATGCTGACTGGGGGATTTCATAATTTACCTTCATCTTTAAAAAAAACCAAACAGTCCATTAAACCATATTGCGGCACTTTCTTCTAATTTATTATTCACTAATTATCCTCTGCATAACATAACATACATGAGTCACATTCACCAAATGTAAATACGTTTTCCAAAGAATTACAGGAGGAAATAATAACAGACCTTTAATGACAGTCACAGGAACTGTATGCCTAAAACCAAGAAAACAGTTCAGAATAAGCAGATGCACGAACCGAACGCACGTCAATGTTATGTTCTAGGCACGTTTCCAATGAGAGAGAGAAGACTAATGCGTCTAGCGGTGGGATCGAATGATAACCCTTTCTTTACCTTAACAAACTGATCACTGGAACATGTTGCCATTCGCTGCCCGTAAAAGTCATACGCCACATCATGGATGAGATCCTTGTGTTCTGCATTAATGCTCTGGGCTTCGAACATTGCACTGTCTGCACCGCCTCGCAACTGCTTCGCGCTTTCAAACTACAAGTGCCGTGGCTACGCCACCATCACTGTTCGAACCAGTGATCATGGATCAGAGTGATCATCTGCCGGACCTTGGAAGGTCACGAGCTGGGAAACACGGATTATCAGTGACCAGCGATGAATGGCACGAGGTAGTTCCTCATCCGGCATGGGCGCTGCAGTCGTACTGTCAGAGAGAAAATGATTGCCCCACGTCTACCTGTGCGTCCACCTTTTCGTGGCCGTGGAGTAATGGGAGCGAGATACTGGTAACCATGGATCAGAGTTCTGCTACACAAGCAGATGACAGGAAACTACGGGTACGATGCCAATACCAGAAACGGGCACAAGGAAGGAACAACGGGCGTCCCAAATTCTGGGACGGAGCCAAACTCTATATTCCTTGGCAGTAATTTACATATAATCAAAACGAAATATCACCATTCCATACGCAAATACAAACCCATGAACATCAGATCTCGGGTAATCTGTGGTACCGGGTAGCAACATAAAGCTCCGCATAATCAAACTACACAGCAAAGATCACGACTGGATGGATGAAATGAGACTGCTTATTCAATGAAGGTGAAAGCTCGACGAGCCCGAAGCGTCGCTAATTACTTGGCCAACGATAGCGTTACATCCCATAAGATCTGTGGTCTTCTACCACGCCAATTTACAAACAACATACACTCCTCATTAATGTCTGAAAACAATTTTGGATAACCCGATTATGCATTTCAATCCACCGAAGTTCGACCAATTAGAAGAAAGCGCTCACGACTATTTCCCTTTAGACTACGATTTGTTAATTTATACAGTCTTTATAAAACCGATCACAAGTCACTACCAGAAGCGTGGGAACCAAAACAGATAATAGAGTATGGGTTGGATAATCGTGGAATCATGGTTCGATTGCTGGCAGCGGCAAGATATAGTCCTCTGAGACGCTCTCACCTTCCTACTTCATACATACCGGAGGGTTTCCCTCGAGTTTAAGCGAACGTCACATGAAGCCAAAAAGCCACCTCTAATTATTGCCGTGGTTGACAATGCGAAGGGCTGTATCTTCACTCCAGCATACTTGTGACTTGTTAAACACAATGACAATCTCATCGTTACTAAAGAAGTAATCATTTCACTCGAAGACGAGACAAATAAGTTGCCCTGAAACGTCTGTACAGAATATATATATATATATATATATATATATATATCTTTGTTATGTAATGTCCCAAAAGATCTCAGATGTCATCTGTATTGTGGAGGAAGCCTGAAAACATGCACAATGCATGTACTTCACACGCCATTTATTTTTAAACTACAAAAATTAAATCTGCGCTGACTTTGAGGTATTCACCTGTTGTGTTTTAGTAACTTCCTTACTCCATGGAGCAGAGTCTTTCTTCAGAAGCTAATCGGTTCTCAGCTAGTCAAGAAATTCCTCGCATTTTATAAGACCTGAAGGTTCATTACCCCAATCACAAGTGCCCGCCACCTGTCCCTATCCTGCGCCACATCGATCCAGTCGATGCCCCCACATCCCACTTCCTGAAGATTCATCTTAATATTATTCTCCCATTTACGCCTGAGTCTCCCAAGTGGTCTCTTGTCCCCAGGTTTCCCCACCAAAACCCTGTATACACATCTAATCATCCCAGTACGTGATACGTGCTCCACCCATCTCATTCTCAGTTTGATCACCCCAAAAATATTGGGCGAGGAATTTAGATCATTAAGCTCCTCATTATTTAGTGTTCTCCATTCCACTGTTACCTCATCCGTCTTAGACCAAAATATTCTCCAAAGCTGCAAACCTGTTTGCGACCTTAATCTAACACTGTTTCCTAACACTAAAATTCTGTACTGCTTGTTCACTTACTGTCAATCTTTCCCTAACTTTTGCAACCACCAGATAGTGATCAGTATCACAGTCAACTCCCCTGATAGATCGTACATCGACTATAGCTGAATGTCATCTCCTATCTTTCAATATGTGATCAGTCTGGCTATAAGTCTTCCCACGAGGAAATGTCCAGGTGTATTTATTTACCCACGAACCTGCACGAAAGGAAATTTCTGGGTCGCAAACGAGGACGTGCCTGGACAAATGAGGACGCATGGTTGCCCTAACCGTGAACATCCCTGACTAGAGGTGCGTATGATAACTGTTCCCCACGTAAATCACTTTTCTTGGCTGCTGCTTTGTCAGCTTCATTGCCAGGTAGGGCCATATGGCGACGTACCTAGCGGAAGGCGGTGGATTTCCATGCCTTGTGGAGGGTGGATACACTCTACAAAATCTCGGTAACGACTGGGAATTCAGATATGCTGGCAATAAATGTGTAAATAAGAATTACATATTGTAAAGTGGAATGCGAATTCGGCATGTTGGCATAAATTAAACAGACCACACAAGGTCACAACTAGGACAGTATGGCATATATAATTATAAAATTCAATATGCATAAGAGAAAATCGTTTCGCGTGTTCAAAAAAGTTATTAATGCCTACTATAAAAATAATCCCTTTTCAACGAACTCTTCTGCTGCTTCTATTCATTTGATGTTTCAAACAGCCGGAAGATCCCAATTTGGTCTCTGTACAATCGTTGACACCTAAGGTGACACTTGTATTGTTACGAGTGTTGTATAAATACGAAACGAATTGTATAATCACGAACCACTTCCAAGTGAGTCAACAGTGTCAGTCAGAATGCGGGGCTTCGTTTGTCTTCTGTGCATGCTGACACTCTGCCGAGGTAATCACCTGAAAATCAGACGATCAGAAAATTTTAGTAAGAGGGTCTAAGGATACCTGTGTTCGATCACATTCTTATTCAATTCCATGTCACGACGCGTGCCACTGCAAAAGAGTATTGCGACTAACTCACCCTAATAGGTTAGTATCAAGCAAAATGACGATCCTGAGAGTTTGGACTGAAACTTAGCTGATGCGGGGAATCCTGTAGTCCTGCAATTTTGGAAATACATATGGCGACTAACGACTGAGATTTTAGTTGCTTGTAAGGAAAATCCTACGTCACAGTAACAAAATGAGGAAAGGTGGGGGCACTGTCCGATTATCGTAATCGCCAATGCCTTCAGGTAACGCGATTACAGCCTTTCCGGCTTCAACTCCCAGACATATGTTGCATCAAAACTTTTCTTACCAACGGTCTAAGGGCCGAATGGGAGCCTTTTCGCCCCAGCAGTAACATCCAGTATAAATATGTCGCCGTCTTCAGTCAATGACAAAACATGCATACGTCCTGTAACTTGGCATTGTTTGTATATTGTTTGTATATTCCAGCTACGCGTTTCGTACTCAGTTATGATTCGACACAACAAAGGATGAGTTTGCCTTTGTGCAAACCTCCATCTTTAAATATTTATTTTTTGGTTGGAAGCTCCAAATTTCATGCTGTGAAACAGAATTCTTGAAGTCTGTATATCATACCTAAAAAACAAAGACTGGAGTTTCGGTCTTAAAATGAACTATTCATTAATATGTTCGTTTTTAGCTACAAGTTTCGGTCCCCATACGGACCACCATCAAGCACTTCGGTATAAAAATTTGAAATACAAGTACAAGTGTATACCAAAATACACATATCCATTATCAGATCTCATAATTTACAATATATTACTGCAAAATAACATGGCTCACTTTCACAGTTAAATATTAGAAAGAATTAAATAAAATGACGGAGAATATACAGAAAGACCGAGCCCGGTGGCCATGAAGTCTAATGCATAGATCTGTGGCCGCTTTATTGCTGGGACTGCGGGTTCGAATGCCTCTCAGGACATGCATGATCGTCTCTTGCGTTCGTTTTGAGTTGTGTAGGTAACTTCCTCTGCAACCAGCTGATCACTCGGTCAGAGGAGTTCTACCAGGTATGTGTCAAATTGTGTGTGACCTAGCAGCCTCAAAAATGAGGCGGCCTACGCCCGAGTGGGGTTGAAAAATGAAGTATACAGAAATTTTTGTACTTCCTTACATATGAAATGACTAAAACTGCCAGTTTCAAAGCACGACCACCACCCCCCCCCCCAGGCAGAAGATAACTGCACTATACAGCATAAATTAAGAACAAAATCAACCGGATTTTTTTGCCCACCTTGATGGTAGCCTTTCATATGAAACCTCATAGTACTTAGTTGTTCTTGTTACAGGTTACGACTACAAGACAGTACTGCGCGATTCACTACTGTTCTACGAAGCTCAGCGATCAGGAAATTTGCCCCCTGATCAGAAGGTCACGTGGAGGAAGGATTCCGCTCTTAACGACAAGGGACAGAATGGAGAAGACCTGACAGGGGGATACTATGACGGTGCGTGTTGTATTCATGTGCAGATAGTCCCCATGTCTCTTCAAACTAGACAATTTAGATTGCAGTGACTATAAAACGGTTTCCAGATAGCTTTGGAATTAATTCAAGTACAGGTCTATTTGTTTTCTTACAAACCATTCCCACTTCGTGTTTATGACCTATGACCTGGTTTTCAGGTGTCACACAAAACGTAAACTAAACCATTTCGTTTTCTTGTTGATACGGTTTGAATATACTCATATTTGGCTAGTCTATGACTTTTCAGCTGGTGGCTTTGTGAAGTTCGGCTTCTCCATGGCCTACACAGCTACTGTTCTGGCTTGGGGACTGGTGGACCATGAAGGTGGATACACAGCAGCAGGTACGTGTATGCACATGACAGCGGTGACGAATGCGTACGTCCTACTATTTAGTTTACTGAACCACCATATAGGTGAAGTTCACCCACGCTCACAGGAGGAATAGAGTTCTAGGTCTATTCTTTTTTAACCTAGGCGTTACATGGGGTGGGTGGTCAACGCCACACCCCGGCCGCTTTACCCCCGAATAAGAGACCCGGTATCCATTATGAAGGAGGCTGCGTGGGTCCCAGGATCGGTCTGGACCGATGTGGAAAATCTCGTCCCTACCGGGATTCGAAACCCGGGTCGCCCAGCCCGTAGCGAGATGCTACACCAACTACCCTATTCCGGCCCACGAATCAGCATATGGTAGACCTACATATATGCAGATGGAGAGTAGACCTCATTCATTCAAATTAACAGCATGGAAGTACATACATTTACCGAGTACTCCGAGTAGGATCCGCTAACGGAGCCGCACTCGTAAGTTAACAAAATGGAATAAAAAGGACGCATCAGTATTTGTTTCGTGGAAATTTAGAACAAGTTCTCAACATGTTAGCAAAAGCTGCTTCTTGCTTTACAGGTTATTATGAAAGAGTTAGGTTCTCCAATTAAATTAACTACTTTCCTTGTCCCCTATCCCTAAATTCTTCTTCGCATTAGCGATCCTATTGGAAGGTGGAATATCACATGTTGTTTTTCCTAACTTCGGATGTCTTAAAGGTTGAAGTGAAAGTTCGTAAATAAGCGGGCCAACCCGGCAACTGTCCGGGGACTCAACCTATAAAAGGCGCTAAGACGTCACTCGAATAATCAGAAATCTGATGCTAGTATGCTGTTTCCACACATGAAAAAATGTATCCGAAAATTATCTACAACTTGGGCACGCGTCCTCACAAAGATTCATCAACTCTGTCCTCGACCGAAAAAGTTTAAAGAATATCGGTTTTACGGGGCGCAAAATTATTAACCTGCCCGGTGCGCCCACAAGTGTCGGTCTGGCCTGAATAAACCCATAAGCTTCATCATCATTTTATGTCGTGACCATTACAATTCCTTCGCAGATGCTCTGGATGATGGTCGCAAAGCTGTCAAATGGGCAACGGACTACTTCCTGAAGGCACATGTGAGCGAGAAAGAATTCTACGCCCAAGTAGGACTGAAAAAGCTGGATGCCTTGACGTGGGGTCGTCCCGAGGACATGACAATGGGCAGACCCGCGTATAAAATTGACACGTTACATCCAGGTAACCTTTTCGCTCAACAAGGTCATTTTCCGAAGGCGACATCGTAGCTGTGTTGCATGTCCTCAGTATCTTCGGCTTCGATACCTTTCAACTAGAAGACAATGCGCAGAAGATCCAGCCTCAAACATTTAATTTTCAAGTTACTGTACATCACTGTTTCTGCATTTGTGATTCACGATTCATACACACCCTAGCTGTTTGTTAGCGTCGGCTCTGTGACTAGTTACGCTTTATACTTTTCAAGGGTCGGATCTGGCCGGCGAGACAGCCGCCGCCCTCGCTGCAGCTTCCATCGTGTTCAAGAATGTCGACCCCACTTATTCCAACAACCTGCTCACACACGCCAAGCAGCTTTTCGACTTCG
>Ga0123355_10004862_pt1 | contig 19559 bp, 18 predicted proteins | sample TergutEmb28metaG_3_FD_89872 | JGI IMG/M metagenome (GOLD analysis project Ga0123355, IMG submission 89872) | Embiratermes neotenicus P1 segment gut microbial communities from Petit-Saut dam, French Guiana - Emb289 P1 | ecosystem: Host-associated > Arthropoda: Insects > Digestive system > Gut ...
ACGCCTATACTGCGCATACGCTTCTTGCCCTCTTTTTGCTTCTCAAGGAGCTTTTTCTTACGGGTGATATCGCCGCCGTAGCATTTGGATAATACATCCTTCCTAAGCGCGCCTATAGTCTCGCGAGCCACTACTTTACTGCCTATAGCCGCCTGTATAGGTATCTCAAACTGATGGCGGGGGATTTCCTTTTTAAGCTTCTCGGCCATGCGCCGGCCGCGCTCCGCGGCGGTTTTGGCATATACAATAAACGAGAGCGCGTCTACAGGCTCGTGATGCACCAGTATATCCAGCTTTACCAAGTCGGATTGCTTATACCCGATAAGGTCATAGTCAAAAGAAGCGTAGCCCTTACTTCGGGATTTTAGCGTGTCAAAAAAATCGTAGATTATTTCATTTAGGGGCAACTCATACCTGAGTATCGCGCGGGTTGCGTCCATATACTCCATTTCCAGATACACGCCGCGCCGCTCCTGACATAGCTCCATTACCGGGCCTATATAATCTGCCGGGACTAATATCTCGGCCTTTACTATCGGCTCTTCTATAAAGTCTATCCGGGATGGGTCCGGCAAGTCGGCTGGGTTGGACAGGTCAATCATCGTGCCGTCGGTCTTGTGGACTTTGTATATTACGCTGGGCGCGGTAGTTATTAGGTCCAGGTTATACTCCCGCTCCAGCCTTTCCTGTATTATTTCCAAGTGCAAAAGCCCAAGAAACCCACAACGGAAGCCAAAGCCAAGCGCCACAGATGTTTCCGGCTCAAATTGCAGAGCCGCGTCGTTAAGGCGCAGTTTGTCCAATGAGTCCCGCAGGTCTTGATACTTGGCGCCGTCTGCCGGGAAGACCCCGCAAAACACCATCGAGTTTACATGCTTGTACCCCGGAAACGGCTCTGCCGTTGGGCGGGTGGACTCGGTTATCGTGTCACCGATGGTGGTATCGCGTACGTTTTTAATACTTGCGGTTATATAGCCTACTTCGCCCGCTTTAAGCTCCGGGCTTGGGATAAACTTGCCCGGGCCAAAGTAGCCTGTTTCTACAATTTCGAACACCTTGCCGTTGGCCATAAACAGGGCAGGGGTGCCTTTTTTAATGCTACCGTCCAGCACGCGAATAAATACGATAACGCCTTTGTACGCGTCGTATAGGGAGTCGAATATAAGCGCCTTTAGCGGTGCGCCCGGGTCACCTTTAGGGGGAGGGATTTTATCTACTATGCTTGCGAAAACATCCTGTATATTAATAGAGTTTTTGGCTGAGATTAGCGGCGCTTCGGACGCGTCAAGGCCTATGATATTTTCTATATCTTCCTTGGTTTTTTCCGGGTCGGCGGCTATCAGGTCTATTTTGTTGATTACCGGCACGATTTCCAGGTTGTTGTCCATTGCCAGATATACATTGGCCAAGGTCTGCGCCTCTATGCCCTGGGCAGCGTCCACGATAAGAAGCGCGCCTTCACAGGCCGCAAGCGAGCGGCTTACTTCGTAGGTGAAGTCTACGTGGCCGGGCGTGTCTATCAGGTTAAGGATATATTCCCGGCCGTCCGGCGCGGCGTATACCAAGCGCACGCTTTGGGCCTTAATTGTTATGCCGCGCTCGCGCTCCAGGTCCATATTGTCCAGGACTTGGTTTTGCATTTCGCGCTGGGTAAGGGTACCGGCAAGCTCTATCAAGCGGTCTGCCAGCGTAGACTTACCGTGGTCTATATGGGCTATAATGCAGAAGTTTCTTATGCGTTCCATGTGTGCTCCTTTTTTAATGGGGCGCTGCCCCAAGCCCCGCCGCTCCGCGGGGCAAAGCCCCACTACGCTTCCTTCGCTTCGCTACGGGGCCGCGCTGTTTGCGCGGCTTTTAACTTTTAGCTTTGTCAATTTTGCCAAAGGCTTTTCCTACTTTTTTGCCGCCTTAAGCTTATCCACAGCCTGCTTAATATCCGGGATGCTTTCTTCCATCATATCCTTAAAAAACCCTTCGTATTCGTAGGTTATCTCGTCTTCGGGCTTGGTGTTTATGCCGCTTATATATTGGCCCAGCAATTCGAAGTCTTTTTCATAGCAGTGGAAGCTGTTTGCCCGGTGGGTGTAACTGCCTACCGGCAGATTAAGCGCGTCGGCAACATGCTTTTGCAACATAATAAACGCGAACGCGTTCATAAATGTAGCCTCTGCCGCGTCGTTTGAGCGCATCAGCACCTTCATGTGAAGCCGCCCGCCCCGCACAAAAAACTGCATATGTTGCAAGCACGCCGGGTTGGCGTTAAAAGGGTCTACTCTATTGTCGCGGATATCTATTACCGCCCGGCGGCTGTCCGGGCTACGCTTAAGCTCATCTATAACAAATTGCAATTGGTTGAAATTTTTGCCTGCCGGCGAAAGATCATAATTGACTATCCTGTCGTGATATGTGTACTCCCAAGCGTTTTCGCTGTCGCCGATTTTAAAGTCCAGTACGCCGTCCAGCACTTCCATCACATACTGTTGCAACTCATAAAACCCGCCTATAAACAGGCGGCTTATCATGGGCTCTGCCAGCGGGTTGTCTACTGCTATAGTCATAGACAACTCCCTCTGGTTTTGGTTGTAATCCACGCAGGATACTACCTCGCCGTGCTTATATAGTTCCGCCAAGGCGTTGTGGTATGCCTGTGGCAGGGTTTTCCCGGTTACAAATGCTTCGTACATGGCGCATCTCCTTAACGTCATTATCAAATTAGCTTTGGAATGCATTTTACCATAAACAGCATAGAATATATAACAAGACATATTTATAACGCCAACGAAGGAGGCATGGTTTAAAGGATGTCATACATACGCTATTTTATGCCGATGATAAGCGAGGCCAACGGGTACGGATTCAAAGGCCGCCGCCCGGCCGGGCGCAGTATTGTAGAAGAACGGAGCCACAACTGCAAACTAACGGTGTGGGCGCAGGACCTGCGAGCCGAAACCCACTACGGCATTTTTATGCTGTTTGAAGACGGCAACAGGTACGCAGGCATAGGAATGGGCAACCTACCGGTAGACGAAAAAGGCAAAGGCGAAATGCGCCGGGAGTTTGGGCAGGAGGAACTTGACGGCTTTAAACTCGCGGATATTGTAGGCGTTGCGGTGCTTGCAAAGGACACTGCCGGGGTAATAAGCCCCCTTTGCGGGTACCGGGCCGAGACGGTTTCATGGCGGCATATGTTTTATGAATATACACGGGCGCCCGCATATTATGGGCAGGAGAATGCGCAGGCGCCGGCTACAGTTGCGCCTGTTGATAAAGAATTGCCGGTTCAAGCGGATGCAGAACCAACCGTAGATATGCCGCCGGAAATGCTACCGATAGCCGAGCCGGCACCCATGGTTGAAGAAGCTCCTGACCCGGAGGAAACGATGCCTATGGAGGAAGAACCTGTTCCGGAGGAAGACAGCCCTGCGGCGGAAGAGCCTATGCATACGGACGAAAATCCAACGCAGGAAGAGCCTATGCATACGGACGAAAATCCAACGCAGGACGAACCTATGCATATGGACGAAAATCCAACACAGGAAGAGCCTATGCATACGGACGAAAATCCAACGCAGGACGAACCTATGCATATAGACAAGATCCCGCCACCGGACGAATCCATGGAGGAAACCCCATCGCCAGATGAGCAACCACCGGAAGAATACGAATCCCCACCACCGGAATCTTGGCAAGAGCCTGAGCCCGTCCATGATCCTCCCCTCCCAATCAAAACCTCCGCAACCACACCCACACATCCCCGCCAACACCATAGCCTAGAAGCAATATTTGCGTCAAAAGAGCGCATTACCCCCTTCCAAAGGCAATCCCGCAAAACCAACTGGGTGCGCTTCACCCTATCAGACCGGGTACCGCCGCCAACCAACAGGCCGCATCTGTTCGAAGACCCCTTCATACGTACAGCCCTGGAAGAACACGGCCACCTAATCCTAGGCATACCCGAAGACCCAGGCCCGCGCCGCCATATAATAGGCGTGCCCGGCAAATTTGACCAAGGCATAAGGCATAAAGCCCGGAAGCTAGGCTTCACACAGTTTAAGCGCTACGACAGCGCAACCCAAAGCAACAATGCCGAGCTAGGATACTGGCTGATGTTTATAACAACATGAAACGTATGATATAATTCCGCAAAAAAAGCGCACCTCCCACACAAAGCGCGAACGCTTTTTCACCACGCCAGACCAACCAACCAGAGCGAAGCGAAGGCCCACCATGCGCAACGCATTTCCGCCACGCCAGACCAACCGGGGCGAAGCGATGGTCCACCATGCGTGAAGCACTTCCGCCACGCCGGGGCGGGCGACCGGAGCGAAGCGAGGAAGCGTAGCGGGGGTTCACCCCCCGCGGAGCGGCGGGGGCGTGGGGGCAGAGCCCCCACTCAAAAAGGAGCTATCATGCGTCAACGAAAGAAAAAATGGGCCCCGGCCCAATTGGCCAACAACCCACTAATAATACGAGACACAGCCGCCCATGCCGGAAGGCTTAGCGAGTATTTTGGTAACAGCAATCCCATCCACCTGGAAATAGGTTGCGGAAAGGGCCGCTTTATAGCGGAATCTTCACGCCAAAACCCGGATATAAATTATATAGCCATCGAACGCGAAGACGTAATTCTGGCCGCCGCCGCAAGGCACGCGGAAGAAACGGGCGCAGGTTCGCTGGCTTTTCTATTACTGGACGCGGATGTGCTGTTGGAAATGTTCCGCCCCGGCGACATAGGCAGGCTGTATATTAACTTCTGCGACCCATGGCCGGGCAAAAAAAAGCGGGCCAAGCGAAGGCTGACCCACGAAAAATATTTGACTATGTACGAGCAACTAAGCATACCGGAAGTCCACTTCAAAACCGATAACCGCCCGCTTTTCGAGTTTTCGATAGAAAGCCTAAGCCAACGCGGCTGGCAACTTAAAAATGTTTCCCTAGACCTGCACAAAAGCGGCATGGAAAATAATATCATGACCGAATACGAGCGGAAATTCTCGTCTATGGGTATGCCCATCTACCGGTTGGAGGCAACGCCTCCAAAGGCTAATGCCGCAAGCAATATCAAAACCTAAATATGCCGCATAGGATATGGTACGTCATATAATGGGGAGGCATGGAATACCATGTACCAATACCGTATTCGTATCCGCAACCGCATCCTGCAAAAACTCTACCGGCCCAGACGCAGTAAAAACCGCTTTATCACAGCTCAAGCCATAGCCGCACTAGAGGAAATTGACCGCCGTATAGAGGAAAACATTACACCGCTTCTTTCGGAAATATTCGAATGACGCAATGCATTTATAACCACGAAAACCACGAAATAAAGGACATAGCCTAACATCCTTTTTCGTGGTTTTCGTGGTTATTATCTTTAATCAGTCTACATAAGCCATCCGAAGTGCTTCAATAACAGCCTCATGCAAAATCCCCGTGGTTACAGGGTAGTCCGTCTGCGGATAAATATATGCCGATTGATACCGCAAGACTTCCTGAGCTAAATCATACATGCGCGGCTCAAACAACGGGTAAAACGTCCGCTGGATTTCGTCCATCCCTGCAAGGTAAACCATCAAGATATCTTCTTCCGAAACAGTAACTCTAACCTGTACCGGCTCGTTGTTTAGGATAATCGTAGACGCATATGTACCCGGTACAAACCTGCCCGCAGCATAGGCCTGTTCATCTTCCGGCACGGCACCCCGCCCTCTGGGCACTAATAGCACCAGCAATAAAATGACCAGTGCCAGCCCCAAAAGCGCAAATATGCCTATCCTTATTAAATCCTTCATCTGCAGTACAAAAATCTTCGTACCACCCATTAATTTACATCCTTTCTCCCCTATGTTGCACAGGTTCTTAGAATACGTGTTATAAAATGTATGAGAGCTGGACGGTGTTTATGCTACACAAATATGTAAACTTGTACTATACTCCTCATCCAACACAAACCTAATATAAAAACGAAATACCAAAGGAGGACGAAAAATGCCCTTAGCAATAGCCTTCGACATGGACGGTGTCCTAATAGACAGTCAGCCCCTGCACTATGAATTAGACATAGCAGTGTTAAAAACCTGCGGATACCACGCAACTCTGGAAACCGTAACCCCTTATACCGGCAAATCCGGCCCGGACCGCTGGCCCGTTTACAAGCAAACCCTGGGCCTTACTCAATCCGTAGGCCAGCTGATAGACCTGCAAAACCAAATACAACATGAAATCTTCAATAACGCAAACCTGGTGCCTATAGACGGCATACCCAATTTGCTAAAGTTTCTACAATCACAAAAAATCCCATGCGCGGTGGCGTCATCGTCATCCCATGAGCTTATTAATATGGTACTCACCAGGTGCCGAATCGGGCAATACTTCACTCACTTGGTATCCGGGGAAGACGTAAAAGACGGCAAGCCCGCACCGGATATATACCTAAAGGCCGCCAAGGCATTTGGCCTCCCTCCGGAAGAATGTATAGCAATCGAAGATGCCGCAATAGGCATACAAGCCGCCAAAAACGCGGGTTTCACATGCATAGGATACAAAAACCCCAGCACACACGGTCAAGACTTCACTCGCGCAGACTATGTCGTAAGCCACTACGACCAATGCCATGAGATAATAGCGCAAATACTGTATAAAGGGAGAATGAGATGATACAGCTTCCTACAGACTGGCAAGACTACGCCCTCATAGATGCCGGCGACGGTGAAAAGCTGGAGCGTTGGGGCCAAATTGTTACCATCCGCCCGGACCCGCAGGCCATTTGGCCGCGCGTTAACCCTTCTGCCTGGCAAAGCCCGCATATGTACTATCACCGTAGCAAAGCCGGCGGCGGGCATTGGGAAAACCATCTCAAAACGCCGGGCACATGGGATATATCTTACGACAAGTTGCGCTTTAAAATAAAACCCACAGGCTTTAAACATATGGGCCTTTTTCCGGAGCAAGCCGTAAACTGGCGCTGGATGACAGATAAAATTTCTTTCGCTGACAGGCCGGTTAAAATCCTAAACCTGTTTGCCTACACCGGCGGCGCAACGGTGGCCTGCCTTGCCGCCGGCGCAAGCGTTACTCATATAGATGCCGCAAAGGGTATGAACGCCCAAGCCAAAGAAAATATAACCATATCCGGCCTTGCGGATACCCCCCACCGTGTACTGGCCGACGATGTAATGAAATTTGTACAAAGGGAGAGCCGCCGCGGCAGCCTCTACGACGGCATAATAATGGACCCGCCGGTGTACGGGCGCGGGCCCAAAGGTGAGATGTGGAAGCTGGAAGAGCGGCTGTACGAACTGGCAAAAGCCGCCGCCGCAATACTTACAAGCAACCCGCTGTTTTTCCTGATAAACGCATACACGGCAGGGTTATCCCCTGCCGTGTACGGCAACATCTTGCAATTATTAATGGATAGTCACGGCGGGCATACCGGCTTTGGGGAGGTAGGATTAAAGGCCGAAAGCGGAATTATCCTCCCCTGTGGCATGTACGCCAGGTGGTGCGTAAATTAAACCTAAACTGCGTGCCTTTCAAGTATAACCTGCTTGGTCTCAGGGCAAAACCATTCTTCGACCATCTCCAGCAACACATATGGCATTACTGTGCCTGCCGCAAAAGCTTCGGCTAATACGGTGACTTCCGCTATGGAGCCGGTTAACGCTTCTGTTTCTTCCCGCTCGACTAATTCGCCTCCGGGGCGGCGCATGTCCACCCTAAGACCATAAAGGGCCTCCCCCTCCGGGCCGGTAAATTGACGCAGGAAATACTCAAGGTTCATTAGTTCTCCACCCTCTGGGTGAATTGTTGCTTGTGCTACCGCAATTATGTTGGTACCGTTCATATTATGTTGCCTCCTTGTTCGACTAAGTATGCCGACTGTTTTCCTTATTACCATTCATGAACCAGCGCAACTGCCAGCCTCTCCTTGCATTGCCTTGAACAAATGCCGGCGCTATTGGTTGCGCGGTTTTGCGTCCGGCGATATGCCGGTTTTTTATTGGGTTTTGCGGGCCGACGTGACGGCGGCTGTTCCTAGTGGTTGCAAGCCGACGTGATGGCGGCATTTTTATGTGTTGCCGGCCGGCGTGATACCGGTATTTACGCTTCTTACGGACGGTGCCGGCACATTAGCCGGAGGATTAGCTGTTTCATGGTACATTGCCAACACAGCGCTGGCGATTTGCTTGAACGCAACCAATGCGTCATTTTTTACATTATATACCATTTATTTCTATAATGCAACCCCCTCTAACAAATTATTTATGACAAACTTCGCCATATGCGACAAATTTCATCATATTTATATATAGTAAACGGCCATCATATACTGGCTTGATAACCGAATGCCACCTTGATAACAATACATGCATCCAAAACACAAGGTTACACATCGTAGGCGCTTAGAAAAAGGGACTGTCACGTAGAGGTGACAGTCCCTTTATTAGTTAATTTGTGGCTGGTACATGGTGGCCGTTTTCTTGGGGGCGGTTATTAGCCCCGCGCAAGTTACGGCGCCGGTTGTTCCCTTGGTTTTCGCCCTGATCATTTTCAGAGGCGTTGAGGCTATGCCCCGCTTCTGGTTGGGTAGGGCAGTTGCAGGTGCCACATATGATGCAGATGCTGTATACTTCTGGTGGGGGTATAGGTATACCAGGGTCACCTAGTACAACTACATACATGCTTAATATCATCATCAAAGCTAATAAAAAAACACACAAGCGCTTCACCATTACTATAAGCCTCCCTCTACTAACTCCCTATAAAGTTGTTTTTGCAATTCATACGCGAGGCTGATAAAGTTTAATGCAACCTCTGGTTTGCCACTCTTATTATAAAAAGAGCTAATCAGCTCGCAGTACTCTAAGACTTCATCATATTGGCCATACACCTTGAGATTCGCGAATGCAATTTTTTCCATATATGATAGCGACTTTGGGTCAGACAACGATACAGAGTGCCTTAGCGCATCAAGCAAGGCCTTCCATACATCATGCGTTATGCACAAGCCCTTGTCTACAAAGCTTATTCCTTCATCAATCCTGCCACTTTTAATCAACGCCCGCGCTTTATGATACAAAGTGCTTATGTATCCCCTGCTACCGACATCAAAATACTGAAAAGCCATATCAAGATTGTTTAATGCACTGTTATAATTATCTTCTCTTAAATAGACAACACCTAAGCAGTTATATATATAACCAATTTTTTCTTTGTTATTATTCTTTAATTCCCTTGCTAGGCGATTATCCAATAGTCCTAGTGCTTCATCCGTTTTACCTATTTTACTGAGGCCCCGTGCTAGATATCCATCTATATACGCATCATGCCTACGATTAGGCTTCCCATTATAAACCATACGCCACTTGGCCATATGTTGCGCTTTCCTCATGCATTCAATCGCTTTTGCTACATAACCCATATCAGATAAACATGCACCGTAGCCATAATAAAAACCAACATTGCTCAACAGTGCATCCTTATCCAATTTTTCCGCTGTCATAAACGCTTTTAACGCTTCTCTGTAACGGTAAGCCCTAAACTCACGGGCGGCAATCAACCTATGATAATAATACAGATGCTTACCGTTAAACTCGTCCGTACGCTTGCTTAAGGCGGTCATCGTCTCTTCATAAGCTTTTTTATCGTCGGTTACCCAGTAATAAGCCGCCGCAAACAAATCAAAAAAATTATTGGCACTGGGGCTGTACGAAGCTCTAACATCTTTGGCCAGCCTGGGCAGTTGCTCTGCGGCCTTTTCCATCTCGCCGTAATCAATTAGTATCTTAAACGTTTGCAGGCTGTCCATTAGCGCTTCCCGCTCGCTTTCGGTTATGGGGGCGCTATGTAAGTTGAGCTTGTCTTTTAAATTAACAACAAACGGAAAGCTAGCTTGCTCTTTATTGTTTTCCAGAGCAACAATATATTCCTCTGTACACCCAAGCATTTTAGCAAACTCTTCTTGGGTAAAACCATGCTTTTTTCTTATGTTGGTCAGTGTCTTGTAAAATATCAATGGCCTACTCCATAAGTGTGACTTCAAAAGCTATGGGATGACGGGTCTGTGTTCTATTAGTTATAAATATATATCGTGTGGATTTTTATGTCAATACTAATTTTGGAGCAAATACCTCATTTTCATACAAATTTCGCCGAAAAAAGCAAACGGTCTTTTGTGTTTTAGACAAACATCCAAGGGGTTTTGCGATGCATTGTCAAAAAATAAATTTATGCCTATATTGATGCAATTTTTCATCCATATTTATGTAATATTCGCCAAGTTGCGATAGCAACCCGCGAATTATTTCGGCACCTGCCGGTTTTGATACCGCCGGCAAAGGCTTTCCGGTTTTGTCAATTTTGCCGAAGGCTTTCTTCCTGGTTTTTATGGTGCCGCAAGGGCTGTTTTAGCTTTTGGCCATTGGGTCAATAGCGCTCGGCCTCAGTAATTACACGCTTCTATGAAGGCGCAACTGTATCAAACCGGCCCAGCCGCCCGGCAATTTCCGGTGTGGCATACAGCTCCATATATGTGCCGTCTTCCCTATGCTCGGACACCAGCACCTCGCACGTGCTGTGGACTTGGCTTGCAAGGCTTCCTTCACTGTATGGTATCAGCACCGCAATTTTTTTACGCATGGCTTGCAATACCTTTTCCAGGGCCAGCAGTAGCTCGGGCAGGTTTTCGCCTGTTGTTGCTGATATGGGCAGTGTATAAAGGGCGTTTGCGTCTGCGGTTAGCGGGGGGCCTGCGCTTTCGTCAATTACTTGCGCGAGTAGGTCGGATTTATTTAAGGCAGTAACTATGGGCTTGTCCATACATTCCAGCTTCTGCAGGGTTTCGTATACCACTGCCATCTGCTTGCGGCACTCCGGGTTTGACGCGTCCACTACATGCAACAATATATCCGCATACTTCAACTCTTCCAAAGTTGCGCGGAAGGCTCTCACCAGGTGGTGGGGCAGTTTGTGGATAAATCCTACAGTATCCGTAAACAGCACCTCTGTGCCGCCTTCAAGGGCGGTTTTCCTTGTTGTGGTGTCCAGGGTGGCAAACAGCTTGTCTTCCGCCAGGGCATCGGCACCGGTTAGGGCGTTTAGCAAAGTGGATTTGCCTGCGTTGGTATAGCCCACTAAGGCTATCACCGGCTGGCCTGCGCGTATGCGCTTTTTGCGGAGGTTGGCGCGGTTTTCCCGTATCTCTGTTAATTCCTTGTTTAGCTGGTCTATCCGGTTGCGGATGTGGCGGCGGTCAAGCTCCAGCTTTTTTTCGCCGGGGCCGCGGTTGCCTACTCCCCCATGGGCCGCCGTGCCCGCCTGGCGGGAAAGCTGAACGCCCAAGCCGCTAAGATGTGACAGGCGGTATCTTAAAAGCGCAAGCTCTACCTGGGTTTTGCCCTCTGCCGATTGGGCGCGCTGGGCAAAAATGTCCAGTATTATCATAGTGCGGTCCATGACTTTTATGCCAAGGCGCTGGGCCAGGTTGCGTTGCTGAGCCGGGGAGAGTTCGTCGTCGGATACCATGCCGTCGGCGTTAAGCTCCTCCGCCAAGGCTTGCACTTCGTCGGCTTTTCCCGTCCCTATATATAGGCCGGGGTGTACGGCCTCGCGTTTTTGTATTACTACGCCTACAGGCTCGGCCCCGGCGGTTTCTACCAGCAGGGCAAGCTCTTCCAGGTCAGGCTCGGCGTTATGGCCGTCTTTTTCTACCGCTACCAGTATAAGACGTTCCTTTTTCTCTTCAGTACCATACATCTGTTTTCAACTCCTCTTTGGCCTCCGGTTTTTTTACTGCTTCCGGCTCTTTTACTGTTTCCGGCTCCTTATCGACATTGATACCCCTTTCCCGTACCGCGATAAAAATCATTAAAAGCGAAGGGCCGATAATAAGCCCAAGGAGCCCAAATACTTGTAAGCCGATAAAAATAGACATCAGGCTTGCAAGCGGGTGCGCACCCATTTGCGCACCCAAAATCTTGGGTTGCAATACCTGCCTTGTGATAGTAATCACACCATAAATCACACCAAGGCCGATTGCCATATGAAAGTCCCCAACCAGCAACGAAATAATCGCCCAGGGCAAAAGTATTATCGCGGGGCCAAGCACCGGCACAAAGTCCACTGCCGCAAGCAACAGCCCCAGCAGCAAAGCATAGTCGTTACGCAGTATCAGCAAGCCTATGATGCTGATTATCCCAACCATGGTCATCAAAATATACTGCGCGCGTAAATACCCGCCTACAGCACGGCTTAAACCGGCCCTTGTCTCGCGCATATGCCCGATAAGCCAGCTTGGGCAACCCTTGCGTACGGTTTTGAAAATAAGTTTGCGGTCGGCCATAAAAAAGTACGCACTTACCAGCGTTAGTACCAGCCCAACAAAGAAGTTGGGCACGCCTGCCGCAATATTAATCGCATGGTCCATAAACTCCCCGCCAAACAGGGCGGTTATTGCCGGGAGTATCAAATTTTGAAGATCCGGTATTTGCCAGGTTTCCGGCAGGATTTCGTCCAGGCGGGCCATCCAGGTGGCGGTAGCTTCGTTTATGCGGGCGACTATTTCCTCTACATGCACGGGGGCGGATGTAACAAATGCGGTCATCTGCCGTATTAAAGTGCTAATAACCCACACGCCAAGGCTACCTGTAGCTACAATAAATATGAGCAAGCACAGCAAGGACGCAACCCAGCGCTTCCATTTTAGCTTGTTAACAATCAGGCGTATTAGCGGCTCCATTATCAGCGCAATCAGCAACCCAAAGAAAAACGGCGCAAGCAGACTAAACAGAAACGTAAAAAAGAAGTAAACAGCCGCCGTTATAAGCGCAAAAAAAGCAGCCCTGTCTATTAGCTGCCTGTGGTCTTCAAAAAATTCGCGCATATTTTGCTCCTTTCATTCTAACTAATGGGGCTCTGCCCCAAACCCCGCCGCTCCGCGGGGGGTGAACCCCCGCTATGCTTCCTCGCTTCGCTCCGGCGCCTTGCCCCGGCATTGGCGTTTTGCGGGGCGTTGCCCCGAGCCCCGCCGCTTTGCGGCGCCGGCGGCGGATTGTCGCAACTAGGCGTGGTTTGGCGTTAAATTAAAATAAGCTGTTTCAATAATCTGCAAATAATTCCCATTTGCCCGTGTTAGGCTTGTTTCAAGTTAATAACAGCAGAGGACGGGGATAACATGAGCGATTTTACATTACCTACCAATATAAAGCAAATAGGCAGTATTGGTGATGGGCTTCGCATTTATGTGGAGGATTATGTCTGCACATTTTTACATCAATACGCGGAAGCGGGCGGATACGGCGAGCGGCTGGCTTTTCTTGTCGGGCGGCACTTGATGATAGACGGCCAGCCTATTTTGTTTATAAACGGCGCCATCCACGGCAAACATACAGAGGAATACGAGGGCTTCCTGCGGTTTTCCGAAAAAAGCCGAGACTATGCCGAGACCATGCTGGATGAGCATTTTCCTATGATGGAAATCGTAGGGTGGATGCAATCCCAGCCCAGCTATGGCACATATCTTAACCAGCATTATGCGTCATATCATCTGCGCCAGTTCCGCAAGGCGTATCAGGTGATGTTTGTGCTGGACCCGATAGAAAGAAGCAATGCCTTTTATGCCCCAGACCCGGACGCACGCACCCCTTCCGAGCGCATGGCCGAAACCGGCGGGTACTTTATATATTACGAAAAAAACACAAACATGCACGAGTACATGCTGGCCAATAAATCCATTGATTATACAGCAGCAAGCCCCACGATAGTGGAAAAAACACCGCTGGTGTTCTCAAGCGGGCGGGACGCGGAGCCTAATGAGGAGGATACCTACGAAGAATATGACGACGAGCCCCCGCTTGTGGATTATTCCCGCAACTCGCGCTACAGCATGGAGCCGGAGGAAATAATCCGGCGGCATCAATCCGAAAAAGCCAAGCGCAAGGCCCCGGCGGCAGAGCAAAGGCGGGCACTTAACATGGTGGCAAGCTTATGTGCGGTACTGTTTATTGTAAGCTTTATTATGGGGGTTGGGCTGGTTCGCAACCAGGAACGGATAAACGATTTGGAACAGCAGGTTAGGTTGCTCAATACCGGTTACCGCAACCTGTTTGCCCAGATGCACTCCGGGGAGATTACTCCGGTAATCGCATCACAAGACCCTTCACCTCAAGATATGACCACATACACAGAGTTGCCAACACCTGAGCCGACAGAGCCGCCGGCCCAAGCCACGGCAACTCCCGAGCCCCCGCCACAGCCCACACCAACGCCGGAAGACATCCCCCCTGTCGCTCAAGCACCCGAGACATACACAATCCAATACGGCGACAGCCTGATAAGCATAAGCATGAGATTCTTCGGCACGGCGGACATGATTGAATCCATCATGTACCTAAACGGCATAGATAATCCAGACCATATAGTAGCCGGGCGCACGATAGCCCTGCCAAGGAGATAGTGTGTAGGCATTGCAAAATATAATTGAATGGAGACAACAATTGTATGACTTTAGAGCGGCTGGTTAGCGCAAGCACCCCACATCATACCAACGAAAGCACTACACACAACGAAAATTTGAGCGAACTGGCCGCCGCGTTGGCCCATGAGATAAAAAACCCGGCAGCCCTTGCACTGGCCCATGTATCGCTACTGCGCAAGCGGGCAGACCTTCATGGTATAGGCGACACCTGCGACCATATAGAAGAAGCGCTGGAGAAAATATGCAACCTGGTACAGGAGATGCTGTTCGCAACCTACGGCACCGTCCCGGCATATGAGTTCGACCTGGCGGACAATATAATGGATATGCTGGAAGCCTACCAGGCCGCGTGGCCAAGCAGTTGCTTTAGCATAGAGGCGCCGGCGGAAGGGCTTGCCTACCACGGCGAGGAAACATATATAAATATAATCGTCTCTAACCTGCTAAAAAACGCGGTGGAAGCCACCGGCGGGAACGGGCATGTGATGATCAATTTAAGCCCGGCGCCCGGGCATGTGCTGGTAGCAATCCGGGATAACGGGTGCGGCAACTGCACGCATAAGCCTCACGCAAGCGGCATGGGGATTGCAATATGCAAGTGGTTGCTCAGCCGCATAGGCGGGACGCTTACATTAGAAATCCCGGCAGACGGCGGTTGCGAGGCTAAAATCACCCTTCCTGTGTAGCACGTTGTCCCAACAGTGCATAGTATGTACCAGAAGTCAGTGCCCTAACCGGGCGCAGAGGAGGACTATTATGCCAAACGAGCTTTTTCCAGGACGGCGCATGTTTAGGCGCAGGCGGTTTGTAAGGCCGTTTTATGATGAAAGATTTCCTATATTGTTTCATCGCTTCAACCGCTATTTCCCATGGCGGCAAAGATTTTGGTAATAATCAATAACAATGATGCTGTCTCGTTAAACATTTTTTTGAATAATTATGCGCACCGTCCGTCATTGCGAGGAGCGAAGCGACGAAGCAATCCAGGAAACTTGCGGGTTTCGACGCTTTTGGATTGCTTCGCTTCGCTCGCAACGACGACAGTCTGCATATTTATTCAGTGATTTTGCTTAACGAGACAGCCCCATAACTTCGGAACAAATATTACTAACTGGCCGGGCGCCTTGGCCTCCGCCGCTTCTGTTTACGGTATATCGGTTTGCGGTTCTCGTTATACACTAGGTTGGGCGGCTTGTTTGACTCCACCGTCTCCCGGGTAACTATACAGCGCTCGACTGTGCTACTGGACGGCACATCATACATTATATCCGTAAGTATCCCCTCGACTATTGCCCTTAGCCCGCGCGCGCCGGTTTCACATTCCAGAGCCTTTTGGGCAATTGCGCGCAATGCGTCATCTTCAAACTCCAGCAACACATTATCCATTTCAAGCAGATATTGATACTGTCGGGTTAGAGCGTTTTTGGGCTCGCTTAATATCGAAACCAGGGCATCCTCATCCAGTTTATTAAGGGATACGATTACAGGCATACGGCCTATAAGCTCTGGGATTAGACCGTATTTATTCAAATCCCTTGGCTGGACATGCTCTAAGATATCGTCTATGCGCTTTTCTTCCTTGGTTTTAACCTCGGCACCAAAGCCTATGACCTTTTTGTTGAGCCGTTGCTCGACTATCTTATCAAGGCCGCTAAAAGCCCCGCCGCATATAAATAATATGTTGGTTGTATCTATTTGCAAAAAATCTTGGTGTGGATGCTTACGCCCACCTTGCGGCGGTACAGAGGCAATTGTGCCTTCCAATATTTTAAGTAAGGCTTGCTGTACACCCTCGCCGCTTACATCCCGCGTTATAGACGGGTTGTCTGACCGGCGTGAAATCTTGTCTATTTCATCAATATAAATAATCCCGTGTTCGGCCCGCTCTATATCAAAATCGGCGGCTTGGATTAGTTTTAACAATATGTTTTCCACGTCTTCGCCTACATATCCGGCTTCGGTTAGGCTGGTTGCATCGGCTATCGCTATGGGCACTTGCAAAACCCGCGCCAGCGTCTGGGCTAAGTGGGTTTTGCCAACACCTGTTGGGCCTATCAGCAAAACATTGCTTTTTTGAACTTCCACGTCCATGCGGCCCGTTTGCTCTACGGCAATGCGCTTATAATGGTTGTATACAGCAACGCTTAGGGCTATCTTTGCACGCTCCTGACCTATTACATATTCGTCAAGGAAGGCCTTTATCTCCTTAGGCTTGGGAAGGCTGAAGCTATCGTCCATCGCGGATGTTTCTTCTGCATCTTCCTCCAGTACGGCGTTGCAAACATCAATGCACTCGTCACATATAGTAACATTGGGGCCTGAAATTAATTTTTCCACGTCATCTTGATGCTTGCCGCAAAACGAACAGCGTACACCTCTATCGTCAAACCTAGTTGGCATTTGTTTCCCTCCGGGTAATAATCTTGTCTATAAGACCGTATGCTAGTGCTTCATCCGCGCTCATGAAATTATCGCGCTCGGAATCCGCTTCGACTTTTTTTACCGACTGGCCTGTGCATTCAGACAGTATTTGATTGAGTTTCTTCTTCATATGGATGATACGCTCAGCTTGAATTTGGATATCCGAAGCCTGCCCTCTGGCACCGCCGGATGGCTGGTGAATCATGATTTCGGAGTTGGGCAAGGCCAGACGTTTGCCTTTGGCACCGTTGGCAAGAAGAACCGCGCCCATGCTGGCCGCAAGCCCTACGCAAATTGTGGAGACATCGCAACGCACATGATTCATTGTATCGAAAATTGCCATCCCCGCGCTTATGCTTCCGCCGGGGGAATTGATGTACAGGCTTATATCTTTGTCTGGGTCTTCAGATTCCAGAAACAGTAGTTGCGCTATAATTAAGCTGGCACTTACATCTGACACCTCGTCGCCCAGGAAGATTATACGATCCTTTAGCAGGCGGGAGTATATGTCGTAGGAACGCTCGCCCCGGCCGGTTTGCTCGATTACATATGGTACTAGGTTAGCCATTTAATTTCCTCCTATCAAAGTGTTACTTTACCGGTTTTGTCATTAGTATCTAAACCGGTTACTCTTTCACTTCTTCCGCTTCGCCTTCTATAACATCGGGTTCATCTGCCTCTGATTCGGCAAATTGCTCAATTATCGGTGCTATAGGCTCGTCTACGGCTATGGCTTTCTCGGTTACAAAGTCCATGGCTTTTTTGCACAAGATATCCCGTACCAAGTCCTTACGGCGAGCCGTGGTCACATCTGCAACAAGCGTATCCAGTGCATCTCCCTCAAGGCCGGTCATAACGCCTAAGTGCTCCTTGACTTCATCATCGCTTGCGGTCATGCCTTCTTTGGCCGCCACCGCTTCAAGAGCCAGCTGAGAGTCTACATCAAACTTAGCCTGCCCGGCCCAGCTTGCGCGCATTGTTTCCTCTGTCAAATTGGAAAAGCGCAGGTAAGACTCAACATCCATACCGTGACTTTCAACTTGCCGCTTGAACGAATCCCATGAATCGTCTATGCGGGCCTTGTACATAGCCTCGGGCACGTCCATTTCCGCCTTCTGGGACAACTGTTGCAGTAGATGCATACGCTTGCTGGTGTCTAACTGAGAGATTTTTCGCTCGGTTATTTTTTTGGCCAAGTCTTCCCTGTACTCTGCCAGGGACTCAAACTCGGAAACATCTTGTGCGAATTCGTCGTTGATTTCCGGCAGTTCGTTAGCCTTTACATCCAAGATTTCTACTTCAAAGACTGCGGGCTTGCCCGCCAGCGACTCGTGACCGTACTCCTCCGGGAAGTTTACTTCTACCTTAACGTCATCCCCTACTTCGCGACCCACAAGTTGCTCTTCAAAACCGGGGATAAACTGGTTAGAGCCTAATTTCAAATCAAAATCTTGACCGGCACCGCCTTCGAATGCCTCGCCGTCCTGATAACCTGTGAAATTAATTGTTGTGGTGTCGCCAAGCTGGGCTGGACGCTCTACGCTTACTTGCCGGGCGTTCTTCTCTTGCTCGGCCCTAAGTGCTTCCTGAATATCTGATTCTGTAGCCTCTGTTTCCATTTTCGGGTAAGTTAAGCCGTAATAGCCATCAATTGCCACTTCCGGCCTAACATATACAATTGCATGAAAAACCGCCCCGGTAGCTTCGCTCATCTCACCCGGTGTGATTTCCTCCGGCTTATATACAGGGTCTAAGTCATGCTGATCCAATGCTTGCTCGTAAGCGTCGGGCAGTACGATACCAACCGCGTCTTCATGAAAAATATCACGGCCGTACATCTGCTCTATCATCTTGCGCGGCGCTTTACCTTTGCGGAATCCAGGCAGGTCGAAATAACGCTTGTTTTTATTATAAGCGGCTTGCAAACCTTCTCTAAAACTTTCTGGGCTAATAGCGATTGTAATCTTGATTTTGTTTGGTTCCAGCTTTTCAAATTCGGACTCAAACTGTACTTTTGGGGATTTGTTTTTGGATTTGCTCATGAGTGATGCCTCCAGATGGAATAAGTTTCACAAAACACGTTAGAGTATATCATAGTGGAAATTAGTAATGCAATCTTTATTCCGCTCGCAAAGTATATTTTCCCCTTCTTGTGAGATACTAGGGAAAACAGTGGGTCTATATGTGGTTTGCCACACTAAGCCCACAGAGAGGAGGCAAGTAAATGAGGTCAAGAACATGGGATTACACAGCACTCTCGCTGGTTATTTTAGGCGCAATCAACTGGGGGCTAATCGGCCTATTTAGGTTTGACTTAATCGCCGTTATTTTCGGCGGCATGGAAGCCATTGTAAGCCGTATCATATATACCATTATTGCACTGGCGGGGCTATACTGCCTTAGCATTTTTGGAAGGGTTATCGGTCATGATGTTACGACTGCAGACCCTCACCGGCATGGGCCTGCATAACTAGGTCAAAAGGAAAGGGCTACGGCAAAAACCCAAGGTGATTAATTTTCACCGTTGGGTTTTGGCCGTAGCCCTTTTATTTTCGCCAAATTATAGCGAAATAATTCGAAATCAGTCCCGCCTGTCGCCAAAAATGCGTAGGAGCGTTCGCATTTTCGGCTCGGGCGGGGACTGTTTCTCATTGATTTCGCAATA
>Ga0123355_10004863_pt1 | contig 19556 bp, 22 predicted proteins | sample TergutEmb28metaG_3_FD_89872 | JGI IMG/M metagenome (GOLD analysis project Ga0123355, IMG submission 89872) | Embiratermes neotenicus P1 segment gut microbial communities from Petit-Saut dam, French Guiana - Emb289 P1 | ecosystem: Host-associated > Arthropoda: Insects > Digestive system > Gut ...
AGCGTATCTGCACACACAAAATTCCAAGCACAAGTGTACGTATTGTCTAAAGACGAAGGTGGCCGTCATAAGCCTTTCTTCAACGACTATCGTCCACAATTCTACTTCCGTACAACAGACGTAACAGGCGTTATCAAACTACCTGAAGGCGTTGAAATGTGTACACCAGGCGACAACATTGAAATGGGCGTAGAGCTTATTTCTCCTATCGCTATGGAAGAAGGTTCTCGTTTCGCTATCCGCGAAGGCGGCCGTACAGTTGGCGCTGGCGCAGTAGTAAAAATTGTTCAATAATTAAACTGATAAACCGCTTTGCTTTATGCAAGGCGGTTTTTTTTAAGGGAATGGCCACGGATTACACGGATAAGAGCTTGGATTAACACGGATAATCCGTGAAAAGCGGTTTTTTGTCCGTGTAATTCGTGGATTTCCTTTGTCTTTTAATGTATAGTTATATGGGTGATTGATGTGCAAAAGATACTACTCATAGTTAACCCGGTTTCTGGCCGGCAGAAAGCTAGGACGCTTTTATATCCTATAATAAATTTTTTAAGTGGGAATGGTTGCAAAACAACTGTTTTTTCTACGACTTGCCAGGGAGATGCAACTTCACTTGTGCGGAGATATGGTGCGGAGCATGATATGATAATCTGCTGTGGCGGCGATGGCACCCTAAATGAGGTTTTTTCCGGCGTGGCAAGATTAAGCTTCGCTGTGCCTGTAGGATATATCCCAACCGGCACTACAAATGACCTTGCGAATGCATTAGGGCTTGTGAGTAGTTTGAAAGAGGCTATAAACTTAACTTTATTTGGCCGAGAACGAGAACTCGACCTCGGCTCTTTTAACGATGATAAATATTTTTCTTACGTTGCCTCTTTTGGCGCGTTTTCCAAAGTTGCATACGAAACGCCCCAGTGGTTGAAAAACCGGCTTGGACGTGCGTCGTATTTTTTTTATGGCATTTCTGAGTTGGCGGACATTCGCTCGTTTAGAGTGAGGGTAAATGCAGATGGAAATGCAATTGATGGCGATTTTGTTTATGGCAGCGTGTCAAACTCCACTGTAATTGGCGGCCTTGTAAAACTTCCAGAGGAAAGCATAAAACTTGATGATGGTGTGTTTGAAGTAATGCTTATTAAAACGCCAAAAGACCCTATGGATTTGCATTTAATTGTTCAAGGTTTAGCAAACCAAGATTATAACGAAGATGCCGTTATGTTTTTTACCGCAAAAGAGATAGAGTTTATTTTTGAAGATGAAGTGCCGTGGACGATAGACGGCGAGTATGCAGGCGAAAATAGATTGGTGAATATTTGCAACTTACAGCGCAAGGTTAAAATAATGGTGGACAAAAGTTGACGATAACCTTGTTCGTTTAGTAAGAGAAAAAGGCGGCGCATTAAGCTGTTGCAATAACGATATGGCGTACTTGGAACCAAATACAGTAGAGGCAAGTTTAGAAAAGCATATACCCTTTGTTACCAAGACAGATACCGGACTTAAAGTAGAGGTTGGTAGTGTTTTGCACCCAATGGACACAGCCCACTATATCGATTTTATTTATGTAACTGCCGAAGATGGCGGAGTTTTAGCAGATTTGAATATTGGCGACATGCCGGAAAAAGACATAGTAGTTAAAAACCCAAAAGAAGTTTATGCGTACTGCAACTTGCACGGCCTTTGGAAAGCAGAACTATAAAATACCCCCTTGCGGCTATAAAGTATTTTTACTTTACAACTGCAAGGGGGTATTTAGATGCTAAGAAATTGCATTCGCAATTTCGCTGCAGCCCGTCGGAGAAAAAGCGGCAGGGCCGCTTTCTTAAGCCGGTACATCTGTTTTTGTATAAATTATTTTGCGTATGCTTGCTTCAGATAAACAATATTCATCCATTAAATCATATACACTTGTACCGTTTCTATATGCTGCAACAATGCGTTTGTTGCGTATGTTAACTTGGGCTCTTGCGCCGTTTTTCTGCCCCCATCCAGCCTTTTCTTCGTCACGCTTGGGGACATATATTAGTGCGCCGCCTGTATATTTTTGAACTAATTCTAAAACGTCAGGGGGTAGCACATCCATTGCATTTAAATATCTCAAAATCAAATACCTCCGTAATATAAATCGAATACTTAAAGTCGCTTAACATTGCATTAATCTTGTTCATCGATCAAAACCTCCTTCTATTTTTTATTTTTCACAGTTCTCTTGCAATAATCTTCAAAAACAGGACAGACCCAATAAAGTCTGCCCTGCTAGTTGTCCTTTTAAGGTTAGGACAAGAACCACCCTTTAATTTTCAACTCGACCAGCTCCTTTCTTGGGTTGGATTTGAGTAGATTCTACTATCCTTCTAAGAAAGGTGCAATATAAAGTTTGATTATATTTATTTATCACAAAATCTACGACATGACCTTACCAATAGTAGAAAGCATACCACCATCTACATAAAGAATGTGCCCATTTACAAAGTTAGACGCATCGGACGCCAAAAATACAGCGGGCCCCTGTAAGTCTTCAGGTGTGCCCCAGCGGGCAGCAGGTGTTTTGGAAATAATGAATCTATCGAAAGGATGTGCGCTGCCGTCTGCTTGTTTTTCCCTAAGTGGGGCCGTTTGTGGGGTAGCGATATAACCTGGGCCAATGCCGTTGCATTGTATATTTAATTCGCCAAACTCCGCACAAATGTTTTTTGTAAGCATTTTTAGGCCGCCTTTTGCAGAGGCATAACCGGCGATGGTCTCGCGCCCAAGCTCACTTGTCATAGAGCAAATGTTAATTATTTTGCCGTGTTTTTTCTCAAGCATGCCCGGCAGAACTGCTTTTGCCATAATAAAAGGGCCGTTAAGGTCTACATCAATAACCTGGCGGAAGTCTTCCGCAGACATTTCCAGCATCGGAGCCCGCTTTATTATGCCTGCATTGTTTACCAAAATATCGATTATGCCCACATCTTTGCGAATTTGCGCAATGGCGTCGATCGCGCTTTTTTCCTCAGTTACGTTAAATACATAACCGTGAGCATTAACACCTATGCCTTTATATGCGGCAAGTCCTTTGTCTACCAAATCTTGATTAATATCGTTGAAAACAATTGTTGCACCGGCCTTTGCAAGCCCTTCTGCTATTGCAAAACCAATGCCGTAGGACCCGCCTGTTATCAATGCAACTTTTCCGTCTAGTCTAAACATGATTATTCTCCTTAACGTAAGTCAGACATGGCTATATGGTCCATATCTGTAAATGTAATATTTTCGCCGCACATGCCCCAAATAAAGGTATAACGCCCGGTGCCAACGCCGCTATGGATAGACCAGCTTGGAGAAAGCACAATTTGTTCGTTTGCCATCACAATATGTCTGGTTTCGGCCGGTTCGCCCATCATATGAAACACACGGGTGTTTTCGTCCATATCAAAGTAGAAATAAGCCTCCATGCGCCTTTCGTGGGTATGGCTTGGCATCGTGTTCCAAACGGAGCCAGATTCAAATGCGGTCATGCCCATAACAAGTTGGCAGCTTGCAACAACATCCGGGTGAATATATTGGTTAATTGTACGTTTGTTACAGCTCTCTTGGTCGCCCAAGTGGACTTTTTTTGCTTTTTCCAGTGTGATAAGCGTGCTTGGGTACGGATGGTGTGCAGGTGCAGAATTGAAATAGAATTTTGGAGGAGCATTTCTATTCACTGCTTCAAATAAAATTTCTTTTACACCCTTGCCAATGTACAAGCCGTCCTGATAGTTTAATTCAAATACTTCGCCATCTAGCTTAATAATACCTTTGCCGCCTATGTTAATTATGCCGCCCTCGCGGCGTTCAAAGAAAGTATCAACGCCTAAGTCTTTGCCCGCGGTTAGCGTAAGCGTTTTTGTAACGGGCATAATACCACCGACGATAATACGGTCGATATGGGAATACGTAAGCCGTGCTTCGTCTGCCGCAAAGGGCTGTTCTATAAGGAAGTGGCGGCGCAAGTCGGCAGTGGTGTAGCGTTTTACGTCTTCCGGATGGTTGGAATACCTTGTTTCAAGCGTCATGGTCATTCTCCTTAAATTCTAATGTTTTTTGTATTTATAAATCTAAGTATATATTTTTGCTAACCATGGTGCAACAGGGTTTTTACTTGGAATGGTGGTGCCAAAAAAAACAAAAACTTCTTATAATATGACATGCAGTTGTCAGATATTGCGTTGTATAATGCAGTCATTGCGTAGGGGGATTATTGTGTTAACCATTGATTCTAAAGCAGGAAGGGCATAATTTATGAAAAAGCATTCGATAAATTTTTCGGACATAAAGCCAAATGGCAATGCTGCGATAAATGTGGCGGATGGTATGGCAGAAATAAGTACAACACGAAGTATCACCGGATATAGCTTTCACTTGTCTGGGAATAGTTACAAAAAGAACTATGTTTCACTCCCTGAAAAGTATCATCTGCCATTCCGCATTGATATGACCATAAAACTTGACCATCCCGCTTTTTTACTACAAATAGGCGATGGACATATCTATTTTGCATCCGGGCATGACACAGCGTGGGATAGGATTAAAGACATAGCAAAGCCTGAAAGTAAGCCATGCCGGGATAATTATGCGTTTGATAGCAGAGTGCCACTTGGCGAATTTGTAGATATTTCTATAATCTATAATCCGGACGATATGCAAATCTTGATTGGCGGCGAAGAACGATTTTATTCGCGCAAACAACCATTTATGAGCAAAAAGCAAGCCGAGATACTTTCTGCACTTAACACAGAAGGTTTTGCATTGGGGCTTGCTGTAACAAAGCATTCTGTACTTACGGTAAAGGAAATAACCATTTTTGAACATGATGATAACATTCCGATAACGAGGGGTAGTTTTGAGCTGCCCGCCCTAAAAGCTCCAAAGCCGGAACGAGAAAAGCCCACATTTGATAATGTACTAGCCAAAGTTTCGCCGCAATTTCAACCGGAAATCTTGGAAATGGACACGCTCTTTAAATCGTTGCGCCCGATGAAATTTAAACGTGTAATAGATAAAAGCGTCAGTAAAATTACCTATGTAGCGTCAGAGGTTGGCATATCTTATACAATTGTTGCGTCCGGTGCCGAGACATACCACCATTTTGGTTGGTATCTTGTTTACAGTGGCCCTGTAGAAACATGGCACCGCAGAGCTGATTACATGGAAGAAATACTAGCCGAAATTGCGAAAACGGATGCTGCGCTTGCGGAATTTATTTTCAGCCGCCTAGCAGATTGTAATGGATGTTACCCGGGCGGCCTTTGCAAAACGCCTTACGAGTTTAACGGAAATAAGGTAGTAAACTGCCACGGTAGAGTTGTTTTGCAAATGAATACCAACGACTTTAACAACGTGCGAGAATTTTTCCGTTACTTAAATAAATTTATTGAACGAAAAATTATGAATGGTGACCCACCGCCTGAAAAAATAATTTTAATAAACACTAGGAGGAATTAAACATGAAAGACGAAAAGTTTTGCCAAAGATGTGCAATGCCACTGGAAAACCCAGAGGAAATCGCAAAAAATGCTGATGGCAGCAACAACGAAGACTATTGCTGTTACTGCTATGAAAATGGTGCCTTTCTCTACCCCGAGGCAACGTTGGAAGATGTAATTGACAGCTGTATACCGCATGTAGTGCCGGATGTTTTCCCGGACGAGGCTACTGCAAAATCTGTCATGGGTGAGCACTTTCCAACTCTAAAATGTTGGAAAAAAACCGGCATGATTATAACTTTCAAGCTAAAAGACGGTGTTTCTGCGGAAGATTTCTTAGCGGCATCCGATGCCGTGCAGAAGGATTATCTCTCTAAATGCAGGGGCTTTATCAACCGCCAGCTAATGATGATTGATGGCGTATGGACAGATTGGGTTGTTTGGGAAACCCTGCCCGATGCTCAAAATTCTATGGGCAAAGCGGAAAGCAACGAGACTGCAAAAGCATTTTCTGCGCTTGTTGGGGAAATGATAGAGTATAATCTTTATCCGCTTGAAAGAAGTTACTAGGAAATAAAAAAGGCTCTTGCTTCATTGCAAGAGCCTTTTCTTGTATGCTAAGAAATTGCTCCGTTTTACGCAAAGCGCAATTTCGCTACAGCCCGCGGCCAAGGCCGGGGTAAAACCTGCTGGAAAAAAAAGCGGCGGAGCCGCTTTCTTAATCAGTCTGTTGGATTTTCTGTTTCGTTCTCCGCCGTATCATCAATTAAGTTATTTATGTATTCTAAAGTCTGCTCCTTATCACCGGCTAAATCTTTTAACGCAACCAAATGCACCTTCATTTCGTGTTGTGTCGATTTTAGTTTATCCTCCTGCGTTTTGAGCAGCTTGTAGAAAGTATAAAAAGATAAAAATATACCCACTACTAGCAATAGGGGTACCCACATAAACCTAAATCTCGTAAACATAGAGAATATGTAACGTCTCTCAACAGCCATGTAAATAACGCCCCAAATAGTAGCTAGAGGCCAAAAACCCTTAATGTCCAAGGCTTTTGACTTTGCAAATCTAAAATATTTCTGCAACAGCGCCGCTGCAAAAAAGAACACTAAACTTGCACCTACCTGTATAATTACATCTTGCAAAGCCCAATGTATGTGCATCCGAGCGGAGAAGAAGAACGGTGAAAAAAACAAATTTGCCACTATTGAAATAGTGGCGATTAGTGTTATATATGCATATAACGCTGCCACAACTCTTTTTAATTTAGAAGATTCATAGTTAAGTGCTATTAGAAAAAATACTGGGAAAAGGTAAGTGAAGTTTGCCATATGAACGTTACCGAAAAAAACCATAAAAACGCCCAAGTAGCGCGATAATTCCGCAGCCATAAAAAATAGCGGATAAAAAGCATATGCCAGCACTGTAGTTTGTGTAGATGTCCTCCGCGTTTCAAAAAACACATTCATAAATTTCATAAGGGCAAAAGTGCGCACGATAGCAACTACAAAACTCCAATAAAGCGATTCCATTTTGTACCCTCCGTTTTTCTTGTATTATACATTTTTTGTCGTCAAGCTGCTATCCGACATTTCATAATATTTTAAGACATGACTTTTACACTTCATACTATGTATGATGCTTTTAGAATGGAGAAGTTGCAATATATATGACACGCTGTTGTCAAGTATAGCGTGATAAGATAACAATAAAAGGAGAAATGAAATTATGTCAACCCAAACTAATGGAAAAGCACCTTTCTCTATCATAGAAGAATTCCAAACAAAACTGACCGGCGACAACCTGAAACACGCGCTGGACTTTGCTTCCCATTGGGGAACGGACGATGTTACTGCCAAGAGCGGAGATTTTTGCGGGAGCGTTAAGTATAAAGGCAAACATGTTTGCTACATCAAAGTAGGCGGCTTTGAGGATCCAAACCTTGATCATTGGATTATTTGGTCGATCCATAATGCCAACATTGCCGAAACGCCGGATTTCTTAGTAGATGAACGAATAAAAGAAGGTTTCTAGGCGAATGTGAATTATTGCGGTCATTTTCTTTCGGGCGGAGAACACTGCGGATGCGGGAAACAGCCGGGGAAGCGTAAGGCTATCTTAGGGAAAGCGTTTGACAATGTCTGCAATTCTGACATGGTGTTTACCAACCCAGATGCCGAGGCGTTAGAATGTGCGAAGGTGATGGTGGATTTAAGAAAGAGAACTATTGACAACGCAGATATGCGGGAGCGGAGTAAATAACATGAATTTTGATAAAAACCAAACCAATTTTCCATCCGAAAAACACAAAGCAATTTGGTACTGCGGCGTTCTTATTATGCCGGAGCAACTTTCGTTGTCCGACAAAGTTAAAGGAATGATAGACGCAGCGTTAGTTGAAAGCTGCAAGCAAATGCGGCTTTTTTTGCTGCATTCGTTAGAATTTATGTACGATAATGCGGAAAACAACAGCTTCGACCCATATCAATATTTTAGTATTTGGCTCAACATATTTGATAATGTGCTTGAAGAGGAGATATTTGACAACCGTATCATTACTGCCTCAATAAAACGAAGTGTTCCTTTAGCAAGCAAAATGAAAAAACTATATGGAAAAGTCTCCGACAATACAGGAATTGAATTTAATATTAATGATACTTCAGTTGAAATAACAAGTGCGTTGTACTCAAAAATGTTTAGCGCTATGAAAGCAATGCAAAAGTACATACGTGCCAAAAAAGAAAGAGTCAGCATGGAAAACAGTTTTCAAATCTGTGATTTCAGAAAAATTTGCCCGGGCTACAAGTACGATAAACCAGAGAAACGGTTGTATATGCGTGAGCTGGAAGACAGAATCCCGATGATAATTGGCGATACTGATGCTAAAAAACGAGCACTCGATTTTGCCGCTTACTTGCGCAACAAAAAGATTAACCTCAAGTGGACAGGCATTCAAAATAGCTATAGCGAAACAGGCCAAGTGCATATGGGGCAAGGTATTTGTTATGTAGGGCTTGGCGATGTATATTCGTCAGGGACAAAAGATGGCTGGCTTATATGTGTTCCCCTTCCTAATATGCAAGTGTACCAAGATGCACTTATAAAAGAAGGATTGCAGGATTTTATACGCAGCAATGTTTATATCTGCACTGCAAAAACACAGGCAGATGCCTGCAATGGCGGCGAGGGTGCTTACGGATGCCCTAGAGGTATGGATTTAAATATTCTTGGAAAAGAAGTTAAATATGCGTGTAGGCTACGTAATCTAAAACGTGTAGCGGTGTATGTGCATAACCCCGATGAAGCGGCGATAAGTAAAGTAAAAACGTTGTTAGCGTTGGAGCAAGAGAAAGGAAGATATTAATGCAACTGTTTGATAAAAACCAAAAAGATTTCCCAAGTTATGTGCACAAATGTATATGGAGCAACGGTTTAATGCTGGTACCGCTAGAGATTTCACTTGAAAACATTGATGCCGCGAACAAAAAAACATATCTTGACCTGTATAACTACAAAGTAGATATGTTTGCAGATATGTATCAAAATCCGGAGCAATATATTACAGATTGCGAAGGCATTTTAGAGGCCATAGACGAAAAACGGTGGAACCAAGCACACTTGATAGCGCGGTGGAATAAGTACAAAGCAAAACTAAGCAAGCTAGAAGAGATAGCGCAAGTTAATTTGCCCCATGTTATTTGCCGCCAATTGCTGGATTATATGAAAAATGATAGCGATGGTTATTTCATGGACGAGGCCGATTACGCTAAGTTTTTTGTCAAACAAACGCTGAGCAAATGCAATTACAAGATAAGCGAAAATGACCTCTGGGCCGCTCTACAACGGGGTGGGTTAGCTTTCACCCAAAAAAACAAAAAGGTATATTTAACCAATAATAAGTACCCACTTATGTTTGCTGCTATTGAAGCATGGCAAAAACTTTTAGAGCCTTTCCGCAAAGTAAGCAGCAAAAAGTATAGATATGATTCCGCCTATACGTACTTAGACTACCGCTTCTTTTTAGACGACTTTAGCCTTACATTTGAGAATTCTAAATGGTATATGAACGATGAAACCATTGCGTATTTAAGCGAAGTAAATGAAATCATAAGCCGTGACAAAAAGGCATTCTCCAAACTGGACAATACAACGCGTATAGCCATTGGCTTCCGCATGAAGGGCGGCGGCTTTTTTGAGTTTGACCCTTCGCCCAGCCCTGCGGTGCTTGTTAAGATGTTCACAAATAATTCTGCACAGCATTTGGCTTTTGAAGAAAGAGTTAATCAATTACCCAATGCTGACGAAGTAAGAAACACATTTTTAAGATGGGTAAGGCGTTGCAACAAATGCCCTTGCAGTCCCGTGCCCAAAGCGTCGATGTGTGGCAATGATAGAGTAGTGTTTGGTAGAAAAATGAAACTATGCGGGCCACATATCTACTTGCGCACAACGGATTTAGACCAGAAGTCGCTTGCCATGATGAAGACCATATTAGATTGGGAATAAGAGATGACGGTATACGAATTAATGATTAAAACCAACCATTACATAATAGGCGGCGGGGATTTAACTGCCCCTCAAAAGGCGAATATTGTTAGGCAGTTGCTCGCCGGGCGAAGCACTCCGGAACAAGTGCGGCGGTTCCATTTTGCGTTCCGGTCGCAAAGCGGGGGGCCGCAAATGTATCCGAGTTTTTATATTCCGCCTTATAACGATGGAAAAAAATACGAAACGGTTATACCTATGGCACCCAAGACGCATATATTATCCGCAAACTCGTACGAACTGGAGATTATAAGGCTTTTGCATTTGTTTGCATCGCATAACGCAGCAGTGCAAAACATGGTGGAGCAAACGCTTTTCCGGCTTAAAGCCACTTGCTTTGGATACAAAAGCTGCTACACAGGCGAGTGTTTTCACACCGCGCTTATTGTCTTGCGGTTTGTGATAGCTGTTGCACCGCGTGAAACGGGATGGATTAAGAAACAAATTTCTCTTTACCATACTCATGCCGCGGACACACGCCGCCATGCGGGTGTTAAACAATATTTTGAACTTTGCCTTTCTGAATTGGAGGAGTAATAATTATGCCAAATGTAAAAGACATTAAAAGAACCATGAAGGCCAGCGATATTCCGAAAGAAGTTATCGCTGAATTTGATTTTCCAAAACCCAGCCCCGGTAGTTATCCAGAAGACGTTATGAATGTTGTTGGGCAGATGGACAAGCTGCTTACAAAAGAGCAAAGCATGGCCATTATGGAGCAGCAAGGATGCTGCAAAGACAGTACGGCAGAAGAACATCGCGTGTTTGGGGCGCTACATCAAGGCAAAACGCTAAAAGAAAAAGTGGCGTCATTAAACGAATCCAGCGTTAGGCATAAGGGTATTTGCAAACTAAATGACGATGGTACTCTAACAATTTGCTTTAAAATAGAAAGATGTGTTTGCAGAGTTGTTGGGTTGTATGAGAAGGGCAGGGGGCAAAAGGAGAGCATTCCGCTTACATTCTGCGGCTGTTGCGCCGGGCATTTGCGGTATACGCATAAATTCTCGTTGGGTGTAGATTTGCGGCTTAAAGATATTGTATCGTCTGCGGCACATTCGTGCGGCAAGGAGCATTGCGAGTTTATTTTCCATATAGAAAAATAATCAAGGAGGCAATTAAAATGAGCGAGAAAACATTTCAACAAGCTATCACCGAGATTCTTATCGGCGAAACACAAAAAAACGCCCTCGATTTTGCGGCGTTTTTGAACGCAAATGATATGGGCACCGGAGACGACGGGTCAAATGGCACAGTTACTTACAATGGCGAAGTATTGGCATACATGCACATGGACGGCAAACCCGAAATGCCTGGGCCGTGGACAATATGGCCAAGTGTAACAGGTACTGTGCCGGAGGATTTTGTGTTTGACGAAGCTATGAAGGAAATCGCATGGAAAAATGTAAACATCTGCGGAAAATGTGGTGGCGATTGCGCCCCTGGTAGCCGCAAAACAGTTTATGGCAAGGAATTTGATAATGTATGCGGTGCTATATTGGCGTTTACCGACCCCACTGCCGATGAGCTTGCTTGTGTAAAAAGAGTATTGGAAATGATTAAATATGATGTTACTGGTGCCTAAAAAAAGTTTTGTCGTTTTGGGCGGAAGCTTGCCAGCCCGCCATGTTTACACAAGCGAAGCAGGTGCGGGCAGAGCCCGTGGCAAAGCCAATACAGCGGCGTAGAGGTATATTCAAAGAGGTGTAAAATGGATACGAATATAGTTAGATGTTCTTGGGCAGGGGATTTGCCCATCTACCAAGATTACCACGACAACGAGTGGGGGCGGCCTGTCCATGACGACCGCAAGCTGTTCGAGATGCTTATCCTTGAAGGTGCACAGGCGGGGCTTTCGTGGATTACTGTGCTGAAAAAGCGGGAAGCGTATCGTAAAGCCTTTGACGGTTTTGACCCAAATATCGTTGCGGTATACGACGAAATTAAAGTTGATGAATTGATGCAGAACGAAGGCATTATTCGCAACCGTTTAAAAATTAAGGCTGCCATTACAAATGCCAAATTGTTTCTTGAGGTGCAGCAGAAGCATGGTAGCTTTGATAAATTCATTTGGAGTTATGTAGACAACAAACCCATTGTGGGGCATTTCACATGCATAGAAGAAATTCCGGCTACAACAGAGATTTCCGATAAACTAAGCAAAGATTTGAAGAAGCTGGGTTTCAAATTTGTTGGTTCAACGATTATTTACGCCTTTATGCAGGCCACAGGCATGGTAAATGACCATTTTACAGATTGTTTTGTATATAATGCTGCCCCGTGATGGGGCAGTTTTTCTTATATGCTCGGAAATTACTCCGCAATTTCGCCGTAGCCGCTTTCTTGGCTTGACAAAGACACGATGTAAAATGTTATAATCAAAATACTATTAATATTTGGAGGTTTTATGGAATGGAGCTAAATATCCCACAAGCAAACCAGTTTCGCACAGACGGCAACATTGTTTATTGCGCACCGTATGGTAGCGGGCACATAAACCATACATATTTGGTTTTAGATAGCACAGCACGTATGTACATTTTGCAAATGGTAAACAAAAATATTTTTAAAAATACAGAAGGCCTAATGCAGAATATATTGGCTGTTACCGCGCATTTGCGCCAGACGGTAAATACCTCGCGTGAAGCTTTAGCGCTTGTACCTACCAAAGCAGGCAATATGTGGCTGGTAGACGAAAACGGCGAGTTTTGGCGTATGTACAATTTTGTAAGCGACAGCTTATGTTTGCAAAAACCCGAATCTCCGGCAGATTTTAAGGAAAGCGCATTGGCCTTTGGTAATTTCCAGCGCAAACTTGCAGACTTTCCGGCGGAAACATTGGTGGAAACAATCCCGCGTTTTCACGATACGCCCCACCGCTACGAAGCATTTATAAGTGCTGTAGCCGCCGATATTTGCGGGCGTGCCGCAAATGTGCAGCGCGAAATTGAATTTGCGCTTGAGCGTGAGCCGTATGCAAAAACTTTGATTAACCTGCATAAATCTGGCGATTTGCCACTTCGTGTTACCCACAACGACACAAAACTCAACAATGTGTTGCTGGACCGTGACACACGCAAAGCACTGTGCGTCATAGACCTAGACACGGTTATGCCCGGTTTTTCCGTTAACGATTTTGGCGATAGCATCCGTTTTGGTGCATCTTCCGCCGCCGAAGACGAGATGGATTTAAATAAAGTGGAATTTTTATTGCCGATGTACGAAATTTACACAGAAGGTTTTCTTGCCACCGGCAAGGAGAGCTTAACAGCCTGTGAGATAGAACATTTGCGCGATGGTGCAAAAATGATGACACTTGAATGCGGTGTGCGTTTCCTGACAGATTATCTTTCCGGTGATATATATTTCCGCACAAGCCGTGATGGGCACAACCTACACCGTTGCCGTACACAATTTAAACTTGTAGCCGATATGGAAAACAAATGGGACAAAATGAGGAGTTTATTAAAATAAACAAGCTGGATTGCGCGCAGCAAAGATGGCGTAAACTTTGCACCAGACCCATACAAGAACGATTTGAGGGCGAAAAAAGCACCTATTCAAGCTATCCCGGACCCAAAAAGGAGACTGTATTATGGATTATCAAAAATCTATAGCCACCGCCGTGGAGATTTTAAGCAAGGATTTGACCGAATTTAACGGCAAGTTTAAACCTGCAACCAGCGCAAACAACTACTACATACCAGGCGAAAATGTTGACTGGACAACAGGTTTCCATACAGGACAATATTGGCTTGCTTACGAACTTACGGGCGATGATAAATTTAAAGATGCCGCACTTGTGCATGTGGACAGCTTTCTTAAGCGTATCGAGCAGAAAATTGATATAAGGAACCACGACATGGGCTTTTTATATTCGCTTTCTTGTGTGGCGGCGTGGCAGCTTGTTGGCAGCGAGAGTGGGCGCAAAGCGGCCATTATGGCGGCAGATTATCTTATTACACGTTACCATGAAGTTGGACAGTTTGTTCAAGCATGGGGTGAAATTGGTGCTTCTTCCGACTATCGCTTGATTATCGATTGCATGATGAATATGCCGCTTTTGTACTGGACTACAGAGCAAACAGGCGACCCAAAATATGCGGATATTGCAGACAAACATATGGCAACATCGGTAAAAAACCTTGTGCGGGAAGATTATTCTACATTCCATACATTTTATTTTGACGTAGAAACCGGCGAACCGTTAAAAGGAGTGACTGCGCAGGGTTATAAGGATTCTTCCCCGTGGGCGAGAGGGCAGGCGTGGGGTGTTTATGGGCTTGCACTTAATTACAAATACACAAAAAATCCGGAATGCATAGAATTATTCTATCCAGTAACCGACTTCTTCCTAAGTCGCTTGCCGCAAGACTTGGTGTGTTATTGGGATTTAGACTTTACAGATGGTGATGGCGAAGAAAAGGATTCTTCTGCGGCGGCCATTGCGGCTTGCGGTGTGCTTGAGATGGCAAAATATTTGCCTGCGGATAAAGCTGAATATTACACCACTTGGGCAAAGAAAATTGCAGAAGCATTGGCAAAAGGCTACGCTGCAAAACCCGCAGAATCCAACGGGCTTTTACTTGAAGGCGTGTACTGCAAAAAGTCCCCCTTTAATACCGTGTCAAACAAGGGTGTAAACGAGTGTAATAGTTGGGGAGATTATTTTTGGTTAGAGCTGTTGACACGCCTCACTACCGATTGGAAAATTTATTGGTGATTTCTTTTGAAAAATATAATTCTATTCGATCTGGACGGTACAATTACCGACCCTAAAGAGGGCATAACAAAATCCATTCAATATTCCCTGGCGAGTTTTGGTATAAACATAGAAAATCCGGACGAATTAATTAAGTTTATAGGCCCGCCCATAAGGCCGGCGTTTAAAGAATTCTATGGCTTTGATGATGCCGGTGCAGAAAAAGCCGTAGAAAAATTTAGAGAACGTTTTTTGGTTAAAGGTTTATTTGAAAATATTATGTACGACGGAATAGATATTTTGCTCGAAAAACTAAAAGCTGCCGGCAAAACGCTTATTATCGCAACTTCTAAACCGACGGTTCAAGCAAAAATTGTTCTGGAATATTTTAATCTTGATAAATATTTTGCATATGTAAGCGGTTCGGAAATGAATGGAGACCGCTCGGACAAGGGCGAGGTTATACGGCATGCGCTGGCGCAGAATAACATAAGTGATATCTCCCGCTGCATAATGGTTGGCGACCGCAAGCATGACATTATTGGCGCGAAATCAGTTGGTATGCAAAGCATAGGCGTTTTGTACGGCTATGGCGGTTATGACGAATTATCGGACGCAGGTGCAGATTATATTGTTGGAAGCGTTGATGAACTATCGGTTTTACTATCTTAATCATGTTCCGCAAAAAGTCTTGTAATCGCAATTGGCAGCTTTCGGCGGAAGCGAATACTCAGAGGAATATTCATAGGGCTTGCTTAACGCATCCAGCAGGTTATGCATCACGGAAAAGTCGCCATTGTCGGCGGCTTCTAGGGCTTCTTCTACTTTATAGTTCCTTGGGATAACGGCAGGGTTATGCTTTTTCATTTGCTGCCGATTATCCATTTTTTTATGCCATTTGTGCTGCCAAGGGATGAATCCGGCTATATTTAACAACGGCGAACCAGGTTCGACCGGGGAGGACAAGCTGTGGAAAGTATTTGTGTAATCGAGTTTGTGCGCCGCCATTAAGCCCAGCAATTCTGCGATAAGCTCGGTATCTTCTGGGGTAGGGTGGGTAATCCCAAGCTTTGCCCGCATGCCATTTAGCCAGTGTTCATTGTAACATTCCCAATAATAGTTGATTTCTTGCCGCGCTAGTTCCGCGGCTTTTTCTTTGTCTTCGTGAAATAGGAATAATAATTCTTCCGCAAAACGGGATAAATTCCAAGCGCCTATTGTTGGCTGGTTTTTGTAGGCGTAACGCCCGTGTGTGTCGATAGAGCTAAAAACCGTATTGGGGTTGTATGAGTCCATAAAGGCACAGGGGCCGTAATCTATGGTTTCGCCGGAGATTGCCATGTTGTCGGTGTTCATTACGCCATGGACAAATCCGATTAACTGCCAGCTTGCGATTAACGCGGCTTGTTTCTCTGCGGCTTTTCTCATAAATAGAATATATTTGTTTTCGTGATTTTTAAGTTCCGAAAAATGCCTGTTTATGCAGTAATCCGCCAGTGTGCGGGTATTTTCTTGCGTGCCAAAAGCAGATATGAAATTAAAAGTGCCCACCCGTATATGGCTTGATGCCGTTCTGGTTAAAACCGCCCCTTGCAAAGCCTTTTCCCGCATGACCGTTTTCCCGGTTAATGCAACTGCCAGCGACCGGGTGGTGGGTAATCCGAGGTGAAACATCGCTTCGCTGATAATGTACTCCCTTAGCATGGGTTTAAGTGCGGCGTAACCATCCCCGCCGCGCGAAAAAGGCGTAATTCCGGAGCCTTTTAACTGTATATCAAACTTTTGGCCAGCCGGTGTGATTTGTTCGCCTAGCAGCACCGCCCGGCCATCACCCAGCATGGTAAAATGGCCGAATTGATACCCCGCGTAAGCTTGCGCAATGGGGTTTGCGCCCATGGGTAGCTTGCAACCCGCAAATATTGCGGGTTCTTTTTTTAATGTGTCCGCGTTTAACCCCAAAGACTCAGCAAGATTCTGGTTGAAAATAACCATTTGAGGCGTAGGTGCAGCCGTTGGAAGTTGATTCTTGTAAAATATTTTGGGTAATTGAATATAAGTATTGTCAAAATTCCAGCCTTCGTTATTCATGCGCATGTTCCTTTTTTTCTTTAGTGTGCAGAAAATGTCGGAGTTTATGCAAAAATTGTTTTAAACACTGCCCTAGGTAAATAAAAAAGGCTTCCCATGCCTTCGAATTAACTCGAATGGTGGAAGCCCTTCTTCTGAATAATGCATTTTATTCCTTATTGTAAAAGTCAAGCATTTTCCAGCAATTGTTGTTGGATGGCATATCGGATAACTTCTGCTGGTGACATTAACATAGCTTTAGCTTTCATATTATCACACATTAAACCGTATCAAAACCACATCGCCATCCTGCACAACATACTCCTTGCCCTCTATACGCACAAGCCCTTTCTCTTTAGCCGCGTTATAACTCCCACTCTCTACAAGAGCTGTGTACGCCACAACTTCTGCCCGTATAAAGCCCCGCTCTAAGTCGGAATGGATTTTGCCTGCCGCTTGGGGGGCTTTTGTGTTTTTGCGCACTGTCCATGCACGCACTTCCTTTTCGCCTGCGGTTAAGAAACTAACAAGCCCAAGCATTTCGTACCCGGCGTTAATAAGCCTGTCCAGCCCGGATTCTTGTAGCCCTAAATCTTCTAAAAACATTTGTTTTTCTTCCGGGGCAAGGGTTGCGATTTCTGCTTCTAGTTTTGCGCATGACACATAGTAGGTGGAACCCTCTGCCTTCGCGTAATTCACCAACGCTTCCAGCGGCGAGCCGGGTTTTGGGTCGCCGGTAAGTTCATCTTCGGAAACATTGGCGGCGTACAACACAGGCTTTTGAGTGATAAGCGTAAAACTTTCTACCAGCCTAATATCTTCTGCTTCATCCCATACCAATGAGCGTGCAGGTTTGCCTTGCTCTAGCGTTTCTTTAATTTTTGCAAGAATATCTGCCTCCCGCCTAAAGGCCTTGTCCACACGGGCGGTTTTTTCTACCTTAATTAAGCGGCGCTCTACCATTTCTAGGTCGGAAAAAATTAATTCGAGGTCTACGGTTTCTATATCCCGTACGGGGTCTACATTTTCGTATACATGTATTACGTTTTGGTCTGCGAAGCAGCGTACAACATGCACAAGTGCGTCTACTTCTCTTATGTTGGAAAGGAACTGATTGCCCATTCCTTCGCCTTTGCTGGCACCTTTTATAAGCCCTGCAATGTCTACCATTTCCACCGTTGCATGCACTGTGGATTTTGAATTGTACATTTTTGTTAGCACTTCAACTCTTTCGTCGGGCACTATTGCACGGCCTATGTTTGGGTCTATTGTGCAAAAAGGGTAGTTAGAGGCCTCTGCCGCAATTTGCATTATTGCGCTAAACAGAGTGCTCTTGCCTGCGTTTGGTAGGCCGACTATTCCCATTTTCATAATCGAATTTCTCCTTTAATGATTTAGCCACGGATTACACGGATAAAAGATTAGATTTGCACGGATTAAGAGCGGATTAAAATCTGCTTTTAATCCGTGTAAATCAACGCACTTATCCGTGTAATCCGTGGCTAATCCCTTGTTTTTTTCGCATTCCGGGGTATTATACTACTATAACAAGAAAAAGGGGAGTGCGTATGTACGATTGTTTAATTATTGGCGGCGGCCCGGCGGGCGTTACTGCCGCTTTGTATACTGCCCGCGCCGGGTTTAAAACATTGGTTTTATATAAAGACCACGGCGCGCTTGAAAAAGCGGAAAGTGTAGATAATTTTTATGGAACGTTGGCGGTGCCCGGCAAGCGGTTGATAAACCGCGGTTTAAGACAAGCAAAACTTGCCGGGGTAGAAGTCATAAAAAGGGAAGTAGTATCATTGTCAGTTGACGAAAACCTTGTTATTTCTGTAGACGCTGTACGCGCAAAATACATGGCCCGTGCCGTGCTTGTTGCCACAGGCGCTGGCAGGCTTGCCCCAAACATTCCCGGGTTAAAAGAGCTTGAGGGCAGGGGAATAAGTTACTGCGCCGTGTGCGACGGCTTTTTCCATAAGGGAAAGGACGTTGCGGTTATTGGTATCGGAGCCTATGCCTTGCACGAGGTACAGGATTTAATTGGCATAGCGGCATCTGTTACCGTGCTTACCAATGGAGCTGAGGCAAAAGTAAAATTCCCAAAAGGTGTACGGGTTGTAACTGAGAAAATAACGGAAGTGACAAGCAAGGACGGCCTTCTTGGCAAGAGCCTAAAAGGCGTAACGCTGGGTAATGGTGAAGAACTTGAGCTGTCCGGCCTATTTATAGCCCTTAACGTAGCAGGAGGCACCGACTTAGCCCGAAAGCTGGGTGCGCCCATAGAGGGCAACTTCATTAAAACAGGCGAAAACGGCCGTACCAATATCCCAAACCTTTGGGCTGCGGGTGATTGTACCGGTGGTATTAAGCAGATTGCAAAGGCCGCTTGCGATGGTATGCATGCAGGCATGGATATAATCAAGTATCTTAGAGGTGAGAGCAAATGAAAGCGGCAATAATTGGACTCGGTGCAATTTATCCCATGCATGCGAAGGCACTAAAAGAGGCCGGAGTGGCTATATCAGCGGTGTGCGATGCTTTCATCCAAAAGGCCGAAACCTACACAAATTGCTACACGGATTATAAGCAGATGCTAAAAGACGGCGGCTTTGATGTTGTGCACATCTGCCTGCCGCATCATTTGCATGCGCCTGTGGCTATAGATGCATTAAATCATGGCTACCATGTGCTTACGGAAAAACCTATGGCCACCACCATAGAAGACGCCGAGGAAATGATTAACGCGGCGGAGGCTAACAACCGCTATTTGGGCGTGGTGTTCCAAA
>Ga0123355_10004864_pt1 | contig 19554 bp, 19 predicted proteins | sample TergutEmb28metaG_3_FD_89872 | JGI IMG/M metagenome (GOLD analysis project Ga0123355, IMG submission 89872) | Embiratermes neotenicus P1 segment gut microbial communities from Petit-Saut dam, French Guiana - Emb289 P1 | ecosystem: Host-associated > Arthropoda: Insects > Digestive system > Gut ...
GTTTAGTGCGCTGGTGAAGCTGCCGCCGGTAATATGGCATACTATGAAATCAGGCACTTGGTTTTGCCTGCCTATGTTGCGGTTTGGGCTTGGCCTTTGTGTTATTTGCATTGCATTGTCCTCCTTTCTTGCTTCATATTATTGTACGTGCCATGTTGCTGTTATGTGTTTTTGCGAACGCATAACCACATATTATAGTAACATGATACTACTACAATATGTGGTTGTCAATATCATGCGTATCAATCACTCACTCATTGATTTCACTTTACGAACTGTAGTATTATTGCTTCACTACAATATGTGGTGCGATTGGAGGCAGTTTATGTTTGGAACTAACTTAAAAAAAGCCCGGGCTTCCCGGGAATTAAGCCAGGCGGCACTTGCACGTATGTTGTCCGTATCCCAGCAAACAATAGCCAGCTGGGAGGTAAACCGCACCACCCCTCCGCCGGAGATGATTGCTAAAATTTCAAAAGTGCTATGCGTTTCCACTGGTTTTTTACTGGGTACGCCCTTTGACACGCCCCAGGTTTTACGTATCCCGGTACTTGGGCACATCCCCGCCGGCATCCCCATAGAGGCTATCGAGGATGTGCTGGATTACGAAGAAGCGCCTTTAAGTTGGGGCACAGGCGGACGGGAGTATTTCGCGCTAAAAATAAAGGGAGACAGTATGTCTCCCGAATATATGAACGGCGATGTAGTTATTTTTTTAGCCGCTAATGATTGCGAAAGCGGCGACGATTGCGCGGTGATAATAAACGGGGATGATGCAACGTTTAAAAAGGTAATTAAGCATATGGACGGCATTATGCTGCAACCTATAAACACCGGAGGATATGCGCCGGCTTTTTACAGTAATGCCGAGATAAGCAATTTACCTGTTAGGGTTATTGGCATTGCGGAGGAAATTCGCAGAAAGCTTAAGAAAGCGTAACGCCAAACAGTTCCTCCTTTAAATCCAGATAGTACAAATAATTCTCCGGGGTTACATCCGGTGGGCAGCGGTGGTCCACAAACGGTATAAAACCGCCGCGTTTTACATATGGCACCAGGCTCTCCAGGTAGGATTTTATGGCCTTTGGGCCTTCTATTAGTTTCATTTTGTCTACCCCGCCCATTATGCGCAGGTTGGGGTATGTATCCAAAAGTTCCCCAGGGTGGGTGCAGGAGTTTACCTCGTATGGGAACAGGCAGTTTATCCCCGCATCTAAAAATATAGGCAGAAGGGGCCTTACATCCCCGTCGCAATCTGTATACCACAGGTCAATACCATGGGCTTGCAGCTTCTTTTTTATGCGCTTATACCTTGGGGCCACAACTTCCTTAAAAAATGACGGCGGCAGGATAGGGCCGTAGTTAAAGCATATGTCCTCCCAGCCGCTTGCAAAATCGAAGTCTATTTTGCCAAGGAGCCTGTCCAGTTGGCTCTCAACAAGCCGGCAGCAGGTTTCTACCATGTCTTCCAGCATTTCCGGGTAGTCCCCCCAGGCGTAGCATACCCCTTCGAAGGTTAGCATGTCGCGGATTTTTCCTATCATGGAGCCGCAATCTATTCCCAGGGGGTAGTCCCGGGTTGGGGGATGCTTAAGTATAATTTCTTCTATGTTTAACTGGCGGCCCGGGGTATTTGGCTGGAAGCGTTCGGCTTTTACCCGCTTCCAATCGTCCGGCGTTGTTATTGACGAACTTGTGTAATGTGGGATGGTGGAATGCTGATGTGTCATGACTTCAGCCGTTAGTCCGTCATGGTTTTGGATGATTTGTTTGTCTCCCATTTGCTTGATTACTTTATGGGGGAACGGGGGGTCCATCCATGTTAGGGAGTTAATGGTTGCAATACGGTCGAAAGAGAAAAACTCGTTGGCCTGCCCTTCGTGCATAATTTCGTTTTCCACAAACATGGGCCACTGAGTATAGTTTTCTTCCCAGTAGCCGAATTCCATGTTAAAGCTGCGGTCTACGGGCTGGAAACTCATTTGGCGGTTAAAGCGCTCCCTTGGAGTTAGTTCGCCTTTCCAATGTTTGCGGATTGGGGTGATATTTTTCATAATACGCTCCTTTTATGTTCCCATGAATTTATAGCGAACGCGCTTGAGAAGCCCGCTCAGACTGCGCCAAAAAACGCATTGGTGCATTGCGATTTTCTGGCTTGCTTCGCGGTTCTCAAGTGCGTTCGCTATATATTTCCGGTGTTTGTGTTTTTTGGTTCGCTTTTTTCGCGAAGCTTGCATCTGCCATAGAAAGTACTATCCTCTCTGCACAGTCGGCGCTGTTTTCTAAATCTGTAATCATGTCCATGAAAATTACGCCGCTTTTGACTTTGCAGATTTTTTGCTTTAAGCGCCTGAAATGGTTTTTTGCAAACCTTGCGGATTGCTTGTCTATGCCTTTTTCCAGCTGCTTTATTTCCATTATTAGCGACGTGTCCTGCTTCTCGTAGGCCGCGTATGCTTTGTCCATAAGATTCAGGTTATTCTGGCTAAGTTCTTGCAGTTCTTCTATGGCGGTTTCCGAAAACATCATATCGTTTTCGGCAGCTTTTATTGCGTACTTTGCTATGTTTTCCGCATGGTCACCTATTTGCTCTATATCCGATATTACTACAAACATATCGCCTATTTTCCTTGAGTCACTGCCGGATAAGGAGATGCTGGTCATATCCATTAGCTTGGATGGTATGGCCTGATGCAGGAAATCTATGGTTTTTTCGTTTTCTATGACCTTATTCGCCTTGTCTACGCTTTTTTCGAAGAAAGCTTCCAGTGCTGTGCGAAGGTTTTCGTCGGCTATTTTCCACATCCGGCATATCTCTAGCTGTGCGTTTACAACTGCCAGGGTGGGAACTTGCAAGGTTTTGGTATCCAGGTATATTAGCGCCCTTTCGTGGACATTGTTTGCTTCCGCCTCTTTTTTGGGCACAAAAATCATCATTAGTTTGGCAAGGGGTGTAACAAAGGATATAAGCAGCAGCAGGGTTGCTATGTTATACAGCATATGGAACATGGCAACCTGCCTGGCACTTTCGTACCATGTTGTTTGGAACCATGTCAAAATACCTGGGAATATGAGTATCAGCGCGCCAAAAACGGTACTGCCAATAATGTCATATGTTATATGAAACAGCGCCGTACGCTTACTGTCACGGCTTGCAGGTATAGCCGAAATTACTGCGGTAATGCTTGTACCGATATTTGCGCCAAAAATAATAAATGCCGACGTTTGGAATGGGATGGGAACGCCGCTAAGATGCATTGTAACAAGCAGCCCCATTGTAGCCGACGAACTTTGGACAACAACCGTAAAAATAAAGCCTGCAAGCAGCGCAAAAACCGGGTTGGCTATTGCCGTTATCATGTCCAAAAATACCGGGTGGGTACGAAAAACCCGAAGGGCATCGCTCATAACCGTGATACTGAAAAATAAAATACCAAACCCCAGCACGGCATAACCAATATCACGGATGATTTTCTTCTTAAAAAACAGGTGCATCACAACGCCTATAAGCATAAAAATAGGGGCATACTGGTCTATACGAAAGGCAATTAGCTGCGCGCTAAATGTTGTGCCTACGTTTATACCCAGCAGCACCCCAATTGCCTGTGTCAGGTTCATAAGCCCGGCGTTTACAAAACCTACGGTTATAACCGACACAGCGGTGGAACTGTTTATGACTATTGTTGCAATTACCCCAACCATTGCCGCAAGGAAGCGGTTAGATGTTGCCCGTTTTAGTATGGCCTGCAATTGGTCCCCGGCTACTACCTCAAGCCCGGTAGACACCATTTTAATTCCAAATAAGAGCAGCCCCAAACCACCCATGGCTAACAGTATATTCCCCATTATATCCATGCTTGTCCTCCAGTGAGTTTCATGTCGCTTTACATTATACTATGTCGTTCCTGTAAACTCTACTCAAGTATGGCGATTTCGCAAAACTGCTCTACTGGTAATCGTGCTTTTATTATGCTAAAGTTGCGCGTAGAAACAACGATTTTAGGAGGGCGCTATGTCATTTTGCACACAATGCGGCACACAGCTACAGCAAGGCCAAATCTGTTCTTGTACCGATGCTAAACAGTTTTGTACCGGGTGCGGGGCCAATCTTTCCGGCGGACAAGCATGTACATGTACCGCCACAGCGCAAAAGGAGGGGCATGTGCCTCAAAACTATGACGCATACCCTGTTGTGGGCAGCCGTACAGCACGAAAAGAGGAGACACACACAAGCACCCGGACGCAGCCACATGAAGCAACAGCACAAAGCCATGCAAGCGCCATATCAGACGAAGTTCCCGTAAGGCAGTACTATATTGCGGACTTTCGCAACTGGATAAGGGCCACCCGTACGGAAGGGCATATACAGGTCACAAGCAAGCGTATAATTTTTACCGCAGAAGGGCGCGGCGCAAACGGACATGGTACGGTGCATCAAGAGTTTGCCATAAGCCAGATAGCCGGTATCGGCACAACAAGCGGCTTTAGGTTTAGCGTCCCTCATTTTATGATAGGCCTTATGAGTGTTTTTGTTGCCGCAATACTTACATCATTTGCCGTATTTATGGGCGGGTGGGCTATAACCACGCTTTTTGTGTCCCGCCCTCCTGTAATGGAGTTTATGCGCGAAAGCATAAACCAGGTTATACATTACCGCATTTTAGAACTTAGCCAACTAAGCCTAATATTTGGGCTGTTTGCAGGGTTTGGCGGGATAACGCTGTACTTTATACTACGGGGGAAGCTTTGGTTTAGGCTTATGATGCTTGGCGTGAGTTTTGGGGCTTTCTTTGCTGTGAGCCTAACGGGCAATACCTTTGCATATGTATTGTTTGCTGCAGCGGTGCTGGTAAACATATACGGGTTGGTGTATTTTGCGTGCTTGCCGGATTTGGTAGTTTCAATATACGGCAAGGGGGGTTTTATAGTTGATATAGTACGGGGGAAAACTTGCCTTGCCGTTATTTCCGGCCGCATAGGAGCAGGCTACCCAGAGGCGGCCCCGACTGCGGAAACAAACAGCGCAATTTACGAGTTAGGCGCGGTTATTAGTGATATCAACAGCCATGGCGACGCCGGTGTGGCGAAATGGAGTATATAGTCATAACATCCCCCCGCTGTCCATATAATTGTAATACTAGATTATGTATACGAAATGGGGAGCCACTATGCCAATGCCAATGCCGGAAGAACGTAAAAGAAGCACCTCCAGGCACAGCCTGCAAATAGACCGGCGCGAGAAGGTTAATGTGACAGGTATGATTGATGTGATATCCTTTGACGAGGAATCTGTGATAGGCGAAACGGAGATGGGGATAATTATCATCCGCGGCGCAAATTTGCATGTAAATAAAATTAGTGTAGACAGCGGGGAACTTGCCGTCACCGGGGAAATAGACGCCATTACATACGAAAGCCCTGGAGGGCCCGCCAAGGCTAAATCTATACTCGGGAAGTTGTTTAAATGATTTTGTCTATGACGGGGCAGGCCTGGCTGTTTCTTTCTACTGTAGTGGTGGGGGCGGCTATTGGCCTGTTCTATGACGCGTTTCGGGTTATAAGAAAAACCGCACGCCATAACAAGCTTGCGGTTCAAATAGAAGACTTGCTTTTTTGGGTGACGGCCACGGGGCTTACATTTTATTACATGTTACATAGGAATTATGGTGAGATACGGCTATTTTCGCTGATTGGCGTGGCTGTTGGTGTCTTATTGTACTTTGCCACCATTAGCCGGAGGATTATTATTGTATTTGTGGCGGTTGTAAATTACTTGAAGCGGGTTATCGCTGCCGTTATCAGGATTGTTTTGGTGCCTATTAGGCTGGTTGCGGCCTGGCTTTCCGGGCCTTTGGGCAAGGCATATGGTACCGGGCGCAAGCATATGCGGCGGGTTAAGCGGTATGGCAAGGGCAAGCTGCGGGCTGCCGCACGGGATTGGGGGATTGTGCGTAGGAAGGTGTAGCATATGGCTATCTACGCCTACGCATGATAACTGACCAAATACCAACAGCAGCAAGCATAATTACAAAGCTAAGGCTAAGCCAAAGTTCCATATTTCCGTAATACCCATCAGGAAAATCTATTAGCCGCCCAAACACTATCAAATTGCTAATAGTATGCAACATAATAACCGGGAAGATAGAAAAGTGCCTCTTAAAAATAGCAACAAACATAAAATGCATTCCAACCCAGTTAACCGTGACAAATAAAATGGAGAATACATCTAAAACAAGGGTCCCTTCATATATCCAATTAGGAATATGCATAAAACCAAACAGGATAGAGCCTATGCCGATTGCAACCAATTCCTTCTTGAAAAATCCAGAGAGCCTCGGCTGTATAAAGCCCACAAATACAAGGTCCTCGGATGCTGCCACAATTAATGTAAAAGAAATATAAATAAGCATTATATCAAAAGACACAAATGTTGCGCCATACATGAATATCGGCAGAATGCCGCCGAAAAATATAGGAATAAGAGAAACCAACATGCCAAGACATAGCGCAGGCAGTAGTTTCTCTTTTTTTATGCCTGTGGACGAAAGCCCTCGTCTTTTTACAAGTATGAACACAAAAACAGGTATAGTTCCGCAAAACGTTATCAAGCTGCTTATTATGGTGCGCTGCCAGCCGACGAAGGAATCCAGGTTAATTGGCAGGAAGCTGCTGCCTAAAATCCAGAAAGTGTAAAACAAAAAAGCAACTATAGCGATTATTACATCGCTTTTTCCGTATTTTGCCGCTTCCGCTTTGTATCTTTCATTGTAATTGTTCATAAAATCCAACTCCCCCGCCTAATGAACGCCACATCTCAAAAATATGCGACCGCCGACTTCATAAGTATAGCATATAAAAATAGGTAGTTTTATTAATTATTTCATATTTAAACGCCTATATGATACAATCGCCGTTATTAATACGCAGCCCATACAAATCGGATAACAAGGAGCGACATTGCCACCAATGAGTTATGTAAACTTTACCAACGTAACCAGAGACTATAAGCAAGGCGACATAAACATCCGCGCAATAGACGGCATTTCTTTCGAATTGGAAGAAGGCCGTTTTAGCGTTATAGTGGGCCCTTCCGGGGCCGGAAAATCCACGGTGCTTAATATTTTGGGAGGGATGGACCATGCTACCGGCGGCACGGTAATTGTTGGCGGCCGGGATATAACCCGGCTTAACCGCCGCCAGCGTACCCACTACCGCCGGGATGATATAGGCTTTGTGTTCCAATTTTATAACCTGATACAAAACCTAACCGCCCTGGAAAATGTGGAGCTTGCTTCCCATATCCGCAGCCAGGCCGGGGACCCTAGGGCTATCCTTGAGGAAGTGGGGCTTTCCCATAGGCTGAATAACTTCCCGGCCCAGCTTTCCGGCGGCGAACAGCAACGGGTTGCAATAGCCCGGGCTTTGGCCAAAAACCCTAAGCTGCTGTTATGTGACGAGCCTACCGGCGCCCTAGACCATGAAACCGGCAAAGGGATACTTAAAACCCTGCAAGAAGCAAGCAATAAAGGCGTAACTGTGGTTGTAATAACCCATAACTCCGCCATCACCCCAATGGCCCACCGTATTGTCAAAATCAAAAGCGGTAAGGTTGAAGCGGTTACAGATAACCCGTCCCCCACACCGGTTTCCGAGATTGAGTGGTAGGGGGCGAGCCAATGAATCCTTTCTGGAAAGATATATTTCGTGAGATAAAAGCTACAAAGAACCGTTTTATTTCCCTGCTAATGATATCCTTACTTGGCGCGTTTGTTGTGGTGGGCATACACGCAACGGCTATCCACATGCGCGACGGGGCAGATGCGGCTTACAGGCGCGCTAACCTTTACGACTTGCAGCTTAGGCACCCCAGGGGCTTCACCCCGGAGGATGTGACTGCCGTGGGAGGTGCATACGGCGTAGAGTACGCAGTGCCTGCAAATATTGTGGATGTATATGTATATGCCCGTGATATCAGGCGCGTTATGCGCACATATTCCTTATCGTATCATGAACCTGTGCCCATTAATAAGCCGGACTTATTAGAAGGCCGCTGGCCTGCCGCCCCTAATGAAATTGCCGTGGAGCGGCGGTTCCTGCGTGAGAGCGGGCTTTCGGTTGGGGATACGGTATCCCTTAGCTTTCGTGACATGGAGCGTTTTTTTACGGTTTTCGCGTACGAGAGTTTTACCATAACCGGCATAGCCCATTCCCCCCTTTACCTAACCGGTGACCGGGGCAATACTACATTAGGTGATGGCAGTCTACGCTATTTCGCGTATTTGTACCCCGGGGCTTATATTGCACCGGTGTATACGGATATTTATGTGCTGATGTACGGCTCAAGGGATATCCACCAGGTATCCTCTGCCTATAACGCTGCCGCCCTTAATTGGCGCGGGCAGATGGAAGATTTCCTTTCAGACGGCATTGGCGGCTTTGTATTTACCAGGCAAAACGGCATAGCCTTTGAATCATATTTCCAAGACACCCTGCGTCTTGAAAGCGTGGGCTATGTGTTCCCGCTAGTGTTTTTTCTGGTGGCGGTACTGGTAAGCCTTACCACTATGACCCGCATGATTGAAGAACAGCGGGGGCAGATTGGCATTTATAAGGCCCTGGGGTATAAACCCGGGGCAATTTTATTGAAATATATTATGTACGCGGTTCTTTCCGGCCTGGCAGGCGGGCTTCTTGGCGCGGCGCTTGGTTCACAAATTGTACCGCGCATTATTTTTGACGCATATGGGCATTTGTATAACATGCCCTCTTCCAACCATGCCATCCCTTGGGGGATAGCGGCCTTTGCTGTGCTTACTGCGGCGGGATCGGTTACCGCTGCCGTGGTGTTTACCTGCGTTAAAACGGTGCGGGGGGAGGCGGCTAACCTAATGCGCCCAAAGGCTCCAGAGCCGGGAAAGCGGGTATTAATAGAAAAAATCCCGGCAATATGGAGGCGGCTAGGATTTATAAGCAAAGTAACATCACGGAATATTTTCAGATATAAACGGCGGTTTTTTATGACTTTAGCCGGGGTTGCCGGGTGCACGGCTTTGCTGGTAACGGCTTTTGGTTTAGGGGATTCTATAGGCAGCGTGGCCCGGCTTCAATTTGGGGAAATTGTGGCCTACGACGCCCGTGTACACACCCGGGAACTTTCCTATGCGGACCGGGCCGAACTTATAGTACTGGCGGCACAGGCCGCCCCACCGGGCTATCTTCCGCCGGAGTCCTTGTTTGTCCGCGCCATGACTGCCGACGCGCATACATTATACGGCGGGTTCACCGCCACGATAATCGTGCCGGAGGACATGGGACGCTTACCTGATTTTATTAACCTTGTAGCGCCCGGTTTCGGGTTTATGTTTCGTTCAGCATCGCCCTCTGAAAACTCCAATAGGCGCACAACTGAAATCCCGGGGGCTGTGGGTACGGTGGACGCCGTTAATGACGGGGTATTAGTTACAGAAAAGCTTGCAAGGGAAATGGGCATAAGCGCCGGTGACAGCTTTACAATAACCTTTGGAGACGGCTGGTCGCACACTGTTCGCGCCGCTGCCATTGTGGAAAACTACTTGCTTCATTATATATACATGCCCCCGGAATACTACGCCCAGCTTTTTCAGCACAGTCTGCGCCCAAACGGCATGTTTATCACAGGTGAAATAAACGGCAATACCCTACGGGAGCACCCTGCCGTACTGGCAATAACCAATACCGCATGGATGCGCGATAACCTAACCCAGCAAACCGACGCCTTAGGCATTGTAACCATAGTTCTAATGGTAATGGCCTGTATCTTGGCATTGGTAGTGCTGTTTAATCTTACAGAAATAAATATATTGGAACGTATGCGCGAACTTGCAACAATTAAGGTGCTGGGCTTTCAGGATACCCAAACGGCTATGTACTTGTACAGGGAGAATATGGTGGTAACAGGCATGGGCATAGCCCTAGGGCTTGTTGCAGGGGTTTTCTTAAACGGGTTTATCCTTACCACTGTAGAGATAGACATTCTAAAATTCCCCCATGTTATTTTCCCCGTGAGTTTTTTGCTTGCCAGCGGTATTTCGGTGCTGTTTGCGCTGGTTGTTAATATACTTACCTACCGTAAGCTGGTGAATATTGATATGGTTATGTCCCTTAAGAGTGTGGAGTAGCCGGTTACCACGCCGCGTTCCTAAACCCTATATACTTCTCCCCAGGCTCTAATTCCCCGAAATGAAACGCAATCAACTCCGAAGCCGTAACAAGCTGGAAACCATCCTCTATAAGCCGCGGAATAACCTGTAACATAGCCTCCACGGTGGTAGGGCGGATATCATGCAAAAGTATTATCGAACCCTCCATAACATGGCGCATAATATTGTAGTAAATCACGTCCGCGTCCCGGTTATACCAGTCACGTGGGTCAACGGACCAGTGCAGCAAAGAGTAGCCTAACTCCCGGGCGGCGTTAATTGCACGGTTATTAAGCTGCCCAAATGGGGCACGCATAATTGGGGGCGGGCTTTGGCCTATTACGGCCTCTATTTCCGCGCTGGTGCGGGTAATTTGCGATTGCACAGCCGCAGCATTTAAGCGGGTAAAGTCGGTATGATCCCAGGAGTGGCCTATGACTTCGCTGCCCATATCTACGGCCCTTCTAAGAATTTCCGGGTGGCGGTTTATGCGATAGCCCAGTACACAAAATGTAGCCCGTGCCCCATGCTCTTCCAGTATATCCAGTATCATGTCTGTGTATGGGCTTGGGCCGTCATCAAAGGTTAGGGCTACCATTGGCAGTACCGGGGGTTCCCTTAACCCTAACTCAATGCCCAAAAGAAAGGCCTCATCTAAGTCCTCGTAAGACAGCAGAATATACATAAAGCCCAAGTCCCACTCGGCGATATCGGGGGCTACCAGTACCCCAAGGCCCTCGTGGTCCATTACAAGATGGGTAAGCCATGAATTGTCTATCATATCTAAATAAGGCGCAGCCTCCGGGGCATAGGCCAATATGGCCTCTGCCAGCAGAGAAAGCGCCTTCTCAATTTGTTCCGAATCAATAATATCCGATATTTCAAGTACTGCGTCTGTGTATGTGTCCCTTACCAGGCTTTCTACTACTATTATATCTGTATGGGCATTGGGGTGCTTAAAGTATCCCCATGTCAAAAAACCGGCATAACGCCCGGCAACAAAAAAAGTATCCGTTGTAAGGTCAAGCTTGCCCGGCTGGGGGGCGGGGGGTTCTTCTATTACGGGCTCCTCATTCTCATCATAATCGTATGCTTCGTGACCCGGTACTTGGTAAACGGGGGTAAAAGGCTGGATTAAATCCACACCTGCATACCTGTCTCCTCGCATTGTTTGGAAGCTTATTACTGTAATTAAAACAACCATCGCCAATACTACCAGCCAAAAAATTTTACTCCTCACAATGTTGCCCCCCATGAGGCGAAACGCCCCGTAATCTGCTGAAAAAAGTATAATCTACAATGATAGTTAAGTCAAAGACTTTCATACATATTTTATACGATTTATCAAAATTTAATCATAGACATGATAATTCGTGAGGGCCGCCGGCATATAGTGTAAATATCTTCATAATCCGAGAGGTTAACTATGAAGCAACTAACCATACACACACGCCGATACAGCCAATTATTAAAGGATTTTGCCGCAAAGGCACAGGACAACGGTTGGATAACCGCCCCAAAAACCGCATGGAAAGGCGGGGAGTTTCTGGTTTATTGCCGGTACGACCATTCCCGGACCGCCTTTGTAAAAGGGTTAATGGCCTTGCTTGCGGATATTACAGTACAGGAAAACCCTATATACCAACATTCACCAAAATTGCAATGCATGGCCCATGACTTACATAAAACCCCCATCTATGATACGGAGTTTATGGGGCTTATCCGGTTTCTTAAACACAGCCGGGCGCTGCATTTGGAAGGCTATGCTACCTTTCGTATGGCAGATTACCGCGAAAAGCTTGACATGATGTCGTATACCCTGATTAAAAAACTGAAACTCAACCGGCAAGACTAGCAATATATGTAAATATTGGTTATTATAGGATATGCGAACTTCTGAAAAAGTTCACTTGATTTTGGGTTCCGGGGGAGGACACATATTGGATAAGCTGATTGAGGATTTGTTAAGCATAGAGCAAGCCGCAAATGAAAGCCTGGCAGAGTTAGATGAGGAACGCACAGCACAGGCCCGGCTAACCGATGCCGAGATAGCCCGCCGGATACAAGAAATCAAACAAAAAGCCAGCCGCACCATTGATGCATTAAAACAAGACGCGGAGGCCACTGTTACCGCGGAACTTACCGCCACAGAAATTGATTACCGGAAGAAAGCGGAAGGGCTAAAGGAACTATTCGAATCAAACGGGGCCATATGGCGAAAAGAATGGGCCGGCCGCATATTGTACCAATCATGAGTTACGCGGCATTAAACGCAAAGCTAAGGGCAATGAGCGCAAAGGTGCTAAACCGGCAGGGACGGGAATCCATATCTCAAGCCGCCGTTAATATCTGCCGCTACATTCCCGGCAAGCTGCAAAGGGACTATGTGCTGGAAATGGCCCAGGCAGGCCCAATAGGCGGTATACAATACTATACAGCCCAGTGGAAGAGGCTTAACCGGCTGGACAAGCCCAACCGCACAGCCCTTCGCAGTATATTAGGCGCGGAAATAGACCTTACGAACATCCTATGGATGTACCGGCTAAAGCGGTATCACCGGGTCACGGGAGACGGGACATTCGGCTATCTTATACCCATACGCTATAAATTAAGCCGCGAAACAACCCGCCGCATGGCGGATTGCACCAATCCTAAGGCCTTGCTGGACGAGATAGCAGCAGGCCCATACGCCGCAGATTTTATGCATTTAGAAAAGGCCGTCAGTGCCCAAGTAACGGGCCTAACCCCGGAAGAGATGTTAGCCAAAGCCGTCGACCGCCGGTACAAAACAGCCGCCCGCCGCTATCCAAACACATTGGCTCCGGCGCTGGCGTTCTTAAGAAGCAGGTGATATACGTGGTAGAAAAAATGAAATACATAAGCATAACCGGCCATATATCCGGCATGAACCATGTGGTAAACCGCTATCTTTCCCGATACGATATCCAATTGGAAGAAGCCCCCTATTATCCCGGGCAAATGGAGCCTTTCGCGGCAGTAAACCCCTACTCCGCTACACTTCAAAAAGCCGATAACTTCACTAAAATTCTTGGCAATGCCCCTGAGTTATATATCCCTATGACCGGTGCCGAGGCAGTAAACCTGGTAGAAGCGGCGCAAATGGCCTATGACCAGCGCAGCGATAAACTTCGTAAACTGGAAGAAGAGCGTACTGTAATAGGGGCTTATATCCACAGGCTGCAACCCTTCGAGGACTTTGAAGCGCCGCTAAAATCAATAGAATCCATGGCGCATATCCACCACAGGTTCGGGCGTATGCCTGTAGACCATTTCCGCCAATACGAAACTTTCCTGCATGATGACGAAAAAATCCTGATGCATGTATGCAAACGCGGAAAGGAATATGTTTGGGCTGTATACTTCACGCCGAAGGTTTGCCGGGAAACAGTGGATGCGGTTTTTTCATCTCTTAATTTCGAGGCTATTCCCCTAACGGCGCCAAGTTTGGAAACTGCCGAGATAACCAGCGAGGCATTCCCCAAAGTTTTGCTTAAGTACTGGCGCGGGCGGCAGGTTGCATTGGAAATAGAAATATCCAATCTTACCCAGCAAAGCCTGGAAGAGGCCATTGGCAGCAACCAGCGGCTAAGCATCGCCTGCGAGAAGGTACGGGCATTACATGCCGCGTTCGATGTAAAAAAACATGCGGCCCTTAGCAAAGGGCGCCGGATATTCACATTCGTAGGCTGGATGGCCGAAAACGACGCAAAGTCCCTGGAAGAGGAAATAGACGGCGACGAACTTGCGGTATTTACACGCTACGGCGAAACTGCGGACGCGCCGCCTATCCGCCTTAAAAACCCGCCAATAATCCGCCAGTTTGAATTTTTTACAAGGCTGTACGGCCTGCCTGCATATGATGAAATTGACCCGACGCCACTGCTTGCCGTGACTTATACTTTGCTGTTTGGCCTGATGTTTGGAGATGTTGGCCATGGGCTGGTGCTGGCGGTTCTGGGCTTGTATCTCCATCGTATTGGCAAGCCTTTGGGCGGTATTTTGGCTGTTGTTGGGGGTTCGTCGGTGGTGTTTGGCTTCTTGTACGGCAGCATTTTCGGCTTTGAGGATGTACTGCCTGCACTTTGGAGGCGGCCCATGGCGGATATTACAGGTACTTTGCTGTTTGCGGTAGGGATTGGTATTGGGCTGATTGTTTTAAGCATGTGCCTGCATATGTACAATGCGGCAAAAACGCGCAGGGTTGGGGATTTGCTGTTTGGCGCAAACGGCGTGGCTGGGCTGCTTTTTTACAGCGCAGTGTTATGGCTGGCGCACAGGGCGTTTTTTAGCGGGTACAGCCTTACGATACCGGTTGTATCCCTTGCGGCGCTGCCACTTTTGTTTGTGGCTTTTAAGGGCCCGATTGTAGGTTTTATCGAAAAGCGCGCAGGCCGGAACGAGGATACCGAAAGCCAAGCCCTTGGCCTTGGGATGTCTGTTTTTAACATGATAATCCAGCTGTTTGAAACATTACTTACCTATGCCACCAACACAATTTCCTTTGTAAGGGTTGGGGCTTTTGCCATAAGCCATGCGGGGATGATGCATGTTGTGCTGCAGTTATCCCAGGGCGCGGCCGGCTCCCATAATCTTTTAATCCTAATTTTGGGGAATGTGATTGTTATGGCCATCGAGGGGCTGCTGGTGGGCATACAGGTGCTAAGGCTGGATTTTTACGAAATATTTAGCAGGTTTTATACCGGCGGCGGACGAGGGTTTGCTTCGGATAGGGTGCGGAGGTTTTAGTTTTGGGTTTAAGAGTAAAACCTTGGGGCTCTGCCCCAAACCCCGTAAGCTTTTTGAAAAAAGTTTAATCAAAAACTTTAATAACACCGCGCTTTGCGCGGTTTTGGGAGTGGGATATGTTTATTATTGTGGTTTCTTTATTATTGGCGGCTGCTATGGGTGGGCCTGTTTTGTTTTATTATATGGGCCGGCCTAGCCGTGTGCGCGGCAAGTGGGCTTTGGCGGTTAATTTGGTGTCCTTTGGGGCGGTATTTTTGCTTGCTGTGGTGTTTTTGTTTGGCCAAACGGCTTTTGGCTCGGCTGAGGCTGCCGTGGTTAGTGATTTGGCTGTTGCTGCGGCTTTTATTGGTGCGGCGTTGGTTACCGGGCTATGCTCTATTGGTACGGGTATAGCGGTTAGTTCTGCGGCGGCGGCGGCGATTGGCGCTATTAGCGAGAATGAGAATAATTTCGGCAAGGCTATGATTTTTGTGGCTATGGCGGAAGGTATTGCTATTTATGGGCTGCTTATTTCGTTTATGATTTTGGGGCGGGTGTAACAATGAGCGGGAACCGGAGCGCTTACGTGGCCGGCGAATCCAAGTTGTACGCCATTAGCGATAACCCTGACATTTGCATGGGCCTGGCGCTTGCGGGAATATCGTGCCAACCGGCCCATACGCCTGGGGAGTTGTGCCAGGCACTTATAAACCTCCCGCCGGACATAGGTATTGTGATAATAACGTCGGGCCTGGCGGCCGTATGCGCAGATGTGTTAGAAGAATATCGTGAGAGAAGCGCCCTGCCGTTGGTTGTAATAATTCCCGAAATGAGTGAGTAAAATGAACCCCGAAAAAAAACTGGAGTACTTCACCGAAGCCATAACCAAAGAAGTCGAATCAAAAAAGCGCGCAGCCCGCCGGCAAATGACAACCGATATGAACGCGGCGGTAGCCCAGGCAGTAGCCGAAGCCGAGGCCGAAGCCGAACGTCGCATCATATCCGAGGAAAAAACAATCACTAAAGCCGGAAACAAGCAGGTATCAGAGGCCAAATCCCAGGCTCGCCGCGCTCTTCAGCTATTGCGCGAGGAACTAACAGCCAAGCTTTTCGAAGAAATAACGTCAGATATAACCGCATTCACCCTCTCCAATGAATACGAAAGCGTTCTACTTGGCAGCATCCAAGCCGCTATATCCCAGTCAAAGCACTCGTTCACATATATACAACTGCCTCAAGGCAGCTTGCAACTAGGCCCCATAATCCAAGAAGCAACAGGCCTAACCCCGGAGCCGGGTGAGGAAACAGATATCGGCGGTTTTAGGCTTATTTCCTCAAGCCGTGTAGTGGTGATAGATTGCACTTTCAAATCCCGCATAGAAAGCGCTGTTGAAGCGTTTGGCAAGCATAGCGATTTCCTTTGAAATTGTGCCTCAGACTGGGCCGGTAAATGCATTGATGCGTTGCATTTTCCGGCTTGCTTCAGCCCATTTCTAATCGAAACGCCTATATATAGCGAACGCACTTGAGAACCGCGAAGCAAGCCAGAAAATCGCAATGCACCAATGCGTTTTTTGGCGCAGTCTGAGCGGGCTTCTCAAGCGTGTTCGCTATAACTCAAGGAGGAACCCTATGGCAAAAGGTATAATACGTACAATAAATGGCCCGATAATAGCTGTAAGGGAAGACACACCAAGTTTTTTCGTATCGGAAATGGTAACTGTAGAAAACGACGGTTTACAGCTCCCTGGGGAAGTAATTGCATTACAGGCCCACCGGGTAATCATCCAATTGTTCGAAGACCCATCCGGTCTGACCCCGGGGCTTGCGGTCATGGGCACAGGCCGGCCTATGTCCGTACACCTACAGCCGGGTATAGTTGGAAATATCTTTGACGGAATACAACGGCCCCTGTATGTAAAAAAACACGTATCTGCCCGAAGCCTCACGACCTTGCCCCAGCGGAAACATAATTATGATATAGACAAGCCACATTGGCCCACCGCAATAACCGCAGCCCCCGGCCAGCACTTAAACCCTGGCGATATTTTTGCAACGGTAGAAGAAACCGCCGCGATAACCTACCGGGCAACGGTCCCACCCGGTGTATCCGGCACGGTGGAGTGCTGCCTACCAAACGGTTTATATGCATCCGATACCCCAATAATCACCCTTATCACCCCGGAAGGGCCACAAGACCTGACTCTTTCCCAATACCAGCCAATTCGCACGCCCCGGCCCATAGCCGCACGTATGGCACCCAGCCGCCCGCTTATTACCGGCCAGCGGGTAATAGACAGCTTGTTTCCCATAGCCAAGGGGGGCACGGCGGCAATACCGGGGGGCTTTGGCACCGGCAAAACCATGACCCAGCACCAGATAGCAAAATGGGCCGACGCAGATATAATCGTGTACATTGGCTGCGGAGAAAGAGGCAATGAAATGACCGAAGTACTTGAAGACTTCGCTCGCTTAATAGACCCCCGGACGGGTAAGCCCATGCTGGCCCGTACGATTTTAATAGCCAATACGTCAGACATGCCCGTAGCCGCCCGGGAGGCCAGTATTTATACCGGTATAACCTTGGCGGAATGCTACCGGGACATGGGTTACCACGTGGCTTTAATGGCCGATTCTACCTCACGTTGGGCAGAGGCTTTAAGGGAAATTTCCGGCCGGTTAGAAGAAATGCCCGCCGAAGAAGGATACCCGGCATACCTGGCAAGCAGGCTCGCGAGTTTCTACGAACGGGCAGGTTATGTACAAACCCTTTCCGGGGCGGAGGGGTCTATTACGGTGGTAGGGGCAGTATCGCCACAAGGTGCGGATTTTTCTGAGCCGGTTACCCAAAACACAAAACGGTTTGTCCGCTGTTTTTGGGCGCTGGATAGGCAACTGGCATATGCCCGCCATTTCCCCGCCATAGACTGGATGGGCAGCTATACCGGCTACACCGGCGATTTAGACCCATGGCTGACCCAAAACATCGGCCCAGATTTCCCAAGCCTGCGAGACAAGATACTGGGCATTTTGCAAGAGGAAAGCAGCTTGATGGAAATCGCAAAACTAATAGGCACAGATACCCTACCGGAAAAGGAGAGGCTGACACTGGCCGTTGCCAGGGTAATACGCCTGGGTTTTGCCCAGCAAAACGCATACCATCCGTCAGATGTATACACCCCGCTATCCAGGCAGCAAACCCTTATGGAAATCATCTTATACCTATACGATACATGCAAAAAACTGCTGGAAACAGGTGTAGCAATGGATACCATCCAAAAGGAAGGCATCTTCGAAGCCGTGATTGCCGCGAAATATAAAGATGCCAATGACGAAGGAGAAATGCGTCAAGGATATTTTAATGAGATTGAAGGGTTTTATGAACGGGTAAGGGGATATGCACCTACTCATTTTTCAACTCTTTTTGAAACTCAGCGTAGCTAGGCAGCTGTAAACCTTCAGCGTTTGCTGCCTTTACCACAAAATTATATGCTTCTTCTACGCTTTTTGCACGGCCAATATACTCAGCCAGCATTGTAAGAATGACTTTAGTTTCATATGCCATAGTCTCTGCCTCCTATAAAATGTGCGAGTCTATACTTCGTTGATAGGTTAATTGTAACCTGTATTTTACGATAGTCAATGCACTGGCTAAAACCTGACAAGATATTTCCCACCCCAATGTTGCATATACTGTAAAACCAACGCCAAGCAGGGGAAAATCATGATTAAGTACTGGCTAAGAAGGCTAAAAAGATGGCGCATCCGTAAAAACCGCGGCAAGCCGCGCCGCCCGCCCAAAGCCCGCCGTCCCGCCCGCCGCCCATACAAACCCCACAAAAACCCCAGCCGTAAACCCGCCTGGCTAATCCCAAGGCGATACATAGCGCTCCTAATGGTACTTATAGCTATAGGGGCATTTATATACAGCTACTACCGTTTCGACAGGATGATCCTCCCACTGGTGCTGGAGGCTGCCGAAATGCGCATTCAAGCGGAAATAAACAACGTAATAAACCAGATTGTGCAAGACATAATATCCGAGCGCAATGTAACTGCGGCAGATTTTGCAATGAAGCACCCACTGGAAGGGGAATCTGGCCCGGTACTGTCTGTTAATACCGTTTTGGTAAACGATATTTGTAACGCTGCCGCTATGCGTATTTCAGACAGGCTTAATAACCTGGAACCCGAAATCGTGTCTGTGCCTATGGGCATGGCCTTTGGCTTGGATACACTCTCCCAGGTTGGGCCCCGAGTTACCTTTCGCATGGCCCCTATAGGTAACGCACTGGTGGATTACGATTCAAGCTTTGTTGCGGTAGGTATTAACCAAGTTCATTTTGCAGTCTTGAAATAAGGATAACAAGAGCAAAAGCCTCGGAAAACGGTGTTTGAGTCGCCTTCCGAGACTTTTACTGATCATATATCCATCTTTGCTGTTTTAATTGCCTGCATATATTTTTTACAAACTGCTCTTTTCTGCGTGTTCATCGGAAATACCAACGTACTATGCTATAAAGGGTGTGAATCAAAACACCTAAAAAACGTGGCAGTTACGCCGTTTGTAGCATAGGTTACTTAAAATCGGTCGAAAATTAAAATAGACTGCCAGAAAGAGAGGGTAAAA
>Ga0123355_10004865_pt1 | contig 19550 bp, 14 predicted proteins | sample TergutEmb28metaG_3_FD_89872 | JGI IMG/M metagenome (GOLD analysis project Ga0123355, IMG submission 89872) | Embiratermes neotenicus P1 segment gut microbial communities from Petit-Saut dam, French Guiana - Emb289 P1 | ecosystem: Host-associated > Arthropoda: Insects > Digestive system > Gut ...
CCGGCGGTGTTCTTTTTCCTTATTATTGCTTCTAGGGCTAAATTGAATATTAAGGGAGACAGTGCGTCGCCTTGCCTCACTCCATTATATATGGGAAAAGTGGGTGTGTGTATGTTATCTACTCTTACAGTGGCCTTGGATCCAGCCAGGGTCACCCCCACTAGCTGGACTAATTTCTTGGGTATTCCCATTAGAATGAGGTCATTCAAAATTTTGCTTCTATTAACACTGTCAAAAGCCAGTTTAAAATCTGCTGCCATCTGGTCACACTTGACAAAACAGGCAAGCTACATGTAACATAACATTGAGGCATATTGCTGTGGAGAAGCAGCAAGCGTTTAATATTCAGAGTGTGTCTGTGATCTGGCATCTGTTCTGCGCTGTATTATATTGTCATTTGTGGCCTGTCTGGCTTTAGCTTATTTTTCCACTGTATCTCACACGTGCGCAGTTTCCTTAAAAAATTTATTGAAAGCAAAATGTGTGTTTTGATTTTCTGTACAACTTTTGCCTGAAACGTTTCTCATTCTGAGAAGAATTCAGTGAGATATTATCATAAATTTACATAACTCTCCAGTAAAGTGCCCATTATTTTTGTCAGATTTCAATGAGACTTGAATTTTCTTGAGAGATTTTAAAAAATCCTGAAATATCAAACTTCATGATAGTCCATCCAGTGGTAGCCAGGTTGCTTCATTCGGACAGATGGAAGGATGGACGGACAGACACGATGAACCTAATAGCCCCTTTCCGCAGTTTTGCGAACGTGCCAAAAACTGCATTTCTTTGGTAACTTTATGAGAATAACATGACATGACTCGCATATTATACATAGTCACTCTTAACCTGCCACCTGTTGTGTGTATATTGGTTATTTCTAGTTTTTAAGTATGTTTGTAAGTTAGTCTGTTGTGATGCACAGGCAGCCAACTGCCATTATAATTGTTACCTGGACATGCCCCTGCAGTTAGATTGTACTTCTTCATGTGTATGAATTGCTTGCAGGCACAGTGTGCATCACTGCGAATAACAGACTGTGGTCAGCTGCTGCGTCAGGCAAGCCGCGATGCTATCCTACGTGATGATGTGTGCACAGCGCAGTGTGGCTTCCTGCTACAGGATGATTCCTCTGTACCATCTGGTCAAGAAAATCTAGACATTGTGTTCACCACGACACTACCACCACCCATCTCACTCGGCTCTCAATCCCGCCATTTGCCACAAAGGGCGCTTGTGTCACCATTTCCGGCGTTAGGGCTTCCGCCACCTAGATCCCAGAGGAATCGATTACCTAATGCATTTGGTGGGGGGTTTGGTCAGTTGCCTGATCTCTCTCGCTTCCTTGGCTGAGCAATTTTTTAATGCAATATTAGATTTCAGGGAGAATCCCATATAGTTACCATATCCAAAGGGGAACAACCTCAAGAGAGAACTGAAGGGTCACACAGTATCAGTGTCATTATGGTAACACTGCTCAATCAGTTGACTTTGATTCAGGTAATGTAAGGTTGTGGCTACTGCAGTTTGTTCTGCAGTAACAGTTTCAAACCCACACATACAGGGTGTTTCATGACTTCAGCAGCTTGCTTCTGAGACCATTCCCAGTCCAAGATGTCACATAACCACAGGCGCAATTCTCAGGGGTGACACAGCTGTGGGTGTTTCAATTTCCACAGTAACTGACACAAAAAAACGTTGTTTCCATGAACACATTCCTACACTGTGTAGCTTATTTTGCTATATGTGTTTGAAGTTGTCACCTGCAGCTTGGATAACTGTGTCAAGAAATTCTTGGTCATTTACCATGGTTACTCAAATATAACATGAATCCTCCACAGTCTTCTATTTTCAAAAATATACTGTTAGAGAACATGTTTAAATCTGTACATAATTATAAGGTGAACCCCCAATTTTTTGGGATAATGATCAGGAAAAAACTTGCATTATGTGTTTAGGTAAGTACAGTATGCATCTTGTAACATCTATCATTTACTGACTTTGTTTTGTTCTTGTCTGCTGTGCATTAATACACTATTTCTTTCCTATAACCCCATGCACTAGTCAGTGATCTGTGGACCTTGACAGAGAGAGCACAGAGCATTTAAATTCCATATTTGGTGCATACTTACTCATATAAGCAGGTAACAACTGAGGTAAGTTTACCCTCAACCTGCCATGAAAGCACAGAGGAGGACTAGGGGTATAGCTCTCCCAGCAATTAACCAACTTAATGCACAAATTCTTGTTTTATAATAAGTTTACTATATGCCTCTACATGTTTCGGGCACTTTGTGCTCATCATCAGGAGGTCAAAATTTTATTATACAGCATCTGGTATTGTCATAGATGCTGTATAATACAATTTTGACCTCCTGATGATGAGCACACAGTGCTCAAAACATGTAGAGGCATATAATAAACTTATTATAAAACAAGAATTTGTTCATTAAGTTGGCTAGTTGCTGGGATTGTACTGAGATGCACGGTCAGCAAAACATCAAAAGAAAAAGAAGTGTAGCTCTATTTCTTTGATGTCAGTACTAGTTGGGGGTGGGTGGTTAGGTTAGGTTATGTTAGGTTAGGTTATGTTAGGTTAGGTTAGATTAGGTTAGGTTAGATTAATGCCACACCTCGGCTGCTCTGCCCCCCAGAAGTGACCCAGTATCCATTGTATAGGAGGCACGGTGGGTCCCAGGGCCATTTGTATGGGTGAGGAAAATCTCACCCCCACTGGGATTCAATCGCCGGACTGTCCAGCCTACGGTGAGACGCTACTGACTACACTGTCCGACGTATAAGCTGGCAGTATTCATTTAGTAGTGATGCCTAAGTTACTTAATGGTTGTTGCCGAACGCTCAGTGCCTATAGCTTCGTAACCTCTGAGAATGAGACCAATGTTTATGGGGCATTTGTCTGGAGATGACCTTGGGGGGGATGTGCGTCTGAGTAGCGCTTCAGAGTAATGAATCAAAACATTCTGTGTTTGTGACTGAGTTTGTGTTGAAGTAGCGGATTGTGGCCGTGAAGAAAGTATATATCATTTTATAAACACCTGGTTTCAATCTTCTGTACAAACGCAACTCCTATTTAAGTATTATATATAACAACAAACCAGTGTGCATAGTCTAAAACTGTCATGTTGGCAAGCCACATGTTCTTGAAGTAGGGTAAATGAATTTTAGTGACTTGATAGAAGTGGCTCTGTGCTTGTTTTTAAATGTATAGAATGTCTCAGAACACTTATGAGAATACTCACTGAAAGGAGAAATCAGCAAATGTGAGATGAAGTGAGAATCTACGTAATAAGTAATAATGTACTCCATTATTTGTCAACGACCTACACAAAACATCAACACATGAGCATGCCATGAGAATAATAATAATAATAATAATATATAAATCTATTATAGCAGAAGTGCATTCAGTACAGTACCAGGGTGCTGATAAGTCCTTAGCCTGACCAGGAAGGAAACAAGCTCAGAAGCATGTCAGGGACCCGTGATTTCAACAAAATCGAGACGCGAGCTGTCATCAAGTTTCTTCTCCTGCAAGGCAAGGCGCCAAAGGAAATTCACATCATTCTGACAGAAACATTAGCTTCTTTCCTTCCTGGTCGGGCTAAGGACTTATAAGCTCCCCTGTACCGTCTGCATGAGATGTTCAAAGTGTTTTCACCAATACAGGCAGATATTCAGTTTGTGGTTTTGCGGTATTGACGACAGTTTCATAAATAGGTACCAATGTTTCATTGGAATCTGCTGCCTCTTTCTTCAGGGTAAAATTCTTCATCTACTCTGACAAAATGTTGGTACCTGTGTACCAGAGCACAGGTGGTGAATACGGTTGTGCAGTAACATCAGATCTACCACAGTCAGATACACTCGCAGATGGAGGGGACATCTTGTATGTCCTTACCTTGTAGCATATGTGTATTGTTTTTATGTTGAGAACTTTCATTTCATATAATTTGTAATGAGGTCAGAAAGTGTATTTTGTTATTCATTTAACCTGATGAAGTAGTTCTGCAGATATCTGGTGTCTATTTCGGTACATTGTGCATATGAAGTTTTGACAAGATGGAAGGTTAAACCACTCTTTTTTCCTTATAAATTGGTGTAATGGTTTTCCTTCTCAGTTGTGATAATCATATATTACACCTTCTGGACTTTATACATCAAAAAGTGTTCTGAACGGAACACAGAGCACTTTTTGGGGACTGGAGCTGTTTCTGTGTCCAGTGATCTGCGTAACGGACACAACTCATTATTTGTCTCTCCGCATTTCGCCTTGGGACAGAAACAAATCTAGTGTCAGAATCGTTGTATTCTGCTTAGATATTTAGATGATAAATGAAGTATAGTAATCGTACAGGCAATGCAAAACTTTATATGTAGCTTCTTGCTATTGGGTACTGCTATCGATGCTGCACTGTGCCATACATAAACACAAGAAGCTACTGTCACAGAGCTAACAGGCGAGAATCAGTTTTTGCATTATGAAGCACTGGATCTTTGCCTTAAGGCTGTCATTATACTAACTTCATACTGAACCCATTGTAAAATAAGCAGTAGTGCCACTACGCAAGTTAACAGTCTAATGAGGTGTGACACCATATGTTCTGCTAGATTAGCCAACATATTGTCACATTCCACAAGAAATAAGAAATAATCTTAGCTCTTCCTGTGTCATGTACAGCAGGAGTAATTCTTAAAATTCCATCTTCAGGAACAGGTGACATTAGCAAGATGCTGATGTCACAAGTCAAGAGAGTGCGCGAAATCATGTGCGTGTAAATCAGTGTGTTTCTGCAGTCAGAGCGGTGGAGGTGCCAGTATTTGTCTGCTTACGTAGCAGCTGTAATCATGTGACTGGGGTAGAAGGACCGTAAGGTTTGTGAGACTTACACTGAAATTTTTCATGCAGAATGACAGGGACTTTTTGGATGCAGTCCTGCTATACCATATATTCTGTACCTTGAATTTTCTTTTTCATGTTATTTCTTATACACCCTTGAGCACATTCGTATCTTTATGTGTCATACGTAGTACATTTAAAAGCTTTGTTTCTTCATACATTGTTCTTGTTTGAGTTCCTATGAATGATACTAGGTAGCAGCTTTTTACTGTTCTTGACTGACAGGTGTGAGAAAGGATTACGTTTGGCTCAAAATCAAGCATGACTTTGATAAATTTTTGTATTGTGGACTGCAGCGAAAACGCCAAATCTAACAGAATTTTGTGTAGAATACAATACAAACTTTCTGAGATCATATTCTATGTGCAAATATTATGAAGCATGTAAGTGTGATATAATTATAAAAACAGTTTGCATTTCCAAACACGGAACTTATAATCATATATAGGGGCAATTCCAAAATCAACCTCCGATTGGCTGGTTAAAAAAATGCAAAACAGAGAGAAAAACTTTATTATATGGAACAGTTACATATGTAACTGCTCTACTTCTCCACACAGTTGCCATCCACATTAAGGCACTTGAAATACCGTGACACTAGTTTTTGTAAAAACAGTGCCGCCAAGTTATGCAGCCAGTTGACTCCATCCATGAGCTCTTCATTGGTGTGGAAGCGCTGGTTAGCCAACCAGACCTTCATCTTGGTGAAGAGATGGTTGGTAGTCGCTTGGCGCCAGGTCTGGATTGTAAGGGGTGTTCAAAAATCTCCCAGTTGAAGAGCTTGAGTGAAACATTTGTCCGAGCCGCAATGTGGGGGCCGCACGTTGTTGTGCAGGAGAACAATGCCTTTAGTGAGCATCCCGTGCCGTTTTTATTTTTTAGATCAACCTCCGAAGCTTATTCAGCATTTCACAATAAATCTCTGATGTTATTGTGGTCCCTGGTGCCATTAAGTCTGTCAAAAATTTCCCTTATGGTCCCAGAATACGTACCTCACAGCTGGCAGGAGCAGCGATGATAGTGTCTATGTTTCATCGGTAATTACTCCTACACTACGCAGCGAAAATGTAAGGGTAGGCGTTCAGCGATAACAAATGTTACTTGTTACTACTGAGCATGCGCTGTGGTGCTATGACAACACGTTTCTTTTTACCAACCACTCGGAGGTTGATTTTGGAATTGCCCTTGTACAATTAGAAGCCATTGTTAATTCATTTATAAAATGTAGCAAAGCCATTAGACTTAAAATTGGGGTTCTGAACCACCACCCCCTCCCCTCCCCCCAAAACATTGCAGATACAGAAATATGTTAAGATCAGTAATTTATTATGGTTCAAGAGACAACTGCGGTATCAGACATTTACAATGCATGTCAATAATTTCGTGACAATTTTAAGGAACACTCTAATATTTCAGTAATATCAAGTTTAACTCCCAACTGTAACTTCCCTGTCAGGCTACTGCAAACATCAGCTTTATCGTACAATCTGCAATTGCTGCATTCTTTCTTGTAACCTCTGCATTTCCAGTAGTGGCTTACTGCCAAGAAATTTGGGCTTCCTTAGCAGCGAGTGTAGGGTCAACAGGGTGCTAGCATTGCTGCCTACAGAGTACTAACATAACTGTGGGAATCATACGATGGCCATATATCTTTAGTCCTACAAAAAACGTGGGAAGTGTATAAAATAAACCAGCAGGTGGGCAAGCTTGGCAGGTCAAGAGCAAGCATATTTTGAAACTGAGGTAAACAAACACACAGAGGGTTAATTTATGTAGCTGACTGTATGCGGACTTCAGGGGTGACTGTATGGCACCAAGATATAACGGGTGAACTCCTTTTCCTCTGTCCATGAAGCTTCATAATGCAATCCTGAACGTTGAGATTATACTGCAGTGATATTATAAGTTGCCTGTACAAATACGTATTGAGCCCTAGTGTTAAGCTAACGGCTGTAAATATCATCGAAATAAAAAGACGCCCATGTTGCAAGATAGTATTAATTCTTATGTTATTTTCATTGTACTTTTCATATAGATTTATCCTACATCCCACTATCTGTTCCAGCAATGCCTGGAGATTTTAACACTAGAAGCCTAGACTGATATACAAAAGTATTTATTGTGTTGTCATATATTCCTATTACGGAAATATGTTTTACAATAATAAAAGAAACATATGTGATGTTGTTTCTATTTAACCTGGTCTGTTCTTGTCCACACGTTACATAGCCTGTGGTAATGTCTAACTTGGATCTTCTGAGTTGAACCATCGTATTATGTTGAAGGTGTCGTGTTTCTGCACGAAGTGCAGTGGCTGTATTGCACATGACAAATGTATGCCAAAATATTTGAAAATTATTACACCACCCAGCTAAATCCCAAAGCCAAAATCACACGTACTGGTTCCCAGGAGTCAGCCTGTCCGTGAGTAGAGGGCATAGTCAAAGCAGCTGTTCTTTATGCTTAAAAACGAGAGGTAGATGGGAAGTGGATCTGTGGCTTCATACAGTCTTCAACCTCAGTACTAGATGGAGGTGAATGGTCATCATGTAGCAGCCACATTTCCTCCAGTACCCAGTAGCAGGCTGCATGTGCCATAGGGTTGGTCTCAACACTGAAGAAGATAGAAAGGTTCTGCTCCTGTTGGGAGTCAAACGCACATTTCCATGTCATCCACCCACAGCCTAATACCATGGTGGCTCAGGTACCGTAAGTTTTGTGCATGAAGTAGCATCGAGGCACGTTCACATAACCATTGTTGCTATGGAAAAGCAATAAGTATTGAATATTATGAGTGTGTGACTGTGTTCTTGCATTAGGTATCTGGCATCATGGAAATCACATCTTTTCTGCATAATACGAGGCTCATTCAGAAAGTAAGTACCATTTCGCTGTGAACAAAAATCGAGTAAGATTTCGTATAAAATTTTATTGTTATCAGATTCTACATTCTTCAAACTGTTTTTCCACATATTCATCACCATTATTGAGGCACTTATCGTAATGGGGCGCAAGTTTTTGTGTACCCTCCTCATAGAATGTGGCGGCCTGCGATGTTAGCCACTACTGACAATGGCATGGAGTAGAGTCCTTGAAATCTGAGGAAAGTGCAGGGACAGATCAGAATTTGTGAAACGTCTGTCGTCATGCACTCTTTTGTTGACCTTACGCACCAAATCATCATTCACCAAAGATGGACGCCCACTTTGTGCCTCATCGCGCATGTTCTCTCGCTCTTCATTAAACATCCGAACCCATTTCCTAACCATGCCATCACTCATCGCATTGTCACCATAAACTTGACAGATCTGGTGATGAATCTCACTTGGTAGCACATTCCTAGCGTTAAATAAAAAACGAATTACAGACCTACTTCACAGTCGGCTGCCCCTTCAATTGTCTTAAACATGTTTAACGCAAGGAACAAACATAAACATAACATGAATTTCATGAAATGGTGTCTGTGGCTTCTCAATTGATACAGGAAGTCACTGCACATGTGCAAAGTGACAGTCTCGAGGATGCGCAAAAGATATGCGCAGACAGTACTTACTTTCCGAATAACCTATGTATATTGTTACCTGTGGCTTGTCTGAATGTATGTGTTTTGATTATCTGTATATCTTTGATCTGAAACATTTCTCATACTAAGAAGAATTCTTTGAGATACTGTCATAAATATACATACATCTTCATGTGAAGTACCTGTTATTCTTGTCATGTTTAATGAAATTTGAATTTTCTCGAAAGATTTTTTAAAAATACTCAAATATCATTAAAATCTGTCCAGTGGGAGCCGAGTTGTTCCATGCGGATGGCTGGAGGGACAGACACGATGAAGCTAATAGCCACTTTTCGCAATCTTGCGAACGTGCCCTAAAATAAGCTAGCAATTTCACAGAAACTGTACCGCTGCTTTTAGTGAATTTTTGCATCTCTGATGTGATGTCATATTTAGCAACAGCTGGAACTGCCAACATGTTATATACCGTATATTCTCGAATCTAATCCGCACTAGTTTTTGCCGATTTCTTAAACAAAAAAAAAATTAGTTCGCGGTTCTAATCCGCACCTTTCCTTCAACCGCCCCATGACTACAAGGCAGACTAATTGAATAATATTGCTGTTACCAATGCTTTAACCGTTATCCGACTAACGCGCCGTGTGTGAAGTGGCCATTTAACTGCCAGCGGTAAAAACACACCACAGCTGATTAGCGCTGCGGCCATTTAAATGCTTCGTACTGTACATTCATGTAGAGGCATAGAATTATAGCCCCACAAGTTAACGCCATATTATATAATGGTTTGTGGTCGGATTCACGCTCCGGCCACTTTACCCAATTATGGGAGGACGATGGTGAAGATAAAGATGACTGGGTGACGGATAACAATTCAGTTACAAGTGATGACGGCGAGTCTGAAGAATAATAAATTATTGTATTGTATTGTTCTTACGGCACGTACAGCGGCTCTATCCTTTTTTCCAAAATCCAGCTCATGACCGCGAATCTAATCCGCATCTGATTTTTTAGCCCTTTGAAACTGTAAAAAGGGTGCGGATTAGAATCGAGAATATACGGTACTTTCCAGTCATCTTTCCCAGCTGCACTTTATCATGTACCTTGATAGCATTTGGTAAAGTACGTGGGTATTTCATAACACCTAGACCAGCTCTGGGACACTCCATATTTCTCTGCAGGCAGTACTGATTTCTCTCCCTGCCAAGTCTGAGGATGTGTGGAGCTTTACCTCCATGCCCCCTGTGGGATATCATGGTATATGGGTTGTTTTACAACTGTGTTGTACCACTGTACCTATCATCTGTACCTGTAAATGACACCCTGCCTACTCTTCCACCTGCATTTAAATTGTGGCAAGCCCGTGAAGTTGCAATGTTATCGTGTGTTGTATATTCTTTTGTATATACTGATATTGTGAAATGCATTCTTTGGTGGAAGAGATAAACAGCGCAGTGCTGTCATCTGTTGATCGAAGTGTAAAACAGGGGGTGACACAAAAAACGGGAACTTTTGAAATGAGTAGTGGCAGCCATGTACAGTTGGCAGCACTGCGGAACAGAGACTTTGAGCTACAGATACGTATGATCTGTGAGCTAAAGTCAACCTCGCCATCATTTTAGTAATCATGGATCAGTGTAATGGTGAACAGCGTGCTTTCGCCATAAAAATGTTTTACAAGAACAATGATAGTTTGGAAGGTTTTTCAAAAGTTCCCGTTTTTTTGTGTCACCCTGTACAAGGACAGCCTAACAATGAACTGCAAAATGTCTCATAAATGGAATGGCTATTTGGACATATTGGATGAATGAATGTGTGTGTGTGTGGGGGCAGGGGAATGGGAAGATGATGGATTAACTCCATGCATGATACATGTTACAACTCCCAAATGAATGAAACTGAGAATATTAAAGAATCCAATTCTGAAGTGTGATACAGTTGTCACTTTTAGAAGAGTGAAGATAAGAAATGAAACTTTAGCACTGTAAATTTGTATGATTTTACAATAAATCAACACTCACATTTTCCCAACCTCACTCAGGCCAGGGGAAGAATGGACACAAATGGCACTGCCTGCACACCACCCCTGCAATACAAACTGCTATTCGAGAATGTTTATAGACAGTACAGAAGCCAGAACGCACATGACAACTGGGGAAAGCAGTGGCTAGAGGGGAGGAAGATGCTGGACAGTTCAGTATGGATGAATCTCTGTTCACTCTCCCTGATCCAACTTCACGTACTGTCAGTCCAATGTGCGTGGCTATGCAACACTCTTAAAACTGAAACAAATGACACACCAGATGAAAAGAATGGTAAAAAAAAGTAAAAGTTTCTGTAATAAGTCGTGAAGACTCAGAGTGGAGATGGAATGTAGGGCTTAATCCTTACTTTGACATCTGGCACAACTAAGATAGCAGTCATCAATTCTACACACACTTCATCCCCAAGAAAATTCCTTGGTACTCATTTCTGTCAGAGGCTGAATGGACTCCAGGGCTATGGACAAAAGGAATATGTCACTTAAAAATTTCCAAGGGCCCTACTGGGAATCGAACCCACAAACTCCCATCTTGGGCCACAGTGCCCCAACCATACCAGTCCTCACCCCAAGTAGAAGAGCAAAAGGACATGATTACTTTCAGCTGATAAAATGAAAAGTTCCCTCAATTCACTTTACCATACAAACAAGTGAAAACAGAAATACAGGCTAACATTAAAATGGATCTTAGAAAAAACAGTGTCAAAGCTCTATTGTTAATGTACTGGTAGTTAATTTTCCAGTTGATCTGTGAACTGTAACAGCAAACTAGAAAATCAAACTGCAGTGTCTAAGTATGTGAAAAGTGCTGTAAAATTAATGAAAATAACAAACAAAAGACAAACAAATTAATTACAATAAATAACAGAATAGGACAGTATGGACACACTTTGAGAACCGAAGAAAGACGGACTTCCAAGAAAGGCTCAGAACGTGTAACGTAACCTTTAAAAGCCTAGCGGTCACTGTATGTACACACTAGTATTAACATTCAAAAATTATACATTCTCCCCACAGAATCTATATATCTTTTGTACGTGTCTCAGGGAATACATCGATGTTCTGTCTATACAACCCTCAACGACTGGCTCTTTTAACCGAGGAGGCGAGTGTTTACACCAATTTCTCTTTAAAAGTAGATTGGTCTCCATGAAATCAAAATTGAAAGTGTACTGGAGTATTATAAGACCAACAGTAACATGTGCCTGTGAAGTGTGGGTCTTGAAAGAAACCATAAAAAACAAGTTAAAGGTATTTGAAAGGAAAGTGTTAAGAAAGATCTTTGGTACTACAAAAGAAAGAGATGGTACATGGAGAATCAAAAAAACGATGAATTAGATGAATTAATAATACATAAGAACATAATAAAGCACAACGATTAAGCTGGTTTGGCCATTTACATCGAATGCTGGAAGAGAGAATGGTAAAGAAAGTACATAAGTGGAAACTGATGTCAATACGACCACAAGGGAGACCAAAGAACAGATGGGGAGATGACAAAAGAAATTGAAAATAAAGAACTGGATTAGCTGCATCCAGGACCATAATAAGTGGAAATCATATGTTGAGAAGGTCAAAACATACAAAAATGGAAGTTGTAGCGCCTAAAGAAGAAGAAAGTGTTTACTATGCAGTACGTCCTGTGCATTTAAATAAAATGGACTATGTTTCATCCTTGAATGGTTAAACATGAATTCCCTAAATGAAAACTAAGATGCAAATGGCTGAGAAAGGAAGGAAGAACACACATAAAAAAGAGGGGAAAAGAAATGTTGGGAAAACAGATGGAGAGACTTGGCTGCTAGACAGGCTGCATATGGAGGAGGAGCCATTTAAGGTAGCACATACCATTTAGTTGTCTATTATACAACCTGAAACACGTTTTTATGAATATTTATTTCACGTATCTCCAATAAGTTACGCCACGCCCTAACTATATCAACATTTAAACTGAAACATATTTTCTCATTTATCATAAATATATATATATATTTAAAAAATTGCACTGTCATGTGCCTCATATAAACAATATAACAACCATTAAAGCAGAGAAAAAGTAATATCAGGAAGCTCAAAACAGAACCCTTTCCTAGCCTCTCTCAGAAGCCTTCTGACATCCTAACATTACCATACAATCTTATGTTTATTGGACCGTGCATCATTGTGATAGTTGAAGAATAAAAGACCAACTTGATGTCACTTGCTATTTTATTTCACTTCTTATGTGCTCAGCATGTTTCGGACATTAATATAGCCATAATCAGGAGTGGTATCCGTGTTGCAGGCTGAAGCTATGCTTCAGCCTGCAACACGGATACCACTCCAATCCAACCACACCGAAGCTCTAACACACATCGAAACAAGAACAATACGACAAATGTGGTAATTCAACAGAATAGTCGCAAGCTCCTGATGATGGTTATATTAATGTCTGAAACATGTTGAGCATATAAGAAGGGAAATAAAATAGCAAGTGACATCAAGTTGGTCTTTTATTCTTCAACTATTCCCATACAAGTCCACTATAAGAAGTCTTCTGCCACATTCCAGCGAAGTCTTATTATACTTGTTTTCTAGGCACATTCACAAAACAATGGCAAATAGTGCCTACAAGCCTTGTCATGTTTGTCCATCCACATGGAAGAGAGAAACATCGATCACACGGATTTTAGCGAAACTTCCTACTTGGGATTTTTACTAAAACTGGTCAACACAGTAAAATTTTCATTATAACTGTACAAAAATAATAGACACTTTACATCAAGACTAAAGTGTGTTAATGACTTCTTGCCATAACTGGCTATTACAATCAGGAAAGTGTTCTCTGTGAGATATGAACTGAGGATGAAGAAATAACAAAGCACCTAGCATTGAGCACAACCAATGGTTTATACCAAGAAACACCTTTGAAGAGATACTGATGGTAAGTCTCCCACTTAAAATACCTCAGTGATGGACTGCACACCTGTTGCTTTGACACAGAAGAACTGTACGGTGCTGCATTAAAAAACTTAGTTGTTTGTTTTTCTGAAAAGTATTCACGAATTTAACATCTAGGAACAATAACAGAATGGTCACATCAGACATGTAACACTCTGTGGACATTTCCTGAAGTGTTAGTATTTGATATCCCTTCTGGTAGTTCACTTTGCAAACAAACAGCAGGAAGTTTCAGGTCTTCTGGTGTCAACTGGTCAAAAGTTACCAACTCTCCAAGGACTGTACTGCTTCACGTTCAATGTCTGTCACTCTTCCTGGACTCGCAGAATATGAAGATGGAGGCAGAATGCTTTTCCCACATTTTGGTTATTTATCCACCGGTTGACACAGCTTAACACCTTCACCAACACTTCGTGTGAAAACCCAAATCTTGCAGATGGTAAGATTTTTAAATTTCTCTACACCAAAGGCTCTTTTCTATTCAAATCTGCATACAAATTTGCTGTCGGTAGGAGTCAGGGTGAAGTAAGGAGAACGGAAGAGGGATTCACGCGATGTATGGAAAACTTTGTTAATACTTCATGGCTGTGATTACAATCTGATCAGTTCTTATAATAAAGAACATATTTAAGCAATACTATACCACCACAACCAATTTAAGTAACATGCAGTATTAAGGAAATATTTTTGAAGTCCCATTTCAAATCATTACACAAGTATGTAACACTAATAAAACCAATTCACTACATAAATATTTTATGGTCCCATCTTAACACATTAGGTGTGTGTTAATAACGAGCTGTCATTGTATTGCGGTGTGATGGTCTCAACACCAGTCCATATGTTAATATGAACGTTATATGTCACCTTATCCTGTAGCAAGGCAATCTTAAGAGTTTTTAGCAGCAGCCTGTCATTTTACTGACAACCATCTAGCACTTGCTAACAGAAAGCATCATAACGCTGAGAAATAATTGTGAAACAAATTTAAAGTTTGAATTTCTGTGAGGCAGAGGTTCCATACTACTATGTGGTAAAGCAGTACCATTACAGGCCTGGACAGGTGCAGAGGGTTCCAGGAAGTTAAGGCTCCCAGATTCTTTGACGACGGCACAGGATGGTGGTAAGGTTGTCAGCCTTACACACCAGCTGCCTTTACCCCCAGGAAATGCTCCTGGTACTCATTTCTGTTAGAGGCTGAGTTGACCCCAGGGCCATAGTTCGATCAGAAGGATTATGTCAATGAAAAATTCATTTACACCAGCTGGGATCGAACCAGCGACCTTCTGATTTGTAGCACAGCACCTTAACAACTGTGCTACCGTGGTCCCCACTACTACGTGGAATCAATAAAATTCTTGTGGGCCCATAATAGAACTATTAACAGAGATCATTCTGAAACGGTTTTCAAGTTCAAATTCTTGTGTAGGGGTGGAGTCCAGACTGCATCACATCAATAAAATTCTTTTGGACCAGTAAGGATTAACAGCAAATACTCTTCCACATACAGCCATGTTCCTGACAGAGGCTTCTGGACTTTGTGCACATTTTTATAATAAAAGATTTAGAAACTGATCGCTCCCACATACGGAGTGCATCAAAGAAGCAATAACATCCACACAAACTTGTCACACAGCATAACAGAGCAACAGCATTTTCATACGAAATGGACAATACAAAAGTATACAATAAAAGAATAAGACCATGTAAGCTTAAACATTCATCCCTTTAACACAAAATTTGAGGCAAATGACACTGCCTGACAAGTCAGTGTAAGGACACGACTTCAACAGACTTAGCCTTCACAACTACAAAATATACACAATAATAAATAGTCATAGAAATTATTGTCCGTTTTTTTTAAACGCCTCAAGTCACGTTACCACTGTGATAACAGTATGCATTTTGTTTTAGCTTGCAGGCACTTCCTTGGGTGGAGAAACTGTCTCTGTTGGTATCGGGTTACTGTCTACACACTTCCATAGACCGTACGTCTTACCAACAGTCGTCTGCCACAGACGTAACGTTCCATCTTCAGACCCTGATGCATACAGTTCACCATCAGGCGAGAAGCGTACACAGTGGACAGGTCCAAAATGACCCTTGAACGATTCTGCAACACACCAAGGAATATTACTGCAAGAATCAAAATTGGGTAGTTAGTATATGTACTCAAATAAAGGGGAATCACCATTCTCAAAACCTAAGTTCAACAAGAAACATCTTCCCACTTTCAAAGCTGAGCCAGTTTTTTCTGCCCAGTCAGTATTAAATATTGTTCTGAAATAAAACAGATATACACCTGTAAAACTAAGTAATATACTAATATACAGTACTTGTTCGCATTCACTGTAATTACACTGCAGATGGCAGTGAATAAAACTTTAATGCTTAAGGTTAGCATTGACGCACTTGCTTCATTATAACAGCAGGTAAAACCCAATACTGGCCCTTGCCACTTATAGTACACACAAACCCAATCGGGGTTCCCTCTTTTTGGACCCTGAGGATAATATGAATCCAAGTATAGGGGCCATCTGGAACCTTAGTGAAGGAACAGGGATCCTTTAATCTAGTATCAGAATATGGGGCAAAAAGGGCCCGTTTTAAGGCCTAGGTGCATCAGGACCATAACAGCTCAACACCAAATACTATTCTAAACAGAGCAAACCCATCCATCAGTTCTGCTACGTTCTATGCCAGTCAATACCTAACAAACGACCTACACAGGCCAATACATATCAGGGACGCAAGGCCCCTGAAGTTTTCACAGTGAGACTTAGGACTTTCGTCATCTTATTCTGAACTTCCTGTCTCTCTGAATGTATAACATTTTTACATGTGTAGGTCTCAAACCACAAAGTATGAAGTAGCTACAGCACAGGGGCATTAAGTAAAGTTGTGCACACATTCCTTAATCCTTTGACGCCTAACGACCACTATAGTGGTCGCACCACACCGCTAACCTCTAAACATTGCATTTTATATATTTATTCAACAAATATAGGTATTGAATATTTTAAATATGGCATACACTCTCCGTTTCTTTCTCTTCAAAATGCAGTTTGTTTCATAATTCTAACGTATTTGGTTCCTGTTTTATTCACATTTTATATACAGAGTGTGCTAAAATTGAAAAAAATAATTCTGGCACCAAACGATTAAACATTACAGCACGATGAATATAGGATGAGAAGCAGGGTGAAGGCAAGTGGTTGGCATCACATGATGGGGAACAGCCTTAAAACCAGTGCAGATGTAGTGGAAAAGAAGAAACCTGGTATCCTCTAGGGAACTGAAGCTGTTCTGACTGTACACTCCAGTGGCCAGTCACTGCAATGACTAGATCTATAAGACACAATATGGAAGTGAATATGAAGACTGTGCCATACCACACCCCAAACAACCAAAACTTAAAGGCCAAAAATACAAGGGTAAGTCATTAAATAACAGGAAATTTTATACTCGTAATAACTTTTTTACAAGAGTACTTACAGAAATTGTTTGTGTCTTATTTTTCGACATAGTCCCCCTGCTACGCAACACACTTGGTCCACCTGTCCAAAAGCTTGCGGATGCCCTCTAGAAAAAAGCTTTTTGGCGTGGCCCTTAACCAACTTTGCACCGCCTCCATTACCTCGTCATCATCTGCAAACTTCTGGCCCCACAAATGTTCTTTCATAGGTCCAAACAAGTGAAAGTTCGATGGCGCCATACTCAACCTTCATTCTTCTGTAGATTTCAGAAGGTTTCACACCCTCTGACCACAAAAAACGAATAGCGCTTCGTTGCTCTTCCACGGTGCAACTTGACAGTGGAGCAGCCATGTTGTACGGCCTACTGCACAGGCTCAAACTGCTTGATCGTCACGACCCCTATATGACATATTGCCAAGGAGCCATCTTGTATCCCGAAATAAGATTTTTCGTTGTGCATACTTTTCCATGCACTTTACAATAAAGTTCCTGTTATTTAATGACTTTCCCTCGTACTTTGTATATAATTCATGACAATGAATTATGCACATTGAATATTCATTTAATCTTTCGAGGATACAAATTTTTGTTCTGTACTGCACTTTACCTATCTCTGTTCCTGTGGTGTAGTCAAACTTGTACATCTTCAAATCTTCACCACCACATACAAAAATTGTTTTATCTGGATGAAGAGAGGCTGAATTCACCTGAGTTGGCACCGTAAACTCTCGGATTTTCTTCAAGCTGCAAACAAAACGCAACAGTAAATACTCCATTACACTACCTTCCATGGTTCATCATAGGACAGAAGTGGTTCCTACCTCTGTGCATCCCAGAAGCTGACCACGTTGCCGTGTGTTACGGTGAGTGTCGAGCCGTCACGAGAAACCTCCAGGCTGCTCGGGATAGCACTGAAGTCCAACTTCTGTACTTCCTGCAAACAGAATCAAGTGGGACCACGGATAAGCTGGGGACAGGGACTTCCATTGCTAATGCAGTCTAGCCTTCAATTATGGAAGTTTTCAACTAACACTCTGATAGTCGCCTATCCTTGTCTTGCACGTCAAAATGCTGAATCTCCTTAGCACTTAATAAAATGTATATAAGTTTTCAGTCTAACACAAACGTTATTATATAAAATATAATTATAAGATCATATTCTGTTTTCAACGTACCAACTGGCACTCTTCGGCTACCCTGAATGAGAATTTTCCGTGCTTTTTCCTCAGTTGTAAGGCAAATGCCAGGGTATAACTCACAGGATAGGGCACAGCCCACTCTTCCCAATTAGTTAATGGTGTTGTTCTGTGTACTGTCTGTGTCGATTGTGTTGTTTTATGCATTGTTCGTGTGTAAATGTGTACTGTACTACTGCCACCGGGTGTCAACCCAATTGCAGTAAACAAATATATCATATCAGCAACATGTTTCAGCTTTTTATAAAGCCATTTTCATGCTGCAACTCAAAAGGCATTTTTGATATACAATTGGCAATGTCCTTAAAATATGAGATCTCGTTTACATTAGGATATGAGATTAAAAAATGAGATCTTGTTATTTTAAGAACATTGCCTACTGTATATCAAAAATGCCTTTGGAGTTACAGCCTGAAGATGGCTTTATAAGAAGAAAAAAAAAGTCATTGATATGATCTTTTAATTATATTCTATACAATACAGGTTGTGTTAGATTGAAAACTTGTACACTTTATTAAAAAAAAGGTAAAGTGATCCCGTTACAGGCCCGGTGTGGCCCAGAGGGTGGGTAGAGGTATAGCTCTACTATTCCATGACTGCGGCACTAAAAGGGGGTGAGTGGTCAGCAGGACGCCCCAGCTGCACTTTACCCCCAGGAAAGACCCGGCACCCATTGTACAGCCTAGGTGCATCGGGGCTGAGAGGCCCCGAACCCAAATGCAAATCAATCAATCAAAACCCATTGTACAGGAGGCTGGGTGGGCCCCATGACCGGTCTGGACAGGCGGAAAATCTCGTCCCCACCAGGATTCGATCCCGGACTGTCCAGGGTGTAGCTCAGTCGCTATACCGACTGAGCTACCCAGCCCACGTAATTACTGAAAAGACAACAGGGATGCCACACCTGAAAAAATAAAAACTCCTATATGACACATGATGTCTAAAAATCTCTTGGAATTTCTTTCCGAAATAGAGATATTTTGGATAAAATGCCTGATTGACAGACTGTCAAGTGTACTTAAATTCCTAGTATGAAATATTTTTAGTAGCCTTCACACCAAATAACTTTTAACAAAACATATCAAGATTAATAACTGGTTCTGGTGGAATGCATCATTTGCTTAGCCAAACATTTGTTTGACTTCAATGCCTGGTGGTAACCGTATGTCCCACCTGCTGTTACGTTAAGAAACACTGCATTTTGTCACACACTGTAGTTCCGTGTTTCATACTGTTCTCAAACACTGATTACTTCCCTAAACAGTGGTAACCAATTAACCTTTACAATGAACAGATTGCAAGTTCCATAAAGTATGAATTGAACTTGATGGAAGACATCACGATGTGCTAGGAAATACTAAAACATTAATTAATGTATGTCAAGCACAACTATTTTATTGTATACGAGGCTTTGCACAGCATTTCTGGACTTTGGCTCTTAGGTTCTTATATTGGTAGATGC